>Ga0116146_1002244_pt1 | contig 17511 bp, 12 predicted proteins | sample AD_JPNHG2_MetaG_FD_89748 | JGI IMG/M metagenome (GOLD analysis project Ga0116146, IMG submission 89748) | Active sludge microbial communities of municipal wastewater-treating anaerobic digesters from Japan - AD_JPNHG2_MetaG | ecosystem: Engineered > Bioreactor > Anaerobic > Digestate | place...
AAATTGTTAAAACGCCGAACATTCAAGGGGGTAATTAATTTGGATGAGATAATGCTGTCGAGTTGGGGCGATCGATTCTGGGCCTGGCTGATCGACGTCCTCCTGATGAGCATCCTCTGGCACAGAGTTCTGATCGCAACCGAAACAGAAGCCGTCGGCCTGAGTGGTATATTTCTCCTCTGCAGCATGCTTTTCATTTACTGGACTGCGACGGAGGGCTACCGAGGGCAGTCTTTAGGCAAGATGGTCCTCAATATCGCTGTAGCTGGAAGCAGCGGCGAGGACATCCGGTATAAGGACGCAGCTATAGAGAGCTTTGGAAAAGCATTCCTTCTGCCTTTAGACTGCCTGATATGCTGGTTTTACTTCCGTGAGAAGAGGCAGCGCTTATTCAATAGAATATCCGATACTATAGTGATAAAACAGAGAGAATGATAGGTAAAGTAAACTTCACTGGCAAATAAACTAGTGCTCCATAACACAAGTTTCGAATAACAAGATCGGACAAACGATGCTGTTCTTCTAAGGCATCTCTCTTAAAATTAATGTTATGGTGCACTAGTTTAATCTTTTACAATTTATTCGGATATTATTCTATTCAGCATGACTTATTGATTAACCCGGTCATAAAGTTTAAGTATCTTATGATTTCCCCAGTACGTTCGGTAAATTCAGAACAAAAGGCTCACGACATGATAGACCTGCAAAATATCGGGAAGTGGATTATCAGAAATCCTTTGGTGATCATCGCTTTAGCCGTTCTCTTAACGCTTACGTCAATTCATTTTGCCCAGGATATCCCAAGCGAGGGTATGACCACTGAGTCCTTTGTCTCCAAGGATTCGGCCCTCTATCAGCTTTATGATCACCTCTACCTGGAGAATTTCGGCTCCGATGGCAATATAATCCTGATAGAAGGCGATGATGTGGCCAGGGCCGAGGTTCTTGAGGCGGAGCTGCGCCTCTCAGATCACATGAAAAAGGTCGAGCATGTTCTGGGGGTGCAGAGCATAGCCGATATCGTGGCCGATGCTGAATATCGGAGCAACGGCACCCGCAGCATCCCCTCTCAGGAGAGGATAGACGAGATACTGTCATCCTCCGGCCAGGTAGTGCAGGCGCTGATGCCTGACAGAAAGCACTCCCGGATGATAGTGGGGATGCCAACCACGGCCACGTTAAATTCGGAGCAGAGAGACAAGCTTCTTCAGGAATTGACCAAAGCAGTGGATTTTTCAGAGTTCCCTGCCGGCTATGGCGTCGTAATAACAGGTGATCCCTCATTTCAGAAGGCTATTTTGGAGCTGTCTAACTCCAGCAATAACTCCATCCTCGCCCTGTGCGGCGTGCTGATGATCGTGGCCCTTCTCCTGTTCTTCAGGCATGTTCGATGGCCTCTGCTTCCCCTGCCCGTGGTAATACTGGGCATAATCTGGACATTTGGTGCCATGGGACTGCTTCAGATCCCCATGGGCATGACGACATTTGCCGCCTTCCCTATAATGATTGGAATCGGCGTAGACTATGCCATTCAGTTCCATAACCGGATGAACGAGGAGCTTGGCAAGGGCGAGCCTCTGGTACAGGCTGTCATGAGCACTGTAAATCATGTTGCCATCCCCGTGGCCGTCGCCCTGATAGTGACCGAGGCCGGCTTTATTTCACTTCTCAGCTCTACAGTTCCATCCATCAAGGACTTCGGGAAGATGTGCATCATCGGGCTGGTCATGTGCTACCTCGCCGCCCTCTTCGTGAATGTGACCGCCCTGTATCTCGGCGAAAGGAAATTTCCCAAATATAAGAGGGGGAGGGTCTCCGAGGGGGGCGCGTCAACCGGCGCATTTATTCAAAGAGTGGCAGCCTTCAGCATGGAAAGATGGAAGGCGGTGCTGGCCGTGGCCCTCCTCCTGGCCCTCGCCGGAAACTACGCAGATACCCTGGTGCCAATAGAGACCGATAGCAAGAATTACATCCCTCAGGACCTGCCCCCTCTGATAGATCTCAGACACATGAAAGATGTATTTGGGGGGACAGACTCGATTCAGTTCATCGTCCAGGCAGATGATGTCACCGATCCTGAGAACCTGAAGTGGATGGATGATTTCAGCAATTATCTGCTCTCCTTCAGAGAGGACCGGACTGAGGGGGCTGCCAGCATAGCCACTTATATCAAAGAGGCCAATGGAGGAGTGCTGCCCGATGATAAAACCAGCATAAGGGCAATTATTGACGATCTGCCTTCCTCGGTTACGGATGCATACATCAGCGGCCACGACCTGGCAGTCATCGATGTGAATATCGGGGACGCCGGCACCAATCTGGGGACGGAGGGAATGGAGAGATTGGTTGCGTCTTATGAAGACGATCTGGAATGGAATACCCCCCCTCCGGGGATCTCCGTCAGCATAACCGGCGATGCTGTCCTCATGACAACCGTCATGGATGCCCTCACATCAGGCAGGGTGGAGATGTCACTGCTCGGCCTGCTCTTCATATTCGTGCTGCTCTTCATGATCTACAGAGGGGACATCATAAAGGCCTTGCTGCCGGTGCTGCCCATGATGGTGGTGATCGGGTGGATGGGGCTGGTCATGCTGTATGGTGGACTGAAGTACACACCCCTTACAGCCACCCTGGGCGCTTTAGTCCTGGGCGTCGGCTCCGAGTATGCCATACTGATGATGGAGCGCTTCTATGAGGAGCTGGCCAAAGTTGGCGATCCCTACGAAGCCATTCAGATCACCGCCAACCGAATCGGCTCGGCACTGGTGGCCTCGGGAATGACCGTGATCTTCGGCTTTGGGGCTCTGATCGCCTCCCCCTTCAACATCATCAGCAACTTCGGTGTCGTGACTGTGATGTCGGTGATACTGGCCCTTGTGACCACCTTCACAGTATTTGTGGTACTGGCCATCCGCATGGAAATTCAGCGCGAAGTGATAGAGAACGCGAGGAATGAGTTCAAGAAGACGATCGCGATATTGAATAATCAATTATTGAATAATCATTCAGGGAGAAGAAGCAATGGAAATTAAGTACGCTGCAGCCTTGGCCTGTCTTCTGGCTGTCCTGGCCTCGGCCGGTGCCTATGCCCAGAACTCTTACATACCCTATGAGCTGGGAGGAGACAATTACTATTCGATGTACGGCAGTCCTGACATATCTGCCAGTATCTCCGGGACGAATGAGTTCGAGAGGGGAGACACTGTCACCCTCTACGTGGACCTGACCAACTACGGACGGATCCTGGGCTTCAAGGAGGACCAGACACCCCAGAATCCCAAGGAGTATGCTCTGGCCGCAGCCGAGCTGCAGGAGGAGTATAAGAAGCCTACTGCTCTCGGAATCACTGCCACGCTGATCTCGAACAGCCGGCAGATCGAGGTCAAGTCTGGCGACCAGGTGGTACAATCTCTCAAGTCCGGAGACAAGGTTCAGTCTCCTCTCAAGTTCACCATCAAGATCGGAGAGCATGCCCCTGCCGGAGAGTATCCCATGACGCTCAATATGGTCTATGACTATCAGGACAATGTGCGTGTCTACGCCTCCAAGCTCGTCACAAACGAAGGCACCTCCACTCTTGCCAACTACCAGGTATCCTATGTATACAGCAAGGCCAATCAGACTGTGCCCATCATCATCAAGGTCAAGAGGGAGGCGGACTTTATCATCGTCAATGTCTCAGAGGCTGTCTCGACCATCGCCGCCGGGGACAAGAAGGCGGAGATCATAGCCACCTACAGGAATATAGGCGAGGAGCCGGTGCGGGATGCAGTGGCAAGGCTCTCCATATTCAAGCCTTTCTCCTCAACTGACGATCAGGCCTTCATAGGAGATATGCAGCCGGGAGAGGAACAAAAAGTGGTCTTCCGGATGGATGTCGACTCCGATGCCACCCCCAAGGAATACGGGATCAACAGCGAGATCAAGTACACAGATGTAAATGGCGATACAGTCATATCTGAGAGCATGAAGATACCGGTCAGGGTCAAGGCCAAGTCGGTATCGCTGCTTATGCCCGCCCTGGCGGTGCTCATTGTAATTGCAGCTGCAGGTGGATACATGTACAGAAGGAGGAAGAAGAAGGCCTGAGAAAATCGGCCTATTCTCCTTTTCCTGGCTCCTCGCCGGATCCCTCGCAGCAGACAAAAAAGTTTTTCCGGATTACCTTGGCTGGCTCCGGCAGTCCGCAAATCTATTCATGACATAGGGCAGGACAAATGTTGCCAGGCCAAGGATGACAACGGCAAGAACTTGATCGGTGGGCAAAGCTCATTCTTAAAGTTACAGCTAGAAGAGAAGAAAAATGAAGGAATGAGAGGGGACGGCAGCTTCTCCCAGCTCAAATGAACCTGGGCCTCTCTGAGAGCCTCACGGGCAGGGGCAGTCTCCTCCAGGGTTTGCCTGCGGTCTCTGCTGCAATCCTCTCTCTCAGCTCATCCACAGTCATTTTGACCTTTGCCGGGGACTTGGGGGTGGACTCGGAGCGAACTGTGACTGTCAGAGAGCCCGAGGCCAGCTCTTCGTCTCCCACCACAGCCACGTAGGGGATCCAATCCCGTCCTGCGTCGCGAATCTTCTTGCCCACAGTCTCGTCGCGGTCGTCGATGTCCGCGCGCAGGCCGAGCTCAGTCACGATCTCCTGGGCGCGGGCCTGGTGCCTCTCAGCCACGGGAATGACCCTAATCTGGGTTGGCGAGAGCCACGTCTGCAGCATGGGAAGCTTCCCCTCCTCCGCCTGACGCGCTGCCTTCTCCAGGAGGGCGTACATGACCCTCTCTATGGCTCCGGAGGGCGAGCAGTGCAGCAGTATGGGCCGCTGTCTCTCTCCTGCCTCGTCCACGTATGTCATGTCGTAGCGCTCGGCGTTCTCCACATCGATCTGCACTGTGGACAGGGCGCTGGCCTTGTCCAGGGTGTCCACGAAGTTGAACTCGAACTTGAGGACGAAGTAGAAGAACCTCTCATCCCACATCTCGATGAGCACCGGCTTTTTGACTACGTCCACAAGGCTCTCTATGAACTCGCGGTTCTCCTTATAGAAGTCCCTCGTGAACCTTATCGCAACCTCATAGTCTGACAGGTCAAGGCCCACCTCCTTGAGAACGGAGATGCTTGCCTGGTACTGCTTCTTGAACTCCTCCATGGCAGACTTCATGTCCCGGGTCAGTGTATGCATATCCGGCATTGTGAAGGCCCGCAGCCGGCGGATTCCCACCAGCTCCCCCCTCTGCTCGCGTCGGAATGAGTAGCGTGTGATCTCGAACATCTTGAGGGGCATGGACCTGTAGGAGATGGTCATGTCGTGGCCCATGAGGAACTGGCCGAAGCAGGCTGCAAAGCGCAGGAATAGCTTCTTCTTGTCGGCCTCGATCTGGTACTGCCGTGCCGGGAACCTGTCCAGGTACTTCTTGAGGGTGGGATGCTCCATATCGTACATGATTGGGGTCTCTACCTCCATGGCGCCCATTTCGGTAGCTTTGTCCAGGACGAAGCTCTCCAGGAGGCTTTTGACAAGCCGGCCCTTGGGGTAGTAGCGCATATTTCCTGGATCGGAGCCCGGTTCGTAGTCCACAAGCTCCAGCCGCCTCATCAGCTCCACGTGAGGAGGCACCCTGTCCACGGCGCGGGCCTTGGAGATCTCGTAGCTGGCAAACTTTCTGAGGTTGTCGTGGCCTGTGAAGTCGAACTTGTCTGCGTCGACCAGGTTGCCGTTCAGGTCGAGCACCTTCCAGTAGGAGACAGCCCTGGCCTCGGACTTGAGGGCCTCGGAGACGACCTCTCCCTCGCCCAGGCGGATGGACCTGGACAGCTCCGATAGGGGGTGGCCCTTGCAACTGATCGTGAATGCCTTGTACCAGCCGAAGGGGGCGCGCATGACCTGAAAGTCAGAGGATAGCGTCTCCTGCAGGCCCTTGAGGATCTTCACAGCCGTCGCGGGGGTGGAGAGCTGGGAGCTGAGGTGGGCGTAGGGGTAGATCATGATGCGGCTCGCATGAACCTGACCGGCCACGTCCGCGATCTGCTTGCTGCCTTCAGCCACAACAGCGTCCGGGTCGTCCTCGTCGAACTTCTCCACTGCGATGAAGGCGCAGAGGGCCTCCTCCATACGGCCTTTCCTGGCCTGTTCCTCGATCTCTTCCGCCATCTTTGTAGGCCGCTTGGCCTCGAACTCGATGAAATCAGAGTGGATTAAGAGCAATTGCAATAGGGGTCACCTGACGCTGAGAGGAGGGCGTGGGGGTAGGTAAAGGTTTCGATATAGTGGTTTCGATATAGTGTAAGGTCTTTTAATCCATGAAGATAATATAAATATAAAGTTTTTTGGGACTCTATATCCGGATTACACTCCATAAGCTATAAATATTACAAATGTTATCCGGAAGTTAGTTATTTCAGACTTAACATGATGTGAAGCATCAAAGATTTATGATGGAATATTATATGGCATCTGATAACCCGCAGAAACAAAGCATCGGAGATTCTTTTACTGGCATACTTTCTGGCAAGACGCTCTATAATCTTCACCACAGGCGATGAGGCTATGTACGATAAACTGTTCGGTAAGGGGCGGATCGGGCGGATCGAGATTAAGAACCGGGTTGTGATGACCCCGATGGGTACGGGAATTGCAGCTCCCAGTGGGGGCGTGAACGACGACATCATTGCCTACTACGAGGCGCGCGCTAAAGGTGGTGTCGGGCTCATTGAAAGTGAGCTCTGCCGTGTGCTCGACGGTGCGGGGGCAGGCATGGCCTGCCAGCTCGCTGCCCGAAATATCGGCGATGTTGCTGGATTGGCACGCCTGGTTGATACTGTGCATAAGTACGGCACGAAAATATTCTTCCAGCTCCACCATCCCGGAGGTCAGGGATCGTCTGCTATCGGCGGCGAGCCGATAGTTGCTGCATCGTCTGTAAAAGCACCTAATGCTCTGGAGATCCCACACGCGCTCGAGATCGATGAGATCGCAAAAATCAAATCCGCATTCATCTCCGGTGCGGCCTTCACGAAGCTGGCGGGCGCTGACGGCATCCTGCTGCATGGCGCACACGGCTATTTGATCAATAGCTTCCTTTCCCCGTATCTGAACAAAAGGACGGACGGCTACGGTGGCATCTTAGAGAACCGAATGCGTTTCCTGCTCGAGATCATCAGAGGCATCCGCGAGCAGTGCGGAGGCGACTTCCCGATCGGCGTGCGGCTTTCAGTCGAGGAGTTCCTCGGAAAAGAGGGAAACGACCTCGAGGAGAGCTGCAGAATCTGCGAGATATTGGAGGGGGCGGGAGTTGACTTCATAGATGTCAGCTGCACCATTCCAGGAAGCCCTGAGGTCTGCGCCGCTATAGAGCCCGGCACATACGAGCAGTGCTGGAAGAGATACATGGCTGCAGAGGTAAAGAAGCATGTGAACATTCCGGTGATAGCGGTCTGCAACATCAAGGAGCCCGATGTGGCCGAGCAGATACTTGAGGAGGGCTGCTGCGACTTTGTCGGAGTGGCCCGCGGCCATCTGGCCGACCCAGAATGGTGCAATAATGCCCGAGCGGGAGAGGCTGAGATCATACGCAAATGCATCGGCTGCCTGTGCTGCTTCCAGGAGATAGAGAATGGACGCCATGTCAAGTGCGCAGTGAATCCGAAAGTGGGGCGCGAGCGGGAGTTTGAGAACCCCAAACACAACGGCTGTGGGCGGACGGTCGCAGTCATCGGCGGCGGACCTGCCGGAATCGAGGCTGCGCTGCTCCTCGACGGACGGGGGTTTCATGTCGTCCTCTTCGATCCGGCAAAACGTTTGGGAGGCACTCTAAACATAGCAGATAAGGGTGTGGGCAAGGAGAAGATTACAAGGCTTGTAGACGGGATGATCGCACAGGTCGCCGCAAGCGATATCGAACTGAGGATGGGCGAAGAGGCAACCGTCGAGAAGGTCGAGGCCCTATCGCCATGTGGAGTTTTCATAGCATGCGGTGCGGTGCCGCTGATACCGCCTATACCCGGCATCAAAGGGAGGAATGTCGTAACTGCCGAGGATGTGCTTATTGGACGGGCCCAGCTCAAGGGCGATTGCATAATCCTTGGCTCGGGGATGACCGGTCTTGAGACTGCCGAGGTTGTGCTGAAGGCCGGCCACCGGACAACGATCGTCGATATGCTACCAGAGATAGGCCAGGGCATATCATCCTTAGTTGTCTTCGATATCAAACGGCGCCTGGCAGAATATGGACCAACATATATGCTCGGGCACAGGGTGTCAGAGATAACTGAGGACGGGGTTTTATTGGAGCGCGTGGATGATGGGGAGAAGGTGTTTGTCAATGCCGATACTGTTATCCTGGCGCTTGGCGTTCGACCCCGTAAAGACGTAGTGGAGGCTTTCAAGGCAGCTTTTCCGGAGGCGCATATACTGGGGGATGCGAACCGCGGAGGAAGAGTTCTGGAGGCGACACAGGACGCATATGGCCAGGCGTTCGTCTTCGAATCCTGAACATGAATAAAACCGGTACGAACTAAATAAAGGAGGTCTATCATCATGAAGAACGGAAGTTATTTCGTAGAACGCGAGAGGCTCAACGCGTTTATGATGGGTGGTGCGATGAACGAAGAGGAGGGGCTTTACATCTTCTGGGAGACAGACCCGGTGGTTGCGCGACGTGTTCTGCCGCCGCAGCTTGAACTGGTCGATCCCGGACACCCTCTCGTATACTCCTACTTCGTCAACATCAGGGAGCCGACCTTCGCTCCATGGTATATGGAAACCGGCATCGGAATACTCGGTGTCCAGTACGGGGAGCACAGCGGCCTGTATTTCTGCAACCTGCAGCTGAGCGGACCGGGGGCTCAGATGGCGCTGCTTAGCGGTCGTGAGACATCCGGGCTTCCCAAGAAGATGTGCGAGAGGATCGTTGTTGAGCGAAACGACGATATCGCACACACAGTGGTAGAGGCAAAGGGCAGGCGTATCTTCGAGGCTGAGATCGAGATTGAAAGCTGCAGCGAGCCGATGATGAAGGAGGGATTCACCGTCCCGGCCCCAGGTTCGAGGGCAGAGGGCTACTGTTTTAACTTCAAATATGACATCGGTCAGGGCCCAGATGGCCGCATGATCCTGCCGAGCGTCACGCTCCTCGGATATGACAGCGTTACGGACTACAGAACCTATGAGGCTGCCAGCATAAAATCAATTTCCATGGAGCCGTCGCTTGACGACCCCTGGTCTGAGCTGGTCGTCGTCAGGCCGGTGGGTGCCGCATACTCCATCAATTCCAACTGGGTGAGAGGAGTGCAGCCACTCGCGACATTCGAGGGAGGGGAGGCGGATGGCCTCTTCAGCTATCTATTCGCCGGCCGGTACGACCGCTCTACCATCTGTGCGGGCCATCAGCGCTACGGACAATACTGATCGCAATTCTCAAAGGAGGAGGAAAAATGAGCGAGACGGGAAAGTACTACGAGAAGAAGGTGGCTGTCGTTACAGGCGGCGCATCAGGAATCGGGCTGGCTCTCTGCAAGGCAATGCTTGCATTTGGTGCCGATAAGGTCGTCTTAGCAGACATCAACAAAGAGAGACTGGAGCGCGAGACTGGACGGCTCGAAGGAGAGTATCCGGGCAAGGTGCTCGGCTTGACCTGTGATGTTACCAGCGAGGATAGCGTAAAAGATATGATTGCCAGATCTGCGGAGTTCGGAGGAGGCCGTATCGATATCCTCTTCAACAACGCAGGAGCGGGTTTAAGCGGCCTCTTCGAGGAAGAGACAAACGAGATGTGGGAGAAGGCTTTTGCGATTAACTTTTACAGCGCTGTCTATGGCATACGCGCAGCGATTCCAGTTATGCGAGCTCAGGGTGGCGGCCATATCATAAATGTGATATCGGGTATAGCGTTCTCCCCCATGGCTCAGCAGACGATGTACTCGGCGACGAAAGCCGCACTGAATGCTTTGACCCTGGCTCTTCGCTATGAATACTGGGATGAGAATATCTGCTTCACATCTGCGACACCCGGCACCACGATCACTGGTATATGGGGGGATAGCAAGCCGCCGAAAGGCGCTCAGACTGCAGAGCAGTCGGCGAGCAGAATCTTAGAGGGAGTCGCCAAAAGAGACCGCCTCGTGCTAGGCGATGACGGCGATGTCCAGGGCGCGACCTACTGCTTCAATCCTCTGGCTGCAGAGGGCAATGATGCTTATCTGCTCAATGTGGCCCGCAAGCGCAGGAGCGGTGAGTGGGTCGTCTAGAACGCTATATCCCTATGAGCTTACGCCAGAATGCTGGAGCGTCTGAGTAATAGCTACCAGGATCAACAGCATGAATCCCATGATGATGATCAGGAGCGGAATGAGAATGGCATAGGCGATAGTGCCGAGCAGGCCAGGCAAGAGGAGAGGCGCGAGCATATTGATGCCGAATAGTATTGTTGCGATCCCTGTGGCCGTCAACACAAGGAAGAGCCGCCTGATGATCGGGGGAAGGGCGACAGGCTCTTCTGGCGGGTGCCTGATCCCGTACACTGCTGGGGCGATGATCTTGTTCGTAAGGAGCAGCGTTCCCGAGATGAGGCTCTGAAGCCCGAGGAGCGGCTGGATCACCCCTGTCAGGATTCCCGGGACGATGCACGAGTAGATCCCTGCTGCGGCACACAGGATCCCAAACGCAACCACCAGCCATGATCGGGTCAGCTGGCTTCCCACGAACTGCCCGAGGGCTAGCAACTGGAGGGATGTCAGCACCAGCAGAAGGCCGAACTGGCCATCAGAATTAAACGATGGAAATATGCCAAGGATCATGAACAGGACGAGGATTCCGAGGAGTATCATGAGAATACCCTGGTAGGTGTTGAAAGTATTTTCCAATGTCAGAGAGGTCTCTCTTAGCAGGAAGAATCCGCTTTTCAGTGTGGATGGACCCTGTATATTCGCGCCTGTAGAGCCGTACTGGTGGACTGCTACGTGGATACACCAGGCTAGAAAGAAGAGGCTTGCACCAAAGATGAGAAGCAGCACCGCTGTCAGCGGATTGGGCATGATGCCGGGAAGAAGCGTGACGATCCCTAACACCGTCTCGATCCCGTACACCAGTGTACAGGCGACCGTCAGTTGCTGCAGTATCCCCGGGACTTTCATCCACTCTCTGGCCTTATCCTTCGATGTGAACAGCTGCAGCAGCCCCATGGCTCCACCGATCAGGACTATGATGCCCGCAACAATCCGGATCGTCACGCTCAGGTACACGGGATAAAAGACGGCCAGTGTCCCGACCATAGCCATGAAAAGCCCGGTGACCACGACAAACCACGAACGGAGGACGTCTCCAAAAGGCGTCTTTCCCATTGTGATGATCTGCATAGATACGAGGACCACGAAAAGCCCGTACATACTGCCCTCGCTGTAGGGCAGCCTTCCTCTATCGATCAGAAACAGCAGCACACCAAAGAGGAAGAAGAAGACTCCTCCGACAATCAGGAGGACGACCTCGATGGAGAGATCGATCTCCGCCCTTTTCGCGCTATGGGACTGCGATTGCTGCCGATCAGAGGAGTCCGGCTGGAGGTTCATGTTGCTCATATAGACCCTGAACTCGCAGGCTTTAAGCACCGATATTATCGTCTGCCATGATGGGTTATAGTGCTACACCAATGGATTGATACTAATTGCCGATAGCCAGAGATCGATCTACCTGCGAAGTATGTACCATTTCATAGGTTCTGCACTATAATTAGTTGTCGATGGGAATGAAAAGGTATTAATCATTGCGGCCCAATTGCAGATCGAGGATGATTATTATGGACAGTTCTGACAGCTCTGTCTCGAACGCCTGCCCTGATGAGGGGACATATCACCCTGGCGGTGTCCATTACTCCAGCGATATCAGCCGTCGATGGGAAAAGATCAACGCGGACATGAGGCAAATCGGGGTCAGCGGGGTGAAAGGGACAAGCATTTCTGCAGTTTATGCCAATACGAGCGCCATGCGCAGCATCTCCCCAGATCATCCCTTACCCGCTGTGGGATTTTCATGCATGACCAGGGAGCCTACCGACGATGAGATACCTCGTCTTGTCGATGATGCCATCGCCCAGGTGCTTGGCCCCCGTGGCCTTTCTGAGATTATCAAGAGGGGTGACAGGGTCGTCATCAAGGTTAACATCGTCGGGCCAGGCCAGGGTCTTCCAGGCGAGAAGGGAAGGGGGATCATATCTGATCCGAGGGTTGTGAGGTATGTCGCTGGAAAGGTGCGAGAGATCATCGGATTCAGCGGCAGTGCAGATCTGAAGGTCATAGATGCAACATTCACCGCCGAGAAGAATCCTTCTGATAAAAATAACCCGCAAAGCTTTTATTATGCCCGTTTGCAGCGGAGTGCGGGATGGTCTGTCGAGGCAAACGATATCTGCTACGATTATGATGCAGATGGTGTTCTCGATGGAGGGTCCGAAGCTGAGCTCGTCAACCTCGATTCGGTCCAGATGTCAGATCGGTTCTCCACCGTCATCGATGAGCCGATCCGTGGGAGGAGTGAGGTTTGGCTCCCAAAATTCTTGCGGACGAAGGAACAGGCACAGGGTGAGGCCGAATACTGCGATGTGTATATCGGGATACCAGTTATGAAAAGCCATGGACTCTGCGGCATGACTGGGGCGCTAAAACTCCACTGGGGATCGATGCTCGGGCTTCTTGAAAAACAGGAGCATGCCGGATATGGATTCGGCACAGGGGATGTCCGCTTGTTCCTTGATTATCTATGTGCGATGAACCGAGCACGGGCATTTGATATCGTGATCATGGATGCTCTTACTGGAAATCGTAGCGGCCCGCAGAACAAAGTGGCCGATTTCGATGCCAAGACCGACTTTATTCTCGTGAATTCGATCCTCTGTTCGAAGGATTCAGTCGCAATCGATACGGTCGAGACGCTTCTCGGCGGATACAATCTGGATTCGATTCCTCTTCTCGAATCAGCATTCAGGGACGGGATCGGTATCAACAAGCCCGTCTATATCGACCTGAAGGGATTCGATGCATTTACCAACCATAAGCAGTGGTTACGCGAGCACTATCCAGGCTGTGGAGCCGGGAGCTATCCGTTCGAGAATGGCTGGGGAAACGCAAAGACCCAGGATGATTTCAATGCCCCGGTTGATGTAACCGTCACCTGCGAGAGGGCGGACACTGGCTACGTATTCGAATATACGGCATCAGAGCCTGACCCCTGCATTCACAGGCTTGCAAGGATCGATCTCCTGGTAAACGGGGCTGTAGTACATCGCATCTTTGACAATCTGAAGGGTGGAAGAGCGACGATCAACCTTGAGGAGCACAGGAACCAGAAGGTGCGCTGCCGCATTGCTGCCTGGGATATGGCGCTCAACTGCACGCTTTCGGATGAGATGGAATTGATGGTTGCTTGAACCACTCTCGGGAAAGAGAGAGACATTGACGAGGCCTCAAGCTGCTCATCGGAGAGACTGTAAAGTCGTTTGACCGCTACACAATCTTCGCGCTCTCAATCCTGACCTCTTTGACCGGCCTGTCCATGGCTCCGGTCTTCACCCTGCCTATGGCATCCACCACATCCATTCCAGACACCACCTTGCCGAAGACGGGGTGGGCCCTGTCGAGGTAGTTGTTGTCCACCAGGTTGATGAAGAACTGGCTGCCGCCAGTGTTCGGCCCGGCGTTGGCCATGCTGACGGTCCCCCTGTCATTTCTGTTATTGGGGGAGAGCTCGTCCTTGATGACATAGCCCGGACCGCCCCGCCCCGTTCCCGTGGGATCGCCCCCCTGAATCATGAAGCCGTCGATCACCCTGTGGAAGATGGTGCCGTCGTAAAACCCCTTCTCCACCAGCCGTTTGAAGTTGCCCGCAGTGATGGGCATGTCCTCATACAGCTCAATTGTGATCTCGCCCATATTGGTCTTGAGCAGAACCTTGGATGCTCCCTGTTTTGCTGCTTCTTGCTCCATCTCAATCGTCTCCTACACCTATTATTTTCTTGAACTTCCTAAAGTACGTCTTCAAATTCATCTCTTTCGATGCCAGGATCCTTTAGAAGTTTGCACAAAATCCCTTTCGATATATCCTTGCTGCGAATAGGTACAATCTCTTTCTTTCCCGTTTCAGGATGATAATTGATCTTGCTCTCGTGCCGGATTTTTGTCCGTGAATTCATTGCGGAAATTTAGCTTTTCCGGGCTTATTGGGACTTTATTGTTCGATCTCTCTGCAGAGATTGTGCCCTCGATCACATCTCCGGCACTTTGGCCTCCTTTGCCTCTTTCACAGCCCTGCTCTCATCGATCACAATATAATCCTTTATAGCCACCACAGAGGCGAAGGGGATGAGAACGAACCTGCCCTCCTCCCTGTACTTCATGCGGTTCAGGTCTTTGTCCGGCTTTATCACCAGGTCAACCAGCCTTCCGGTCTTGACATCCAGAATCATATTCTCCAGGACGCCCAGAACAGCTCCGTCGATGTTCACGACCTCCTTTCCCGCTATGCTCCCTGAGAACACCTTCCCCATTCCCCTCACCCTCCCATTCAATCATCTGTATCCGATGAGCGAAGCCAGCTCGACCTTGATTCCGCCCTTGAACCTCTCGCTGATGTGCTCGTAATAGCTGACCTGGCTCTCCTCGACGCTGGGCCTGACCTTCTTCAGAGCCTCTCTGAAGTCCTTCATCTCCACCCTATCTGCGCCCTCCCGCATGGCCAGCAGAGCTGCCTCCCTGCAGAGCGAGTCCAGGTCCGAGCCGACATAGCCCTCTGTCAGCTCCGCCAGCTCCTCCAGGTTCACGTCCTCGCTCTTGGGCATCCGGGCTGCCTTGATCTTCAGGATCTCATGCCGCCCAAGCTTGTCCGGCGGCCCGACCATCAGCATGCGGTCGAACCTTCCCGAGCGCAGCAGCGCCGGGTCCAGCATATCAGGCCGGTTGGTGGCTGCGATAACCACCACGTCCTTGAGGGACTCGAGGCCGTCCAGCTCTGCAAGAAGCTGGTTTACCACCCTCTCCATTACATGGCTGCCCTCGTCCGAGCCCCGCATGGGTGCTATGGCGTCCAGCTCATCGAAGAAGATTATGGCAGGAGAGACCTGCCTCGCCTTTCTGAATATCTCCCGGATGGCCTTCTCAGACTCGCCCACCCACTTGGAGAGCATCTGAGGCCCTCGCACGCTGATGAAGTTTGCAGCAGTCTCGTTTGCCACCGCCTGGGCGATCATGGTCTTGCCGGTGCCGGGCGGCCCGTAGAGCAGAACGCCCTTGGGCGGGCGGATGCCCATCCTGGAGAACCTCTCCGGCTGCTGCAGAGGCCACTGTACCGCCTCGATCAGATCCTGCTTGAGCTGGCCCAGGCCGCCGAGGTCGCTCCACTGCACCCGCGGCACCTCCACCAGCACCTCTCTCATGCTGGAGGGCTCGATCTCTTTGAGGGCCTCCTCGAAGTCCTCAGCTTTGACCTGCATGCCGTTTATGATCTCCTGGGGAATCTCATCCTCTGATGTGAGGTCGGGCAGGTAGCGGCGCAGGGCCCTCATGGCCGCCTCCTTGCAGAGGGCATTTATGTCCGCCCCTACAAAGCCGTGCATCCTGTCAGCCAGGCTCTCCAGATTCACGTCCTCTGCAACAGGCATGCTGTGCACGTGAACCTGCAGGATCTCGACTCTGCCCGCCCTGTCCGGAACTCCGATCTCGATCTCCCGGTCGAAGCGGCCCGGCCGGCGCAGAGCCGGATCGATGGCCTCCTCCCTGTTCGTCGCCCCTATCACAACCACCTGGCCGCGCTCTTTAAGGCCGTCCATCATGGCCAGCAGCTGGGCCACTACGCGCCTCTCCACCTCTCCCGTGACCTCTCCCCGCCTGGGGGCGATGGAGTCTATCTCGTCTATGAAGATGATAGAGGGAGCAGCCTTCTGGGCGTCGTCGAATATCTCCCGCAGCCTCTGCTCGCTCTCACCGTAGTACTTGGACATGATCTCCGGGCCGGCGATGGAGAAGAAGTTGGCCCCGCTCTCATTGGCCACCGCCTTGGCTATGAGCGTCTTTCCAGTGCCGGGTGGCCCGTAGAGCAGAACGCCCTTGGGCGGCTCTATGCCCAGCTTCTGAAAGACCTCAGGGTGCTTCATTGGCAGCTCAATCATCTCCCGCACCCTCTGCACCTCGGCGCGCAGGCCTCCCACATTCTCGTATGTGGTGCCGGTGGCCTTCACTGAGCGAATGCCCTTCGCCGGCTTCTCCAAAAGAAGGATCTCAGTTCTCTCGCAGATGATCGCCACGCCATCAGGCTGTGTTTCGGTGACTACTAGTGGCACTGCCTCCATGCGTCCCATGAACGGATGTGCGGCAGAGCTCATAATGGGCAGTATGTCCCCGGCCACCACAGGCCTCTTGAGCGTCTGGCGGCGGATCATGTCTGCCGCCTCGTCCCCGTACTGCATGTGCGAGCCGGATGGCGGAGCCAGGACGATCCTCTGGGCATCGGCGAACTTGGCTTTGCGGATCCTCACCCTATCGCCTATGCCCACGCCGGCATTCTGGCGGATGAAGCCGTCGATGCGGATGTAGTCCTGAGACCAGTCCTGTCTGTCCGCCCTCCAGACCTTGGCTGCGGTCACCCTCTTTCCCTCAATCTCGATTATGTCTCCTGGAGAGAGGCGCAGCGTGAGCAGGGCATTGGGGTCCAGGCGGGCGATGCCCCGGGCCGAGTCGTTGGGATAGGCCTTGGCCACCTTGAGAAGAATATCCTTCAAGTCCTTCACAGACCCAAGCTTATTCTGCCCAAGCGATATAAGGTTATCCGAGATGCATTCCGGTGTGGTCGCATTCCCGTCATAATCCTCAATAAGGAAGAATGCAAAGAGGGAAGAGATGCTCCCGCGAGAAGAGCTTATTGCCGCAGCCCGCGGTGAAATCGAGGTCGACCTTCTGCTGGCCGGAGGAAGCGTGGCCAACCTGCTATCTGGAGAGGTGCACCGGGCGAATGTGGCTGTCCACATGGACAGGATAGCCGGCTTCGACTGCTCATCAGCTCGCAGGGTTCTTGATGTGGAGGACTGTGTCCTGTCGCCCGGATTTATAGATGCACACGTCCACATAGAGTCTGCCATGGTCACAGTTCCCGAGTATGCCAGGGCGGTGGTTCCCAGGGGCACAACCACTGTGATCTCCGACCCGCACGAGATCGCCAATGTCTGGGGGGAGGATGGTGTCACATACATTCTGCAGGCCTCGAAGAAAGCTCCCCTCAATGTCTATGTCATGCTGCCAACCTGCGTTCCGGCTACAGAGATGGAGACCTCCGGAGCCCGTCTCGATGCCCCTGCCCTGTCACGACTGCTGGCTGAGCCTGAGGTTATCGGCCTGGCAGAGGTCATGAACTATCCTGGAGTTCTCTTTCGCGATGCAGAGCTGATGAAAAAGCTCTCCCTTGCGGGGAGCAGGCCCGTGGACGGCCATGCTCCGGGGCTATCCGGCAGGGATCTCTCAGCTTACATATCTGCGGGCATA
>Ga0116146_1002292_pt1 | contig 17262 bp, 13 predicted proteins | sample AD_JPNHG2_MetaG_FD_89748 | JGI IMG/M metagenome (GOLD analysis project Ga0116146, IMG submission 89748) | Active sludge microbial communities of municipal wastewater-treating anaerobic digesters from Japan - AD_JPNHG2_MetaG | ecosystem: Engineered > Bioreactor > Anaerobic > Digestate | place...
AACCCAATCACCAAATCGCCCCGGCCGGCGTCGTAAACCGACCCGATGGCCTGAAATGGTGACCTTTTCCGGACCAATCCCTGCCCGCGGCGACACGCCGGGCAGGGAGGGCGAGGTTCTCCCTGCCGGCCTCGATCCCCGGCCCCCCACTTCGTCCGAGAACGCGGCATCGTCCGGGAAAACACCCCCTGGCAGGCAGGAGGCCGCGCCCACCCCGCCGATTTTGTCATATTTCCGTTTGATTTTCGCCCGAATGAATCCTAAATATCTCATGGAAGCTGTCGTGTCCCCTTTCAACGGCCCCGCGGTGCCCGGGTTGGGTACCGCGGGGTTATTTTTCGCCGGGCAGGCCAGTCGGGCAGGTTCCATGCCGAGGCCCGGAGTGATTGGGCCGGCACGTACGCTGAATGACGAAGCTGGAGTGCCCCCCGTCCACGCCGGGGCCGCACAAGAAACGGGTAACCAGCCGCCAGGTGCTGCACCCCCGCCATGGCGGTCGCGGATCCCGCTTCCGCTTGCTTTGAGACCCTTGTCATTCAGCCTCTTCTCGCTTAAGGTGAAAAGTCCACCGGTTCGACGGCTTGGTGCGTCGGACCGAGGCTGGAATCTTATGGCCAGACATCGGGGCGGCTTGCGCGCCCGTTTCTGGATCGCAGTGCGGTTTGGGTTGCGGCCCGCAAAGAGGCGGTCCGCCTCAGGACTTTGCCGACGTGGCTCAATGGCAGAGCGGCGCTTTCGTAAAGCGCAGGTTGTGGGTTCGATTCCCACCGTCGGCTTTCTCAACCCATTTGCTGTAAAGGTCTTACGCCTCATCCTGGCTCACAACATGTTGGCCGGCCATGCCCGCCCTGCTAACGTGACCGTTGCCAGGCCAGGTCGCTGAACGCTCGCTTGCCAGCGCCGGCCGGTTCCTCCCCCGGATTGTTGGCCGTCCGCCCAGCGGTTAGATTGGCTCGGACAGAAGCCCCGACATCGCCGGGTTTCGCCGTGCGTTTCGAACGGGTCCGACCTCGCGGTCGGGAAAGGAGCTTGCCTCATGAATCGTTCAGCCAGGATCGGTCGTCGCACTCTCCTGAAGGCGAGCGGCATGCTGACTGGCGGCATCCTGGGGCTTCCGTATCTCGTCTCCCATCGCGCGCTCGCGGCCGCCGGCCGTCCGGGTGCGAACGATCGCCTGACCGTCGGGCACATCGGCGTCGGTGGCATGGGCACCTACCACCTGCGAAACATGGTCGAAAGAATGAAAAGGGGGCAGGTCAATGTCGTCGCCGTCTGCGATGTGGACGAGAGCCGCCTAGCCGAGGCATCCCGGAACGCCGGGCCGCAGGCCGATGTCTACCGCGATTATCGCTACATCCTGGAGCGCAAGGACATCGACGTGGTCGTCATCGCAACGCCCGACCACTGGCATGCGGTGCAGACGGTTCACGCGGCCGAATGCGGCAAGCACGTGTACGTCGAGAAGCCCGCTTGCTGCACCATTGAAGAAGGCAAGGCAATGGTCCGGGCCGCCCGCGAAAACAGAATCTCCGTGCAGGTTGGTTCACAGGGTCGCTCCGAGCACGAAGCATACCTTGCTCATCGGTACCTGGTGAACGACAACATCGGTCGCATCGACAGGGTCTGGTGTTTCCACTACCCGTCACCGTCCGATGACAATCCCGTTCCCGACAGCGAGCCGCCGCCTGAACTCGACTGGGACCTGTGGCTGGGCCCGATGCGCTGGCGACCATATAACCGGAAATACTGCCCGGGCGCGTTCCGCTGGATCATGGAATCGGGCGGCGGCCAAATCCGCGACCGCGGGGCCCACGTCATGAGCTGCGCCATGTGGTGGATGGGAGCTGATGGCACCGGCCCGGTGACGGTCGAAGCGACCGGCACGCGGCCAACCAAGGGCTTGTGGGACGCCGCTGTCGAAATGGAGGTCATCTACACGTTCAAGAACCCTGACTGGACATTGATCTGGAGCCAGCATCCGGACAACGCCCCCAAGGCTGAAGAACGACGCCCGGATGAACCTCAAATCACGCGGCCCGGCTATGGCGCGGTGTATCACGGCACCAAAGGCACCTTCACCCACTGGGGTGGTGACGGGGGTACTTGGGCGGAGCGAAAGGCCCGCGAATGGGTCCCGCCTGCCGGTGCCAAGGACGTCCCCAAGAGCCCTGGCCACTACGAAGACTGGTTCGAAGGCATCACGACCGGCAGGAAAACCATCATGAATATCGAGGCGGCCGTCGGCGTGGCCAATCTGTGCAATCTCGGGAATCTGGCCTTTATCCTCGGCCGGAAGATTCACTGGGACCAAGCTCGGCAGGAAATCGTCGGCGATGAGCAGGCCAGGCGCATGATGGGACGGCCACAACGGTATCCTTACCACCTTTGAAAGATGGAAATGCCAACATGGATGCAAACGAACTGATCACAAAGATCCAGGACAAAGATGATAAAACGCGGGCTGCCGCCGTGCTCAAGGCCGCGCAGGCCGGAGCCGGCGCCGTCAAGCAACTGGCCGAGATCATGGCGAGCGGCGAAATGGAGGTGGCCCGAGCCGCCAAAAACGCCTTATGGCAGATCGTTCGTCATGTAGGGCGACCTGCTGCCGACGACGAGCGTAAGTCGGTGGTGGCCGAATTGTTGACCCTGTGCGAAAGCGAGCAGCCCCCAGCCGTCCGGCGCGAGGTCTTGTGGATGCTCTCGGAAATCGCGGGTGACGAGACCGTCGGTGCGATCGAGCCGCTGTTGGCCAATGCGGACTTGCGAGAAGACGCCCGCATGGCACTCCAGCGTCTGCCAGGCGAAAAGTCCCTGCTGGCACTGAAAGCGGCCTTGGAATCCGCGCCGGAAGACTTCAGGCCGAATATCGCCGTATCGCTGCGTCAGCGTGGCGTCGACATCGCCGATTATCCAAGCGCCAAGCTCGTTCCCACGAAGGCCACCCAAGTCAAACCAGTCAGAGGATGAGGGGCGAGACCGAGGATTCGGCGCGCAACGAATACAAGGGCTTGGCAGCGCAAGCCCGGTCGTGCCGTCGATGCGAAGATGCCGGCGGTAAGTCTCGGCCGTCACGGCTACCGGTACCGCGTTTGCCTGTCAGGATGTCGGAATCGTGGTAATCGGACCACGCGTTCACGCTTGAACTGTACGCTTTGCGAAGGGGAATGCCAAAGCAACCGCTTCTCGTGTGGTCATACTGCACCTTGGACGGCTACACTGATCGTTTCGCAAAGCTGGCGTTTGTCGTTAGATCTGGGTAGAATCAGCATATCGTGGCCCAGGGGGTGTGTATGGTTGCCATGAGCCAGTGGCCGTCGCTTGGCCGTTTCGTTTCGGCGAGACGTGTCCGCTGAGGCCGGTGAATGGCCCGCATATCCGCTCCCCGATCCCGTTACGAAAACGTCGGCAATCGGTAGCTGAAAGGAGCTTATAGTATGCGAGCCTCACCCCGGCAGGTCTTGGTGTCCCTGTGCGCGATGTTCTGCTTCGCCATTGGGGGTCCTCAATTTCTCCTCGGAGCAGCTTCGGATGACGGCCTTTGGCAGGATGCCGAACAGCATCGCACCGCCAACGTCCAATGGGGCAGCGCCCTGAAGTCATATCGGCTGGTTCAGCTTGATCAGACGCTTCTGATGCAAAGCCTGCATAAAGCACCGCATGAGTCCGCCCTGCGCGCGGACCACTCGCCGTCCGTGATCACCCTGCCCATGCCCGACGGAAGCTACCAGCGGTTCAGCTACGTCGAGTCGCCGGTGATGGCCCCGGAATTGGCGGCCCAGTTTCCGGAAATCAAGACTTATGTTGGCCAAGGTATCGATGATCCTCATGCGACGGTGCGATTCGACTGGACGCCGGCCGGGTTCCATGCGCTGATTCGTTCCCCCTCGGGTTCGGTATTCGTGGATCCGTCCGCCAGGGGACAGACGACACAATACGTCAGTTTCTATCGCCGCGACATCGATCCGGAAGCCGCGGCTTGGACCTGCCTCACCGACGACCACATAGAGCTTTCCGAAGGGTTGATGGAAACCGAGGCCGGCCCGTTGGGCGCCGGTTCGGGCAGCCAGCTCCGAACGTATCGCATCGCGATTGCCACCACCGCCGAGTACACAGCCTACAAGGGTGGTGTCGCACAGACCCAATCTTCGCTCGCCACTATGGTCAATCGCATCAGCGGGATCTATGAGCAGGAGTTCACGATCCGTCTTCAACTGGTGGCCAACAACAACCTGCTGATTTACACCAACAGCGCGACCGACCCTTACAGCAATGGCGACTTGAGCACGATGATCAATGAGAACCAGACCAATATCGACAGCGTCATCGGCTCGGCCAACTATGATATCGGCCACGTCCTGGGGACGCAGCCCAGTGGTGCCAGCGGCCTGGCGGGCGTCAGCGTGGTTTGCAGCAATAGCAAGGCGTTGGCGGGCTCCGCCTGCGAGCCGTGGGATGACGAGTCGTTCACCATTCAGATCATCATTCATGAGATGGGTCATCAACTCGGGTCACACCACACCTGGAACGGTCTTGGCTGCGCCGCCGACCAATGGGGCAGTGCGACGGCGTGTGAGCCGGGCAGCGGAACGACGGTCATGTCCTATGCCGGTTCCTGCGGGGTGGATGACATCCAGCGATGGAACGATGATTACTTCCACGCAATCAGCTATGAGAAAATCCGTGCTTACTGCTCGACCGGCACGGGCGGGACGTGTGGCACCCTCACTGCGACAGGCAATACCGCCCCCTCACTCACCGTGCCCGGACCGTATACCATTCCCAAGCAGACGCCGTTCACCCTGACGGCCACCGCCAGCGATCCCAACGGTGATCCGCTGACTTACTGCTGGGAAGAAATGGACTTGGGGCCCCGGCAGGCCCTGACCGACCCGGATAACGGCAGCAGTCCGCTCTTCCGCTCCTGGCCGCCCTCACCCGACCCCTCTCGGACCTTCCCGCGGCTCAGCGATTTGCTGAACAACACGACACCCCTCGGCGAGCAACTTCCCAATACGAACCGCACATTGAAAATGCGCTGCACAGTCCGCGATAACCGCGCCGGAGGCGGAGGCGTGACCAATGGCGATACCATTCTCACGGTGACCACGTCAGCCGGACCGTTCCGGGTGACCTCCCCGAACTCCGCGGTCACTTGGTATGGTTCCGGGGTAGTGACATGGGACAGGGCATCGACTCACTTGGCGCCTGTCAACTGCAGCTACGTCAACATTCGCCTCTCGGTCGACGGCGGTCTCACGTATCCGTACCTCCTGGCCAGCAACACCGCCAATGACGGCTCTGCGGGCGTGGTCATGCCGGAAACATCCAGCAGCCAGGCACGCATCAAGGTGGAAGCCGTCGGAAACGTCTTCTTTGACATCAGCGACACCAACTTCAGTTTTGTATGTCCGGGGCCGGGCGTTGCGACGAACGTCTCTGCCTCTGACGGCGGCTACCCCTACGTCTATGTCACCTGGACGTTGCCGGCGGGCGCCTTGTCGCACTGCGAGATCTGGCGCAACACCACGAACAACAGCGGCACAGCCACCAAGATCGAGGATAACTGGACCACGACCGGTTACCAGGACGCCTCCTGCACCCCATATACGACTTACTACTACTGGATCAAGGTCGTCAATCTCTGCGGCGGGACGAGCAGCTTCAGCGCGTCTGACAGCGGCTGGCGGGGGCTGGCGCCGCCGGCGAATGTGACGGCGTCCGACGGTGATTACATCGATAAGGTGCGGGTCGCTTGGGAGGCTGCTGCCGGGGCGACGCATTACCGCGTCTATCGCAACACGACCAACAACAGCATCACGGCCACGGCCATGACCTCGTGGATTCCCGCGCTGTGGTGGGACGACACCACAACCTCCCCCGGCGCGCTATATTACTACTGGGTTCAGGCTGCCATGAGCAGTACTGGCGATCATCCGAGCGACTTCAGCGCGTACAACACCGGCTGGCGGGCACTCACCCCTCCGATTGTCGAGGCTTCCAAGGGGACTTCGGCCGACCACGTTCTCGTGCAATGGAACAGCCCGACGGGCGCGACCCACTATTGCGTGTATCGCGGTGTGTCCAGCGACCCCGGCCAGGCCACAGCGCTGACGGGATGGATCACCGACACCAGCTACGCCGACACGACGACGCCGGCGGGAGTGTCCTACTACTACTGGGTAAGAGCGGCTGTCTCCAGCTCCGGCTTACGGGCAACCGGCTTGGTCGTCAATGACGTTGGGTGGAAGGCGTTCACGCCGCCGGCCAACGTGTCCGCGACCGACGGTACGGACGACACCCGCATTCTGATCACGTGGGACGCATCGCCGATGGCGACGTACTATCGCGTCTACCGCAGCTCGACGAACGACCCGGCCACCGCATCGGCACAGGGCTCCTGGCAGACCGCCACGAGCTACAGCGATTACACTGCGTACTGCGTGGATTTCTATTACTGGATCAAAGCCGCCGCGACTTCCACGGGCACCAAGGCCAGCGATTTCAGCGCCGGGGATGTCGGCTGGCGGGCCCTGCCGCCGCCGACGAACACCAGCGCGACCGATGGCGCGTCCACCAACCACGTGCAGATCACGTGGAATCTCAGCCCCGTATCCGGTTGCTACTATCGTGTCTATCGGGGCAGCAATTCCAATCCGAAGATGTCTTCGCCCCTGGGGGACTGGGCGTATGAAGTGACCTCGTTCGACGACACGACCGCGACGCCGGGCCTGACATATTACTATTGGGCCAGGGCCTCTATGGATCCGCAGGGGACGCGCGATTCGGTCAGCAATTCGAACACCGGCTGGCGGGCATTGACCGGCCCGACCGCGACGGCCAGTGACGGAACCTCCGTGGATCACGTCGCCGTTTCGTGGCCGACGGTCGAGGGCGCTTCCTATTACCGCGTCTATCGCAGCACGACGCCCGGCTCAAGCACGGCTGCGCCAGTATCGAGCTGGCGGACGAACACGAGCTACTACGACACGTCGGCGACCCCCGGCCAAACCTACTATTACTGGGTCAAGGCGGCCGTCGATTCGAGCGGCACCCACGAGAGCGCGTTCGGCCGGGGCAACTCCGGATGGCGGGCAAAGGACTGTAACAACAACGGGGTCCCCGATCAAAACGATCCCGATGCTGATGGCGACGGGGTACCCAACGACTGTGACAACTGCCCGAACACGGTCCCCGGCGCGACCGTCGACGCAAACGGTTGCCCGCCGCTGATTGCCCCGGACTTCAACCGCGACGGCGATGTCGATCCGGACGACCTCGCCGTCTTCGAACTCTGTGCGTCCGGCCCGGGCATCCCCTGCGCCAGCGGCTGTGGCAGCAGTGATTTTGACAACGACGGCGACGTTGACCAGGCTGATTTCGCCGTCTTCGAACGGTGCTTCAGCGGCGAGAACGTGCCGGCCGGCGCGGCTTGCGCGAACTGATGTGCAGTTTGGTCAGCCCAGCCATTGCACTGGCGGCTTGTCCGCTCGTGCGCGGCCGTGCCCTGTCAGACTCTGAGTCTCTCGCCGGAGTTGCGGACAGCCTGTTCATAATCGGTGCCGTGCCGTACAATTCGCCCGTCAGTTCGAGAGGCGACACGGCATGTCTCACAGAATCCGCATTGCACCGCGCGGCTTGGCCATGCTGGCCATGGTCGGCCCATCGCTCGTCTGGTGCGCCGAGTACATCGGCTCAGGCGAGGTGATTCTCGCCACGCGCACCGGGGCGCTGCTGGGCACGGCCGCATTGTGGGCGATCGTCGCGGCCATCGTCCTGAAGTGCAGCATCGGAATGGCCGGTGCGCAGTGGACGGCGGTTACTGGCGAGGGAATGATCGACCTCTTCCGGCGGATGCCGGGCCCGCGGCACTGGTTCATCTGGCTCGTCCTGGCCGTGCAGTTCCCCGCTGCAATCGTCTCCATCGGCGCGCTGGCCAAGGTCGCCGGCGTCTTTCTGAACTCGCTGCTGCCCTTGCCCGGCGGAGCGATCACCTGGGGAGCGGCCGCCTCCGTCTTTGCGGTCAGCGTCTCATGGGCCGGGCGTTTCGATCTGCTCAAGGCGGTGATGAGCGGCCTGGTGATGATCATCGTCGTTGGCGTGCTCTACGTCGCTGTGACAGTGCTGCCGCCGCTGGCCGACATCGCCCGCGGATTGGTCGGACTCGAACCCATGTCCTTGCCGTCTTGGGCACCCGATGCCGGCCCAAACGGTTCACCGTGGCGAGAGATTCTCCCGCTCATGGGCTGGGCAGCCGGCGGATTTGCCAGCCAGGTCTGGTATACCTATTGGGTTCTTGGCGCCGGCTACGGCATGGCCGCGGGACGCGGATACGGCAAGAGCGCCGACGAGCACCGCCTGGCGATCCTGACGTCCGAAGAGGCCCGCACCTTGCGAGGCTGGTGTCGTGTGGTCCGGACCGATGCAATCGTGGCAGCGTCCATCGGCGTCGTCATCACCGCCTGCTTTTGCCTGGCCGGGGCGGGCGTCTTGCGGCCCGAGCGTCTGGTTCCCCAGGGAGAGGAGGTCGCCTTCACTCTCTCCCGTCTCTTCTCAAGCCGATGGGGTGTGCTGGGCGCCAAGTTGTTCCTGATCGCCGGCTCGGCAGCCATGATCAGCACCCAGGTCGGTCAGCTTGCAGGCTGGCCGCGGCTGCTTGCCGATTGCATCCGAATCATCTGCCCGCCCTTTTCACGCTTCCCGCACGTCTGGCAATTCCGGGCCTTCTTGCTCTTCTTTGTGCTCACCAACCTCGTTGCAGTCGTCTTCTTTGACCCGGTCAGGCTTGTTAAGCTCGGCGGTCAGCTTGACGGCATCCTTCTCACGCCGCTACAAGCGTTGGCGATTCTTGCGGCGTTCTTCCTGATTCTGCCCAAGCTCGTTCCGCGCCACGCCCTCCGTGAGCTTCGTCCCGGCTGGCTGTTGGTCGTGTTGCTTGCCATCGCGGCAGTCCTCTTCGGAATCCTGTGTTTCACCGTGTTGCCCGGCAGTGTCCGGTCGCTTCTCACGTCGTGAGGCCGGTACCGGTCAGTTGGCGCCTGCCGGCGCACCCACTAGAATACCTGCACGCCGAGGCGCCTGGGACACATCGCCAGGCACGATTCTGACAAGCAGGAAGTTGTAGTAACATGAGCAGGCATCAACCTCGCAACATCGATCGATTGAAACTCAAGCACTCGTTTGTCCTTGCGTTGACCATCGGCCTGTTGTGCGTGGGTGGCTGCGATAGGGACCAACCGTCGCCTGCGGTGCCGTCACCGGACAGCCGACCCGTTACTGCGCCGCAGGCCACTACCGACATTGACACGACTCCGGCCGTGAAGCCCCCTCATGGCGGCCGTCTCCTGACCATGCCGGACAAGCAGGGGTACATCGAGTGGGTCGTCGACGCCGGACGGCTTTATGTGCTGGACGCTGCGGGCGGCCCGGCTAAGGCAGTTGAAAACGTCGTGCTGACCATCCCGTCGGACACCGGACCGCAGCAGTTTGCCTTGATACCCTGTGGAGATGAGGCGTTCGATGGTGCGTGCTGGACGCATTCTGCGCCGCAACTGCGTGATGAGCACGCCTCAGCGGTGCTTCGATTCCAGTTCGAGGGCGGACCGGTGCGCATTCTGATTAGCGAGAAACCGCCGACGGCCCCAATCGAGGATCCTCTGCCCCGGCCCACGGAAAAGCTGCCGAATCAATGAGTCTGCCCGTCGTTCGATCCGTCGTGACCGTCACGTTGAACCCGACCATCGATCGGATTATCGAAGTCCCCGATTTCCGTGTTGGCGCGCACCTGAGGGGTCGCATGCGGTCGCTGCTGCCGGCCGGAAAGGCAATCAACGTCTCGCGAGCCATGGCCGCCCTCGGGTCGCCGAGCACCGCGGCCGGTTGGGTGGGAGCCGAATCGTTAGCGTTGTTCGAGGACGCCCTGCGTCAAGCGGGCGTGGCCGTCCGCCTGACTCCGATCACCGGAGCCACCCGCGAGAACATCACGATCGTCGATCCGGTCGGGCACACCGAAACCCACATTCGCGACACCGGACCGACGGTGACCCAAGATGATATTCAGCAACTGACAACCGAGCTGACCACCCTCTCCAATCCCGACTGCCTTCTCGTTTTCACGGGATCGTGTGCCCCCGGCCTGGACGCCAGCCGGTTTGTTCAGCTACTGCGGGCGTGCATGGACGGAGGTGCTCACGTCGTGGTGGACAGTTCCGGCGATCATCTTCGTGAAGCGGCAAAGCTGCCTTTGTGGCTGCTCAAGCCGAACCTTTTCGAACTCGGCGAATTGCTCGGCTTTCAGATTTCTCACGAAAGCGAAGTAATCGAGGCCGGCCGCCGGCTCAACGAGCACATACCGCTCGTCCTGGTCACAATGGGTGAACGAGGGGCGATGTGCTTTGCCGAAGGACGGGTCTTCAAAGGCCGGGCGCCGGTTCCGCCCGATAGCGTCCGTAGCACGGTCGGCTGTGGCGATGCCATGCTGGCCGGCTTTCTCGCCGCGACCACGCGTCCGGATTGGCAGGTCGAGAACGCCTTCCGCCAGGCCCTGGCCGTCTCGGCGGCATCGGCCATGACCGATCAGCCCGCGGTCTTCCAGGCCTGCGACGTCAACCAGTTGTTGCAAGACAGTGAAATCGCTGATGTTAGGCTCGGAGGCGGATGATCGACCTGAATTCGGGGTTCTGCGGTATGAGTTGGCCGTGCCGAGTTTTGTATATATAATATTAGAGGGCATGACGTGGAGTTCCGATGGATAACGTGGAATCAGTCGAAGGTGACAAGCCACGGCGTCACGCCCGAGGAAGCGGAATGGGTGATTGAGATTGCCGCCGAACCGTACCCACAGTATCGGAAGGATGACAAACTGGCCTGCTGGGGGCCGACATCAAGCGGAAGGCTGCTGTAGGTTGTCTACGTCCTCGACGAGGATGACAGCGCGTTGGTTATTCACGCGCGCCCGCTGACAACCCGCGAGAAGCGCCGCTGGAACCGCCAACGACGACGAAGAGGTAAGCGATGAAAAGACACTCAAAGAAGAAACCGATCTCCCAGCTCAGCCCAGCGGAGTTGGACGCGTTGTCCGAGGAGTTTGACCGGGAATTCGTCGTGGACACTTTCGGTCCGTTGCCTCGCTCGGTGAAGAATCGCCTGGACCGAGCCAAACGCAAGCCCGGCCGCCCGCGGATCGGAGCCGGGTCGCAAGCGATTTCCGTGACCATCGAGAAGAAGCTGCTGCAGAGAATCGACCAGGTCGCCCGCCGTCGCAAGACGACCCGCGCCCAACTCATTGCTCGCGGCTTGCGTACCGTTTTGCAGGAAGAACAACTCGCCGCCGCTCGTTGACCCCGACGACAAACGCTGACCCGACCTTTAACGATAGAGTCGCTCCCGGTCGATGTACTCGATAACGCTTTCCGGCACCAGGTAGCGAATCGATCGCCCCTCGCGGACTCGCGCGCGTATTTGTGTGGCGGAGATGTCGATCCGCGGCGTATCGAGAATCCCTTCGCGCAGCCGCTGGACCTGGGCGAGCGACAGGCAGCCGAACAGCGTCGAAAAGTCGGGCGTTTCAAAGCCTGGGCGCACGGCAGTGACGATGCGGCAGAGATCGACGAGTTCGGCGATTTGGTACCAACTGTGCAGTTCCGGCAGCGTGTCGCCGCCGATCAGCCAGTACAGGGGCACATCGGCACCAAGCTGTCGGCGATACGCCTGGACCGTCAGAAGAGTGTAGCTCGGTCCCTCGCGTCGAAGCTCGATATCGCTGACCTCGAAGGCCGGCTCATCGGCGATGGCCAGATGCACCATGGCCAGGCGGTGCTCAGGAGATGCCAGATCGCTGCCCGTCTTGTGTGGTGGAGAGGCCGAGGGGATCACGATCGTCCGCTCGACGCCCAGTTGCTCGGCGGCGGCGCGCGCAATAATCAGGTGCCCGACGTGTATGGGATTGAAGCTTCCGCCGAAGAGCAGCAAGCCGCCGCGTGCCATTGTCCAGCCCTCGATCACGGCCGTGAATATAAACGCGCGGCCGCCGTGCAGCCAGCCATGCCCGTCATTGCCCTGCCTGGGCATCCTCGAAATCGATCACCATGCCGGCGATGCGGATGCCCGGGTAATCGCCCTCCAGAAGAACGGCCCCGGTCTTCCACATCGCCGCAGCGCAGGCCGGCGGCTGCGCGGCTTCCGCGCTCGGACCGTAACAAACAAGCCGATACTCGTCCGCACTGACAAATGGAAAAACCAGAAACCAGCCGCTGAGCCGCTGCACGCGTCGGACTTCGCCGACCTCGGGTGAGAGCCAGAGGTAAGTTGTCAGATCAACGATGGCCACCCACGGGAAGCGTATTCTCAGGTCCACCCGAATCCGAACGCACCCCTCAAAACGCCCGGCCGGACACTCGATGTCCTCGATGCCTTCGAACTCGGTGCATCGATAGAGCCTGCCCTTCGCCTGCGGAATGCCCCGGTAATTGTAGTAGACTACCGCAGTCTCGCTGGTGATCGTTTTCTCCGATTCCAACTCCAACGGCATCGGATCGGCGGCGTCGGTCAAACGAAAGAAGATGCCCGTGCCCCCGTCAAGGGGGGCTCGCGGTCTTCGCTGAGTCAAGCCGTCACGACCGGCGGGCTGCGTCGCCGCCGGCTCATCGGCCGTTCGCGTGGCGACCCGTTTGAGGTCCAGGTACTCCTCGAGCTTCAGGAACGGTCGGTCTTCAAGAACTCCTTCCCGCAATCGTTCCCGGTCAACCTGCCTGACATGCATTCGGATCGGCCGGCCCTCGCGCTCGGGCAGTTCGATTCGCTCGTAGAGCCACCGGCCAAGGCGGTTGGCACGCAGGCAAGACTCAAATCTGCCGGTACGCTGCGCCTGGAGTGCTTGAGAAACGTTCTCGTTCGACGGACGCCATTGCCCGATGCATCCTGCCAGGCAAAGCGCCATCAACGGGCTGCAGCAGATGGCCATTGTCCCGCCGCCGGGACGTCGTCCCGCGACAATGCGTTCCGGGCGGACCGCCTCTGATTTGTCAAAGTCAGACACCGACATCATGGGAGGGTTATTTCTTGTCCGTCGAGGACTGCAGCAGCCGCTTGACCACGGGACCGAAACCCTTCGTCGGTGTACCGGCCATCGCAATCTTGCCGTCGCGACCGATCAAGAACGTTGCGGGAATGGCGCTGACCTCGTACCTTCGTGCGCTTGGGCTGAACCAGCCCTTTCCGTCAAAAACGATTCGCCAGGGTATCTTCTGAGAGCTGAGATAGCGGTTCAGCGCTTCCCTGTCCTGATCCAGACTGATCCCGATGATCTCGAAGCCCGACTTGTTATGCGTCTTGTACGTCTCGATCAGCTCGGGCATGGTCATGACACACGATGGGCACCATGTCGCCCAGAAATCGATCAGAACGACCTTGCCCTTGTATTGCGTCAGATCGACCGGCTTGCCTTCCAGGTCCTGCCCTTCAATGGCCGGCGCCGTCTTGCCGATCCACTTGAGGGCCGCTTCGCGCGGTTGCAGAACCTCTTTGAGATTGGAGACGAAGGAAAACTTGCTGCGAAGCGTCTTGTACAGGTCGGAGACCTCCGTGGTACGGCCGGCTTCCAACATCGCGTCGGCAATCAGAATCGCCGAGTCGAACACCTGCTGCCAGACGTCCATGACCGCGTCCATCTTTTCACTGGCTTTGTCCCATTCCGCCTTTGCCTCGTCCACGCGGTCGGACGAAACCATTGCCATGAACCTGACCTGCCGGACACGCCACGCATCCTGAATACTGGTCGATCCCTTCAGATATTCATCAGTGAGCAAGAGCAACTGGTCGGCCTTTTCGAGAGCTGCGGCCGACTCGATCATGGCTAAAAGGATTGCCTGCCTCTCGGTGGTGGCAGCCTTTTTCAGCAGAGCCTCGAGGGCCGCAAGACGCTCGGACTCGATCGCTTGGCGGGTCTTCTTGATCTTCTCCGCGTAGTGACTCTGCAAGTCCGCCAAAGAGGCGAAACTCGCAGGTTCCGCCGCCGCTTGCTCGGCCGCACGTGCCGACATCCATGGCGCCGGGGCGCACAGGAGCCCGATCGCGAGAGTCGAAATAGTCAGTCGTCGCATTCAGCGTTCCTTTCAAAGGCGTTTCGTGCGGCGCGGATGAAAGCCCGCAGCTTGCCGGGGTCTTTTCGCCCCGGCGTTTCTTCCGGCTCCACACCGGAAGACACGTCCACCGCCCAAGGCCGGGCGATTCGTATCGCATCGGCTACATTATCCGGATTCAAGCCGCCTGCAAAGATGATAGGTGGCCATCCGTCCAATTGCCCGGCCCTGCGAGCCTCCTCCACCCAGTCCCAACAAAAGGCCTTTCCGGTCCCGCCGGCACGGTTAGGATCGTAAGTATCAAGGATCACGGCCGTCGGGCGCCACGATCCCTCGCCCCAAAACGGTGTCACAGCCGCAAACGTCGAATCACGTACCGCCAGCGGTTGGATGATCGCAAAGCCGACGTCGCAAAGGCGGGTCATCATGCCGATCGTGACATCACCGTGAACCTGGAGGAGGGTCACTCGGCTGCGAATGAGCAAGGTCAGGAGATCATCGTCGATCTGATCGCCTGCGACCCCTATCAGAGCAACGGGCGTCACGAAAGGCGGCAGGGAATCCAGGATGGCCGCCCCCGTAGACAGGTCGATCTGTCGGGGGCCGGCATAGAAGTTCAGACCGATGGCGTCGGCGCCGGCTTGGACGGCCTGAAGCGCATCCTCGACACTCGTAATGCCGCAGATCTTGACTCGCACGTTTCGATTCCGTCCCCCAGCTATGCGGCCGGCGGCCGGAATATTAGGGCTATCATGTCAGGCGGTCAACGCCGGGCGAACTGTTCGGACGATCGTATCGCCCGGAGCGGGCGGCGGATTCGCCTTTTCTTGGTATGATCTCACGGATAGACTGCGGGGAGGAGGAAGGACCCATGTCGGACTCTCAGGATCCCGATTCGATGCCGAGCACCAGCGCGACACAGCCTGGCCGCGAGGCCGGTGGGCTCGGGCGAGTTCTCCTCACCGGTGCGTCCGGCTTCGTCGGAGGGTACGTGCTCCGAGAGCTGGTCGATCAAGGGTATCGGCCGGTGTGTGTTGTCCGACGGCCGAAGGACTTGTCGGCGCGCCTGCCGTCGCAGACTGCGGACGCGTGCGATATTCGGGCGGGCGATCTGTTTGATGTCTCCTCGCTTGGCCAGGCCGCGGCCGGCTGCGCAGGCGCGATTCATCTGGTCGGGATCATTGAGGAGAATCCCCGCGCCGGTGCCACCTTCGAGCGGATTCACGTTGAGGGAACGCGGAATGTGCTGCAGGCCTGCCGATCGGCCGGAGTCAATCGTTATGTCCACATGTCGGCGCTGGGCAGTCGGCCGGATGCGCCGAGTCGATACCACCGGACCAAGGGGCGGGCCGAGGAGCTTGTTCGCGAAAGCGCGTTGGCGTGGACCATCTTTCGCCCCAGCCTGATCCACGGCCCGGAAGGCGATTTCATGCGGATGATGAAATCCTTCTGCACGGGCGGGCTCCGCCGGCCTGTGATGCCCTATTTCGGGAGCGGCAACGCTCGCATTCAGCCGGTGAGTGTTCGCGATGTGGCGACGTGCTTTGTCGCCGCCCTGATGAAACCCGAGACCGTCGGCAAAACCTACGACCTTGGCGGGCCGGCTCAGTACACCTGGCGCGAGTTCTACGACATCTGCGCCGAGGCGATCGTCGGGCATCGACGGTTGAAGGCTCCTGTTCCTGTTTTTCTCGCAAAGCTGATGGCACGGACCATCTTGCCCCTGACGCCTTCCTTCCTGATGCCCTACAAGTTCAATGTGGAGCAGGTGCAGATGAGCCAAGAGGATAATGTCTGCGATATTGGACCGGTACAGCGGGATTTCGGCCTGACACTTCGTGATTTCCGTCAGGAAGTAGCGACCTACGCTGATCAGATACCCTGACTTGACGAGCCGGCGGCTTTATGCCGCCGGTCTTCGCGGGACGACGCAGGAACAGTGTGAAGAAAACCGAGGGGATAAACCCCTGGTCTTGACGAGCCGGCGGGTTTACCCCGCCGGTCTTCGCCGGACCAGCAAACGAACGGCGTCAAGAGAACCGAGGGGATAAACCCCTCGGCTCGTCAAGCGGGTTTACCCCGCCGGTCTTCGCGGGACGACGGAGGAACAGTGTGAAGAAAACCGAGGGGATAAACCCCTGGTCTTGACGAGCCGGCGGGTTTACCCCGCCGGTCTTCGCGGGACCGGCAAACGAACGGCGTCAAGAGAACCGAGGGGGTAAACCCCTCGGCTCGTCAAGCGGCTTTATCCCGCCGGTCTTCGTTTGCTCCTCCTTGCAGTGGCGGCCAGAGGGGATATGCTCGTGGGTGTATGAAAAGCGATAGGCAATTCGGACTGCTGATCACCTGGACCTGCTATGGAACCTGGCTGCCCGGAGACTCGCGGGGTTACGTGTCCAACCTGCAGGTCAACCCGACTCGATGGCTACCCAAGGAAAACGCACCCGGCTCGCCGTGCAGATCGGACGATCCGTATGCCCACGCCCAGGCATCTCGCCGCCAGCAGCACAAGACGATTCACCTGGATCGCCGGCAGGCGGCCTGCGTTGCGGCAAGCCTCGTCGAAACGGCCCGCTCGCGGGCATGGCGCGTGCTCAGTGCGAGGATCATGGCAAACCACGTCCACGTAGTCGTCACGGATTGCCCCAACGACGGCCCGGCCGTCCGCCGAATTCTCAAGGGGACCACGCAGGCTTCGCTGAACCGCCTCGCCGGTGCCCCACACAAGTGGTGGACCCGTGGCGGAAGCAACCGGTACTTGAATGGATCAGACCACATCGAGGCTGCGATCAAATATGTCGAGGATCAGGAGTTCGTCTTGGCCGGCGTTGATGACATGAAGGTTCTGCCATGAATCGCCTGGACGCTGGTCCCATCGGTGTTGACGAACCGGCGGGTTTACCCCGCCGGTCTTGACGAGCCGGCGGGTTTACCCCGCCGGTCTTCGCGGGACGACCGCCGGGATGGTGTGAAGAAGACCGAGGGGGTAAACCCCTCGGCTCGTCAAGTGGATTTATCCCGCCGGTCTTCGCCGGACGACGGAGGAACAGTGTGAAGAAACCCGAGGGGATAAACCCCTGGTCTTGACGAGCCGGCGGGTTTACCCCGCCGGTCTTCGCGAGACAACGCAGGGATAGCGTGAAGAAGACCGAGGGGGTAAACCCCTCGGCTCGTCAAGCCGCTTTCT
>Ga0116146_1002319_pt1 | contig 17155 bp, 13 predicted proteins | sample AD_JPNHG2_MetaG_FD_89748 | JGI IMG/M metagenome (GOLD analysis project Ga0116146, IMG submission 89748) | Active sludge microbial communities of municipal wastewater-treating anaerobic digesters from Japan - AD_JPNHG2_MetaG | ecosystem: Engineered > Bioreactor > Anaerobic > Digestate | place...
GCCCGGTGCCGACGTTGTAGGCTGTGTACTCGCCCGGCCTGATTGCCTCGATCGCCAAGCGATGGGCTTCCGCCAGGTCTTCCACATGGATATAGTCGCGTATGCACGTTCCATCCGCCGTCGGGTAGTCAGAGCCGAAAACGCTCACGTGAGGCCTTTGACCGAGGGCGGTTTGCAGAACGATCGGGATCAGGTGCGTCTCCGGCTGATGATCTTCACCGATCGATCCGTCCTCCGCCGCACCGCACGCGTTGAAGTACCGCAAGGCGCAGGAACCCAGGCCCCAAGCGGCAGCCGAGTCGTCCAGCATCCATTCAACCGCCAGTTTCGATCGGCCATAGGGACTGATGGGTGACTGGGCCGCGCTCTCGGGAATAGGCACCCTTTGGGGTGTGCCGTAGGTGGCGCAAGTGGAGCTGAAGACCAGTCTGCGAATGCCGATTCGGGCCATCAGCTCCAGCAGCAAGAGCGTGTTGGCCGCGTTGTTGCGATAGTACATGAGCGGCTGATCGACCGATTCCCCGACGACCGCATAAGCCGCGAAGTGCATCACCGCGTCAAACGCTTGCGACGCCAGCGCCGACTCGAGCATGGCCGCGTCGCCCAGGCTGCCGGCGATCAACCGGGCCTTGGGATGCACCGCCCCACGATGTCCGCGAGAAAGATCGTCGTACACCACTACCTCATAGCCGTGTTCGCACAGATCCTTCACGCAATGGCTGCCGACGTAGCCGGCGCCGCCCGTCACAAATACGCGCATGTTGCAGAATCCCACCGGTTGTTCATCAATCCGTCGTGACATCGGCGAGGGCCGAAACGCCGACCACGGCGCGTCGGAAGACAAAAACCCTCTCCCGGTTCACGCGTATCCCATCTCTTGCCGACTCGGCGATGTACTGTTCGCGCTGGGCGTGCCCGTCCCTGCAATTGTGGACGTCGGCCTGCTCGAGCCAGAAACCATCGGCGTTGTACGAAGCCAGACGGCCGATGAAGACCATCGGTCCCTCGGTATCCAGCACCACTTCCTTTCCAATCAGGATGTCCAGCGACTCCGGCAACGCGACGCTCCTTTCGTCGTACCATCCCATCGGTCACCGCTTTCTCGTCAGCGTATAGTACGTTTGCCGACAAGAAACGGTCAAGTAAAAGGGTTGCGATCCCGCGATGTCGCGCTTGCGACCGGATGGACCCAACCAGCCGACGCCCCTTTGCCCCGCAGCCGTGCATTCCGGTACAATCCAGATCGTCTGACCGGGCCTTGAAAAGCAGTTGAAGACGAGATCTGTTGGAGGGCCTTGTTGATGCGTCATCGGTGTCTGAGCGATCGACGGACCGTATGGCTTTCCTCATGGGTTCTGGTGGCGGTTCTGCCGGTTTTCTTTGCCGCCGTGGCGCCCGCTGCTCAGGTCGCCGGCGAGCCGAAGGCCGATAGCGCCGTGATCGAGGAGTATCGTCAACGACTGAGCGAGCTGGGGCCGCGGGATATTGCCGGGCACTATGCCCTGGCCCAGTGGTGCAACGAGCGGGGGCAGTATGAGTTGGTTCTCGAACGCACTCAGTACATCCTGAGATTGGACCCGAGAAACGTCGATGCCCGATTGTTGAATACGGCCGCCCTGCACCGACTGGGTCAGCAACCGGTCGATGCTGGCCTCGACGGCCGGCCCCCGGGCGAGATCACGCTCGGCCTGATTACCAAGCAGGATGTTCAGCGCCTGCGGTTCCTCGAGTTGCTCGATTTCCAGCCGGATGACGTGCCCCCGGCCCTGCGGGAATCGATCTCGGTCCGCTTTGACCGGGGCGCCCTCACCGCTTTTCTGGACGCGATGGCCGACGTTCCCGAATTCGCCGGCAAAGCCAATCGACAGCGGTTCATCGCCTTGAAGCCGACGCAGCAGGTACAGGTTATGCGGCAATACGGCGATCTGGCTTTCCAGCCGAGGATCACGATTCTTAACGATCCTCTGGTGTTCCGCAGGTTCAAGCCGGTTGCCGCTCTCATCGAGCGCGGTTGCGCGACCCGCGACTGCCACGGAGGCAGCACGCCGGCCAAACCGTTTGGCTGGCGCGGTCATTCTCTCTACCCCGAACAGAGCCTTTACACACAGTTTCTCATTCTGGATCGGGTCGCGCTGGGACGAGACCGTCTGATCGATCGTGACCAACCCGCTGACAGCCTCATTCTCCAGTACGGTTTGCCTACCGGAGCCACGCGACGAAGTCACCCGGGCCAGATCAAGCCGCTTTATCCGCAGGGCACAGAGGATCCGAACTACAAGATGGTTCTTGATTGGATCGATCTGCTGCGCATTCCTCGCCCAATCAACGGCATCAGGCTCGAAGGGTATCCCGAACCCCTGCCTCCGGGCTCCCGGTTGTCCGCGACGAGGCCGGCCTCCAGCCGGCCTTCGCGCTGAACCGGCTTCCGCCTCCGCGCTCGGCTTGTCGTGTGGCATCAGACAAACTTGACGGACTACTGGACGCATTGTGGTTACAATACTCCCGCCGAGGGAGTCTCGGCGGTACTGCGGTCTTTTCCTTCTGCCTGCGGGAGCGCGTCATGAACAAATGTTGGCCAACACAGATGTACATTGGCGGGAGATGGGTCTCAGGCACGGGCGGCAAGACCATGCCGGTCTTCAATCCTGCCACAAGCGAGAAGTTGACGGAAGTGGCGGTGGCCGACGCCGCGGATGTTGATCGGGCGGTAGCCGCGGCACGCAAAGCATTTGACGAAGGGCCTTGGCCCTGGATGGATCCCCTGGACCGAGCCCGCTACCTGTGGAAGATCGCCGAGGTGCTCCGACGCCGGGCGGAAGAGTTCTCGATGACCGACACCCTCAACATCGGTAAGCCAATCCGCGATACGCGCGGCTGGGACACGCCGGTGTCCGTCCAGTTGTTCGAGAGCTATGCCGGCTTGGTCGACAAGGTGGCAGGCAAGTGCTTCGGCACCCTCCCCGAGAGCTTCACTTTTCTGTCCCGCGAGCCGATCGGAGTCGTGGCTTCGATCGTTCCCTGGAACTACCCGTTGACCAACGCGGCGATCAAGCTCGCTCCCGCCCTGGCCTGCGGCAACTGCGTGGTGCTCAAGCCGTCGGAAGTAGCTCCGCTGACGGCTCTTATGCTTGCCGAAATCGCCGAGGAAATCGGCCTGCCGCCGGGCGTGCTGAACGTGATCAACGGGACGGGTGCGGAAACCGGCTCGGCCCTCGTCGGCCATCCCGGTGTAGACAAAATCAGCTTCACCGGCCGTCTAGCCACCGGTCGGCAGATTATGAAGCTCGCAGCCGACGGCATCAAAGGGGTTGCCCTCGAGCTCGGCGGCAAAACGCCAAACATCGTCTTCCCTGACGCCCGACTCGAAGACGCGGCCAGCGCCGCCCTCATGGGCATCTACTGTCACCTCGGCCAGGTCTGCGTGGCCGCGTCGCGGTTGCTGGTTCACAAGAGCATCCACGACGAGTTCGTGGATCGCCTGTTGACCAGAGCCAAGGCGTTCCGCCAGGGAGACCCGACCGATGAGCGAAATCACCTTGGCTGCATCGCTACGCCAATCCATCTGAAGACCATTGAGCAGTACGTCGAGAAGGCCAAGAGCGAAAAAGCCTTGCTGCTTATGGGCGGCTGCCGGCCGGACGACCCCGCCTTGGCCAAGGGCTGCTATTACCGGCCGACACTGTTCGACCGCGTGACCCCCGACATGACCATCGCACGGGAGGAGGTTTTTGGACCGGTTCTGGCCGTGATGACTTTCGGCGATGAGGATGAGGCGGTCCGTATCGCTAACGACAGCGATTTCGGCTTGATGGCCTGCCTGTGGACTCAGGACGGCGGTCGGGCCCTGCGAGTCGCACGGCGGTTGCGCGTCGGCAAGGTCGCCATCAACGGCGGCGGGGCGTTCCGCTCCGGTTCGCCGATGTCCGGATACAAACAGAGCGGAATCGGGTCAGACTTGGGCCACGAGGAAGCCGTCCACGAATACACCAACAGCAAGGTTGTCCTCTATTCTCTTGCCACGGAGATACCCGCATGGCCGGATTGATCGGCAGACCGATCGAAGACCTTGACACTCCTGCGCTGCTGCTGGATTGGCCTGCGGCGCAGCGGAACCTGCGGAAAATGGCCGACTTCTTTCGCGGCCGTCCCGCTCAACTCCGACCACACTTCAAGAACCATAAGTGCAGCGAGCTGGCCCGACGTCAGCTCAAGGCCGGTTCAGCGGTGGGAGTTACCTGCGCCAAGTTGGCGGAGGCCGAGGTGCTGGCCACGGCCGGCGTTGATGACATCCTGATCGCGAACCAGATCGTCGGCCCGGCCAAGATCGATCGTCTTATCGCCCTTGCCCGCAGGGTGCCCAGGCTTCGCGTCGCCGTGGATGATCTGGAGCAAACGCGTCTCCTGGCCCGGGTGGCCGAAGCTTCTGGCCTGACCGTCGGAGTGCTGATCGAGATCGACATCGGCATGGGGCGCTGCGGCTTGCCGCCAGGGGAGCCGGCCGTCCGTATGGCCGCCGAGCTGGCGACCTTGAAAGGTATCCGTCTTGACGGCCTGCAGGCCTACGAGGGGCATCTGGTGGCCGTTGCTGATCCTCAGGAACGGCAGACCAGGACGCAACAGGCTTTCGAGCCGGCTTTGCACACGCGGCAAATGCTCGTGGACGCGGGACTTCCGCCGGGCATCATCAGCGGCGGCTCCACCTCGACCTACGCCATCACCGGACGCATCGAAGGTATCGACGAGATCCAGGCCGGCACCTACGTCACCATGGATAACATGTACCGCAAACTGACGCCGGAGTTCGAGGTGGCCCTCTCGGTGTTGTCCACGGTGATCAGCCGTCCCCGATCGGATACGAACGTTCTGGACGTCGGTCTCAAGGGCCTGGGACACGAATTCGGCTCCCCATCGCCCAAAGAGTGGCTCGACGGCGACTGCCAGTCATCGCTTGCCGAGGAGCACTGCATCGTCCGCAACGGCCCCGATTGGCGGGTCGGCCAGAAGGTCGAACTCGTACCCAGCCACGCCTGTACCACCTGCAATCTCTACCGGCAACTCCACGTCTTCGAGCAGGGTCGAATTGTCGATGTGTGGCCTATCGATGCAAGCGGCTGCCTGACATGAGGTATCAATGATCGCAACCGCCAGATTCAGAAACACAGGAGATGGCTTTCTGACCCTATCCGCCGCGATGATGCGACAGATATCACTTTCTGCCGGCTTACCTGCGCGCTCCTGCGGCTAATTGCAGGCCGGAACAAGCGGGACCCCAGGACCGCTGCCGCATCGTTCAAACCTGGCCAGGTCGTTGCCGTCCACGGCGCTGTCCAAGCCGCTACCCGCGCTGTCGGTGACGTCAAAGCACTTGCAGATACCGTCGAGAGCAAAGGCCCCGGGACCGGTGTAACAGGCCTGAAAGAATGAGAAATCGGTCTGATCCACGTCGCCGTCCTCATCGATGTCCGCAAACGGCGTCGGGCAGCAGGCTCTCGCGTCATCGCAGTTCGTGCCGTCTCCTCTGTAGGTTCCGCCCGCGGCCGCGCAGTCGCCGGCCGTCATGAGTCTGCACCCGTCCAGCGGCACGCAGCATCCTCCCTGCGACCCTTGCGACCGAGTCAGCACTCCGTCATACAGAACCACGTCGTCCACCCATGGATTGCCGCTGTGGGAACCGTTGATGCAGTCGTAGCTGATGGGCGCGGCGCATGTGCCTGTCATGTCATCAAGCACACATCCTCGTCCGACGCCAATGCGAACCCTGTCGAAAGGGCCAGTGTACTGGCGGGGGTAGGTGGCCCTGTACGGGCTGATCGTTGCTCCCGGAGCCCACATTCTGAGTTCCACCTGCGTATCAGTAACGGTCATGCTGAAGCGGTGATAGGCCTTAGTAAGGCTGAAATCCCCGTTGGCACCGCCATAACCGCCCTTGACGACCCACCAGCGATTCCCGTCAAAGAATGCCGGGTGGTTGTTCTGCGGGTGATGGGCGCCGGTGCCACACAGTTCAGGGTGACACGGATTCATGTCCAGCTTCGAAAGGAGGCCAAACGCTATGGCGGCGTGAGTGGCCGTGGATATGGGCGGACAGTCGGCCGGCCGAGGTTCAAGCGGGTTGGCTACCTGGCAAACAACGGGAAAGCCTTTGGACGGCCCGCCACAGGACATCTGGGAGCAGTCTTCGCTCATCACATGGTCGGTGGGAGCTCGATCACCGCCAAGAGCCAGCTCGACGTAAAGATCCTTGTATTGGCCGAACCTGTTGCCCTCGTGCCCGAGCCAGAGCACGAAGTAAAGCACAAGCGGGGCATCTGCCGTGCCGTTGACGGCGTCCGCTGCGGGCTCACCGCGGCGAACGGCGGCCATCTCGATGGCCCCTTGCCTCAGCAGGTCATAGACCCGCTGTTCCTCCTCAACGTCGACATAGTCCTCGATGCCGGCGGGGTACTTCATGCCGAACGGCATGCTGTACTTCTGGTCGCTCCCGATCTTCATGTCGAACCCGCAGAGCATGGTCATTTCCGCCCAATTGGTCAGGAAGCCGACCGAATTGACGCTGCTCCCGTCCACACAGGCGGCCGGAGGCGGGTCGCTGGGCGGATAGCCCGGCCAAGGGTCGCCGCCGTTGCAGTAGCTGTCGAAGTCATCGCACATGATGATGCGGCGGGGTTCGACACCAATACACCTGCCGGCCATGGCACTGCTACAGGACATCAGCACCGCCGGCACGACCGCTATAGCACACGATCGTTTCATGTTCGGCCCTCCTGTCTGGGCCATCGGCTTCGCCACACGCCGGGCGACGTTGTATGAGGAATCGAACGAAAACCGGCTGCAGCCTCAATCGCAAGCTGGATCCGCCGGCATGCCAGGACCGCTGGCGCAGGCCTCAAAGGCCATCCAATCGTCCGAATCAATACCCTGAACGACGCCCGTGAGCACGTGGTTGAAGCACGAGCAGCGCTCGGGCACTCCGCCGCCCGGGCCAGTGAAGCAGGCTTGGAAGGTCGCGAAATCGGCTTGATCCACGTCATGATCCCAATCGGCGTCGGCGAACGGATCCGGGCAGCAGTTGATGTTCGGATCGTCGCACGAAGAGCCGGCACCCTGCCAGATGCCTCCCAGGGCCGTGCAATCGCTCTCGGTGGCGTTCGACTGACAACCGAGGCTGGGCGGCGGCAGACAACAGGCACCTTTCGGCACGACCAGGTCAAGCACGCCGCCGGTAAGCGTGATATTGTCGGCATAGCATGGATAATCGCTCCCGGTCCAGTTGGGACCCGGATAGTCGGTGGTTCCGAGCGCCAGACTCTGGAAGCCGCCCGTATAAGCGCGAAGAATGCCGCGACGCGTCTGGGTTGCCGGATACTGCGAGCTTCGAACGTCGAGATCGAAAGTGGTGGACTTGATGGTCATCTTCAACCATGTCCACTTCTCCGATGAATTGATCTGACCACCCGGCGTCGGGAAATTCTCCTTGAGCAAGGACCAGTGATCGCCGTCGTAGATGACATTCTGGTAAACCATCCAGTTGGTTAGATCGCAGTCAAGCTTGGGTTGGAGCCCGTTCTCCCCGCCGAAAAATCCGAAGGCCATCGCCTTGCGGGGAACGCTTGGCGTGATGTTCTGGATGTCCGAAGAGCCGTTACATGGCGAGGCGTGGACCAGCCTCAGCGGCACGTCAATGTACTGGCCGGGATTCTCAGGGTCCGGAACCGTCTGACTCACCGGAACCCTGCTGTCCTCGGCATACAACTGGGCGAAAAACGCCGTGTTGTCCTCCTTGCCGCCCGTCTGTGCCCAGAAATACATCTCAAGAATCAGCGGGTTGGCGTCGGTCCCGTTGAAGGCGTTCTTGGAGGGATCCAGGCCGCCGGCGATGGTCGCCAGGTCCACTCTGTTCATCTGAGCCGCATACTCACTTCGCCTTCATGGATTGCCATTGTGCATGGAGGCGCAGGAGTTGCTGAGCCACATCAGGATGCTCCTGACATACGTTGACTTTTTCTCCCGGATCGGCTGACAGGTCGACCAGGAAGACGACATCATCCCCCGTGGCGCGGGTCGTTCGCCCTTGGGCCATGTTCATCAGGCCGTTGCGGACCACTTTCCATTTGCCCTGCCGAACAGCCTGCTGCCCGTCCCACTCGAAGTACAGGACGTCGTGGCCTGGCTTGGAAGGGTCAAGCAGAAACGGCATCCAACTGCGACCATCGATCACGTGGTCAGGCGGCAACCGCGAGCCGGTGATCTCCGCGACGGTGGCGAACAGATCCATCGCAACGGCCAGCTGGTCGCGGACCTGCCCGCCGCGAACCCGCTTGGGCCAACTGATGATCGCCGGCATGTGGATGCCGCCATCGAAGAGACTCCGCTTGTATTCACGATACGGGGCATTACTGCCGCCCCCTTCGCCGCGGGGAGAGGGATCCGCCGCCCCGTTGTCGCTGGTGAAGAAAACGAACGTGTCCTCGGTCAGCCCCAGTTCGTTGATCTTCCCCATGATGATGCCGATCGACTCGTCGAGACCTGCGACCATCGCCGCGTAGTCGCGCCGGGCTCGCGGCAGATGTGCATATTGCCGGTGAAAGCGTCCGTGAGCGACCATGGGATAGTGCGGAGCATTATAGGCCGCGTAGATCAAAAACGGGCGGCTCTTGTTTTCCTCGATGAACCGCACGGCCTCGCGCGTGATCAGGTCGGTCATGTGCATGCCGTCCTCGAACACTTCCTGCCGATTGCGGTACAGGTCGTGGTAATACGGCAGGCTCGCGTAGTACATGTGCGAGAACGCGTCGATACAACTGCCGTGATGGCCGAAAAACAGGTCGAAGCCCTGGGCATTGGGCTGGGTGTCATGCGTGGAGCCGAGGTGCCATTTGCCCAAAGCCGCCGTCGCATAGCCCTGGGGGCGAACGAGTTCGGCAAGCGTTATCTCCGAGGAGGGAATTCCTGGTTGATCCATTCCCGACTCGATGTTCTTCTCGGTGGACATGCCGATCCGGTTGGGATATCGGCCGGTGATCAGCGCCGCCCGCGACGGGGCACAGATCGGCGAGGCCACGTAGAAGTTGGTCAACCGGACGCCCGCGCGGGCCAGAGAGTCTAATTGGGGCGTCTGAATGTCACCGCAACCGTAACAGCCGACGTCGCCGATACCCATGTCGTCGGCGAGAAAAACGATTACGTTCGGGGTGCGCCCGACCACGCAACAGGGCGTCACCAGGCAGACGAGCCCGACAATCAATCGATTCATAAGACACCCATGGTTTCCTCGACAAGAGCCTGCCATTTGCCCGTTCATTGCCGCACGCCGTCCCGCGAGACGGCCGAAACGCCCGATGCAGGAGGCTTTTCCTTGTAGGTCCAGTAACTGACAGGAACGGCTACCAGCAGGTCGACCAGCAGTGCCGCCAGGCTCATCCATTGGAAACTGACCTTGTTGGTGCAGGCAAACACTGCCGCCACAGCGCATCCCGCCAGCGTGCCGCAGGCCGCCCCGATCGGTGTGGCGAACCGCACGAACAACGCCAGGACAAAGAGCATGAACAGCGGCGCGACGAAGACGTGGTTCGTGCGCACCGTGATCTCCATGATATTCATGCCCTTGATCTGGCCCATCAGAAGGCTGATGACCACGGCCACAAATCCGCTCACGAACGAAATGATCCGAATCCGTTTCACCTGCACGGCGTCGGAATCGGCGGCGGGAACCTTGCGGAACCGATCGATGAAGTCGACGCTGATGACAGAACAGGCCGAATTGACGCCCGAAGACAGGCTGGACATCGCCGCGGCCAGCAGAGCGGCCAGGATCAGACCGGTCAGGCCTGGCGGCACATGATGGATAATGTAGAGCGGAAAAACGATGTCCGCCTTCGTCTCCAGCGCCCCCGCGGAAAGATAGTCCGGGTGGGCGGTAAAGAAGGCCAGCAAGGCAAAACCTACGCAGGCCAGCAACGTGGTGATCAGAATGTTGGCGAGTCCGGTCACCAGAAAGACCCGCCGGGCCGTCTTCGTGTCGCGCGTGGCGAGGTAGCGCTGAATGGCCATCTGGTCTGAACCGGCCGTTCCGATCCACCAGATGGTCATGAACAGGATTGAACCGATCACGGTCACCCTCACGGTTGGATCGAAGCTGAAGAACGGCTGGTGATCCCAGTTGGGTGACCAGGCACTTGGCCACCAGGCCGTGACGCCTCCCATCTTGACGGTGATCAGAATAATCGTCAGACAGGCGCCGCCGAGCAAAATGATGGATTGTATGACGTCGGTCAAAACGACCGCCCGCAGGCCGCCCATGCTGGTATACGCCACGGTCAGCAGGCCCACGGCGGCCGCGACAACCGGCGTCACCCACGCCGCCGTGTCCGGAGGCAGGTCCATCATCGTGACGATGATCTTCTCGGCGGTCACGTAGATAATGAGGGCCATCCAGAGAGTGCGGGTGACCAGGAACACGATCGCCGCAAGAAGACGCAGCCCCACACCCAGGCGCGTCTCGAGAATCTCGTAAGCGCTGGTGACCCGCTGCTCCATGAATCGCGGGATAATGAAGTAACCGACAAGAACGTAAGCGATCGGGATGGCCATCATCGACCACAAAATGACCGGTCCCTTGCTGATCATCTCGCCCGGCAGCGCAAGATAGGTGATGGTGCTGAACAGCGTCGCGAAAAGCGACAAGCCGACCGACGACGATCGCATCCTGCGCCCGCCGAGCAGATAGTCCTCCCGGTTGCGCGTTCGGCGGGCATAGTAAACCCCGATGCCCAACATGCCCGCGCCGTATGCGGCGATGATGCCCCAGTCCAGGGTCGTCAGTCCGTATGGCACGGCAGCGGACGAGGACGCCGGTGCCGCGGTTTGCCCCCAGGCTGCGTCGGCGACGACCAACCCCCCAATGATCATCACGCATCCGATAAGCGGCGTCTTTCGGCAAGGCGGGGCGGTTTGTGGCACGTCGGCCTCCGGACAGATGCGACAGGATCGGTTGGACAATCGGACTTCGATCGCGGGTCATCCCGCGTGAAGAGGAACGATGGCTCTCTCGGTCAGGTGCGTGCCCAGCATCGCCTTCGCCTCTTCAGCGCTGCCCTTTAGGATGGCGTCAAGTATCGCACGATGCTCGTTCAGCGTCTTCTGAACGCGAACCTCCCACAAGTGACCGCTGATCACTTCCGGGTGGATAATCGGCAGAGGAGCCCGTTGGTAAAGCGTCACGAGCCGCTTGTTACCCGCCGCCTCGATCAGCGCTTCGTGATACCGGCGATCTGCCTCGGCCACTCCCAGCATGTATTCCTCCCTGACCAGACGCTCGAGCTGCTCGCAGGCGACGCGCATGGCCCTCAGATGCGTCGGGGTGTTGTTCTTCGCGGCGATGATCCGTTCAATGGCTCCGCCTTCCAGGATCAGGCGGACATCAAGAATCTCGCGAATGTCTTCGTTCGTCAGGGCCGGGACGAAGTAACCCGTCTTCGGCCCCTTGGTCACGAAACCTTCGGCTTCCAATCGGGCAAATGCCTCTCGCAGGGCCGTGCGGTTCACGGACAACTTCGCCGCCCAGTGTGACTCTCGCAACCGCTCTCCCTCACGCACCTGTTGCAGTATCAGCAGACGGCGCAGACGATAGTAAGCCTGGTCACGAAGTGAACCATTTTGCGGGGGGGCTATTGACATCGTACGACTCCCTATGTTAGTGTTCGCTGCCATTAGAGTTTACAGAAACCCCCCGGTTTCGTCAACAACGGGATTGCACAGATTTGCTGTTCGTTTTTGTCCCCGCGTGACTTACGGCAGTCAGTGTGATGCAGGATTGTCCTCGGGTCGTTGATGCACAAACGCGCCGCACGGCCCTGCGAAGCCGGTTTTATCGGATCTCTGTGTAGTGCCAGAACTGGGGAACTTGCCTTATCCCCTGAGATGGACCGAGGAATCATGAGACGAAGCACAGTCAAGTCAAAACTGCTCCGGAAACAGCCCGCCTTGTGTCTCCAATGCCATTTCACCGACCAATCCGTTTTCGAACTGGTCGCTCTGCTGGGCATGGACGGCATCTGGATGGATCTCGAGCATCACAACTACAGCGTGGAGACGGCCAACGGGCTGATCCGCGCGACCCGGGTCGCCAAGTGCGACGTGGTCGCCCGGGCGGCCAAGGGCGAATACATGCGTTTTGCCCGGCTGCTGGAAGCCGGAGCACATGGCCTGATGTACCCGCGATGCGACGACGCAGCCGAAGCCGCTGAGCTGGTCAAGTGGACCAAGTTCTATCCTATCGGCAAGAGAGGGTTCGACGGCGGCAACGGCGACATGCCGTATTGCTCGGTGCCCATGGCTGACTACATGAAGGCCGCCAATGAGGAGACCTTCATCATCATCCAGCTCGAAGAGCAGGCGGCAGTCGACCGGGCCGACGAGATTGCCGCGGTGCCCGGCGTGGATATTCTCTTCCTGGGCCCCGCCGACTTCACTACCCTCAGCGGCATCCCCGGGCAGTGGGATCACCCCAAGGTCTGGAACGCTTACAAGAAGATTGCCAAAGCGGCCGAAAAGGCTGGCAAGTGGTGGGGAACGCCCGCGTTCGACACCGAGCATTGCCGCAGGTTGATGGACCTGGGGGCCCTGTTTTTCTGCCACAGCGCGGACATCGTCATCTTCAAAGCCGGCGTCGAGAACATCCAACGGCAGTTCTCGCCGCTCGGTTTTACTTTCGACAATCGCCTGGCCGCCGGCAGGAGTTACATTGAAGGTTGAGATCGACGATGCAGACCGCAATGCAGGGAGTTGAGAAGTCGCAAACGGAGAACTGAGGAGCACCGGCACAATGCCGGTCACGCCCGGAATTCGGCCCCTGCGGCCGGTGGCAGGCGGCGATGGAGAACGTTGTTCATGGCGAAGCATCGGATTCTGATTATCGGGGTAGGGTCGATCGGCGAACGCCATACCCGAACGTTTCAGCGTACCGGCCGGGCCGAGTTGTCCATCTGCGAGAGCAACGAGCAGCTTCGCAGGACCGTGGCCGAACGATACGGGATCAACCAGACCTATGCCGGACTCGATGAGGCCCTCAACGACGACAAGTTTGACATCGGCCTGATCTGCACGCCCTCGCACCTGCACGTTCCGATGGCGACCAGGTTGGTGAAGGCACGCAAGCACGTCTTCATCGAAAAGCCGCTCAGTCTCTCGTTGTACGGGATTTCGGAACTGATGGAGCTGACCAGGGAGAAGGGCGTCAAAGCGGCGGTGGCTTACACCTACCGCTCGCATCCTGCCCTGCGGTCGATGAAGGAGGCCATTGATTCCGGGCGATTCGGCGAACCCGTGCAGGTCATCGGCACGTGGGGGCAGCATTTTCCCAAGTACCGCCCGGCGTACCGGCAAATCTACTACACCAGTCGCAAGACCGGCGGCGGAGCCATCCAGGACGTGCTCACCCACGCAATCAACGCCGGAGAGTTCCTCGCGGGCCCGGTCGGCAGACTGATGGCCGACTGCGGGCACCAGGTGCTCGAAGGTGTGAGCGTTGAGGACACGGTTCACGTGATCACCCGCCAGAACGGCGACAAGGTCATGGGCTGCTACAGCCTGAACCAGCACCAGGCACCCAACGAAAACACGGTCACCGTCGTCTGCAAGAAAGGCACCGCCAGATGGGATCTGAACAACGCCCGCTGGATGTCCATGGCCGAACCGGACGCCGGCTGGAAAACCGAGTTCCAGTTCTCCACCGAGCGGGACGACATTTTCGTCAACCAGGCGAACATTTTTATGGACGCCATAGAAGGCAAGGGAAACTTTGCCTGTACGCTGGAGGAAGGCCTGCAGACGCTGCGCGTGAATCTGACCGTCCTTCAGGCGGCGGACAAGCCGAACTGGCAACCTCTGGTTGCGGTGCCAAGCTGAACAAAATGATGAGTGAGGGAGTCCGAATGAGGAAGGCAAGTCGTCAGTGACGGGTTACCGGTGTTCGATTCAAGAGTCACGATGTGCCTCTGACTCCCGACTGACAACGGATCACTGACTGCGCCTCTTGGTTTTCTCCTCATTCGGGTCCTCGAGACACGAAGGAGCCGATGCAATGAGCGATACCCCACAAGAACCGACGATCCAGGAAATGTTCAATCTCAGCGGCAAGGTCGCATTGATCACCGGAGCCTGTGGCTGGCTCGTTCAGTCGATGTGCCGGGCCCTGGCCGAGGCCGGCGCCGGCGTGGTCTGCGCCGACATCCCCGCGGCCAGAGAAAAAGCCCAGGAAGTGGCCAAGTCGCTGCCGGTCGTCGGCAACGCCAGACACTATGTTACCGAGCTCGACTACATGGACGCCAAGTCCATCGACAACTGCATGGCCGACGCGGTGAAGCAGGCAGGCAAGGTCGACATCCTGGTCAATTCCGGCTACGAACGGGTCACCTCGGATTGGCGAACGGTCAGCGGCGAGCAGTTTACCCGCCAACTCCAGAACGCTACCGGTGTGTTCCTCCTGAGCCGGGCGATGCGACAACACGTTGTCGACCGGAAAGGCAAAGGCAGCATCATCAACATCGGCTCGATGTACGGCATCGTCGGGTCATACCCGGATGCCTATAGCGACGTGCCGATGTGCAGCCCGGTCGCGTATCACTGCCTCAAGGGCGGAATTCTGTCCATGAGCCGGCATATGGCGGTCTATTGGGTGGGCGACGGCATCCGAGTCAATGTCTTGAGCCCCGGCCCGTTCCCGGCCCCGAACGTCAGCCCCAAGATGGTCGAGCGCCTCAGCAGCAAGAGCCCGATGAAACGCATGGGCAAACCCCACGAACTCAAGGGCGCTCTGGTCTTTCTGGCCAGCGACGCGAGCAGCTACGTCACCGGCGCGAACATCGTGGTCGACGGCGGCTGGATGGCCTGGTGACCTGAAAAAGGAGCACCGGCACGGGGTGCCACCGGCGGCTGCTCGCCGGTGCGCGAATGTGTTTCGGCTTGACGCAACTCGGCACGTCGCCTGAGGTGCCCTTATGAACCTGCACTGGGTCGACTGGGCGATCGTTCTGTCTCTGGTTGCCTTTCTCATTCTCACCGCCCAGTTCACCAGGCGCTACATGCGCGGGGTCAGCGACTTCCTCGCGGCCAACCGCTGCGGCGGACGATACCTGATCTGTATCTCCTCCGGCGGGGCGGAGCTTGGCGCGGTCACGATCGTGGCCCTGTGGCAGCTCTATACCAACAGCGGGTTCACCGGGCTGTGGTGGAAGGTGGCCGAGTGGCCGCTGGTGTTTATCCTGGCTATGTCCGGGTGGGTCCTGTACCGCTACCGCCAGACCCGAGCCCTGACTATGGCCCAGTTCCTGGAAATGCGCTACAGCCGCCGGTTTCGCGTGTTCACCGGCTTCGTGGCCTTCGCTGCCGGGCTGGTCAATTACGGTGTGTTCCCGAGCATCAATGCCCGGCTGATCATCTACTTTTGCGGCCTGCCCGAGTACGTGAGTCTGTGGGGTCTGTCGATCGGGACGTTCCCGCTGGTGATGATGGTGCTACTGGGTCTGGCGTTGTTTTTCACCTTCGCCGGCGGGCAGATCGCCATCATGTTGACCGACTTCGTCCAGGGCATCTGTTGCCTCGTGGTTTTCCTGGTCGCGGCTCTGGTGCTTTACTACCTCATCGGCTGGGACACGATCGGCACATCTCTGTTGGCCGGGTCACAGCCCCAGGCTTCCCTGCTCAATCCGTTTGATACCAGCAAGATCAAAGGCTTCAGCATGGGGTTCTTCCTGGTGCAGTACTTTCGGTGGGTGTACCACTGGAAGGCCTGGCAGGGAACCCAGGGCTTCAACGCGGCTGCTCGCACTCCCCACGAAGCCCGAATGTCCGGCATACTCGGACAGTGGCGCTTCATTGCCCAGCAGATGCTCATCCCGATCTTCGCCATCTGCGTGTTGGCGGCCTTGAACAGCCCGCAGTTCGCCGACAGCGTGGGAAATGCGAAACAGGTTTTGAGCGGAATTCACACGGATCGGGTGAAATCGGAGCTGACCGTTCCCCTGGTTCTCGCCCGGTTGCTCCCGATCGGGCTGATGGGGGCAATGGCCGCGGTCCTGCTGGCGGCGGCGGTGGCCACCGATCAGGCCTACCTGCACTCATGGGGCAGCATTTTCATTCAGGATGTCGTCCTGCCACTCCGCAAAAGGCCGCTCACTCCCCAGCAGCACATTCGCTGCCTGAGGCTGGCTATCCTGGGAGTGGCCGCCTTCGCTTTCTGGTTCAGCCTGGTGTTCCGCGACCTGGGCGACTATGTCCTGATGTTTTTTGCCGCCACCGGGGCGATCTACCTGGGCGGCGCCGGGTGTTCCATCATCTCCGGTCTTTACACGCGCCGGGGCACCACGGCCGGGGCATGGGGGGCCATGATCACCGGCGTGGTCCTTGGCGGCATCTGGCTCGTCGCGAACCGCCTCGCGATCGCCGATGCCGGCGCCGGCGGAATGGTGTTCCGCCTGCAATCCGTGCTGTATCAGTCTCCGGCGATCGAGTGGTTCGTCAATACCATCGGCAAGGGCGACCGCAAGTATCTGGATGGCCAGTGGATGTGCTTATACATCTCCCTGACGGCGATCGCGGTATATTGGATTCTGTCTCTGCTCCTGCCGGGAAAGCCCTTCGACCTCGACAAGATGCTGCACCGCGGGCAATACGCCGTTGCGGAAGATGTTGTCCAGGGCGACGCCGCGCTCAGCGGCATCTGGAAATGGCTGGGCGTCAACAAAGAGTTCACCCGCGGCGACAAGGCGATCTACGGGGCCTCGGTCATCTGGGTGCTGGTCTGGGGCGGTATCTTCATCGCCGGTGCGATCTACCATTGCGGCATCCGCGAGACAACCGACGCCTCGTGGCTGGGCTTCTGGAAAATACTGGTCTGGCTGGCGCTGGGGCTGGGTGTGACGGTCACGGTGTGGTTCCTGATCGGCGGTGTGCGGGACCTTAAGGACATGTTCCACCTGCTTCGCACCAAAGCCCGCGATGAGGCCGACGACGGGCGGGTCCGTTCGTGAAGCGGCTCCCACCGCGACGTCGACGGCCCGGGGCTCCGCCGTGATCCGGCACGTCCGGACAGAAGTCTCGCCCGCAGGGCGGGTCACCGAACCGTCTTGCGGTTGACCGTAGAGGGGGCTGGGTGTCC
>Ga0116146_1002328_pt1 | contig 17132 bp, 11 predicted proteins | sample AD_JPNHG2_MetaG_FD_89748 | JGI IMG/M metagenome (GOLD analysis project Ga0116146, IMG submission 89748) | Active sludge microbial communities of municipal wastewater-treating anaerobic digesters from Japan - AD_JPNHG2_MetaG | ecosystem: Engineered > Bioreactor > Anaerobic > Digestate | place...
ATTACAGCTAAATTCAAAAAAGCACCGATATTTAAATTTCATAATGCTCTTGTGTTTGTCTCATTTTTAAAACCTTTGAAATGGAAAGATTATCATAAAGATAATATGACAAAAGATGATTATTATAATATTACGGAAAAAATTGATATTCTTTTCAATATGCAGGATGAAAAAATAGAAAAAGATTTAAAAGAAAATAAATCATATTATGATTCAATTGAAAGAAAAGGTGGAAGTGATATCTTTATAGATTTTTAATAATATCCTGCTTTAATCCTTATATATTAAATTTAATTAAATACGCCAAATATTTCTCTTAGCATAGGTAATTTGTTTAATCACTTTACATATTATTTTCAATTTTTTATGGATAAGCGCAGTTTTTTTATCTATCTTAGCTTAATTATATTATATCTTACTTTTTTTTTACATTACTTTCAATATTTAAAATTTAGTTTAATAAAAGATTATTATTTTTTATTTAGTAATTTCTCTTGACTTTAAAATCTTAATTTTTATAATTTATAAAATTGTATATTAAAATTTATTTATATTAAAAGTAATAAATCTTTTATAAAATTTTTACAGGATAATTCTAATATGAAAATAAAAACTTATGGGGAATTTTATAAGATTTTTATTTTATTAATTTTAGTTTTATCACTTTTTAGTTATAGTTTTTCCAATGATAATAAAAAAATAGAAAATATCTATTTTGATATTATTGATGCTAAAATGGGGTTATCTAATTCTTCAGTATCTTCAATTGTTCAGGATAGTAAAGGTTTTTTATGGTTTTCAACTCAGAATGGCTTAAATAGATTTGATGGAAAAAGCTTTTTAATATTTAATAAAAAGCCTTTTGAAAAAAATTCTATACCAAATCAATTGATTCAAACAATGTATATGGATAAAGATGATATATTATGGTTAGGAACATATGGAGGGTTATGTAAATTTGATATTAAAAAAAATAAATTTACTACATATAAAAATATTGTTGATGATAAAAATTCTTTATCTAATGATGTTGTTATAGCAATTGAAAGAGATAAAGAAGGGAAGCTCTGGGTAGGAACATTAAAAGGGCTTCAAATTTTTGATGAAAAAAAGGAAAAATTTGAAAGAGTTTTTTTTGATAGAAAAGAAGATGGACCAACAAATGAAAGTACAATTAGAGATATTTATGCTGATTCTTTAGGTAATGTCTGGATTGGAACTTATGATGGTATTTATAAGTATTTTGATGGGAAGTTTAGTTTTTACACTAATAATAAGGTTTTTAAGTTAGAAGAAAATTTATTTTCCAAAGATAATTTTAACAAAACTATTATCAAATCGTTTGAAGCAAGTTATCCCGCAGCAAATCCGTCAATGGTTATTATTGAAGATAAAGATAAAAATTTATGGTTTGGGATTTGGGGGTTTGGTTTAGTTAAATATGATATAGTTAAAAAGATTTTTATAAATTACCCCCTTCCTTTTAATAAAATTTATTCACTTTTGTTTATAGATAATGATAATCTTCTTGTTGGTACATGGGGAGAAGGACTTTTTAATTTTAATAAAAAAGACAATAGTTTCATGGTAGTTGAAAATAAAAAATTTGGTTTATCTATTCCAAATAATACAATTTATTCTCTTTTCAAAGACAAAAGTGGAATAATCTGGATAGGAACGCATGGTTCAGGTGTTTTAAAATGGGTGCCAAATAGACCAGATTTTGTCTATCTTAAGTATGATGAAAAAAATCCCAATTCTATCCCAAATAGCAAAGTGATGTCAATTTTTGAAGATCATTATGGTTATATATGGCTTGGGACATATAATAATGGACTTATAAGATACAATCCTAAAAATAAAGAAATTATAAAATATTTAAGTAGTGGTAAAGAGGATGGATCACTTTCTAATAATATAGTTAGATCTATATATCAGGATTCTTATGGTAATCTGTGGATTGCTACAAATCAGCATTTGAACCTTTATAATTATAAAACTGGAAAATTTAAATATTTTAAAAAAACTGATTTTGGCCTTCAACCAACAAATGAAGATACATTTACATATATTACTGAAGATAAAAATAAAAATCTAATTATAGGAACATATCTTTCAGGTATTATAATTTTACCTTTGTCTTCTGATAAAGAAAAGATATTGGATTTTTCAAAAGTTAAACTTATAAATTCCAAAACTTCTCCATCTTTATCCAACGATTTAGTATTTAAAATATTTATTGATGATAAAGAAAGAATATGGATAGGCACAAATAAAGGATTAAATCTATTAGATACAAAAAATTGGGAAATTAATAAATTTTATTATGAAATTGAAAATCCCGAGGGTTTAAGTGATGATGCTATAACTGATATATTCCAGGACTCAAATAAAAGAATATGGGTTTGCACAACAAATGGTTTAAATCTTTATGATGATAAATCAGGAAAATTCAGTCATATAACAATAGAAAATGGATTTAAAGATAATTATATAAATTCAATAGAAGAATTAGATGATGGCATAATGATTTTGACAACTTTTGGGAATTTAGTAAAATATAATTTTTATACATCAGAGATAATAAATTTTGGTTATGAGGATGGTCTTTTTACTAAAGAATTTAGTTCAGGTATATATAAATTAAAAGATGGATCAATTCTTATAGGAGCAGTGGGTGTAGTCAATATAGTATCTTCTCAAGAGCTAAAAGCTAATGATTTTAATCCCAATATTCAAATTGTTTCAATAAGTATTGAAGGGAAAGATCTAGAGGAAAGTAAATTATATTATGATGATAATATTAAATTAAGACTTCCATATAATAAAAATTCAATATCAATTAGATTTACATCTTTAGATTATTCTGCTCCAAATACATTACTTTATTCATACAAAATAGATAAATTTAACAAAGATTGGCAATATTTGGGGAATGAGGGAGTTTTGAATCTTGTTAACTTAAAACAGGGAAATTATAAAATATATTTAAGAGGAACAAATAGTAGTGGCATATATAGTAAAAATATAAAGATATTAACAATTACAATAGATCCTCCATTTTATCTAACATGGTGGGCTATATTAATCTATTTATTCATCATAGTTTCTATTCTTTTTTTAACACTTTTATTTTTGAGAGAAAAGGCTTTGTCACAAATACTTATTGAAAGGAAAAACTTAATAGAAGAAAGAAAAATATTTTTAGAAGAGGAGATAAAAAAACAAAAAGAAATTGAAAAAAATTTAATAGAAGCAAAAGAATCTTTAGAAAATCTGAATCAAGCTAAAGACTTTTTTATCTCGCAGATTTCCCATGAGTTCAAAAATCCTCTAACTTTACTTTTAGGTTATATTCAAATTCTTGATAACAATGAAAAAGATAGTTTTAAAAAAGAAGCAATAAAAAATATGAATTCTATTGCAAACCATATCTTAGATATGGTTATAACTGTTCTTGATATGGCAAAGATTAATCTTGGAAAAGTTAAAATAGAGTTATCCGAGGTTGATTTTTATAATTTTATTAATGTTATAGCTGATTCACACTCTATTTTAGCTGAACAAAAGGGTTTAAATTTTGAATTTCAATATGCCAAAGACTTACCAAAATCCGTAATGATAGATAAAGTAAAGGTAAGGCAGATTCTTAATAATCTTCTTTCAAATGCTATAAAATATACAGATCAAGGATATATTAGATTTAATGTTCTCTGGAGAAAACCTGAAGATATAAGGGAAAATGTTGAAGAAAATGAAAAATTTAAGAAAATTGATTTAATATTTGAAATAATAGATAGTGGAATAGGTTTAACAAAACAGGAGATTGAAAAAATTTTTGATAGTTTTTATAGGGGTGTAGATAGCTTAAAAGTCGATGGAACTGGCCTTGGATTATCTATCTCTAAAAAACTTGCTGAACTTATGAATGGGCAAATCTTAGTAGAAAGCGAAAAAGGTGTTGGAAGTAAATTTTCCTTAATATTAAAAGATATAGCAGCTACTAAATAATTTTAATCTAACATTTATATTATCTAAGTTTTGCCACTATATTTTAATTTATTTTCTACCTATTTTCATATTCATTTAAGATTTTAATAGCTGACAATATTTTAATAGCTACAACTATAAAGTTTAGATAGCAATGCCTAAAAACTGGCTCTGGTAAAGTTGATAGTAAAATCCTTTTTTATCAAGTAATTGCTGATGATTTCCAGTTTCTATTATTCTACCTTCATTCATCACTATTATTTTATCTGCATTTTTGATAGTTGAAAGTCTGTGAGCTATTACAAAGCTTGTTCTATCTTTCATTAGTTTTTTCATGGCTTTTTGGACTTGAACTTCTGTCAAAGTGTCTACATTACTTGTTGCCTCATCTAATATTAAAATATCGGGATTTTTCAAAAATGCTCTTGCTATAGTAATAAGCTGTTTTTCACCGATAGAGATATTTGAAGACTCTTCATTTATGATCGTATCATAACCATCAGGGAGCAAAGAAATGAAATGATGTGCATAAGCTTCTTTTGAAGCTTCAATTATTTCTTCATCGCTAGCATTTTCCTTTCCATATGCGATATTTTCTTTTATTGTTCCATTAAAAAGCCAGGTATCTTGAAGAACCATACCCATAAAGGTTCTAAGATTTTTTCTTTTTATATTTTTTGTATTAATATTATCTATTAAAATTCTCCCTTTATTTATTTCATGAAATCTCATAAGAAGATTGACAAGTGTTGTTTTTCCAGCACCTGTTGGTCCAACTATGGCAATCATTTTGCCTTCCTCGACATCAAGGGAAAAATCCTCAATAAGTTTGTTTTCGGGCAAATAAGAAAAATAAATTGAATCAAATTTTACTTCACCTTTTATATTTTTTATTTCAGATATATTTTCATCCTCTTTTTCAAGTTCCTGTTCATCCAGCATATCAAATATTCTTTCAGATGCTGCAATCGTTGATTGTATGAGATTTACAATATTTGAAATAGCAATAATAGGTTGGGTAAATTGGTTGGAGTATTGAATAAAAGCCTGAATATCACCAATTGTTATAAGTCTTTTGGTAACAAAAATTCCACCGACAACAGCCACAATGACATAACCAATATTTGAGATAAAATTCATTATTGGCATAATTATTCCAGCAAAAAACTGAGCCTTCCAGCCAACATTATATAATTTATCATTTATATTTTTGAATTTACTTAGAGAATCTTCTTCTCTATTATAGCTTTTAATAACTATGTGACCTGAAAATGATTCTTCTATATGACCATTTATTTCACCTAAAAGTTTTTGCTGACCTCTGAACTGATTTTGCGATTGTTTGGCAATAAAAGATGTTGCAAATATACTTAAAGGAAGGGTTAGGACAGTAACAAGAGTAAGAATAGGACTTATAGTTAACATCATTATAATGACACCTATAATTGAAATTACTGAAGAGAAAACCTGCACAAGCCCCTGTTGCAGAGTCGAGCTTATTGTGTCAATATCATTGGTAAACCTACTTAAAATATCACCATGTGAATTTGAATCAAAATATTTTAATGGCATTTTATTTAGCTTACTCATCATCTTTGTTCTTAGGTTTTTTACAAGATTCTGAGAAACTCCCGCCATGATATATTGCTGAATGTAGTTAAACAATATAGCAACAAGATACATTATTCCAAGTGTAAAAAGTATTTGATAAATTTTATTTAAATCGATTTTAGCATTATGATTTTTAAATCTTGCAATAATACCATCAAATAGAACAGTTATTGCTTTACCCATAATTTTAGGCGCTAATATTGTTATAATTGTAGCAGAAATGGTAAGTAAAAGAACTAATATAAGAGAAATATTAAATGGTTTGAGTTCTTTTAAAAGTCTTATAAGAGATTTTCTAAAATTTTTAGGTTTTTCAACAGGTCCCCCAAGATGAGCTCCAGGTCCTCTAAAACCAGGACCTCGCATCCCTATTCTCATATTTTGATTATTTACTGACCTACCTTTATCTTTATCTGACATTTTTATCTCCTCAAGTTATTTCATATTTTAATTTATTTTTTAACTTCAATTTTCTTATGTTTTTTATTTTTATAACATATTATTATATTTTTTATTTTTAAAATATTTTATAATGTTTTTTATTTTTATTATATTTTTAGTTATATTTTATTTTTATCTATTCAACTTTATTATTTTTATCCAATTGACTTAATATCTTCCTCTGAAAGCTGGGAATGGACAAAATTCTGGTAAACTTCGCATCTTTTTAGAAGCTCACTATGACTTCCAATTCCAGCAATTTTTCCATCTTCAAGTACTATTATCTGATAGGCATTTAAGATTGTAGCTACCCTTTGGGAAACTATAATCATGGTTGAGTCTTTAGCTATTTTTGAAAGTTCCATTCTTATTTTACTATCTGTCTTAAAATCAAGAGCAGAAAAAGTATCATCGAAAATATAAAAATCTTTTTTTTCAGCTATAGCTCTTGCTATTGAAATCCTCTGTTTTTGTCCGCCAGAAAGATTTGTTCCACCTTGAGCTAAAATGGTGTTGTAACCATCCTGCATTTTCTCGGCAAATTCATTTACCATGGCTATCCTTGAAGCTTCAAATATTTTGTAATCATCTATTTGTCTTCCAAACTTAATATTATCATAAATTGAGCTACTGAAGATAAAAGGCTTTTGAGGGGCATATCCAAAAAGACTTCTTAACTGGTTTTGTTTTAATTCTCTAATATCAATTCCACCTATTTTAATTTGTCCTGATGAAACATCGTAAAATCTTAGTAAAAGAGATAATAAAGTAGATTTCCCTGCCCCAGTATTACCTATTATTGCTGTAGTTTTACCTTCTGGAATATTGAAACTGATATTTTCAAGAACTGGTTCTTTACTAAAAGGATAATAAAATGTGACATTGTCAAAGATTATATCTTTATTTTTCAATTTTGGAGTTATATAATCCTGGTTTTCTTTATCTTTTATGCTGTTTTCCTTGTTTAATACTTCATCAATTCTATTAATAGATGCTATTGCTCTTGGTAAAAATGTAAAAATAACTGAAATCATAGCAAAAGAGAATAGGATTTGAATAACATATTGCAAGACTGCCATCAAATCACCTATGTTTAACTTATTGGTATCTATAAGTTTTGTGCCATAAGCTATAATTGCGATTGTTGTAAAATTCATCAAAAACATCATTAATGGAAAGATAATTGCATTGATTCTATTAACTGTTAAGGCTGTTTTAGTTAAATCAAGATTAGCCATATTAAATCTTTTTTCTTCATGTTCTTCTTTATTAAAAGCTCTTATTACGCGAACACCTGTTATATTTTCCCTTACGACAAGATTAATTTTATCAATTTTCTTTTGAAGTTGCTTAAAAAGAGGCATTGTTTTTAATATCAATAATGTAATACCAGCTATAAGAAGAGGAAGTGAAATAAATAAAATGCTTGAAAGTTTGGCATTTATTGAAAAAGCCATAATTATCCCACCTATGGAAAGTATAGGCGCCCTTATTACCATTCTCATCATCATAATGGCGAGTTGTTGTACCTGAAGAACATCATTTGTATTTCTCGTAATAAGTGAAGCTGTTGAAAAGGAATCAAATTCAGCAAAAGAAAAACTTGTGATTTTTTTAAATACATTAAATCTAATATCTTTAGCATAAGATGCTGCTATTTTTGCTGAAGTAAGATGAGATAATACCCCGAATACAACACTTATAAAAGAAACAAGAAGCATTTTTAACCCAACATTTATAATATAATTTATATCCTGCTTTACTACACCTTTATTTACTATGTTTGACATCATATTGGGAAGATAAAGGTTAAGAATCGCAGATGTAGCAACTAAAATTATAGTCAAAAGCGCAATAAAAATATATGGTTTGAAAATTTTGATAGTTTTTGACATTTTGTTTCCTTTTTTATATTAAATTTTTATTATTAAATCTATTTGTTTAATGATTTTTTCTTTTAATCATATTTATATAATTATCCTTGTTATTTCACTTTTTTAAGGCTATCTAATTTGTCAATTATTTTTTCAAGACAATATATAAGATTATCTTTTTCTTCACTTTTCAAAGAATCAGTTATCTTTTTTTCAAGCTCTGTTAAAATTTTTTTAGTATTATTTGCTATCTCTTTTCCTTTTTTAGTTAGGCTTATATAAAAAAATCTCCTATCATTTTCATCCATTTTTTTTTCTATAAGACCATTATTTTCCATTTTTTTGAGAACTACTGCCATTGTAGATGCTTTAACACAGACTTTTTTAGCTATCTCAATTTGAGTAAGATTTTCTTGTTTTAATAATAATATCAATATTGGAAGTTGTCCCGGGTGAATTTTTACTTTTTCAAGTTCAGAAAATAATGTAGTAAATGTTTTTCTTGAAATCTTAAAAATTGCATTAATAAAAGGAGTTTCTTTTGAATCAAACATAACATTTCCTTTAATTTAATAAAAATATAGAAATTTAATTATAATAAGTCTAATTTATGGAAATAGAACTATTAGCATTCTAATAGATAGATATAAAAATATTAGCTATCTAATTGATAGATATCTAATAAAATATTTAAAAAAATTATTGTCAAGAAAAAATATTGAATTTTAAAATTTTTTATTTTTCATTTACTATTTTAATAAATTTTTCAAAGGATGTATCTCTTGCAATAATAAATCTTGGGATTTTATAAAGGTCTGTATTTTTTGTAACAAATTTTCTGTCAAATGTTGCTTTAAATCCATATTTTGAAATTATTTTGTCAGCATAAATAAAGACACCATCATTTCCATCATCAAAGGTAATGGCAATATATTTTTTGTTTTCTTTTTGATCATAAATATTTTGATTTTTATCATTTATATTAATTGTTTTTTCTTTTAATAACTTAACAACTTCTGATGCAAATAATGTTGTAAAATTATTATCATATAAATATTTCATCTAATTATCAAATTCTTATAATGAAACATCATAATCATTTTTTGGAATTATTCTTATATTATGATAACATAAAACAGTCAAAGAAAAATCATTCTCCTGTGGGCTTTTTGATTTAGCAAGGCTATTAATATTAAAGGTATTAATAGAAATTATAAATAATAATAAAATATGAATAATTTTAATTCTCATTTCAAATCCTTTAAGCAAGCTTTAAATTTTATATTTTTATAAAAAACTAAAAATATTACTAAATAAAAATAGACTAAATAATGGATAATAAAAAATATTAAAAAATATAGATAATGTTTTAAGTAGGTAAGTTCGTGGTAGTGGGTAGTGTCAAGAATTGTGTGTAAATAAAATTAAAATAAAAACAAATACATAAAATAAAAGAATAAAAAAATTAAAAATAAAGTTAAATTCTGAATACTTGACAGATGATAAAATAATTAATTATTTAATATTAGATCGAGTTGTTTATTAAATCAAATATAAAAGAAATTAGGTAAAAATATTCGTTATAAAATAAAAACCTTAATTATCTTTAATTTGCAAATTTTTTTTATCATCTGTTAACATTTGATCTGATGAAATATCTAAGTCAATCTTGTAATTTGAAATTATCTCTTTCAAATTACTTACAGCATCTATCATTTTTGTAAAGGAACTTGAAGTAAATTCCACAGACTCATTCATCTTTTCAACAGATTGAATCATAATATTATTAGCATCTAAAAGTGATTTAGTTATCTTTTGAAGTTCATTTAATGAAGATATAACCTGAGGCTGTATTTGAACAATTTTTTCTGTCGATTCTTTTATTTGTTCATTTATAGTTATAAGATCTTCTATCTCTGTGATACTTGTATCTATATATTTAGTTTGTTCTTGAGAATTTTTTGTTACCTGTTCCATTTTAATTTTTGTATCATCAAGCTGTACGTGAATTTCTGAAAAAAGTTTTTCTATTAAGATATTTGCTTCTTCTATTTCTGAATTTGATTCTACAACATTTTTGATAATACTTTCAATCTTTTGAGCAGAATCAGATGTGATATCTGAAAGTTTTCTCATCTCCTCAGCAACAACAGAAAAGCCTGCTCCTACATCTCCTGCATGCGCAGATTCAATGGCTGCATTCATGGCAAGGATACTACTTCTTTCTGATATATCAAGTATCAGTTTTGTAATGTTTTGTATCTGGGAATTAGATTCGATGATCTTTTTGTTTATTTTATTGAGTTTTGAAATCTCATTTTCACCTTTAAAAATATTTGCTGCTAAAGATTCAAAAAGTTGATTTGTTTCGATCATCAACCTTGAAATAAATTGGAATGAACTTAAAATATTTTTCATTGAAATAGATGTTTTCTCTACAAAATCACTTTGATGTTTATATTTAGAAATTGAGTTTTCAATCGTAATTATAAGATTTTTAAAATCTTCATTCGCTTTCTCAATAACCTTATTTTCATTGTCTTCTATATTTTGGATTTCATTTATTATTTTGGAAAGTATCTGGTTTTCATTTCTAAGTGCTAAAAAATTTTCTGCAATTTTATTTCCTAAATCTGAAACTATTTTTTCTGCATTGGAAACTTTAATAAAAGAATCTTGAAGCTTATCAAGTATGATATTTATATTTGACATCATCATTCCAAATTCGTCAAAACTAATGATATTTACTCTTTTTGAAAGGTCTATTTCTTGATTCGCCATAACATCAAATTGGTTATAAAGGTGGTCAATATGTTTTTGATGTTCAAAAAATATAGAGTAAAAAATTATTAAATCTACTAAAAGAAATCTAAAAGCGATAGATAAAAAATATTTTAAAATAAAATTAAATTTAATAAATGTAAAAGCATATCTTTCGAAAAAATTAAATGCAGCAATTACTAAAAATGATATATTGACAAAAAGAATTAGTATTGATGGAACAATAAGTTTTGGAGTAGTTTTTAAATTATTTTTTTCATTTTTTAGATATCTTATATTTAACGCATTTTTTGCATCAATCCATGCATAATTTATAAGTCTTGCGATTACTATACCATTTAAAATACCAAAAGAAAGAGCTAAAATAGTTCTAAAAATCCAATATTTTAAGTCAATTTTCCCAGTTTTAATTAATTCCAATGATATATTAATAATTACTGCAAAAAGATAACTTAATGCTCCTATCAGAAATAAAAATAATTCTATTCTCTTAAAAGATTTTTCAACCTTTATAATTTCTTTTTCACTTAAATTCTGACCTTTTTCTACCTTTTTTATTGCTTTTTCAACTTTTCTATAGAAAAGATAAACTAGAAAAACAGCGATTGAGCCTATAACAATTGTTAGTAAAAAAGTTCTTAGATAAAATTCATTTCTTTCAATCTTTTCCATTATCAAAACTTGAGGTAAAACAAAAGAATAAAGAAAATTGGTCATCCATACACCAATTAAGGTTATAAAAATAACCTTTAAAGTGGTTTTTCTTGAGATACCTGATATTTTATCATCCATATTTTTTCTACCTCGTTGTATTATTAATTTTAGTATAAAAATTAAAAAAATCTAATTATGACATTTGATGAATAAAATTTTTTTGAAATATTTTCTATAATTTTCGATGAAATGTTTTTCTAATTTTATTTTTTTATAAATAATAAATTACCATATTCATCCAAAAACGAGCAATAAATTGTTTCATTTTTAATTTCTATCAGTAAAAATCCATAAGAACCTCGATTAAACCATTTTGAGCCTTTTGTCATAAATGAAGGAACTGGATCAGGCTTCCCACCCATAGAACCAATTATCGCCCAATTAACTCCATCTTGCTCAATCCATTCCATATAATGATTGTGCCCGCTTACTACAAGATCAGCTTTATCAATAAAGAGAGGGGCTATATTCTTTATATTTCCAATATTATCAAACCAATTGCCACTTAAATCTTTATATCCAGAAGAATAAAAAAAACTATGAGAAAGAATTATAAGAAAATCATCTTTAGAAATTTGATTTATCTGATTTTTAACCCATTCTTTTTCTTTATTGCTCATATTAAAATATCCAGAAGGAAGATTTAAACCAATAAAATGGATTTTATTAATATTATAATGCCATACAAAAGTAGTTGGACCATAGATTAAAAATTGACTTTCAATTTTACCAAAAAGCTTTTGCCAGTAGATTTGACCAAATAAATATTTATCATGATTCCCAATAACACTATAAATAGGTAAGGAAGGAGCATATTTATTTTTAAGTCCTATAAATCTTTCCCAATTTTGTTTTATTCCACCAATATCGAAAAAATCTCCTAAGATAAAAAATGCATCAATCTTACTTTTTACAAAATATTTTTCTAATAATTGTAAAATATGGATGGATGCTTCCAAATTTGAATTTTTTCCAAAAAAATGAGGATCTGAAGAGATCGCAAAACCAAAACTTTCTTTTTCATAAGTATTAAACTGATTAAAAATAATTTCTGAATCATCTTTTAAAAAATCATTACTATTTATAGAACAGGAAATCTGGAAAATAAAAAAAATTAAAATTAAAATATAAATGATTTTATGTTTCTTCATATAAAAAAAATAATAAATGATATTATTTTAATCAAAAAATTTTTGCAAAAATATTCTTTTTACCTATAATAATTTCATAATGCAAAATGATAATGATTTTTTTAAATTTTTAATCGATAAATCTATTATCTGGATTTATAAAAATAGAGAATTTTATAGAGAGAAGGCAAAAGAATTAGATTAGATACTTTAATAATATCGAAAAAGGCTCTTGATGAATATGAATATCTTGTATTTTATCTTTTAGTTCATTCAACTTCATATAAAATATTAGGTATAGAAGAGTTTATTAAAAAATATATAAATCAAGCATTAATAGAAAATTATAACTTAAGTCATATAAATATAGAATCTAAAGCAAGAGAACTTTCTCAAAGATTTATAAATAAAGAGATTTTTGATGTATCTAAAGAATTAGAAAAGTTTTTCAAGTATAATTAAGTCCTTATTTATATTCCATTATAATCTTATTTTTATATATAAATCTTATTTATTTGTTATTTATAAATATCTTGGAGGTAAATTATGAAAAAAAAATATTTTTTATTTTTTATCTTTTTAATTCTTTTATATGCTATAAGTATCAACTTATCAGCCCAAACCAATTTGATTAAAAACCAATTAAACCATTTTCAAGTAGTATTCCCTGCTATTTTGTCTTCTAGCTTTATTACTTCATTTTTAATTTTAGAATTGATGTATAACATTGATTTAAATGAGGATATTACATATGATTTAGTAGACAGCATGCTTTTTTTTGCCATCTTACCAATCTATTTTTTTGATATTCCAAAAGGTTTGCTATTTTGTGGAGTTTTTTTAGGTCTTAATCTTATTGCAGACTATTTGTGGGATGTCGATGAAGATTTTATTGCGCAAATTCCTGCTAATGGATATATGGATTTCTCCTTTTTTTCAACCTATGCAATATATAGGGAAGGAAGAGTTAGAGCAAAAAAAGGTTTATATAATGAAAATTGGAGAGAAAAAGCTTTTGGAAATTCAGAGTTTTTCTCCTATTTTATACCAACTGGAAAAGATACCAAATGGAAACCATATTCCTTTATCGACCTGGCTTTATCTCCTATATCAAAGGATAATTTATCTGATTTATTGATTTTAATAATCATTCCAGAAGGTTTTTTAGCACCATTTTTACAGGAAATGATATTGGGAAATGATTTTAGTCAGTCTGTCTTTAATACAGGGAAATTATTTATAGGAACACATGAATTACCATTTTTATTGGGTATACCTGCAATGGTAGTTTTCTTATATCTTTTATGTTCATTTGTTGCTATTGGAGAGGAAAGTTTTTTTAGAGGATTTCTATATGAAGAATTAGGGGCAACTTTCAATGATTGGGTTGGTAAAGCTACTGACATGATATTATTTCCTTTATTCCATGTTTCGTCAGAAATAAAATTTTATCAAGATAATCCCCAATATTTTTGGAACTATTTTCTAAGAAGATCACTTCTTACTTTTATTATTGATCTTACATATGATAGAGGAGGATTATCAAGAAGTGTTGCATTGCATTTCTGGATTGATTTTACTCAACTAATAGCATATTATTTGATATATGGTGGAGTTCCTCATCAATCATTTACAGACATTATGGGACTTTCATATAAGAGGATTGAAATACAATTTACATTCACATTTTAAATATGTACAAAATTAAATATATACAAAACTTTATTTTGATTTTATTGTTCAATTTTAAAAGATAGATAAGACAAAGCATTTATTGAGATAAAAGTATATTATGTTATACCTCTAAAAAGATTTGCTTCTTTACCTACAATTTCAATACAAAAAAATTGAAAGGCTTAATATGATAGATTTACATGTTCATACTCATCACTCTGACGATTCGAAAATATCAATGGAACAATACTGCAAAAAGGCTATTGAGATAGGTATAAAGGTAATTTGTTTTACTGACCATGTGGATAATAATCCCGTAGATCCAGGTTGTGGTAAATTTAATGCTAATAAATATTTTGAGGAGTTCAATAAGGTTAAAGAAAAATATAAAAATGATTTAATCTTACTAAGTGGTGTTGAATTTTCAGAACCACATATTTACCAAAAAGAGTTTGAAAATATTAAGAAATATAAGTTTGATTACATAATTGGTAGTATTCATTTTTTTTATAATGATATGCTTTTAAGCAAGATGGTTTTAGAAAATATTCCAATAGAACTGGTATATGAAAACTATTGGAATCAGATGGAAAAAATGGTTGAATATGGTGGCTTTAATTCTATCGGGCATTTTGATTTTCCTAAAAGATATTTTAATAAATTAATTTATGATGAAAAAAGAATAGAAAGAATATTGAAAAAAGCTATAAAGAATAATTTAATATTGGAGATAAATACATCAAGTTTAAGAAAAGGTTGCAAAGATTGCATGCCAGGATATGATATTCTTGAAATATATTATAAAGTTGGTGGTAGAAATCTTACTATTGGTGCGGATAGCCATAAGTTAGAGGACCTTGGAAAAAATTTTCAAGAGGCTTTAAGTTTGTTAAAGGATAAATTTAAATTAGTATATTTTAAAAAAGGAAAGCAGGTAGACTTTATTTTTTAAAAGAAAAAAAGAAAAGAAAAAAATAAATTTAAAAGATAATATAATTAATTTAAACAAAAAAAATTAATATTACTCTAAAATTTTTACAATAAAAATTAATTTTTATTTTGAAATTATATAAAACTAAAATTTGATAAAATCTTTAAGAGAATTAAAAATTAAATTAAAAAGTTCCTTTCTCGAAAAAGATTCATCTTTGAAAAAGATCTTATTGTTAAGATTATTATAATCCATCAAATTTTCCCCATATGTTTTTATCTCTATTTTATTTTTGATTAAATAAAGGATAGTTGGAGCTATGTCTAAAAATGATACTGCCTTTTGCCTTTCAATATGTGGGGGAAGATCTTTTGAGATGATGAAAAGTGGAACAAATTCCAAAGATTTTTTAGAAGGAGTAATAGCCCTGGAATTCTTATAGTATTTACTGTTTCTAATGGCACTACTATGATCTCCAAATATTAATATTAATGAGTCTGGATACTTTTGTAGGATCTTATTTACAGCATATTCCAATGTTTTATCAACATATCTAAAAGAATTAAAATAATTTTTTGTTCTAACATCATCAATTTGCTCAAAAGACTTATCAAAGAAAATTGGATTTATTAGATTGTATGGTTCATGGCTGGACATAGATATAATGTAATATATAAATGGTTCTTTTTGATTCTCAAGAGTCTTTAACATATAATTATAGACATCTTCATCACAGGCACCCCATGTAACCTGTTTTAATTTCATACTATTTATATCATGAAAAATATTGAACCCAGCTTTTGGAAAAGCTGCCTGTCTATCAAAAAAATACCCCGCATTACCATGAAAAACATGAGTATCATATCCTATATTCTTTAACTTTTTAACAAAAGAGTTTTCATATGCTTTTTGTCCAAGCTTTATCGCAGGGTAATCATTTAAAGGTTCAACACTATTTATGATTGAAAATTCTGCATCCGAAGTATTACCTCCCTTATGGTAACTCAGACAAAAAGGAAAATATATTGAAGATTTTGTAAGTCCATTTAAAAATGGCATTATATATTTATTTTCATATTTTGTATTTACTATACTGGATTCAAGTGCTTCTATCTGGAAGATGAAAATCTTATTTTTGCCATCGATTTTTGATTTATTATCTAATGAAATCAAAGGACCGAAATTTAAAAGATCTTCTTTATTTTTATTAAATTTATCTCTATTAAAGACAGCAATGCTATTGGCAGTAAAACCATAAAAGTAGATAAAAGTTGCTTCACCTTTGAATTTGTTTGTATTTATAAGTTCGTATGGGATTGAATCTTTATAGTAAATGATAAATTGTCCAACATAGATAAAAATAAAAATAATAAGAATTAGAAAAGCTAAAGAGATCTTTCGGTTTGATTTTCTTTTGGTTTTGATATTTATCAAAGTTTTATTTATTTTTTTTATAATAGATTAAAGCTAAAATAAAGGCTGGAATATCCATAAATATCAAAAGCATCTCCCATTCAAGTGGGATGGCAAAATGTCTTATAACTGAAGTTGTTTCTTTTAATAGAGAAAACCAGTAGAATAGATGTAAATAGCTATGAAACTAAAAAAAGTAAGCCATATTACTGAATAAAAAGATTGATTGGAGTATATAAAACATTATAAAATAGATTGGCTTTTTAAAAAGAAATAGGATTAAAATAAAGATACCACAAATTGAAATTTCGCCTGCTATCTTACCAACAATATAATCCAATGGAAGAGAAGTTAATAATTAAGTTATAATAGCTATTTTTAATCCATTTAAAATTATAAATAGAAAAAAGAAAAAAAGTGCAATTCTATTTAGGTTGTTTTTAGTATTTGTATTCATAAATATCCTGTTAAAAATGTTTTTATCAAATAAAATGATAAAATATAATTATTAAATAAAATGGTCTGGATTAATAATCATTATTGAAAAATTAATAATAAAAAAATAAAAAAAAT
>Ga0116146_1002330_pt1 | contig 17124 bp, 9 predicted proteins | sample AD_JPNHG2_MetaG_FD_89748 | JGI IMG/M metagenome (GOLD analysis project Ga0116146, IMG submission 89748) | Active sludge microbial communities of municipal wastewater-treating anaerobic digesters from Japan - AD_JPNHG2_MetaG | ecosystem: Engineered > Bioreactor > Anaerobic > Digestate | place...
GTTGGAAAAAGCACCAGTATCCGTCGGCAATTTCATACAGTATGCCAAGGCCGGTCATTACGACGGCACGATTTTCCACCGCGTTGTTCCTGGGTTCATGATTCAAGGCGGAGGTTACACTCCCGAAATGACGCTGAAGGAGGCGCGCGCCAACATTTTGAACGAGTCGGGAAATGGGCTGTCCAACCTGCGCGGGACGATTGCCATGGCGCGCGGCGAGGACCCCGATTCGGCTCGCGCCCAGTTCTTCATCAATGTGGCCGATAACAAGCAGCTTGACTCGACGTTGAATACACCGGGTTACACCGTGTTTGGCCAAGTGATGCAGGGTATGGATGTGGTTGACAGTATCGCCGCCGTACCCACACGCGACGAAATCGGGTTTAGCAATCTGCCGGTGGAGCCGGTGGTTATCCAGACTGTGGAGCTGATCGAGGTCCCGGATGGCACGTCCGAGCTGACCCCTTACGGCGAACAGACGGTCGAGCAGCAGCGGTACCAGGCAATGTTGTTTCTGCGCGAAACGGCGGTGTCATTGCTGCAATTCGCGCTAATGCCGCGCTGAACAACCGATACTCGCACCGAGTCTGTAGTCTTTAATCTATAGACTACATAACAACATGTGTAGGGCTTTAGTCTAACTGTCATGGGAGGTGCGGCTGTTCCCTGATTGTGAATATCCGAGACCGTGTGTGTCTTAGGATATGACGACATTATAAACAAATTGCCAGAAGGGGGGCTTGCCAAATACGCGTTGGCCCAATATAACTATCGGACATCGTTGGGTGATGGATTCGCATCCGTCGGCGGCAGGAGCATACCGCTTTGTGGCCACCGAACAGCTCTCAAATCGTAGAAAATAACTCGCCAACTCTTGTGTCGAGGCGAGTCGGTGCGTCCTGGGGCGTGTTCGGCCTGGTCGCGGCCGGTGGCTTGTGGCGATATTTGTTCGCGGCGGTCGTGGTCGCGCTGGTTAGTGTGGCCCAAACCTGGCTGCCAAACACACCGGAGACGCGCCTACTGTCGCTGGCCGGTCTTTGTGGGGCTGTAGCGCTGGTGGCAAGTATTGCGGGGGCCGGGCCTGGCCTTTTAGCAACGCTTCTAGCAGTCGTGGCGGTGGAGTGTTGGCTTCAAGCCGCCTTGGGTATCGGCGGATGGGACCATGTGGTCGGGCTGGCCGCTTTCATTGGCGGCAGTCTCTTTGTATGCGGCCTTGCTCAAGGGGTGCGGCATTTTCGAGATAGGTCACTCAGTCGTTTGCGACCGACGGGACGTAACCAGTTAGGTTTCGGGAACGTCTCGGTTCGCGACTTGGACGATCGCATCGTCGGTTGGAGCGAGGGCTGCCGGCGGTTGTACGGATACGACTTCGACGAAGCGGAAGGTCGTGTTTGCCACGCGCTATTGCGCACGCGATTCCCGCAGCCACTTTCGCAGATTTACGAAACGCTGCGGGAGCAAGGTTGGTGGGAGGGGGAGTTGACGCAGCGTCGCAGTGACGACGCCGTGGTAGTCGTCAGAAGCAAGTGGACGCTGCGCCGCACCGGCGGGCGCAAAACCGTCGTAGTCGCGGACACCGATATTACGCAGCAGCGACGCACAGCAGAACGTCTCGCAGCCAGTGAGGAGCTGAGCCGGATACTCATGGAGACGATGTCGCAGGGGGTAATGCAACAGGACCAGGACGGCCGAATCGCGGGAGTAAACCCCGCCGCGGAACGGATCCTGGGACGCAGCGTCGCGGAACTGCTGGGAAAGACGCCGGCGGACCTGGAATGGCACATGCTGCGCGAGGACCGTACGCCGCTGCCCGAGCAGGAATATCCCGGGTTAATGGCGCTGAGAACGGGGCAGAGAGTTAACGACGCCCTGGTCGCGACCTGGAATCCCCATGCGCGGGCTTACCGCTGGCTGAGCATGGACGCTGTCCCGCTCTGCCGGCCCGGGCAGAGCCGGCCATACCAGGTCTACACGATCTTCGCCGACGTGACTGAGGGCCAGCGGGCGGACGCGGCCGCGCAGCACGCCGCGCAGCGGCATGAGACGGCGCTGGACGCCGCCATCATGGGTACGTGGGATTACCATCCGGAAAACGGCAGCATGTTCTGGGACCAGCGCTGCCGCTCCATTTTCGGCGTGGCGTTCGGCGATCGGGTGGAGTACCAGACGGTCATTGCGCTGGTGCATGAGGAGGACCGGGCGCGCGTCGAGGCCGAGTTCAATGCCGCGCTCGATTCGGCCTCATCCGGAGCCTACGAATCCGAATTCCGTGTGGTTTGGCCGGACGGATCCGTTCACTGGGTCAATCTTATCGGTCAGGCCTACTTCAAAGGATTGGGCGGGCAGCGGCATGCGGTGCGCTTCATCGGCACGGCGCTGGACATCACGACCCGCAAGCGGCTTGAGGAGGAACGCGACGCGCTGCTGGCGAGCGAACGGGCCGCCCGTACCGAGGCGGAGCGCGCCAATCGCCTGAAAGACGAATTCGTGGCGACTCTTTCGCACGAGCTGCGAAATCCGCTGAACATCATCCTGGGCTGGGTGCAGATCCTGGAGCGCTCAAAACGCACGCCGCAGGAGGTGAGCGAGGGGTTGCAAATCATCCACGGCAGCGGCCGCGTTTTGGCGGACCTGATCAGTCAGTTGCTCGACATGAGCCGCATCACTTCGGGCAAGTTGCTGCTCGACATGCAGACTATTGATTTGGGGGCGGTGGTTGCGGCGGCCCTGGAAACGGCCAAGCCGGACATTGCGGCCAAAGACCTTCGTCTGGAAACGGCGTTCGAGCGGGCGGCCCTGCGGGCGCGTGGCGATCCGAACCGCCTGAAGCAGGTGGTTTGGAACCTGTTGTCGAACGCCGTGAAATTTACGCCGCGCGGAGGGCTGATCCGGGTCGAAACGAACCGCTGCGGTTCGCGCGTGGAGATTCGCGTTTCAGATACGGGGCAGGGCATCGATCCCGAGTTCTTGCCGTTTCTGTTCGAGCGCTTTCGACAGGAAGACGCCTCCGCGGCCCGCAAGCATGGCGGGCTGGGGCTGGGCCTGTCGATCGCACGCTCGCTGGTGGAGATGCACGGCGGCACAATCAGCGTGGAAAGCGCGGGCAAAGGACTGGGCGCGACGTTCACCATTAGCCTGCCGGCACTGGCGGACGCTGAAGACGGCGCTCAAACACAGGACCGGTCCCAGGCGCCAGGCGAGTCGACAGGCGCGGAGCGCGCTGAAGCCGCGCTTGACAGTTTCAAAATTCTGGTTGTGGACGACGATCGCTCATCGCTGGAGATAGTCAAACGCGTGCTCGAGGAGCGGCGCGCGACCGTATTCACCGCGGCCAGCGCCCGGCAGGGTCTCGAATTATTGCAGCGCTTTCGCCCAGATGTGCTGATCAGCGACATCGGCATGCCGGAAGAAGACGGTTACCGGTTTCTAAGGCGTGTGCGGGCACTGGGGGCGGATCGCGGCGGCAGCACGCCTGCCATGGCGCTTACCGCGTTTGCCAGCCCTGAAGACCAACACCGGGCAATGATATGTGGCTACCAAGCCCACCTGACCAAGCCCATCGAAGCCGGCCGGCTGATTGCCAACGTGGTCCGCCTGCTGAACCAGACCCGCGAAAACGGCTCTGCCAAATCTTGAATTCGCACAGCGGGTTTACGCGGGCCGTCTCACAAAGGCCGGGATGCGCTTCACTCAGGCTGCTCGCACACGGTTTCTGCACGCAGCTCAGTGGCGCGCTCGACCACCTCCGACACGGTCGGCGTCTCTGCCGGCTCAAGCTCAAACGTCGGCAGAACGTGGTTGTCCTGCAACATGGCCGGAACGAGCGCTTCGGCCACGAAGTCGATAGGGGGGTATTGATACCAGGGCGGCTTGATCGTGCAGTGTGTCTTTAGCGTCTCGTAGCCCGGCTTGCGCAGGATGATCTCGTAATCGCCGTACCATAGGAACGCGAACTTCACCGGCGTCGCGCCCACTTCTTCATCATTGACGGTCACCAGGGCGCCGGGCGGTTCGCTCTGAATCTTGATAGTGCGCTCGACGCAGCCTGCCAGCGGCGCGATCAGCAGTATCAAGCCCATCAGCAACGCGAGGCCGGGAACGTGCGGCCTTCGTGATCGGATAAAGCTCGCTTTGACCGAACTCATGGTGTGATCTCGATTTGCTCGATTTGCCTCTTGTCCAGGTCCAAAACGGCAATCGTGCAGTGGCCGGTTACCCAGCCGCAGCACTCACCGGGGTTGAGGAACAGGCGGCCGTCCTTCTCGTGGACGCCAAATTCATGCGTATGGCCGGTGATGATAACGTCCGCCTTACGAACGTCCTCCGCTCGGCACCAATCAATGAAATGTTGCACGAGGATGGTTTTTCCGTTGCGCGAGATGAAGAGGGGCCCGTCTTGTATTTGCGGCAGCACTTTCTGCAGCCCGGCGCGTTCGCCGTCATTATTCCCGAAGGTGACGTACAGCTCCCCGGGCCAGGTAGCCAACACACGGGCGGCAAAAGGCGCCACGATGTCACCCGGGTGAATGAGGGTGTGCAGGCCGAGTTGGCTGAAGCGTTCAAGCGCGGCGCGGATGGCGGGCAAGCGATCGTGCGTGTCTGACAGTACGCCAATGCGCATGGGCAAACTCGTGCTAAAAGCCGCGCCGAAAAAAGCGTGCAGTGCCGATTTTATTCGCTCGGCCTGCGATCGTCTTTAGGCTACCAGCTTTTCGCTACCGCGCCGAGTAAGTTTGGGTCTTTAGCGTAGAGGCGCGCGGTTTCGGTCGTGATTTTGCCTTCGCGCACCAGGCGCCGCAGGTCGTCATCCAGCATGATCATGCCGCTGCGCGCCCCGGTTTGCAGCGCCGAATCCAGCGTCTCGATGCGCCCGCTGCGGATCGCCACCTGTACCGGCTGGCTGGCGTGCAGCACTTCCAGCGCCAGCACGCGCCGTTGCCCTTCTTCGGCCGGCGGGAGCAGTTTCTGGCTGACCACGGAACGCAGGCTCAGCGCCAATTGCGTGCGGATGTCGTCCTGCGAATCCTGCGGGAACAGATCTACCAAGCGCGTCAGCGCTCCCTTGGCGTCGCGCGTGTGCATGGTGGCGAACACCAGGTGCCCGGTTTCCGCCGCGCTGATGGCCATCTGGGCCGTGTCGCGGTCGCGAACCTCGCCCACCAGGATGATGTCCGGGTCCTGCCGCAAGCCGTATTTCAGTCCGTCCGCGAACGAGCTTACGTCGCGCCCCACCTCGCGCTGCGTAACGATGCTCAGCCCGCGCACTTCGTGGATGTACTCGATCGGCTCCTCGATGGTGATGATGTGCGCATCGCGCGTCTGCCGCGCCAGGTCGATCAGCGCCGCCAGCGTCGAGGTCTTGCCGGAACCGGTTTCGCCCGTCACCAGCACCAGCCCGTCCTGGTACGCCACCAGCCGCTCGGCCAGCTCCTTGGGAAACCCCAGCCAGTCCAACGTGGGGATTTCGTTAGGGATGTGCCGCAAGCAGATGCACCAGCCGTCGCGGGCCAGGTACACGTTGGCGCGAAAGCGCAGCGGCGGAGCACCGCCTTTCTCCACCGACAGCGAGCAATCCGCGTTCTTGGTTTGCTCGAACGTCTGGAACACCGCGGCCGGCAGGATGGATTCAGCCAGGCACCGGATGTCATCCGACGTCAGCGGCTTGGGGGCGGCGCGCTCCAGCCGGCCGTTCACGCGGAACGTCGCGGGATAGCCGGAAACCAGGTGGATATCGGAAGCCTGGCGTGCGGCCGCCTGCTGAAGCAGGCTCAAGAGCACGGGCGTCGGTGTACTGGCTGGCATACGATCGCCGTTAGATCCGGGATTATCGAGTTCGTCAAACCCGGCCGGGGGCTCGAAGCCAATCTGTCGCCGAACCATAGTTTTCCTCGCGGTCTGTTAAGGCCGATTATTGCGCATGCGGTGCGACGGAGGTTCTACACGCCCCTTTCGGCGGGGTTGCGATTACTGGTGGTGTAAAAATGTATAAAGGCCGACAGGCCCATTTCGGTAGGGGCGGCCGAGCCCGCCCCCGCCTGACCGAGCGCCGCTTAAGGACGGGTAACCTGAATTGCAAGCAGCGTAAGGTCATCCGAGCCTTTGGCATGGCCGCGATGGTGGCGCGCCAAAGCCAGCGCCGCGCGCAGCGCCAGTTCAGTCGATGCGGCCGGGAGTTTTTGCAGAGCGTCGCGAACCGCCTCGATACCGAGCATGTCGCCAGCGGGATTATTGAGCTCTGTCAAACCGTCGGTGTAGAAAAGGACGACGCCGGCGTGCTCCGCGGGATTGAGCTTCTCAACCCTGAAATCTTCGCCGGGATCGATGCCCAGCGGCAGCGAGTTATGCCGGTCATCCGGGCCCGCGTTGGCGCAGCCGGGCAGCAGCGGAGCGGGGTGTCCGGCGTTGACGTAATCCATCGCGCCGCTGCGGCAGTCAACCTTGCCCAAAACCGCCGTAATGAAGGAGCTTCCAGCCGTGTTCTGGCACACCAGCCGGTTTATCCGGGCGGCGATTTCGGGCAGTGGCGTGTCAGGCGTGAGCGCGACGTGCACCGCGGCCTGAAAGTTTGCCATTAGCAGGGCGGCCGGCAGGCCATGCCCCGTGACGTCGGCGATGACGAAGCCGACGTGCGTGTCATCGAGCGGGAAGTAATCGAAGTAGTCACCACCGACCTCGGAGGAGGGCTCGTTGTAGCCGTCAATCAGGACGCAGCCGGCGGCCAGCGGGGCGGCCGGCAGCAGGTCGCGTTGAATTTTGCGGGCGGCGCTGAGTTCGGCGTCCACTTTCTGCAGGCGGACGTAATCCTGGAGCAGGCGCAGGTTGGCCAGACCGACGCCGACTTGCTGGGCGATGGCCGCCAGGAAGTCCACGTCCTGCGTGCTGTAAGTGGCGGCGCGCGTCACGCGATCGCCGTAGATGGCGCCCAGGATTTCATCGCGCTGCATGATGGGCACGCTGAGGGCGGAGCAGATCGGGAAGCGCACCAGGCTATCGGTGATATTGCCCACGAGATCGACGGCCGGGTTGTTGACCACGGCCCGCTCACCGTGCAGCAAAGCGCGGTTAATGAGCGTGCGACTGACCTTGAAGGCCCCGGTTTCGTCGCGCTCGACGTTGCGGACGACGGGCGATTCGGGCTCGCCGCGCGGCGTTTTCAGGACGATCAGGCAGCGCTCGAATTGCAGGGCCTGGCAGCAGGCGTCCAGAGCCTGCTCGAGGAGTTGCTTGCGCTCGAAGGCGCCCGACAGGGACTGGCCCAAGCCCATGAGCAGCGACAGGCGCTGCTCGCTTAGATCAAGGCGTTTCGTGGACGGGAAAAAATGGCTTTGAGTCAGGCGCTCGGGGGCGTCTGCCACGAAGGCCACCCGGGTTTCCGCGCTGGCCGGCGGCCGGAGCGCGCCTCGGATGGTGACTTCCTGGCCGCCGATACGAATGGACCTGTACGCGGGGCGCGTTTCGTTGCGGAAGGTCTCGCCGGCATCGACGCTGGTGCCGTTCTTGGAGCCCAGATCGGCGACGAGAACGGTGCCGGTCTCGTCGAGCCAGACGCGCGCGTGTTCGCGCGAAACCTCGCCGTCGAACCGCAGCACGATGTCGCAGTTTTCGGCTCGACCGAGCGTCAGCGGCTTCTGCGAGAGCTGCCAGACGCCTTGCCGGCCATCAGCGCCGTAAATGACCAGCGCCGCCATCGGTTCCTCCGCTCCCCCGGTGTTCGTATGCCGGGAGTATACCCGGTTGCCGCGCCGGCTAGTCAGGTTGCGCCGCGATCAGTATCATAAGTGGTTCGATTTATTTACAGGCTTTGAGCGTTTTGGAGCAGCGATGTTTGAGCCGTTGCCGGCGCAGGTCAATTTTTCGCAGGCCGAGCTGCAAGTGCTCGAGTTTTGGCGCAAGCACGACATCTTCGGCAAGTCGCTGGAGCTGCGACGCGGGGCGCCGCGGTTCGTGTTTTATGAGGGTCCGCCGACGGCCAACGGGCTGCCGCATCCCGGGCACTGCCTGACGCGTGCGATCAAGGATCTATTTCCGCGCTATCAGACGATGTGCGGCAAGCTGGTGGAGCGGAAGGCCGGCTGGGACACGCACGGTCTGCCGGTCGAGGTTGAGGTCTGCAAGCAACTGGGAATTCACACGAAGGAGGAGATTGAGGCTTACGGCGTCGCGCGCTTCGTGCAGAAGTGCATCGAGAGCGTGTTCCGGTACGTGCGCGAATGGGAGGAAATGACGCGCCGGCTGGGGTTCTGGGTGAACCTGGAAGAGGCGTACGTCACGTATCATCAGAGCTACGTGGAAAGCGTCTGGTGGAGCCTGAAGACGCTGTTCGACCGCGGGTTACTGTACCAGGGGCACAAAGTCGTGTGGTGGTGGGCGCAGGGAGGGACGGCGCTGTCGGCCGGCGAGGTGGGCGAGGGCTATAGGACGGTGGATGATCCGTCGGTGTATGTCCGGTTCCCGCTGATCGCGGAGGGACGAAGGGATCAAGGGATCGAGGGATCGAGGGATCGAGAAGGATCGCCGGAGGGCGAGACGCGGACCGAGTTGCCGCATCGGCGCTTGCCGGCGGATGCCAAGGTTTCATTGCTGGTTTGGACGACGACGCCCTGGACGCTCATCAGCAATCACTTCGCGGCGGTCGGGCCGGATATCGACTACCTGCTGGTGCGCGACAAGACGACCGGCGAGTACCTGTACATCGCCAGCGCGTTGGTCGCCGCGACGGCCGAGAAGGTCAAGCATGAGCTGGAAGTGGTCGGCGTATGCCGGGGAGCGGACCTGGTCGGGTTGCGCTATGAGCCGCCGTTTGATTCGTATTCGAAGACGCTGCGAGACAAAACGGCGCGCCTGAAAGAGGGCGGCGAGGCGCACATTGCGTGGCGCGTGGTGCCGGCCGATTTTGTGGCGCTGGACACGGGTACGGGGCTGGTGCACCAGGCCCCGGCGTACGGCGAGGTTGACTTCAACCTGCTGCAAGAAGAGCGGCGGCGGTTTGTCGATTTCGACGCCGTGCCGCTGCTGAACGCAGTGGCCCCGGACGGCACGTTTACGAGCGACGCGCCGGATGCGTATCGCGGGCGGTGGGTCAAGGATTGCGACAAGGGCATTATCCAGGAACTGCGCGAGCGCGGCATTCTTTATCACCAGGAGACGATCCGGCACGAATACCCGTTCTGCCCGCGGGCCGAAGACGACCCGCTGATTCAGTATGCGCGGAAGAGCTGGTTCGTCCGCACCAGCGAGTTCCGGGACGAGTTCCTGAAGAATAACGAGAAGATCAACTGGCTGCCCGAGCACATCAGGGAAGGGCGGTTCGGCGATTTTCTGCGGAACAACGTCGATTGGGCGTTGTCGCGCGAACGCTATTGGGGGACGCCGCTGCCGATCTGGGTGTGCGAGAAGACCGGCAAAATGGAGGCGATCGGCTCGCTGGCCGAGCTGAAGGCCAAGCCCGGCGCGACGGACGACGGATATTGGGAAGCTCGCGCGGCTGAGGCAAAGGGGCGTGGCGAGACGTTGCTGGACCACTTGCGCGTTCATAAACCCTACATCGACGCGTGGACGTACGACAGCCCGTTCGCGGCCGGGGCGCGGATGCGGCGCGTGCCGGAAGTGATCGACTGCTGGTGGGATGCGGGCAGTATGCCGTTTGCCCAGTGGGGGTTCCCGCATGCACCGGGCAGTATCCAAACATTCGTAGAGCGTTTTCCCGCGGACTTCATCAGTGAGGCCATCGACCAGACCCGCGGCTGGTTCTACGGGCTGCTGGCCATCAGCACGCTGATTTTCGGTCAAGGAGAAGGGTCGCGCGGGCTTGAGCGCCACACAAATGGTCAACCTGAGCAACTGCCGGTTGCTACGGCGGAATACCCGCACCCCTACCGCACGTGCATCGTCCTGGGCCATGTGATGGGCGAGGACGGGTTGAAGATGTCGAAGCGCACCAAGAACTACAAGGAGCCTTCGTACATCTTCGATCACTACGGCGCAGACGCCATGCGCTGGTATTTCTACAGTGGGCAGGCGCCGTGGACCAGCATTCGCTTCCAGGAAGCCAATATCCGCGATGCGCAGCGGGAATTTCTGCTGCGGCTGTACAATGTGTTCAGCTTCTTCAATATCTATGCCAATATTGACGGATTCACCGTCAATAGGGATCAAGGGATTAAGGGATCGAGCCAAGGGCAGACTGCCACTGGCCAAAGGCCCGCCGCACAACGGTCCGAACTCGATCGCTGGATTATCAGCGAGCTGCACCGGACGATTAAGTTCGTGCGCGAGAAGCTGGACGCCTTCGAGAATTATCCGGCGGCCGGGCGGCTGAAAGATTTCGTGGATGCCCTGTCGAACTGGTACGTGCGCCGCTCGCGCCCGCGCTTCTGGAAAGGCGAGAAGGACCAGGACAAGTGGGACGCGTACAACACGCTGTACGAGGTCCTGGTAGCGCTGGCGAAGTTGTTGGCGCCGTTTACGCCGTTTTTCGCGGAAATGATGTATCAGAACCTGGTTGGGTCCGCAGCCGGGACTAACAGGGATCAAGGAATCGAGGGATCTAGGGATCAAGAAGCTTGCGCTGCGAAGTCTTCTTCGGATTCCTCGCGCCTTGGAGTTCCAAATCCGTTGTCCGTCCACTTGTGCGACTACCCGACCGCCGATCCGGCCTTGATCGACGAGAAGCTCGCGACCGAGATGGATCTGGTGCGCGACGTCGTCTCGCTGGGGCGCGCGGCGCGGGCCGAGGCGAAGCTCAAGGTGCGCCAGCCGCTGGAGTCGGTTGAAATTGTCCTGGCGCGGCCGGAGCACACGGAGTGGCTCGCGGCGCACAACGATCTGATTTCCGACGAGCTCAACATCAAGCGGGTAGGGTTCGCCGCTGAGGCCGATCACTATGTTTCCTATCAACTCAAGGCGGACTTCAAGGCGCTGGGGCCGAAGTTCGGCAAGCTCGCGCCACGAATTGCCGCGGCGCTGGGGACGGTCGATCCGCTCGAGGCGCGGCGCTCGCTCAGCGTGACCGGAACGCTGGTGATCGACGTAGATGGGCAGCCGGTGTCTTTGACCAGTCAGGAAGTCCAGGTGCGGCTGCAAGCCAAGCCGGGCTGGTCGGCGGCCCAGGGGCGGGCCGGCGTGGTAGTGGTCAAGACCGACCTGACGCCCGAGCTGAAGCAGGAAGGCCTGATGCGCGAGCTGATTCACGCCGTGCAGGCCCTGCGCAAGGACAAAGACCTGCCGTACGAGGCGCGCATCACGCTGTACGTGGAAGGCCCGGCGGAGCTGCGCGAAATCGTGCAGCGCTTCGAAAGCACAATCAGCCACGAATGCCTGACGACGGCGATCGTATTCGGCCCGCCGGCGGAAGGGCAGATGCAGGCGTTGAAACTGGACGGGCTCGAGACGCGGCTAACCATCGCCACGGCGTAGTCAGCAGGTGCGTCGCGGGCGCCGCCTTCGCCCGGTCGGCTCGAATCAATCCAGCCAGCGCTTCTCCTTCAGCTTGCGCGGCAGGTAATCCTCGGTTATGAAGCTGAAGTGCTTGTTGGACAGCGCTTCGAGCTCCAGCTTCACGCCGAGCGTCTCCATGTGCTTGATCTCGCGTTGCCAGGGTTTGCTGGCGAACCAGGGGTATTCGCGTATCTCGCGGGCGCGGCGGCGGTCTTCCTCGGTCAGCGGCATGGTCACGTGCGACGGCAGATCGAATTCGTCGGCGTCGAAGCTGCTCATGCCGATGAAACGCGCCGCCGGGATGGCCATGCGCTGGCTCTCGAACGCCAGGTTGATCGAGCCCTGCTTGAGCACGCTATAGATGTAGTAGCCCCACGGATCGTTATCGACCAGGACATAAACCGGCAGACTCAGCTCGTGGTGCATGCGGTAAATCAGCCGCCGCACGCCGCGCGGCGGCTGGCCTCCGCCGTGAATGATCATGCACTTCTGCGATTCCCAGAAGCGGTCTTTATTGAAGCGCTGCCAGACGGCGCCTTTTTCGATCAGCAGGACGTACTTGGCGTCGGCCTTGCGGAACTCGATCACGTCGGGCTCCACGATGCTGGGGACGGCCCAGCCGCCGGAGCCCATGTTGGCCAGGTTGATGACGTCGCCGTTGTCGACGATGGTCATGGGGCCGACCATGGCGCCTTTGGTTTCCGCGTGGACGCCGAGCTCTTCGCGCAAGGCGGATACCGCGACCTCAATGTCCTCGATGATCGGATCGCTTTCGGATTGGTCGGCGAAGATCAGCTCGCGCGCGGGTTTGCCGTCGAGCGTCTTAATGGGGACTTTCAGGTTGTAAAACAAATCACGGATGCTGGTTGAGTCGTTGCTGTCGATCAGCCGTTTGCAGACCTCGGCGACCCGGATGGTCTGCATGAATTTTTTGGCCTGGCTGCCCTCGCCCTTCCGCCGGCCGAGCAGGCTGAAGAAGAAACGCCGCTGCTTGCCGTCGAGCAGCTCGATAATGCGCTTGGTTTCGTTGAATCGCACGTTGCTCAGCGTGCGGGACGGGATGTCGACGTACGGGTCCTCATGCTGACCGATGCGCCCGGCCACTTCTTTGGCCAGGCCGACGATGCGACGGCCGGCGGCGGCGCGGTCGCGCTGACCGGCTTTGGCGGTGACTTTGGACTTGGTTTTTGGCAATGCGAACTCCGTTTCACGCAGGCCGGGCCGAAAAAAGGGCAGCCGGCTGATTATCAGATGCTATCGTTGCAGGATGATGCCGAGGATCGACGCTGGGGGCAAGGGACTTCGCTCGTCTGCCCTCCATTCGCCTGCTCCGAGGGCGATTTAATGGTTCGGGCCAATTTAATGATTCGGGGCCGATTTTGGACGCATTGTGACGCATTGCCGGATGCGATGGCCAAAGCGCCGGGTGCCATGGCCAAGCGCTAAAGCGCGGCCATGCCCTGTCGGTGACGGTTGCCATGGCTAAGCGCGGCCATGCCCCGCTGAGGCGCGCGGGGTATCCGGATGGGGATGCCCGCGCTCCGTGCGCGAGCTTGGGCATGGCACCCACGGTCGGCCCCGCGGCTGTGCCATCTGCTGTCGCTACCCCGCGTGTCGGCCGGGCGGCGGCATTGCGGCGAGCGAGAAAAATTTTCAAATTTCTGACGATGGGATTGATTTGCCTGATTTTTGAGGTATATTACTTAATTGGAAGGACAAGAACCCGAGTCAATCGGGTTAAGAGCCACGGGCGGCATGCTCGGCTGCGGCGTTTCCCCCCGGCGCCCACCGACGTCCGCCCAATTTTTTGCGCGCGTTTTCACAACCCAGTTCATCACGCCGCCTTCAAGACCCGACGTCACTGCACCAGCTTTTGCCGGAGCTCCCACCCCCGAGGCACTGCGGACCTCCAGCCGCGCAGTTCTGTTCTGCTGACTTAATTGCGAACGACTATCCGAGCCCGAAGCGCCAGCGAGGGCAGTGATCCGTGGTGGACCTGCGGCCTGGGCGATTGGCGGCACTCTGGTCAAATTCCGGCTCGACACGAGCCGGCTCCGCTACTCACTGCGGCTCATTCAACGCAGACGTCGTTCAACGCACACGTCGTTCATTCAACGCACACGGCTCACGTGTCATTGCGGTTCTAACGGGCGCTGTAATTCTGGCTGCTCGGGCAGGGCGTAGACTTCGATCGTGCGCGGTGAGCGAATGATGCCGGGCAGGGTGAACATGATTTGGCCGGCCGCGTCGCGGGTTTCGACCGGCAGCGCCTGGCCGTCGGCGTAGACCCAGCAACGCGTCTTGTCGGTGCCATTGATCCGAAAGAGCGGTTCGTGGCGCGGCGTCGAGCCTGGCAGGACATCGAACCGAAGGCGCCCCCGCTGGAGCGCCAGCTCATAGCAGCCCTCCGACTCGTTATAGCCATCATGGTTCAAGTCTGCGGGAACGTCGGTCACCAGGTGGCCGGCCTGGGGCTGCAAGGCGAGCGGCTCCTGGTAGTTGCTGGCGATCTCCTCGGCCTTTTCGGCGTTGAACCCGGCAGGGCAAAACCACAACAGGTGCGTGCTCAACATGACTGGCTGGCTCTGCGTTTCGCCTGCCAGCAGCAGCGACGGTTCTGAACCCGTCCTGGGCAGGAAGCGGCGCCAGCGCATGTCGCCCGCCGCGTGCGGCGCCCAAAGCAGATCAGCGCCGGGAGGGTTGCTCGTCACCAGAGCGAAATTGGCCGGGACGTCTTCGGGAGTGGCGGGCGGGGACTCCGCAACAGCGAAGTCAGTCCCGCTGTCCAACAGGACGGCCCAGCCAAGACGGTCGGATGGCCACGGCGTTGAGCCCGCCTCAAGGCTGATCTGCACAAATACGCGACCGTCGCGGTATACGACATAGCGCGACCTGCATTGGCGCAGTTCGGCCGAGCTGTTGACATCGGCGGCATCGGCAGCCAGAAGCAATTCGCGCGAGCCTTCCAGAACCACGCGGGTAGCGGAAGCTTCGAGGACTCTCTGAGTCACTGCCGGGCGCATGCCGGGATCAAGCGGGCCGGCGAGAGTCAGACCGCGCGCGCCCTGCTCGAGGCTTCCCGACCAATCATTGGCCACGAAAACCGGCCAGGGCCCGAGGCCGCCCAGTCCGGCGAGACTTCCCGGCCCGGTCGCGTACCAGGCGCTGATCGCGCCTTCGGCAAACACTAATTCGAAGCGCTCGTGAACGCCGACAAAAACCCGCGGGCCACGGGAGTACGCATACAGTTCGCCAGGGCCGGCATCCTGCCCGGTGTACCACTGCGTGCGGTCGGCCAGCACCAGGTCATCCAGGTGGAAGGTGGCGGGTTTGCTTCCGATGACAGGAATGATCTCCAGTTGCCGCATATCACGGCGTTCGTGGCCGCGGCTGACGGAGTCCAGATCGACGGTCAGCAGGTTCCAACCAGCGGACAGTCGAAGGGGTAGAACTGTTTCGCCGAACCCAGCCGGTCCGCCGCTGCGAAGCAGAAGGAGTGCATCGGCGCCATCCGGCGGACCCCAGAGTCGCAGCAATAGGGCCCCGAATTCGCTCCAGTCTTGCGCGGCGCCGTCGGAGGCGGCGCGCTGCAGATCGCACACCAGGCGTTCAGCGGCGGAGTTCAGGTCGAACGCGAGGCTGCGGGCTTCGGGACTGCCGGGCGGGGTGGCGATAGTGGGCTGAACTGGGGTGGAGGGATCAAGAGAGCTGGAGAGCGAGGGATCGAGAGAAGCGTCGCTCACGATACTGAACCAGTGGGCTTGAGCCGGGTTCTGAAAATCTGCAAGCGTTTGCGCGCCGGAGAATTCAACGCTGGGATAGTGGGCGGCGACCGAGGCTGGGTCGAGCGGCGGACCAGGCAGGCGCGGGCTGGCGAGTTCGCAGCCGCCTGTAAGCAACAGTGCCGCGCACGCGGCCAGTTGTGCCGCGATCCGCAGATTCGCGCACAGTGGTTTAACTACGCAGCGAGTGGATAGCGGTACCAAGCACACTCTCCGCCGCCTCCATGACGGTCTCCGAGGTTGTCGGATGCGGATGGATCGTCATGGCCAAGTCTTCGGCCGTGGCGCCCATTTCGATCGCCAGCACCGCCTCGGCGATCAGGTCGCCAGCATGTTCTCCGACGATACCAACGCCGAGCACGCGCCGCGAGTCCTGTTCGGCGATGATCTTCGTCAGCCCTTCCGGGCGGCCCATGGCGATGGCCCGGCCGGAAGCACCCCAGGGAAACTTGCCGACGATGATCTTGCGGCCCTGCTCGGCGGCTTGAGCCTCGGTTAGCCCGCAACTGGCGACCTCGGGCGAGGTGTAGGCCACTGCGGGAATCGCGCGGGCGTCGAAGATGCTCGGCCGGCCGGCGATGGCTTCGGCCGCGACGATGCCCTCATGGCTGGCCTTGTGCGCGAGCATGGGTTCGCCGGCGACGTCGCCGATGGCGTAGATACGCTTGTCGGTGGTCTGGCGCGCGGCATTGACCTGGATAAAGCCGCGGGCGTCGACGGTCACTTTCGTATTCTCGAGGCCGAGGTCGCGCGAAAGCGGCTCGCGCCCGACGGCGACCAGGACGGCATCAAAGTTCGACTTCTTAGTCTCGCCCTTGCTCGTAGCAAAGCTCACTTCGACCGTCTCGCCGGTACGGCGTGCCGAAACCAGTTTGGCGCCGGTATGGATGGCCTCGAATTGTTTCTTGAGCCGCGCGGCCAGCGGGCGGACGAGGTCGTCGTCCGCGCCGGGCATGATTCGCGGCAGGGCTTCGACTACAGTGACCCGGCTGCCCAAAGCGGCGTAGACCTGGCCGATTTCCAGCCCGATGTAGCCGGCGCCCACCACGAGCAGGTTTTTCGGGATCGACGGCAGGTCGAGCGCTTGTGACGAGTCCATGAAACAATCCGCCGGCATGATGGACTCGGGCAGGCGTTTGGCGCGCGAGCCGGTGGCGATGATGGCGTGCTTGAAGCGCACGTGGGCGACATCGCCGCCTTCGACGCGCAGCGTGCGCGAGTCTTCGAAGCGTGCCAGGCCTTGAATAAGGCGCACCTTGCGCTTGGTGGCCAGGGCTTTGATGCCGTTGCAGAGGCGGTCGACCACGGACCGTTTCCAGACGCGCAGTTTATCGAGCTCGACGCGCGGCGGATCGAACTGCACGCCGAAATCGCCGGCTTCGGCGGCGGTATGCATCAGGTGTGCCACGTGCAGCAGGGCCTTGGACGGGATACAGCCCTCGCGCAGGCACACGCCGCCGGGTTTATCGGCCGAGTCTATCAGGGTCGTCTGAAGGCCGAGATCGGCGGCGCGGAAAGCGGCGACATATCCGCCGGGGCCTGCGCCGATGACTGCGACTTGTGTTTCTTCAGTGAATTCACCGACTACCATATTGCCTCATTTTTCCTTGCCGCATTCTTTCGTTCTGCGAGCGTTGGTTTCGGGTGATTTCTTACTTGTGCATTCACACTTTCACGCGCTGTTTGCTGGGCATGCCCGCGCTTAGAGCTTGGGCATGGCACCCGTGCTCGGCATGCCCGCGCTTAGAGCTTGGGCATGGCACCCGGCTTGGGCATGGCACCCGTGTCGCACCTGTGTTGCGTCCGTATTGAGTCGTGCGCTGGTCATAGGCTGAGCAGGCGCAACGGGTTTTCCAGGGCCGCGATCACGTCGTTCATGAAACGGGTGGCATCGCCGCCGTCGACA
>Ga0116146_1002332_pt1 | contig 17121 bp, 10 predicted proteins | sample AD_JPNHG2_MetaG_FD_89748 | JGI IMG/M metagenome (GOLD analysis project Ga0116146, IMG submission 89748) | Active sludge microbial communities of municipal wastewater-treating anaerobic digesters from Japan - AD_JPNHG2_MetaG | ecosystem: Engineered > Bioreactor > Anaerobic > Digestate | place...
ATGCCCGTCCCGCCGACCGGCAGTTGACCAGGTGCTGACACAAAGTAGGAGGAGGTCTGCACTTGGATCTCGGCCCTCCGGCCGCTGTACACGGTCAATCGCGGAGCGTCCACTATTGAACTCCGCGAATCCAATTGGGTTGCTTTCAGGAGGAAGTCAACCTGAATGTTGTCCAGGAAGCTGCCAAACAGAGAAAACGCAGGATAGGCCTGCGGCCCGTAGCCGCCGGGGATGCCCGTCGGCCTCGGCGAGGCCAGCCCCATGGTACTGTTCAACAACGGAACGGCGGTTGTATGCCTGTCCCACCAGTTCTCAGGGCTTCCTTGAGGAACCAAACCGGCAGCTCCAAACGGTTGAACGAAACCGCCCTGTTGCGTCAGGGGCACACCCGCACTGACGGATGCCGGAAGGAACCCATACTGCGTCATCTGCCTGGTCTGCAGAAGGCCCATACCGGTAATCGGATTGACCGCCTGTTGGTAACCACCGGTGCCGCCGGTCGAGGGAACGATAGCTTGGTCAAGGCCCGCGTTGCCCTGGTTCAAAATGACGTCCAGGTCGACGCCGATCTCTTCGAGGAAGTTGTTGGTCAGGGTAATGAACCGGGCCTCCACCGCCACCTGAAGATCCCTGGCCTCGCGTAACTGCCTGAACAACTCGCGAAGTTGCCGGTGGGCACGGCGGGTATGCCGGACAATCAGGCGATCATTCCACACGTCGAGCGAACCGATGTTGCCCCCGCCTTCCTCCTCCCACGTACCCGGCTCAACGAGCTTCTGAATCAACTCTTTGAGGTTGTCTATTTGTTCCTCGCGATCATCCTCTTCCTCGTCCTCGCCGCCCGTACCCCCCGTGCCATAGCCGCCGCCGCCGCCATAGCCGCCCATGCCATAGCCGCCCATGCCACCCATGCCATAGCCGCCCATGCCACCCATGCCGTCACCGCCCATGCCGCCCATGCCATAGCCGCCCATGCCGCCCATGCCATAGCCGCCCATGCCGCCCATCATGCCGCCCATCATGCCCATGCCCATCATGCCCATACCGCCCATCATGCCCATGCCGCCCATGCCTCCCTGACCGATGGAGAGGCTGCGGATGCGCAGAAGCAAATCGCGGATGTCGTAAACACGGACCTCGGTCTTGCGGTTCAGTTCCTCCACGGTGGACACCAGAATAATGCCTTCGAGAACATCAAAGCCCAGTTCAATGTTCCCGACCACTCCGCCCGCCACATCCAGAACCATTTCCAGAGCGGTTTCGAGCTTCACGCCCCCGACATTCAAATCACCTACCTCGGCCCCGTCGGGATCGATACCCACCATCGAGAGCGTGCTCCAGTTAACATTGATGGGGATCCTTCCAACCTCCTTAAGCCGGTCGATCGCCTGCCTGAAGGTCGTACCCTGGGCAAACTGCACGTCGGGCGGCAACGGAGTGCTGAGGGCCTTGGCCGCAATCCGATCGGCTTCAGTCTCACCACCCACGCCATCCACGCCGTATGGATCGCGGCTGCTGATCAATCGCCATTGCTCTTCATCGGGAAAGGCAATGATCTTGTCGTTCTTGCCGGTCACAACCGGAGTCTTGGCCCGGTCGGCCTCCAGCAGAGCATCCTGCATCTGGTTAAGGAAGTGCTCGCGATTCCGCCTCTGGTCGTCGATCAGTCCGGCGTCTTCCATCGCTTCCAGTTGCCACTTGGCCCGCTCGTAGGTCGGATCAATAGCAATGGCTTCTCTGAGCAACTCCGCCGCCTTCTCATATTCTTTCTGTCGCTTGAGTTGCTCGGCCTGGTTGAAGAGCTCTCCGATACGCTCCATCTTCTCCTGCTCGACTCGCCACTGTCGCCGGCGATCGGTTTCGAGCGTGGCCTTCCGGTCCGCGATAGCCTTGGCCTCCAGGGCGTCCTTTTCCTCGACCTCAATGCGCCGGGCAAGCCCGTCCAACTCGCGTTTGAGGGCCTCGTAGTCTGATGGCGGGCTGGCATCCTGCCTGCCGGCATCGAGCAACTGCCCGGTGTCCGCGACGCGACGACGAGCCTCATCGTACCGTCGCTCATTGATCAAACCGCGAACCTCCCGGACGCCCTCCTGATAGAGACTTACCGTTCGCTTCCACCGAAGCAACTTGCGATTGGCCGTCTCCTCGATCAAACTGGACTTGCCTTCAACACTGCGGTGCTGCTTGACCAGTTGCAGGCCGTGGATCGCGGCGGGATGGTTCGGAACAAGCTTGAGGGCCTCTTGGAAATGTTGTTCCGCCAGGTCGTATTGGCCCTTGGCGGTCGCGTCCTCGCCGGCCTTGATTTTCACCGCAGCCTCAATACGGGCCCGTTCCTCGCGGGCCTTTCCGTAGGCATCGGCAGGCCTGGACGCCGCAGGACCCGTCGGACGAGTGCTTGGCGGCTGGGCAGCCTCGATCTTCCCGGCCAGGTCCCGCTGCTTTTTGATCAGTTCCAGGCCTTCGGCGGCCTTGCGCTTCTGGGCCTCGGTCGCATACTTGTTCTCAGTGACCGCCTGGAAGAGCTTCTCGGCGGTGTTTAAGTCGTTCCCGGCCTGCGCTGCAACCGCGTCCTCCAGGTTCTGTGTGGCCTTGACCGATTGGTTGACGGCGGTCGTGATCACTTCGGCGAGTTCGTCTCGTTGATCCCGACGATCCGCGGGGAGCTGCTCGCGATCGATTTCCAACAGCACCTCTTGAGCCTGTTGATACTTGCCTTCACGGAACAACTCGACGGCTTTGTCGAGCAGTTCACTGGGAGTGGCAGCCAGAACGGGCAAGGTCGCACAAAGACCTAGCGCCAACATCGCCATCCGCCGCATCGTGTTGGTTGCCGTTTTCACGTTTGGGTCTCCTATGCATCCCACTCGGGAGGGCACACATCACAGGTAGGTGTCAGCGACCACCTGAAGTATGGTGGTCAACGCAGGCTGCGGCAAAACCAACGCCGCATCACTTGTTGTTTCTCAGCCTTCGTCCCGCCCCGCACGGGTCTCACGCGCTGCTCGCGGCCGCGGATCAAACACAGGCCTTGTCCGGAACCGGCGCGTCTCCACTCTTCCGCCGACCGTCTGGCGGACGCACCTCGCGCGCCGCTCAGGCCGCTCAGCTTACCGCAGTCGCCTCAAGTTCGCCAGCCCTCAAACCGCAGGTCAAAAAGTCAACGAAATATAACTGAACGAAGTATCTGACCTGCGGTAAGATTCGCCGGATAAAGAGCTTAGGTCAATACTACCGCCTCCCGCGCGTCCGATCACCTCTGTCTTCTCTCTCGCGCCGGGACTCTGATCGGCGCGGCTCCTCATCCGAAAACCGCTCTCGTGGAGGTCGAACGGGAGGCTGACGCACGCGGGGCGCGATTGCCCCACCCTGGGGTTTGAAGGTCTCGCGGCGTCTGCGATCCTCGGCCATAGCGCGGAGGACCTCGGCCCTGCGGTCTGCGGATTCCGCCACGAAGTGCTCCTCGATTTGCCCTTCTGCCTTCACTAGTACCGCCGCGCCCGTCTCCTGGATGTCGTACTTGAATGCTTCCGATTTCGGGTTGCCGCTACGGCGAGCATACGGCCGCGAAGGATCGGCCGAGACCAGGATGGCGCCGTAGTCGATCTTATCTCTGGGGTTCCTGGCGGCCACGACGGGATCCCCCGGGAGCAACTCCGCTTTCGCTTTCACCCAATCGCCGCCTTTCCACTCCCACAGTTCGATGCTGATACGTTCGCCGTCCCGGGGGACCTCGGCGAGGAAGAAATGCTTGGCTGCCGGGACGGTAACCGCGTCAGACCACTCGGACCAATCTCCCTGGAGCAAGAGCTTGCCGGCATCAGCGGGATTCTCCAAACGGCTGCTCATGCCGACATATTGGTTGAACACCATGAGGCAGACCCGATACTGATATGCTTTCCCCGGTTGAACGCTGATGTCGGTGAACCACAAAGGATCGTTATCCGGACCAAGCACCTCCCTCTCCTGAGCCTGCCCAGCGCGGGCAGCCAGTCTCTCCGCTTCTTCGAAATCCCTCAGATGACGTTTCCGCAGTTCTTCTGCCGGTTTCTTCTGCGCGGGCGTTAAGTCGGTACTGGCGATAATGTCGTCGAGGATCCTTTGAGCATCGAGCCATCTCTTCTGATTGATGGCATCCTGAGCCTCCTTGAGCGCCTTTTGCAGCCTCACCGCCGGCGATGCCTGTGCGCCGCCGTCCGTCGCCGCGCCCGGGCCCGTCTTGCTTCCGGGGCGTCCCTCTTCTTCAAAGAACTGAACCCCGAATTCGGGCGCGGTCATGTCCACCTGGGTGCCATCAGCAGCAGTGAGACTTCGTGGAATCTGCCACTGGATGGTGTCATCGCTGTCCGGAGTCGGGTCCGCCAGATAAGACTGGAATTCCGGCCGGAGAATGTCGGCCTGCGTTTCCTTGCTATAGAGCATTTGACGGAGGTCTGCGGCGTACCGTTGTTCATCCTCGGGCAGAATCACGCCATCAGCCTCTGCGAGAGTGTTGAGCACGGCGCGGGCCAGGATGCGCCGGTTCATGTAAGGTTGAACCACGACGGGATCACTCCATTGACCGTTAGGCAACTGCTCGCGGCGCTCCACACGGACCTCGGCAACGATGACCTCCTGGCGATCCGAAAGATAGTTCGCCTTGGCAAACCTGTCTCGCTGGGCCTTGCGGTCGAAAACCGCCGCCCCAACCACCCAATGCAGGTCGGTCGTGACCATCAGGTCATCCGTAGCGGTGTTCACAGAAACGCCGGGCTGGTCGGTCCGGGGCGTTTGGAGCCTGGCGAACGCCTTGCCGGTCGAGAGGATCGGCCGGGTGGGTGGAAGGATCTGCACCAGGCGCACTTTGGCGCCGACCGGCGCCGAAATGAACTCGCCGGCCACTTCGGGCAGCGCCGGGCTGAGGGGCACTGCGGCTACGGGCAATTCGTTGGGCGGGGCCTTGGCCGTTTGATCCAACATCTCGTGGAGTCGCTTGGATTTCTCGGCGAGCTCCATGGGAACCTCGGAAGCCCCCTCAAGCTGCCTTCTGGCCGCCTCGGCCTGATCGGCCACCTTGCCATAGAACTCCGCCGGCTTGACTGAATCACCGGCGATTCGAACGGCGTGAGGGCTCATCAGCAGACTGGTTACCGAGACGAACAGAAGCACCGCCCCGGCCACTCCCGCGGCAATCTTCTCGACGTGCCGTTCGACGTAAGTAACATTCTGTTTTGCCATTCGTCGGACCTCCTGAACCGGCCCGGTATGTCACACGCGCGCGGTGTGTCGCGCGCCCGAGATCAATTGCGCCGACTGCGGGGACGCTCGCTTTCAAAGTCTTCGCGGTATTCGCCTCGACCTCCGCGAGGAGTTCCACGATGACCCGGGAAAGCGGCCGGCGGTCTTATTCCTGTCCCGCCGAGCCCTGCTCCGGCCTTGCCGAGTCCTCCGGCACGACCCTCGGCAATCGCATTCTTGACCGCCGTCGGCATGAACTTGTCATACGAGCTTCGCATGAAGCTCCCCTCATAAACAACCGTCATCTGCAGGACGGGGGCCGTTCCATAGATGTAGTACTCTTCCGGTGCGGGCACCACCTCGCGGAGATCGACGTTGAGAGGCGTGTAGAAACCCGCCTTGGAAATCGCATCCAGCACATCAAGCAGACGTCGTGCGTCAACCACCATGTCCAAGTGAAATCGCACGACATCGACGGTCTCGCTCGAAACGCGCTTCGTAAATACGGCAGTGGGTCCCGCCGTGAGCAACTCCGCGCCGGTTCCGCCTCCGCCACCCCCCATCGGTCCTCCGCGAAGAGCTGAGCCGCCACCCTCAGCATCGCCGGCTGCTCCTCGGGGGACGTAATTGCCCATTGTGAACTTGATCAGGCGTTTGACCGGAAGATAAGCGACCCACCTTGCTTCCTCCGGTAACTCCTTGGCAGAAGCCTCGTTGAGTCCGCCGAGGGCCCGGAAGATGTCCTCCTGTATCCACAGGGCAACCTGGGCATACCACAGATCTTCGATCGGCGGCGTACCGCCGACCGTCTTGACCTCCGCGGTCCGATCATCAAGGCTCTGCTCGCTTGCGTAGCAATACACCTGCTTCGCCCTGTCAACCGCATAGGCCATCCGCAGTCTGCGGCTCGCATCCTGATCCGCGCTCGTCCCAGTCTGGCCGAGGGCACCCGCTCTGGGAGCTGTCGGCGCGGTCAGCACCTCGCTCGGCCGGCCCCCCCCTGCGACGCCCAATTCCTTTTCAATCTTGTCCTGCTTCGCCTTGATCTCCTGCTCGTATTCCGTGAACTCCTCCGCCGTGGGCTGGTCCTTGGCCTTCAACAGTTGAAGCAGGGATTTCGGCTGGTATTTGTCCTGGAAGCGGAAAATCGCGGCCTGTCGCTGGGAGTCCGTGATATTGTCAGCAAAAACCTGGTCATCCAGCGGCGTGTACTGCTTGGCTTCCTGGTACTTGCGGAAGTAGTCCGCGAGCCGAGCCGCGTCCTCCTGCTGTTGTTTCCGAGCCGCGTCAATCACCTTTGGATTCACGCGTTTGATACCCTGTAGCTTGGTCAGCTCCCGAGCGTCGGTTTCGAGATCCGCCCCCACCGAGCTCATCACGTAACCGAGTACCAGCCCGGTCAACGACAACAGGCTGACTGAGGCCACGATCACGATCACCAGATGAGATTTGATCCACTGCATGATCCAGTCTCCACTGTCTCTGCCGAGGCACCGACCGGCTCACCTTGTCCGATCGCGCTGGTCGGACCGGCAAAGCCCATTAGGGTCCCCAAAACCGCCGGCTACATCCCCGCCTCGGGCTCCGGCTGACCGCCGGTGCCATCCGGCACGGGCGACGCCGGCGGCTGGTCGGGTTTCTTTCCGAGAACCACTGCCATGGTACCGGCGTATTCCCAGTCCTCCCTCATCGATTCGCCCGTGACCGGATCGAGGAGCGCTTCAACGGTCGGTTGGCCCCCGGCCGTAGGTGCTCTGCTGACGCCTGAGCCCATGCCGCCGACCGAACCCAGAATACCGCCATCTTTGAGCTGAGCGCGCTGGGGCACGCGCACCTTCGCAACGTAGGCAACCTCCGGGACAACCCCTTCTCTCAACTTCACGAGAAACTCATCGTTGATGTACCCGAACTGCTGCTGGTTGGGGGATCGAATGACGAAATTGATGAGGAACCCCTCGAGGTTTGCCTGTACCGGCTCGGCCGCCGCATCGGTCGCGCTTGGGTCCGGCATGTAACCGGATGTAGGCGGCCTCATCCCCGATTTATCCTCCCCGAGGGCCTTGAACTCCGTCAGCACATCGGGCGAGTATTGCGAAGTAAGACTGAGAATGTAAATCTCCCTCCTCTTCGATCGCTCGTACTTCGGATCGCTCTGTACCAGCTTCTTGACCGCCTCGGGACCCTGTTCCAGCGCCTGCTTCATCACCGGATCCGGCTGGGGCAAAGCGCTGTGAATCATGTAGAGAATATTCGGCCAGACCGCCTCATTGACTTCGAGTTTGACCATGTCCTCCGCCTGCGTGGCCCTCGCATCATTCTTGCCGGCAATCGCGGTGAGGACCTCGTTGAAGTGATCGGCGACCGCTGCGATCTCTCTGGCCCTGCCCATGGGCGATTGAGCCGTGAAACTGCCTTTCAAAACGGCTTCGGCGGCCGGGTCGGGCAGCGGGTTCTCGCGATCCTTGTCATTCGGGTCGTACTGCACTTGAAAGCTGGGCGCCGGCTCGCTGCCGCGTCCGGCCGAAACCGCGCCGGCATCGGCGAGATTCCGGCCCCAGACGATGGCCGCCGACAACGCCAACGCCGCCGCCGCGCCGTAGAACCAAGGCGTCTTGCGCCGCCAGACGACCTGCTTGGCGATTTCCGTGGGCAACAGATTACTGGTGATCTGAGAAAGACCCAGCCCTTGCAGAGCCAGGCCGTAGGCCACGCCGTAACTGAGCAGGTTCTCAGTCAAAACGGCGGCATTGGAAACATTGCCGACCGCCAGCTTGTTGAAGGAGGCAGGCCTGAACACGTCCATGCCAAGGTTCTGCTGTATGAACTTCACCATGCCGGGCAGTTTGAAGGCGTTACCCATCGCAATGATCTTGCTCAACCGCACGCCGCGCCGGGAGGAGGTGAAGAAACCGATCGATCGCTGAATCTCTGCGACCAGATCAGCAAAAACCGGCCTCATCGCCTGGAAGATCTGCCGGGCATACTTGTGCTTCTGGGCCTCGCGTTTCAGTCGCTCGGCCTTACCAAATGACAATTTGAAGGTCTTGAGCAGGACCTCCGTAAAAGCATTGCCCCCTATGGGAATGTTGCGCGTCCACAGACTCCTACCCTCAACCACCACGATCAGGTCGGTGTTCTGCGTGCCGACGTCGAGGATGCAGACGGGCTCATCCGTGCAGATGCCGTCGTACCGCAAAGCGTTGTACAACGCGAGGGGCGACGACTGGACCACCGCCGGTTCGAGGTTGATGCCGGTCAAATACTGGAGCTGCTCTCGGAGCAGATCTCGCCGCATCGCGAAAATGCCCACTTCGATCTCGCCCGACTTGGGATCCTCGAACACCTGGTAGTCCCAGACAACCTCGTCCATGTCGAAGGGGATCTGCTGCTGGGCCTCAAAGTGCACCAACTCGGGAATCTTCCGCTTGTTCTCGAGCGGCGGCAATTTGGTGAACCGGGCAAGGGTGTGCTGTCCGGGAACAGACACAACAAGAATCTCCTTGCTCAGGTCGTGTTGTTCGGTGAGTTTCTTCATCGCCTCGGCGATGAGAGCGGGCCGGTCGGCATCCGGATGCGACAGAATGCGCGAATGCTCGACATAGACGTGATCGAGGACTTCGACCTTCTCCTTGTCCTCGGTCGGACGAAGGCAGATGGCCTTCAGGGCACACTGGCCCAGGTCAATCCCCCACACCGGTCTGTTGGCTGCCATCGGCTTCTCCTTGTAGTCCGCCGGTCGCCCGATCGGGACCGCCGCGGCTCGCCTGGGATCCTGTTTTCCACTTGTCGAAAACCATCAACTCGGCCATCGGAGCGGACTGCGTCGCCCATCACCCGGACGATCGCAATCCTCAGGGAGCTATCAGCTCGGTTGGCGTGACCTCGTCTTGAAAACGCGTCGCAGGCAGACGGCCCTCGCTAGGGTTCACGTCTACTAGAGTATTCAGAGGTGGCGGCTCTATGTCAAGCTGGACACGGAAGAGCGCCCTCGCGAAAGCGTGATAGTTCAAGCGGCTCTTTGTCAACCGCGACGGTGAAAAGCCGCCCCCTGAGGAAGACCGTCAGGGAACTTCCCGAAAAACAGAGTCGCCTCGCCGGGAATCCTCCAGGAGGGCTTGGACATCGGAAGGCCGCCGACGGGTTTCGAAGATCTTCAAATAACGATCGTCCCGCGTGGCCTTGAGCCAACCTGTCAATGTGGTGCTCCCCTCAAAGATAAGCTCGACCCGAAGTTCCCGGCGTGCATCGGGAGCCGAACCCTTGCCTTTCATGCTGACCTGAGCCGCCTTCAGAAACTCCAAACCGGCATTTCGCCCCTGGGTCTGGATCAGGAACCCGCAAACCCCCTGCGCGGCTCCGGCCGGCTGCGTCTGAGGCGGAAGGTCCATGGGCACGCGCAAGTAAAGCAGGTACGTCGGACGCCCGGAGACCGCCCCGGGTAGCGGAAACTCGGCTAAGAAACGAGCCACCCCATCCCCAGGGGCCCAGCGGACAAGGTTGGTCTGCAGGCAAATGTCCTGCTCGGCCCCAGCATATTGCGGCTGGAGAAGCCGCACCTGCGCCGCCGGGCCACAACCCGCCAACCCCGCGGTCATCGCCCATGTGAATCCGATCGTGAACAATCGAAGCAACATGGGTACTCCTCCGAAGTCGCGGGGTTCCTCGCCCCAACCTCGACCCTCAGCCGGGCGCCCGGCCGACGCTGTGACCCGCTGGAATCCGTGCCGACGTCAATAGGCCGCAACAATCTCCTGCCGACCTTCAACAGACCCGGGAATGATCACCCATTCCTTGGCAACGTCGATCTTGTCGTAGGGCAAGCCATTAACGCTGACCGTCCTGATTGGTTTACCGTCCGGATGGCGGAATCGCAAGTAGATATTCCTCGGCCGGTTGCGCGTCGGAGGATCGACCACCGCCCTGATCCGGCCTTGCGAGGCTTCGGAGCTCAGGCGGAACGATAGCGGCCCGAAGTAAGACGGAGCCCTTTCCATCCCCACGCTCTTGCCGTCGGCCGACCAGTACCGGGGGATGGCCTGGCCCAGAATCAGGTCCTCGCCGTCTTCATGAACAAACATGAGACGCAACCAGTAGGTCGACTGGGCTTCATCAGAGGACTTGAAGTGGTCGCCGGCCGGGTAGCCCAGCTCGGGCAGCGAGTGCTCGTTGCACATCCGGATCTCCGGGTAATACGCCGAAGCAAGGCTGTTGAAGTACGTCCGTACAAAATGCTTGATCTCGTCCCGATATAGATAGGGCAACGGGCCGCCGAGCAGATTGGCCTGCATAGAAAAGCCGCCCCGCGAGAACCAGAAGCTGTTGAAAACCGGAATCGCATAACCATAGGTATCCGAGATATAGAGGTTGTCTTCGAAATCTTTGAGGATCCAGCCCGCCTGTGGCGAATGCGGCTCTATCAGTCCGGTAATCAGCAAGTGGATCGAGCCTTCGAGCGTCTCCCTCAACCAGCCGTGACATCTGCCGCGCTCGTACAGCCGGGACGGGTACTTCGGAACGTACGTCCCGTCTCGCAACTGCACTACCGGGCAGCGGATCCGGGCCTCCTCCATCGCCCGCATGAAGTCCTCGTGATAGGCCTTCGCATCCGCCTGGAGTCGGGCAGCCTCCGGATGACCGAAATCGGCCAGGGCGGCCGCCAGGGCATCGAACCCCCAGACCGTGCAGGCGTTGGTGACCATCCAGTACCAGTAGTCGGTCACATCCTCGAGCGAGCCGGCAGGCAGCCAGCCGTACTCGATGGGCCTGGAACCGTCGGCATTTGTTCTCATCGTCGCCCGCCGTTCGCGAGTGACCCAGTCGCATGAGGCAATCAGTTTGGGAGCGGCTTTCTCCATCCAGACCCGATCGCGGGTGTTTTTCCAGTGCTCGGCCATGTTCCACATGACCCAGCCGTGGCTCTTGTTATAGCCGCCGGTGTCGTGACCGCCGGACCCGTAAAAAAGGCCCTCCTTGGACTTGAAGTTGCCCGGCATCTGCACCGTCCCCTGGTATTCCAGGAACGAATCAAGGCACCGCCGGGCCTCGTCATGGTAACCACGACGGTCCAGATCGCTGATCATCATGCACGACTCGTCCGGGTAGACGCCGTATGAAAAGGTCCCTACATGGGCGTGGAGCCGGTCCGAGCCAACTTCCTTGTAGCAGTTGACGAGCAGGTGGCGGACGTGGGACTTGTAGAAATCATTGATGGCCGGCTCGGGTGTCTCGATCTGCGCGCCTCGGGCCGTGATTGCCCGCCAGTACTCGCAGATCCGTTTGCTGTCGGCATCAAAGTCCCTTCCGCGCAACGCCGCAATCTCTGCCTCTTCTGTCAGCGTCACCGATGGCACGAGGCAGTAGATCTCGTGCGCCTGACCGGGCCTCAGTTCCATCTTCCAACGGATGCGCGGTCCTTCTTGCGAAGCAATACCTTTATCACCGCTGATTATGAGAAACCGAAAACGCTCTTTGTCGCCGCTCTTGGCAAATAGTTGGTCACCCCTCAGTATCAGCGTCTCGGGCGCGTCGCCGCCGTGCGTACCAAACAACAGGCGGGCAATGCCAGTGCCGTCTTTGCCGGTGTTTACCATCCGGATGCGAACCAGCAACACCGTCGGATCATCGAGGGCAATCGTCTCCAGGCCGCCGTTCAGCTTGTCCAGAATGGCGCTCTGTTCATAGTGAACGTCGCCGTCCTGCCACCAGGTTCTCAGCAGGGGCAGATAACCCTCCTTGAGCTCCCGCTTGGCCTCAAAACCGCCTTGCGGCAGACCGAAGTCCACATGGAGTATCTCTCCGTCCCACAGCTTGCGATCCGTGTCCTTCGGACTCTTCGGCACATTGAACCACTGCCGACGCCCGGTGATCCGCAGGCTGCCGTCGGGCAACTGGTGCATGGCGTTGCGGTTGCCGGGCAGGCCGTGCACGAAGTACAGCGGACGCTTGAGGGGCATATCGTTCCAGGCACGTTGCCAGGTCTGCTCAGGTTCGTCGAAAACGCGATCATAGACCGTACGGCCGGGAAACTCCTTGCGGGCCCGGCGGTAGCCCTCCAAGGTGATTCCGTCATCGGCCCTCACCACGAGCACGCCCAGATCGTCAACCAGGATTCTGTGGCCTCGGGCGACCTCATCGGCGGCAAAAGAAAAAGGACGGTTGCCGGATCGGAGCGTGACAATTGTGCGGTCATAACGTGGATCAACCGGGTCGACGGCCATCATAAGACCGAATTCAAGACTGCCTTCGGCGCCGCCCCGAAGGGCCCAGGTATGAGCCGGTTCAACCCTGGCCGCACCCAGAGCACCAACGGAGGTCACTGCTCCATTGAAAACCTCGATCGTCCCGGCATCATCCTTGTCGACGCTGATCCTCGGATCGGCGGGCTTGCCGAACATCACCCGGACCCTCACCGGCTGACAAACCGCATCCGTAATAGCCCGGATTTCCATCGAGGCCGGGAGCCTCTCTTCGCTCAATAACCGCACCTTCAGTGTCTTGCGGTAGCCCACGCCGGGCCGGCCCATACCGGTGTATTCCTTGTTACCGGTCGGGTTGAAAGTGAAGGTCCACAAACCACCCTTCACATCCAGGTGCGCGTCGGCATCGCGCCACTGGCCGTTGGTCCAGTCGTCCATGCGGTCCCAACCGGCGCCGCCGGCACCGGTCTCCGCACGGATCGGGTCAGGTCTGCCGTCCCAGGTGTTGTGCCAATACTGGAGCTTGACCTTCTCGGGCGGGGGAGCCTTCTCACCGAAGTCCGTTACGACGCGCCGCAGCTTCCGCGGTTCGCCCCAGCGAAGACCGATCGCCTTGCCGTCGGGTTCGGCATCCCTGAACGCGTACGGCGCGGCATCAAACGGATCGCCTGGTTGGCACTGCGTCATCTGCACCGCTCCATGAGATAGGCCCGTTCCACACACCAGAAGAATCCACAGACAAACCGCCGTCGGTATCAACCGGTCCGCTTCACGCCTGCACGGCATAAGCATGCCTCCTTGTGGTGTAGCCTGTTTTATGCTCCAGATCCAAGAGCGCGGAGAGTATACCCCCCAGTTGCATAAGAATCCACATGCAGACGCGCAGAGAAGCATGTTGTTCATGCGCGATGTTTTATCCCGGCGGGCGATCGGCCGGACGCATGCCGGCGAGCTGCGCAGCCCTCAGGGCTTGCTGCTGTTGCTGCACCAACTCGATTGCCCGGCGCTTGGGGCGGGCGTGTTTTTCGCCTGAATAGTCCGAGGCCTGAAGATGAGCGATGAAGTTGGAAATCATTCCGCTGGTGCGCCGGCAGAGATCGTGCAATCGCTCGTGCTCGACGGCCTGCAGGTACCCCTGGTCCAGCGCGATCTGGAGCTGCGCCCGGACTTCTCCGGACGAGCCCTTGGCAACATACAGATACTGAACGAATTCGGTGGTTGTGCCGCGCTCGAAACCCTCGGCGATGTTGGACATGATCGACACCGACGCACGCCGGATCTGGTCGACCAGGCCGCGATCACGAGAAAACAACGGCCCGCGTGTGAGGGCATACACGGCGTTGGTCAACTCCCTGGCCCGCTGGTATACGTGCAGCTCCTCAAACGACTCGGCCGCTTTACCTCTCATGATGGTCCCTTTCTGCGAAATCCGACGGCGTCTATGAAATCCGGCACCTTCTGCGGAATCCGACGGCGTCTGTGAAAGCCGGCGGCGGCAGGAAGGCCCTCATCCGTCAGACGCCTGCCATCAATCCCGACTTCCCCCTTCACACCCTTCTCACCCTTCACACCCTTCCCACCCTTCACACCCTTCCCACCCTTCACACCCTTCCCACCCTTCTCACCCTTCATACCCTTCACACAGCATTCACCCTTCTCCCCCGCATCACCCCTGCAGCCATTCTCTCCCGCTCAAACTCGCAGCGTTCTCTGCTTCGGGTCCTTGCGTCCCCTGCACTCTGCCTGCTTGCCCGACGGGCGATGGTACTCTTCGCGTGTTGCTGATCAATTGGCAAACTATCGAGTTTGCGCCACACAGGCTGCTGGAGCCGTTATCGAGTCGCCGCAAATGTCGCGGACAGCTCTCTTTCGGCGACCGCGGGCATCGTGGTCGGAGCAGGCAAGGGGGCCAAGCCCAGGCAGATCTGGAACCACTGCGTGTTGTCCATGATCCCGGTCACGCGGTGAGCGTTGACGCCCCAGGCATAGGCCGGTACGTGTACCGGCGTGTGGCCTTTGGTCGACCATGTGACAGTGGGGAGTGTGCCTTTGCCGTTGCCGCAGACGACCTTCAGGCCGCCCGTCTCGTGATCGGCGGTAACGATAACCAGCGTATCGCGACGTTCGCCGATGTGCTCCATCACCACCTCAGCCGTGCGGGCGAACTCGATGGTCTCGTACACGTTCCGTTCGAGGTCGTTGCCGTGACCGGCGTGATCGATCTTCCCGCCCTCGATCATCAGGAAGAAGCCCTGCGGGTTCTTGCTCAGAATCCGCAGCGCGACGCGGGACATTTCTGAGAGGCGTGGGAGGCGGTCGTATTCGAGGTGTTTCTTGGTGAAGTAGTCGTACTCGTAAGGCATGTGGCCTTCGCCGAACAAGCCGGCCACATGTGTCACGGACTCCGTGTCCAACTCTTCCAGGCCCGGCCGATCAGTCACGACGGTGTAACCGGCCGCCAGGACGGCATCGCCTTTAAGCGTCCCGCCGCCGCCAAAAAGTACATTGGGCCGCGTCTGGTTGAGATAGCATTCCGCAATATCAGGATTCTTGCCGCGGTCCATCGTGTGAGCCGCAAAACAGGCCGGCGTGGCATGAGTGATCTCAGTAGTGGTCACCAGCCCGGTGCTGCGGCCCATGGCGGCGAAACGCTCCAGGATCGTCTCCAGCGGGCGGCCATCACCGGGAATTGCCTGGCTGATCACGCCATTGTTGACCTTGTGGCCGGTGGCCATGGCTGTGGCCGAAGCGGCCGAGTCGGTAACCTCGGAACTTGCTGAATAGGTGGAGACCTCGGCCTGATGGGACCAGGACTCGAACGACAGCGCGCCCTCCTTGCCGTTGAGAAACAAGCTGGCCGCCTTCACCTGCTCGAAACCCATGCCGTCGCCGATCAGGAAAACAACGCTCGTCGGTGCGGACAAGACACGCGGCGTGGGCGGTGCCGTCGGGACGAACAGGAAAAGCAGTCCAATAGCAACAAGGACGGCCAGTGCTCCGAGAACCACAAACCTGTAAGACCTCATGCGCATCATCTCCGCGAGCAACGAATAACCCGGCACGGCCACCTCGGCGCGCGGGCACCCCCTGGGAGGCTGTCAGACAGGTTGATTCTAGCCGCGCGCGGTCGCACAATCACGCGCGATCAGGGTGCGCAGTCCGGATTGGCGGGGACGCCCGAACCGCTCAGGCAGCCGAGGAAGACGCTCAGCTCAGCCTGATCGACGTCGCTGTCACCATGGCCATTGAAGATTGGTACCCCCTTCAACATGACCGACTGCCCTCTGTCCAGCAGTAGAGCCACTGGTGCGCGCCCTTCAACCCGACTGCAACCCCCGGTATGGTTTGCGTCATGAACGCCATCATCATCAGCATCGGCAGCGAGTTAACTTTCGGCCAGACCGTCGACACCAACAGCCCCTGGCTGTCCCGGCGGCTGGCGGAGGTGGGGGTACGCGTGATCGCCCACGTCACCGTGGCCGACGAGATGGAGCCCATCCGGCGGGAAATCGCTCGGGCGTGCGAGCTGGCCGACATCGTGCTGATCAGCGGCGGGCTGGGACCGACCGAAGACGACCTGACGCGCCAGGCCTTGGCGGCGGTGATGGGGGTCGAACTGCGGCTGCGGCCGGAGTTCCTGGACGAGATCCGCGACTTCTTCACCCGTCGAAACCGCGAGATGCCGGAGTCGAACCGGATCCAGGCGATGTTCCCGGCCGGCAGCGAACCGATCCACAACACCTGCGGAACCGCTCCGGGAATCCGGGCGTCGATCGGCAAGGCGACAGTTTTCGCGATGCCCGGCGTGCCCCGCGAGATGCAGGTCATGTACGAGCGCGACGTCTTGCCGCACCTGCGGGCCGCCACCGGTCAGGGCGTCCTGCTGGCCAGGACAATCCTGACCTTCGGGGTGGGCGAGTCAGACGTCGGCGACAAGATTCGTGACCTGATGCAGCGGGGTCGCAACCCGACCGTGGGAACGACCGCCCAGCAGCTCATCATCGGCATCCGTATCCATGCACACGGCGAGACACGCGAGGCGGCTCAGTCGCTGCTTGATGCGACCGCGGCGGACGTCCGCGCGCGATTCGGCACATTCGTGTTCGGCGAAGACAACGACACGCTATGGAGCGCTGTCGTTCGGCTGCTGATCGAACAGGGCAAAACCGTCTCGACGGCCGAGTCGTGTACCGGCGGGCTGATCGCCAAGAGCCTGACCGACGTGGCAGGCAGCAGCGCGTGCTTCATCGAAGGTGTGGTCACTTACTCAAATGCCGCCAAGACGCGGCTGCTGGGTGTGCCCGCAGACGTAATTGCACGTCACGGAGCCGTGAGCCGGCCGGTTGCTGAAGCGATGGCCGTCAACTGCCGCCGGCTGAGCGGCTCCGACTACGCCATCAGCGTCACCGGCATCGCCGGCCCCGCCGGTGGCACCCCCGACAAACCCGTCGGGCTTGTCTACATCGGCCTGGCCGACGCGTCCGGCTGCGAAGTGACCGAGCATCGCATCGGTGATTTCCTCACCCGCGAGGAAATCCGCGACCGCACCCGGAAGATCGCCCTCAATCGCCTGAGGCTGCGGCTGTTAGCCCAAGTTGAACACTTTCGAGGCAAGAATGGCCTTGGCGATAGCGCCAGGGCCGTTTTTGTTCGAAAGTCGTGACTACATTTGAACCACCTCGTCTATTCGTCGCAACCGTTGCGGCAG
>Ga0116146_1002359_pt1 | contig 17016 bp, 20 predicted proteins | sample AD_JPNHG2_MetaG_FD_89748 | JGI IMG/M metagenome (GOLD analysis project Ga0116146, IMG submission 89748) | Active sludge microbial communities of municipal wastewater-treating anaerobic digesters from Japan - AD_JPNHG2_MetaG | ecosystem: Engineered > Bioreactor > Anaerobic > Digestate | place...
ATTTCATCTATTTTGTCCTGCATTTTGAGTTCGTAGCCATCTTCTGGTGACCAAGTACTATCATCGAAAGAACCAGCTGCTTCTATTGAAATACATCCGAAAGTTACTGTCGCTGTTTCATTATTGTATTTGGCGTCCGACATGAAGCCTTGGAAAATCATGTAGGTGTTGGTTTCTACTCCATGATCAGTGTTAAAGTCGATGGCAGCTTGCGACCATATACGAGTTATGCGTGGAGCCCATTCGTAACTAGCTATTTTCTTTCCGTATTTCTGGAAGTTGTTGTTGAGTGTTACTGTGCATGTGGATTGTTCGTTACCTTCGTCGTAACCAGATTGTAAGGTAGCTGTGATACTGATAATGTCTTTTGAAACTACGTCACCACCGATTGTTGTATATGTTCTTATGCCTTGTCCGAGTCCGGTATTATTACCGCCGCCAGATGATGCGTTTTCTGTTATTGGATCTTCTGGATCTTCGGGTGCTACTGGTTCTGGGGAAGGAACTTCTTTTTTGTCTGGGAGATTGGCAGTTCCATATGTTAGGAGAGACATCTTGAGGGATGCATCTGGTGTTTCGTCGTTTCTGACAGCTTCTTGATATTGGTCGATTTGGTCATAGAGCTGGTTGTAACCTTTAGTGTACCAATCGCTCAGTTTGTCGGCGCTTTCTGGTGGAGCTTCTGGCTTGAAGATGCGGATTACTGTTCCAGGATATTCATTGGGGTGAGCATCCAAATATTCTGGTATTGTCCAGTTAACCATCTTCAGTCATTCCTTTCGATTAGTTTCATGTTGCAGGTTAGGTGGTAATCGTCTAAGCCTTCTTCGGCGTTGGCGGTAAAAGATTGTATGTACATGCTGGCAGATTTGAATGCAGTTTTTACGTCGTACGGTCCGACATTATCAACTAATTTTTGAATTTCTTGTGCGTCAGAATTAGTGAGTATGACAAATTCTAGATCTAGTTTCCATAATGTTTCTTTGGCAGTTCGGCATGTTTTATGTTTCGGCCACGGTATTTCATGAATTTTTATTATGTTTTCTTTAGACCAACTTATCCTTGTTGGATTGGGTCTGCCGGATGGTACAGTTCCATCTGCAGATATAGCAGCTGCTTCTTCATTTAAGGCATAACTTCCTATCTGAACAGTGAATGTTATAATGATCAACTCCTTGCTTTTATGTTTGAGTGCTTAATAGCTACCATACGTTCTGATACACTTTCCTATGATAGATTTGACGGCTCTCTCGAATGCAAAATCGTCTAAGTAGCGACCATTTCCTGTGCCGGTACCAGATGTTTTGTATTCTATGTTAATTGTGATGTCTTTATTGGTGTTGGTGTTGTTGGCGCCAGAAATTTGGGATATGTTTTCCAGTAAATTTATTAGGTTAGAATCTCTTGCAATTCCAGCCGGAACTATCGGTTCTCCTGTATCAACCCAAGCCAATCCTGATTGTGTGACTTGTCCACCGATATCGTTTTTCGGAATTCCGAGCCATTCTGCCGGTTTCTTTGCTGCTTCTGTTAGTGGACTGAAAAATTCGTTTGCTTTTCCTCCCCAGTATTGGAGTCCTGATACGAAATATTGGTCCGCGGCAGCAAATTCTTTTTTCGATTGCTCGTATCCGGCTTTATATCCCATGCCAAGATAATCATTGACGTATTCTGAGGGAGATTGTTTTTCTTCTTCAGGTAAGGCTCCAGTTACTGGCTCGTGGTTAGACTTAGCATAGGCGCTTTCGATACTCTTTAGATCGATGTCGCTGATTTTGTTTGGATATTTTTTCCTCAGTTCTGGTGCGGTCATCTGGCCGGACGCATATTTGTAGAAATCCTCTTTCATTTCTTCTGGTGCGTTCGCGAGCCAGCCATACTGTTCTTTGCTGATTTCGTTGCTAAAAGATACTTTTGTTTCTCCGGTAGATTTTATACCTAACTTTTCTAGAATCTTTAAAATCGAATCATATATGTTTTTCAATGGGGTGCCTACGTGATTTATAACAAAATCCCACAAGCCTTTCAGTGGTGTATAAATATATTTTGTGATCATTCCTATGATGTAGTCTATGAATCCTTCTATGCGTTTGAGTAGATCCTTGATTTCGTTGACGAAATCTATTATTTTATATAGGGGGACGCCCAATAATTTTGTTATTACGGCAAAGAAGGTTGTTCCGCTGAATACACCTGCTAGTGATTCTTTGATTGAGCCCATCGCGACTTCTAGTGTGGGTAGTTTGATGCTGGTGAGTTGTTTCCAGGCACCAGCTAAGTCACCACCTAATGCCTTTTTGAAAGCTTCAATTATTGGCTGAAGAATACCCAACTTATCCGCAATGAGTGCGAGCACACCAATTAGTACGGTTCCAGCTATGATGAATGGTAATAGGGGTGCCAAGGTTGCCCAAATACCAGACGCGAGTGCCCATGCTCCAGCAGCTGCTCCATGTTCGGCTGTAGCCATTGCAACTGTAGTTGCGGTGTTTGTGACTTTTGCGGCGGTATTTGTACCCAACAATGCATTGCTGAGGCCAACCAATATATTATGTGCTCTCAATATAGTCAAGAGTGGAGTAAGCACACCAATTGTAAGACTAACAGCAGATGCCATCGCAAGGAACATACCGAGAAGTCCGATTAGTGCTGGAGCATAGGGTATTTTCAATAGTATTTCAGCAAACCGAGCAACAATGCCAGTAACTGTTGCCATTGGTGCAGCTATGCTGTCTCCAATTGCATATTGTAATTTTTTGATGTTGACTTGTAGTTGTTCCCATGGCCTTTTGTCCAGTTCGGCTTTCATGTCGACTTTGGCGCCTTCTTGCATCATATATTGTATACGTGCTTTGGCGGATCTCATAGAAGGATCATCGACACTAACACCCATTGCAGTCGCAAATTTGGTGCCAAATCTACCAGACATTTTTCCTTCAGTCATGGTAGCGCGTTGTACCAATTGTTCCGCACTATAAATGCCTTGCTCTTGCATCATTTCTTGGTGTTTGAAGTAGAAGTCTGTTATGGCATCTGCCTGAGCTAACTTTTCTTGACTACCTCCTTTTAGATACTTAGTTGATGCAGTTAGGACGGAATACATTTCTTTTGCGGTGTCTTGTCTGGTACCTTCTCCTGCTGCTGCTTGTTGTTCTACAAATGCAGTTAGTTCTTCATATGTGATACCGAGCTTCTTGTTGTTGGTAATGGCTTCTTCTATTCCTTCATTGTATAATTTGACTTTTGCGCTGTCCATCCATGCAAGACCAGATACGGCGCCACCTAATGTCATGCCCATCAATGCACCGGACATTTCTCTGATGCCCATATTAACATCAGATAGCGAAGATTTGAGTGTACCGAGGGCAGAAGATGCTTTAGAGCCGAGATCAGAAAAAGCATTAGTTGCTTTGGAGCCGAAGCTAGTGACGGCGCTAGTTGCGTTGTTGGTTGTTGCCGACAGCCTGGTGAAATTATCGGTTGCTTGGCTAGTTCCTATGTTGACCTTTTGTCCAGAAAGTTTATCTACTTGACTGGAGACAGCTTGGAGCCTGGCTTCCGGATTTCCAGCAATTTCGACTAGGATTTGTACTGATCTTGCATAGTCAGTAATGATTCATCACCTCAATCAGGCAGGAGGCCCCGGCCTTTAGGTCGGGGAGGAATACCGTACGACTCCTACCAAAACATTTATATACCAACAGGTCAAATATGTCTATATTATGATGCAAACTCTCAAAGTCAAATTAGATACAACGACTGAAGATAGCCGGGCGCTCCTTGAGACTATGCATCAATTTAATGCCGCTTGCAATTACGTGGCTGAGAAGGCTTTTGAGCTTCATACAGCCAATAAAATCAAATTGCAGAAAATTGTCTATTATAACATTCGTGAGAAATTTGGCATCTCTGCCCAAATGGCTGTTAGGGCAATCTCTAAGGCGTGCGAAGCCTACAAGAGAGACAAGTCTATCAGACCGGAGTTTAGACCGGATGGCGCTATGGTCTATGATCAACATATTATGTCTTGGAAGGGACTCGATAGAGTTTCTTTGCTGACACTCAGAGGCAGAATCAAGGTGCCCATCGTTTTGGATAGTTATCATGCTCCGAGACTTAATAATATGAGAGGCCAAACGGATCTTGTTTATCAGAAAGGAAACTTTTATCTTTGTATCGTGGTAGATGTTTCTGATCCGCCCAAAATAGTTCCTGAGAACGTTCTTGGAGTAGATCTTGGAATCAAGAATATCGCAGTTGATTCTACTGGTGACGTGTTTTCTGGTGATAAGGTTGAGAGAGTTAGAATCAAAATGGCTAACCTTCGTGCAGATCTCCAACGTAAAGGCACAAAATCCGCCAAACGTCATCTGAAGAAACTTTCTGGTCATGAAGCACGGTTCAAGAGAGATACTAACCATTGCATTTCCAAGAAACTTGTCATGAAAGCCACAGACACCTCTTCTTTGATTGCACTTGAAGATCTCAAGTACATTCGTGAGAGGACAACGGTTCAGAAGGCTCAGAGACATAGACTTAGTTCTTGGAGTTTTGATCAAATCAGGGAGTTCATTGACTACAAGGCAGCCATTGCTGGTGTTGGTGTGGTCTATATTGACCCCGCTTATACCTCTCAGGAATGCCCTATTTGTCATCATATCTCCCGATCCAATCGCCCTAACCGTGATAACTTTCAATGTGTCTGCTGCGGCTTCTCTGGTCCTGCCGACACAATAGCAGCCCGAAACATAGCCGCTAGGGTAGCAGTCAATCTGCCTATCGTGACGGGATTCCTCCGGGATTCTCAGTCGCAAGCCCTGCCCTTTAGGGCAGTGTAGTTGACACCTTGAAAAAAGTTAGGTTGTTTTCTTGTTTTTGTTTGCCTCAATTATGTTCAGCCAGCGTTGCTTTGCGTCGTCGCTACACTTTTCGTATGTGAAGTTTTCTGGTAATTTACCCTTAACGGTATTAACAAATTCTTTGTGTGAAAGAACTTTGTTCCGTTTGCCGGCTTTTGCCAAATTGATTATTTCCTGCATTTTGGCGATAGAGTCTATCTGAATGCGAGTTAGTTTTCCAATTGGCTTATTTGATATTCTGTATCCGGAGTAATGCAGCCAGGTGAGCTTTTCGCCTTCAGGTCTTTGAAAAAATCTATCAGCTCTTTGCTATCGACTGTTGAGATATTAATGATTTCTCGACCGATTTCTATCAGCGCGTTACCGACCATGTTTTCGAAGACTTCACGTTTTTGGCCGTCAGCATCTTCTACAATTTCGTGAAGACTCGGATCAACGATACCGTAACGGCAAGCTTCTATCTGCAGGATGTAATTGTCGGATAGTTTGGGATCTGTCGTCGAGAAACCTTCATTTTCGACCTTTTTGAATACTTTCGCAATTTCAACTTCGGTTAGTGGTCGGATTTCAATATCATCGTCGTATGCGGTGACGTGTACCTTTTTCCGGAATCTAGTTCCTTCCAGAATGAGCTCTTTTGATATCATATTAGGTTTTCCTGACTTTGGTTTTTGATGTTTTGTAAAAACGGAGCGATAAGCTCCGCGTTGTGTTGCTTACTTGGGATCTCTGGACATTGCGGTGAATGAATATTTGGTGGTTGATGTAGATCCTACGTTACCAACATTCAATGAATCTTGATTCAGGAGGCAACGATTGAATGTGACAATTTTACCACCACCAACAGTAGTTGGTTCTTTGAGGGAACGCTTATATTCATCACCAGTGTCGCTGACGACAATTGTAAATTCCCGGCTGAGACCAGAACTTGACCATGTCAGATGATTCTTGATCAGATCCATCCAAGTTTCTGGATTTTCTGCATTGGAAACCCACCAAGTTCCAATTTCGAAATCACCTTTGTAGTCGATTTTGCCTTGGACTTGAGCATATTTTTCGTGTTTACCAGTACCATATTCTGACGCGATATCTGTTGTTTTCTGGACAGTAAGAGATTTCAGTGGTATTGAATGTACAGTACCATCATTGGATGAGGTAAATGTGACAACAATATCTCCTGGATCTTCTGCCACTATTGTATATGAACTTTCTGCCATAATAAAACTCCATGTATGATTATGATAAAAAATTAATTAGTAATGATTATAGTTCATCACTAACTTTGGTAACCACTTTGGTATTCTCGTTTTCGTTCAGGATACCAACCGCGATTGTTTCATCTATGCGCTCAATATGACCTATGTTCTCCATACTGATCTTGACGATGACTTTTCCAGTATCGGTAGTAGCTGGGAAAACATCTAGTGTGTATGCGCGTATATTTTCGTCACGTAACAGGTCATTCAGAACCGAAGCAATTGATGCTTTCATGGCAGCCATCACACCAACAGTTCTCTTCTCGTGGAAGTACTGTTGTGCGATTTCGTTGCTGCAGACAATAACCCAATTGATGGTGCGGTTGTCTACTGTCCGCAAGAATTGCCACGTTCTGTCGGTCGTGATTCCGACGTATGGTCTGATGCCGCGTGATTTAATGATGGCATCTACTCTGGCATCGGTGGCCTGCGTTAGCGTATCAACTTCATCTTGATCAAATGTGTTGAGTAAGCCATTCAAACCGTTCATGGCGTTTCTGGGAAGTGCGGCGCTCTCGCCAATCGCTACAGCAGCTTCTTTACCGGCTCTGGCGCATGCGATATTCTGCGGTATAGAAGAATTGTCCCAGCCATTTCCGACAATAGTTAGTAGGCGATTAGAATAGCCGCTAGCTAAATCAAGTAATTGATCTACTGATAGATTTGGTGAAGCAGCTATGAAGCACTGGCATGGATGGAACCTATTTGCCATTTCCATTGACCATCCGTCTAATACGGGTATCAGATCGTGAGTACCTTCTTCAACTTCGTATTCGGTGAGACAAGCGCACTGAGGAGCACCTATCAGTTCAGCTGCAGCATTTCCACCAATTCTGAGAGCATTTTCCCAGTCATCTGTTGTTATGGCCAAGCCGTCGAGGCCCCCAGTCAAAATATGTGTAACATCAGCATCGATCTTGGGTAGATGAGTTTCTCCCGGAACAATAGTTGCTTTGACGAAACCAATCGAATTCAGTCTGGCAACCAACTTAACTAGTGATGAAATATTGTCGTACGTATATCTTGTTTCATTATCGGAAACCACTATTTTAACTGTGGGGTACTTCAAACTATACATGATCAGAGATGTTGGTGGTATTGCCTCGCCGAATGTTAGACTACCGTTGGTTTTATCAACATAAACTTGATCAGATGTTGGACCGGGGACGTATATAATTTCTTTCTCAATACCGTTTACTTTCACCCAATTAGCTGTAGATTCCAATATATTCGCGTAGTCTGTATAATAAGGTCCTGCGTTTCCATTTCCTGGTACGCCATAATATGAGTATTCGGTTGCTTTGTAGCTACCTGGTAGAACTTTTACTGTTATTGCGTTGCCCCAGATTCCAGGTGATGCAGCATCAATTGTTACGACATCGTTTAGTTCGTCCAATCCATCGTTGAGAGTTACTGAGGCAGTTGCATGATCGGCACCCAGCACTCTGACAGCATAAACCACCGGAGCTCCTTGAGCAAAAATTATTTCAATTGCGTCCTTGAGACCGCCGGAATAGAAGTAATGCTTAGCTTCAGATGAACTTGTCATTACAACACATTCATCTACCGGTCCGCGCACCGCACGACCAACCACCAGAACAGTCCCTTTTCCGACTATTACTGGTACTGGACCTACCGTTTCCAGTTTGATTAATAACCGAACAAATTGATTCGGATTTCCGTATTCAACCATAATAGAACTCCATTAATTTAGTTTTAAATCGTTTCAATCATTGTGGTTTTGACGTTGTAGCCGTCATTTATCCACTTTTGGAAAGCCTTTTTTGTGATTTTGTGTTCTCGATATGCATTGAGAATACTTATTTTATGTGGCTCTTCCTTCATAGAAATTTCAGATTTCTTCATGAGCATTACCTATGCATTTTAATATAATCAAATAAAAAGACGTCAAAAGGTATTTTACGAAAGCCGCAGGAGAATCTGAAAAAAAAAAATAAGTTTATGTTAGAACAAATTCTCGACTACTCATTGATCAATATGATGTCGAATCCTGAGTAAACTGTTTTGCTGGGTCCTCTTAAGAGCACATCACAATTAATGCAGCTTCTCCAGCCGCGCAAGCAAATCGACATTTCATACCATGGTGGATGTACATCAGTCAATGTTATGTGATCAGTTGGTACATATGGCAAACCAAAATCATATTGGATGGCGTGAATGTTAGGTGTATCATCCAATATACTGAATTCATATTCTATTTTGAAGTCTAGCACAGCCGGATATATCCAATGTTGGTCGGAAGCTCGTGCTTGAAATGGCGGAAGGTAACCTATATGGCTGGATCCTGGAACTACTCTCATACGATCGGTAGGCCAATACAACCCCAGTCTGCGCAATTCTATTTGTACCTGTAGGTCATACAGCATTTGATCAAGGACTTCTGGGGTTTGTTGGTCTGTACCGGCTAATGGGCTTTCCGCCATCAGTGTAACACTGATTGATGCCTGCTCGTGGTGTCCGATCCATTGTCGAGCGTCACCATTCTCGCCTAGATAATCTTTCCGGATTGGCCCAGATGTATTTGGCCGAATCCTGATACCTTCCGATATGATAGCTAACCGCATCGATGGGAAATGGTAGTCATCGTTGTCTAGGCGGTCTTTCCGAAGCTTCTTGATTGTTTGACTGGCGAGATTCGTGGGTATGATGTCAAGGAGTTTGGCCCGTTGTGTGATAGATAGCATTTATGGCACCACCGGATCTCTTCTGCTATCATATGGTTTGTATGGAATATCTAAATATTCTATATCAAGCATTTGTGGTGTATATTTTTCCACAGAAGATATAATTTCTTCTATATGATCGTTGATCAAGCGTATGTCACATTTATATGTTTTTTGGTCAGTATCAATAACAGCCAGATCATAAAAAGTATATACTGGTACAGATTTTCTATCGTAAATTTGCATATCGTATGGGTTGGGAATTCTTCTGGCCATTGCAGTCAGCATATTAAAATCTTCAATAAATGTGGTTTGAAGAGGTAAACTGACCAAATATGATAAATCCATCATTTTTCTGAAGGGAGCACTACAAGTATATGTTTTTACGAATTTCTTTTTGCTCAGTATATCGGACAGGTATGTTTCGTACTTGGTAATTAATGTGGTATACAAGAATGGCGTACTTTTGGTGAGAATACTTCTAGATTTAAGGAATAGGCTTTGGTCCCAAGAGAGGCCACGAACAACTTTGTTCGATTCAATTATCCATTGACCTCGGTTATGGCATGGTTCTCCCGACCAAGTATAAGTGGCTAAGTATTCCTCATCAAAAACCTGTTGTCCAGTATCTGAAGGGGTATCACCTTCATAAACAACTACTGTTTGCGGGTTAATGCTGGTCCAATCAGTTCCGTTTGTAGAAATTTTGACAATTGGATTACCTGAAGCATCTACACTAGTTACGGTTGATAATATTTCTGCTTCGGATGTTCCAATGTGCATGACACCATATGTATTTATGGTTCCAATGAAATCATTTATGTAGTTCAGGTCGAATAATTGAGTCCAGGTATTGAAATATTCTGGATCTTTACAATATATATATCTTACTTTATTCTGCGAGATCATCCGAACTCTAGCAGTAACTATGATATCACTGGGGCGAGTTCCAATCAAATCAGTAACAGCTAATTGTAATACTCGTATGTTCGAATATGGACGAATCCAGGTTAAGCCGAATGGTGCAAATCCAGGATCGCCCATCCAAGACCATGGCATTGTCCAAGCATTACCATATGTATCAGAGTAGACAATATATGGGCCGCATCCTGCGATTACTCTGCTACCATAACCACATAATGCCGGTGGAACGTAACCAGAGAATGTTGTTGTATTGAAAACATTTGGATCATGAAAACTCTGCCACCTAATATTATGTACATCTAGAACTACTTTCCAAGTTCTAGCGTAATCTTCAGATTTCCAGACAAAATTGGTATCGTGAGCAAAAAGGATATCATCGCCGACATTAATGACTGTTTGACAACCTGGCGCAAAACTAGATATTTCATTCCACGTGTAACCAGAATCCTGCCAGGATTCTATCCAACCGGCGGAAGTGCTACCAATAACCCAACCATAATCAATCAGCGTTAAGGTGTAAATTATATTAGGTGTATTATAAACTTGAATCCAAGATTTTCCAGAATTTTTAGTACGATAAATTGAATATGTACCATTCGACATCTTACATATACAAATATGATATTGACCATAAACGTGAAGCGGTTGTTGGATTGCTTCTACTTCTCCTGGAAATGTATCGGACTTCCACCAGTTTTGAAAACCAGCCGTATCAAATGTGCCCAACAAAAAGTTTTTTCCGTCAACAACCGACAAAACAACTGGTTGCATATTTAGGCTCCGACTAACATTATTCTCATGGTACTCCTCTTGGAGAAGCTTCTTTTTGTTGCGACACTGAAATCAGCCGATGCTGCAAATAGTCTACTAATCATGTCAAAGTCGCATGATGCCAAGTTGTGAAAGATTATGCTCGTTTCGATTCTATAGGGCCGTTTTCCAGAAGCTCTTAGTGCCTGTAGAATGGTGAAAGATTTTGTTACATCACTTTTTCTTATATAACTACTCATGATATATTGTTTTAGTATCTTTAATTTCGACATAGTGATGAAATATGGTATCGGTGCCAAAATATGACCAAATAATCCGATGACCGCAGCATAATTTTTCGTGAAATCGCATCGCAATTCAGCGCTCACCAAATATGAAAATTCAAAGTAGTTTTGTATGTAAGCCGACATAATTTGATCGTTATTATATTTAACAAGTACGCTGATTATATTGCAATCATATGCCTCAATATTGTTTTTATGCTTCAATGCGCAACGTACATTGATTGGTAGCCAAATCGGACCATTCATTAAAGCGGTCATTTCGTAGTCTAATAGGGGTAACAGCAAGTCGTAAGAAACTCCAGCTGCTAACGTTTCAGGAATCAATATATCTAGAGTGGATTTCTTCGAAATAGCAAGTCTTATGTGATCATCATTATTAAATGTTATTTTGGTACGGGCCGGATATTGAGTAATGACGTTTGAAGAGTTTTTCTCTCCTAAAACGCTGTCAATGATAGATTCGCAGTTTTCTTTTGTGCCAGAGCCTTTTAATATTCGTGTTCTGGTTTTTAATCGATCTCTGTATTCAGTGTCGTCTTCTGACACCAAACGCGGTAAATCATAAATTAACCCCCAAGAATTATCGAGATCGGTGCCTTGAGCATGCTCCAATTTCAGAGCACGAGACATTGTGTCCATCTGGCGCCAAACTGCATCCAATATTTCAGTATAAGACCATACTAGTGCGCTGATTACTGGTGTTGATGGAATAGTAGCTTCGTATGATGGCCTCAGTACAATATCAAAATAGGCAGATGCTAACGCTTTCAGAAGACCTACATCGAGTTTGTATGCAAACGAATTGATGTTACTGACGCCCACTTGGTTGGTGTATGGTATGGTTGCCGATTTTTTTAGAATAGTATTGTATTGTCTATTCAGATAGTATCGGATCTCACCGCCTTCTAGTGGCTCTGATCCAGTAAAAATTACCCACAGATCCATATCGTAGGCACATGAACGTACTACAAATGAGTCGCCTATGCCAGGTGGTTCACCAATCGGAGTTTCGCCAATTAACATTTTGTCTCCAAATATTTAACTTAAAAAATTAGTAAAAAAAAAAAATAAAAAACGACAGATATTTATTCTACTTCTACCATGTTTTGCCTGATTGTAATTTTGAAGCGATCTTGAAACTCAATGACGTAATCAGTATTTTCTATGACATCCTGTACACGTTCTAAGTACCGCGTGCGCCTGAGACCATATGGAATTTCGCAATGGGGACACAATACCTCTCCTCTTTCATTTCTTTTTACTAAGCTATTTTCGATTATGCGGCCACATCGATTACAGTGCCATTCATCCATTTGTCCACATTCTGGACATTGAGCCCACTTGGAGGAATCTGTGTGTTGCCATTGAGCTCCGCATGTTTTACAAACATAATGAGAAGTTAGTTGAATTTCGTTGTCCCAGTACGCTTTTACTTTGTCATCTGGTCTGACTGCGAAACTCCAAGACGGTAGAGGAACCGAAACACCAGGAATCTTATGCTGTTGCATGTTGGCTGCCAGTTCAGGACTTATTGGCGTTATGAGCAACTTGGTCATCTTGACGTCTTCGGTATCGCTCCAAAATTGTTGAGTACCATCAAGCCTGAATTGCGGTATAAACTTTTCGATTCCATCAGAGTCTTTAAATATTTTAATCCATTGATACTCAATGATTGATGCCAATCTTCGCGACCTCCTGGTTAACAAGTTCCAAAAATTCTTTTGGTGTTAGTATTTTTCCGCCATTTTCTAGCTGCTGCCCAAGCAACTTTTCAAGAGCATGCTGTAAGTTCTTAATGGCCTTGCTGACTGCATAATCATAGATGTATTGATTGGGTGGTCGCAGAGCTTCAATTTTTTCAATTGGGATTTCCCAAGGTACGCTAGAATTTGTGAAGTAATATCGAACTGCAGCAAACAATCCAACTTCCGGTACCAAGAATTCTCGTCGATAGAAAGAGCAGTCCTCATATACTCTTACAATGTTTAATTCGTCATCTTTTGTATTCTGGCGAACATATATATCGAAATGATCATTCTCTAAATAGAGTTCTTCTAGGAGGTCTCTTCGAATTTTTTCATCCGTAAACAACGTAGTGACTTCTATTATACCACAAAATTCTTGGTTGGCTTGGTCAGTCATGAAGACTCTGGTTGGTACTGAATATCCGACTTCTAGTGATGGAGTGGTCATTTGGTCGTTGCTGGTTTTCAAAAAGTCCGGTATAATTTGTACTATTATATTTGTTGGTGATATTTCTAATAATTTATTATTTGCCATGATTATCCTCTTTTTCTTTGATTTGTTTTTTGTGAAAAATTTAAGAAATGCTATCGGTTGATAGCATTTTCTTTTTGTTCAGATTTCGTCGTATCTCCAGGTCAGTGTTTCGGCTGCTTTGTCGCCTTGTGTTGCATTGTTTGCTATTTTGACTTGGGTAACAACGCATTTTGACTGGCCGTCTTCGGTATACGGGCCACTATCAACTAGCAACGGTCCTGGCGACCCACCACTAGTAATAGTGTCTGCATTGACTGGAACGGCATGATTGGTGCTACCTGATTTATAATATTCATGTCCGTTAGTAGCATCATCCATCCAATAACCGCTGGTGCCTACGGTTCCAGTTGCTTGCCTATAGCTTGCGACAGGAAGTCCGTTGTCTCCAGTAGATTTTACTGCAACAAATAGACCACCGTTTGTTCCGAGCTGCCAGCTAGAAGCAACTGAACCTGATGTATACCACCGAATATTACTGATTTGTGTAAATTCTCCAGAAAAAGCAATATTATGCGTCTTCCAAAATGAATAATTGAAACCAGAAGTTGGTACAACGCAAGGATTCGATAATCCAGGATTGTAACTATCCATCGCTGCATATCTTCCTTGAGAAATTGTGTGTGCTTCTCCCGGAAATGCTCCATTATATTCTTGAACATTAACAACTGCTACCATTTTTGTAAACTCCTTTTGTTTGATTTAATTTTAAGTTTATTATGTTTTTTCCTTTAATTGCTCTTTTGCGATGTCAGCCAATTTATCTGCAATGTCTGGCATCCAAATGTTGTCAAAATTTTCATCGTAAGTTGATCGAATAAACGATCTCATGGGAATATTGGCATCTTCTCGACCATATTCGTGACTGACTGCGTATTCTGCGACGCTATCTTCGAATATACCAGAAGAGACTGTGATTAATTCTGGATTTGAATCGTTGACTTGGTGAGAAACACTCGCTAACATTTGTCCTGTGTCTATCAATGTAACAGAAGACCCCTTTCGTTTAACAGTAGATTCTTTCAGAGGTGGAGGTATATTACTGAGTATTTTTAGGCGGATAGCGTTTTCTATCTGCATACCCAAATTTTCACATACATCAAGAAGTGTCATGTTGCTTCCAGCGTCAAATTAAGGCTGATTGCTTTTGCGTCAGTAGAACCTAATGTAATAGATACGTATTTGTTTGCTGCCACGGTATGACTTAAACTAGATTGGCTTATGTAATTAGCATTAGACATGGTAAAAGTTTGTACTACTGTTCCTCGAGCAGCATTTCCATCATGAATATAAAGTCCGAGCGATGCGGAAGATACCGTAACTAAGGTATTAGCAGAATCATAAGATCGTGCAGTCATAGCAACTATTTTACTAGCAATAGGAACTTGTACCGTCAGAGTATTAGAGTTACTTATAGGATTTGTGCCATCGCCAAACGAATAATTTATTGAAAATTTCCTAGTGGTCCAGACAGGAACATCAGCACCCTGAATGTATGCCTGTCCGGTTGTGCCCTTAGCAACCCTCGTTAAACTTGAACCGCTACGAACAAGAGTATCTCCCGAAGTAGTCAATACATTGGTTGTGGCGGTTTTTGTTAACAATTCACCACTTACTGCTGGAATTCTAGCAGAAGCATCTAATTGCAACAAGTTGCTTGCGCCGGTTCCTACCGTATAGCCTTCGGATAATGTTTTTCCTCCTGTCCAATATGGAACTTTACCGGGTGTTGATGAAGTAAATGGTATGTCAGGTACATACGATCCATATGTCGCAATATCATTGATGTTGGCATTTACAATAGATGTCGCGCCAGCAGGTACATAAACTAATGCCAGTATAACACCAGCCGGTACATTATCACCAGGAGCAGGACTCGCCATTTCTCGAAAATCTGTTTTGGAGCTCGGACTTATGGCAGCCGGTGTACCGGCATAAACCGATGGAGTTCCATTCGGATCTATATATATTACATCAATTCTGGGGTATGTCGGATTAGCAACTGATATAGTAAGCGTACTGCTGCTTACAGCTTTTGCGATCATTCCAAAACCAACACAAACATTTCCCGAATCTACGACAACAGACATTCCAGGAGTTTCTGATTGATGAACATCGCAGCCGCCCATAACAAAAAATGATGAACTAGCCCTACTTTGCGATAGTACATGTGCCGTCGTAAATATTTGTCCTTTTGTTGTCTGAATACTTCCTATATTTGCCATGAGTCCTTGTGTCTCCGTATGATATCAGTTTATGGATTATTTCATAGCGCGTTTACATCAAATGTTGCGATTGCGCCTTTCAAAACACACGTCAGGTCTGCATTAGCATTATCCTTCACCATGAATCTAGCATATAATTGCTCGCCACTATTCATGAAAACCTGTTCGTTGGTTGGGATTGTAACGGTAAAAGTATGAGTTCCGGCTACCAAGCGTTTAGCTTTAGTATCATATGTGGAGCCATAATCCGATCCTACATCACCGGCTAAGACAGATCCAACTGGTGCACTGCCATCTGCTGGCATAGTAACCTTAATGATATTGATTTCGGTATCATCTGCTGCTGTATCGATAGTTCCACCAAATGTTACGACCATTTTAACTGATTTGAGCTTCGCGCCTTTATCTGCGGTGGTTCTGGTGGGCATTATGATAGGAATTGTGTAATAATGTTGCGCACTTGCTGCTGTTCTAGTCACAAAATAAACATTTGAGCTCTCAGATACGGTCCACGTACCAGTAGAATATGTGGCTGGTGCTAATGGCAATTGAACCTGATAATCCGTCTTCGGTTCAGTTGCTGTCACAACGCCACCATCAATCTCTGTTATACCTGTCAATATAATTACCTCGAAATAATCTCAATGCTTCAATAATCAAATAAATACTCAAAAAGAAATTTTACGAGACCGATCGCAGTTGGAAATTTCCTGTTATGCTCATGATGCCAGTATTGACTATTTTGCTATCTTTGTAGTAGAATAATGCGTCTCCGTCTATGTTCATTGTTCCATTGTTGATCAAGTCAGCATTCGGTCCAATATAGCCAAGAACATTTACACCAGATTTTGCCGACCAGGATCTTCCGTCGCCCAAATTCATATACGATACTGTAACCATTTCTGCGCTGCGTCCGGAACTCAGTTGAATCAGATCGTCTGGCTCATATCCAAAATCCAGGTAGGTCTGATACTCCGAAAGAGTTAGTTGTCCGCTGCGCCATGCATCAAGTAATCTTACCATAGTGAATACCTCTTGTTTTTAAATTGGCACCAAATAGCTAACTTCAAAATTGATGGTGCCTATCCATCGAGCTTGTTCTGTTTCTGTAATGCTGCTAGAAATTTTATCCACATAGATCTTGTAATTCGGTGTGGTCTTCTTTCTGTTGGTTAAAAATAATTGTGATATTTTTTCGACTAGGTTTCGGCAGTGATTTTCATTGTGACCATAAGATGTAACAACTGTAAGCTTTATCTGGACTTTGGTTTCGTTCCAATCTCGTAACTGACTGTAATAGATTCCATCTTCGGCTTCCGAGACGTATTCAATGCCAATTCTCGTGTAATGTGGAGCCGTTAGGCTAACCGGATCTCTCAGCAACCCAACATAAAATTGGTTGTCGGATAGCTTCCGAATTTCATCATTTGCATGTAATTCGTCTAGAAAGTACTGTAGAACTGGATTGGTCATGCAGTTTCTCCGTCTTGTTTCTTGACGACTCTAAACGCCCATTCTTGTGGAATGTAATCAGGTGGGGTGCATATGTCCTCAAAATCGCTTATCGGAACATAAAGTTGGTTATCGCGACCTACTACACTCATTGTCATATCGGAGCTGAGAGGTGCAGATCGTTCCATGCGAACATAATGCACTATTTTCGTACCCAACCCCAGCGAATTTGCTTCTATCTGCGCGGACATACCACCCATCTGTCCGAATTCGCATCTGAATGG
>Ga0116146_1002365_pt1 | contig 16985 bp, 11 predicted proteins | sample AD_JPNHG2_MetaG_FD_89748 | JGI IMG/M metagenome (GOLD analysis project Ga0116146, IMG submission 89748) | Active sludge microbial communities of municipal wastewater-treating anaerobic digesters from Japan - AD_JPNHG2_MetaG | ecosystem: Engineered > Bioreactor > Anaerobic > Digestate | place...
CAACTGGCGGTCCAGGTGAAACTGCACAAAGAAGAAATACTCGACGGCCTCGCGCACCCCCGGGTCGGCCTCGGCCAGTTGCCTTAAACGCTCCGCATGGTATTGCTGATCCTCGCGCCACGCGCGGGAATCAACTGTTCCGTACCGATCCCGCAAGAAACAAAACCAGGCATACGGTTCGAGCCACTCGCAGTTCTCCTGGTAGAAGGCTTGGTATTCGGCGCTGCCGAACACCCGCTCCTTTTCCAGCTCATACGCCCGTCTCAACACCCGCTCTTTGAGGCTGATTACCGCCGGGTAATCCACGTCGTCCAGCGCGTTCAACCGTCTTCGTTCCGCCTCGAACTCCTGCAACACAGCGGCATGGTCCTCGCTGAGCACCTTGCGCAAACACACATAAAGCGGGTGCAGGGCAAATGCCGAGATGGCCGAATAGGGATAAGAATCCCTCCACGAACCATCCGTCGTGGTGTCATTCACCGGCAGCAACTGGATCATCCTCAGGCCGGTCCGCGCCGCCCATTCCGCCAGCCGCTTTAAATCCTCGAATTCGCCGACGCCGAAGCCCTGCTCGCTGCGCAAGCTAAACACGGGAATGGCCACGCCCGCCCCTCGCCACGCATCCATGGGCAACCCCGCGAAACCATCATCCACCAACACCAGCCGTTGCGGATGGGAGGTCGCCTTTGGGCCATCTGCGCGGTCCTCTCTCGGCCCGTCAGGCTCAGGGGCGTGGCTCAAGCAACGATTGCTGCCATCCTCGAACCGTAGAAACCTTGCGGCCCTGACATCGTACACGCCGTATTTATAGGCCATGGGAAAACCCGCCCCCTTCAGATCCAACTCGAGCTCGAACCAATCATTACCGCGCGCGCGCTTCATCAAGCGAGGCCGTTCCGTATTCCAATTGTCCAGGGCCTCCCCGCTGCCCAGCAGACAAAGTGTTTCATGGGGCGGCAACAACGGCGCCCGTGCCCGGAACAGGTGCCTGCGCCACCCGCTCCGTCCCGGTTCAGAGTTCGCGGTTTGGCGTTCAACGTTCGGAGTCGGCTGTGCCCCGTCGTCTCCATTCTCTTTCCGGCGATCTTCGCTCCCCTGCGGCGCCGCCGGGCGCAACAGGACTTCCTTGAACGCCTTGGTATAGAAGGCGTTGGCGTAATAGCCCGGGAAATTCCAGGAATCAATGATCAGCAATTCGGCGGCGTTCAAGCGCGCCAGGTTGATCGAACGGGGCCGACCCCAATCGTGGGTTTGCGCGCCGTCCGCCTCCCGCAACACGTACTCATAAGAAAGGTCCTGGTCCCAAAGTTCGTCGTGCGGCAGCTCGAGAGTCACCTGCCAGAACTCTGAATTTAGGTACGTCAGCGGGATCAGTTCCTCGTTCTCCTCGTGCTCGTGGTTCGAGGTTCGCGGTTCGGGGATTGAAGGGGCCGCTCCGTTCTGGCCCTGTTTCCTTGTGGCGGCGGGTTGTTGCTTTTGGCTTTTGTTCCCCCACGCCAGCCACAGGGATTGGCCGTACTGGGTATGGAACCGCAGCCGGAAGGTGACCTTCATCGCGCCACCCAGGTGCAATCGGCATAGGCGCCGGGGGGCAGCTCGCAGGGCAAGCGCGACATATTTTCCAGCCTCACCCTTCCGCGGAACACGTTGTCCGGGCGAAACCGGAAGGGGCCCCGCACCGTCAGCGAGACACAATCCTTCAACGACGGCACGCCTCCCTGCACACTCTCATTCAACTGATCCACAAAAGCGTAATGATCCGCATCCAGGTCCACGACGGGCGGGCGGCCGGGGCCGTCCGGTGCAAGCTCGACCCGCCAATCCTTCGTCACCTCATACGCATCCGACCACAACGCCAGGAGGTCGCCGGTGGTCTTGACGGGCGCGAACCGCCGGCGGGGCACGACCACGGCCCCGGCGCCTTCGAAACATTCAATGGCCGCCCCCATGGCGGTCTCGAGTTGGAGCACCTCGGGCGAGCCCGCATCGCGCGGGTCCAGGCGCTTCCGGTTCCGGATGACCGGGAGGGGCAGGAAGCCACCATTTTTTTCCAGGACTTCCTTCAAGGAGTCCAGCCGGATCCACACGTTGTTCGTGTTAAAGTAGCGATGCCGGTTCACATCGCGAAAACTGCCCAAGTCTTCCTCCGGGCACTGCGCCCGCTCGCGCAAGACCAGGCGGCCCTCGCGCCGTGCCAGATGGCCTCCTTTGCGGTCGGCGTCCGTGCGTTCCGCGACCTCCATGAGGAAGGGCATGCCGCTCTTGAGGAACCAGCGCAGCAAGCCCAGGTCCAAAGTCCCGCCCAGATTATCCGAATTCGACACAAACAACACCCGCACTCCCTGGCGCAGGAGGAGGTCCAACTGACCCGACCCGTACAAGGCGGGGTACAGATCCCCATGCCCCGGCGGGCACCATTCCAACTGCGGTTGCTTCGGCCACTGGGCCGGAGCCAGGGTGGCGGCGTCCACCTTGGGCACCTGGTTCTGCATCACCTCGAGTTCCCGCGGGGGCCCCAGCTCGGGATAGCGCTCGAGGAATGCCAGCGTGTCCGCGCTCGTGCTGAAACTGTTGAGCAAGCGAAACTGGCAGGGCACGCCGGTCGTCTCCCGCACGTGCAAGACGGAGCGCGCGATGAAATCCAGAAACGTCAACCCTTCCTTGGCCGGCAGCAAGGATTTCGCCCCCTCGAGCCCCATACTGGTGCCCAGACCGCCGTTGAGCTTCAGCACCGCCGCTTCGCGCAGGATTTCGCTGTCCTGCGTTTCAAGGTGGGAGGTTCGAGCCTTGGGGCTGCAGGGGTTGGTTTCTTCAACAATCACCTCCTCCATGCGCGGCAGGTTTTCCACCGGCTGAACAGCCTGTTCCGGAATCAGACCGGTGTTGCCCGCTAACAGGTCCCGATAAGTGTACTCGAACGCCCGAATGGCGGCCTCATTCACCCCGGCGGCGCGCATCCTGGCGGCAAAAAGCGGAAAGTTGTCCGGTCCCTCGCCCGCCTTCCCAGCATTCATACCAGAGCCCACGATTCGACGTTCAGAGTTCGCAGTCCGAGGTTCCGTTGCCGATCTTCGGCCTCAAAGGTTCGACCCTCGAGGCGGCCTCAGCCGACTTCCCAGCCGGGGCGGTAGGTTTCCTTGAGGAACTTGTCCGCCTCCGGTGCATTGGTCGCCCGCATCGCCTTGGCATCCCAATAGATTTTCTTTCGGGTGCGCATCGCCACCAGGCCCAGCAGGCCCACTTCGGTCAGGGCTGCGCCGTACTCGAAATTGGCACTCGCCGGCGGGCCGCCCTTGCAGGCATCCAGCCAGTCCCGGTGATGGCCCTTGGAGCGGGGCAGGGTAGGGGCTGGCCGCTTGTAGTCGTCGTTCCTTGAGCCTGGCAGCAGATACGGGCGCCCCGCCCAGCCCGGGCAGGTCAGCAGCCCCTTGTCACCCACAAACAGAATCCCGTTGCCATTGGCCCCCAACTGATCGTCTTCCTCCAGGACATCGGGACGGGGCGGCATCAGCCCGCCTTCATACCAGGTAAACTTCACGGGCGGCATCTTGCCGCGCGGCCCAAACTGATACGTGTAGAGGCCGGCTACCGGCGCGATGTAAGCGTCCACGCCGCCCGCGGCGGACGCCTCGACGCTCAGGGGTTCCCGCAAATCCAGGGCCCACAAAGCCGGATCGAAGTTGTGACAGAAGAAATCCCCGATGGGCGCGGTTCCGAAATCCCAGAAATCGCGCCAGCTTACGGGGGAATACGCTGAGCTGTAGGGCCGCGTCTCGCGGGGACCCAGCCACAGGTCCCAGTTCACGCCTGCGGGCACGGGCTCCGGCTCGGGCCGTCCACTCAGGTGTTTTCGGTTCCAGCGGGACGCATTGGTCCAGGCATGGACCTCCCGCACCTCGCCAATGGCGCCATCCCAAATCATCTCGCAGGTCTGGCGGATAAAGTCGCCCGAATGCCCCTGGTTGCCCAACTGCGTCGCCACGCCCGTTTCCTTGGCCACCTGCGCCACGCGTCGCGCCTCCCAGACATTATGGGTCAGCGGCTTCTCGCAGTACACATGCTTTCCTGCTCGCATCGCCCGCACACAGACATACGCATGCAGATGGTCCGGGGTGGCGCAAAGCACCGCGTCAATCCCCGGCTCCTTTTCCAGCATCACGCGGAAATCCTCGTATTCCGCCACCTTGTGGCTGGAAGAGCCGGTCGAATAATGTTTTTCGATCTCCGCCTTCAGCGGCAGGCGCCCGGCCAGCCCTTTGTAATAAAACGCATCGAGATTATGGTGTTCGATGGGGTCGGCCACGGCCACGATCCGCACATCCTTGTGCTGGAACAACGCCCGCACGTTGGTTCGTCCCTGGCCGCCACAGCCGATGATGGCCAGATTGATTGTTTCACTGGGCGCCACAAACCTGGGGCCCCCGAGCACGTGCCGGGGCACAAGCGTCATGCCTGCAACTCCCAACGCTGTGGACGACAAAAACGCGCGCCGGCTGAGACGCGAATCCGGAGCTGGCTGATTTTTCATAATTTGGAAATAAACTACGACGCGGCGGGGTGGATTCAAGGCGATTTAACGCGGTAAAACCGCCGGCTGAAATTGCCCGCGGCAACGTCGGAAATCCAAACGGTCGTGGCCGAGGGGATGACATTGGTCCAGTCCTGCCAGTCCGCGAGGTTGGTCGAAACCTGGACGGTGTAGGAAGCGCCGGCGAAGCCGCGGAGCTCCAGCACGTGCGCGGGGGCCGGGTTGCTGACGAAGGCGTTGGAGAGAATCCGCGACCCGGCCACGTACTGAACCTGGTCCACCCACCCCTGGTCCGCGCCGGCGGAATAACTGTCATCCTTCGAGTAAACCCACTCGATGTAATTGGTGCCCGCCGGCAGGGGGAGGGTCACCTTGGACCAGTCCGTCCAGCCCGTGATCGAGGCGGCGGGGTAGCCGCCGTTGACGTAAACGTCAAGCCAGTCGTAGTCCGCCTCGCAATCCACCTTCCACCAAAACGAGAGGGTGCCGGGCCCAACCACGGTGGTCCACAGCACGGATTCCTGGAGGTGGGTGATCAGGCCGCTGGCGGCGGCATCCACGCCGTCATGCGTGACGGAAGTCTGGGCGTACCAGTTGGCGTTGCCGTAGGAATACCAGAGCAGGCCCGGGTTTTCCAGCGCCCCGCTCATCGTGAGCGCCCCGGGAGTGAAGGCTACCTGGTCCACCCATCCGCGGTCCAACCCGCTCGACGATACGTAATCCTTCACATAGCGCCAGCGCACCGTGTGCAGACCGCTGGAAACCACCAGGGATTTCGACGCCCACGCCGTTTCGCCCGAGATTCGGCCGGATTGCAGCACGCCGTCGAGGTACAGCTCGAGCCAGTCATAGCCCGACTCCGAGGATACCTTCCACCAGAAGGACAGGGTTCCCGGACCGGTGACGGTCGTCTCGAGCCAGGACTCCTGGGAATGCGAGATGGCGCCGCTTTGCGCGGCGTCAAACCCGTCGTAGGAATTGGTGATTTGGCCCACCCAGGGCGCGGCGCCGCCGGTGGTCCAGGTGAGATCCGAATTGTCCAAAGCCTGGGCGAGGGGAACCGGCACATTGACAACGAGCGTGGCGTTTGAACTGGTAGCATCGCCGTAGGGGTTGGAAACCCGCACCGAGTAAATGCCCGCGTCGTTGGTCTGGACATTGTTGAGGTTGTAGGTGGAGAGGGTGGCGCCTGACAGTGCGCTGCCGTTCTTTCGCCACTGATAGGACAGGGGCGGGGTGCCCTCGGCGGTGACGGAGAAGGAGACGCTGGCCCCGGCGGAAACCGTCTGGGACAGCGGTTGGGCGGTGATGGTGGGCGGGACATTGGTGGTGACGACGGTCTGGCGGAAATTGGCGACCGTGGAGGCGGAATTATTGATCGTCAGGGCATTGTAAGCCGCGTTGGCCGCGCCGGCGGGAATCCCGGTGGGGGTGCCGTAGTAAAGGACGTTGGGGTTGGAAAAGCGGGGAATGCGCGTGCCGGGCTGGTAAGCCATGATGGTGCGGTATTGGACGCCGTTGGTGCCGTAGAATCGCCAGCCGTAGGAGTAAGGGTCCAGCCCCTGGCCGTCCGAGTTCTCGCGATCGTGCGTGCAGCCCATGTTGTGGCCCATTTCGTGGCTGAAGGAGTAGTTGCCCGTGGCGCAATCCCAATGAATGGTGCTGAAGGCATTGGCCTCAAAAGCGGACGAGAGAGAAACCATTTGCCAGGCCAGGCCGCACGAGGAACTGTTGTTGAGCCAGAGGCTGACCAGGTCGGCGCCGTAGGTGTCGCGCCAGGTGTGGACTTCATCCAGGTAACCGTCGTTCGGGTCGGTCAGACGGTTCAGGTCGGTGGAGAAGGTGGTTTCGACATAGCTGACCTCCGCTTTGTGAACGAGCCGGATGCGAGGCGTCACCAGGCTTTGTTGATAGGCCGAGTTGGATTCGGCGAAGGCCAGGGTGATCAGGGCTTCCATGGCGGCGGTGCCGCCCGCCGCGGCGCGGGCGGCGGGGGTGTAAACCACCATGACATCAATCAAGTTTCCCGCGTCGGCCTGGGGGTCGCCGGGGGCGGGGCGGGGTGCGGGGCGGGGGGAGGAGACATGGACGGCCTGGGCGGAGGCGGTGGCGCAGGGAGGGAACTGGCGCTCGTCAATCTTTCGCACGTCGTGAACGCCGTTGCCCAGGTAGCGCAACTGAAGCAGCCCCTCGAGGCCGGGCCGCAGGTTCATGACCGCCACGCCGGAGTGGACGACCAGAACAAAGCTGGAAAACGGCTGGTCCAGGAGGCGGCCGGCGAGGGTGAAGCTGGATGCGGACTGCCACTCGACCGTTTCCACCACTCCCAGGAAAGACTCGTCGGTGAAGCAATTGAATTGCAGGAGCGCGCCCGCAGCCTGGGCTGCGGCGAGGGCCGAAAAGTTGACCTGCACGGGGCGGTGCCGGGCAATGGTGGGCGGGAGGTCCACCGGTCCGGCCCAGGCGGCCTCGAGAAAGACCGGGGCCGGGGCGGCGGGAGCAATCGTGGCGGCGCGGCTGGTCCAGGGGAGGTGGGCGGCACAGAGGATGCCGGCGGCAACGAGCGGGAGCCGGGCGAGAGGCGGGGCAAGGAGTTTCATGGAAAGGTCTTCGTGGGGCAACGGATCGTTTTACTCGGACATGATTAAGGCGGCCAAATCGTCGGGATAAGCATGCATTCCATTCAACCGCTTCGCAAACCGGCATTGAGCCCTCCGCATTTTATCCGAGGTTTCAGCGGTCTTAAGCGGCCTGGCGGGGACGGCGGGAGGGATTTCCTTTCTTGAGCCGGGCCAGTTCCCGGCGGGTTCGAGCCAGCTCGGTGCGAAGGCGCCGGACCGTCTCGAGTTCTTTTTGCCGGTCGGCGCGGGCCTGGGTGAGTTCGCGGGAACGCCGGCGCAGTTCCAACTGCGAGACCACATGGCGGGCGAGAATCAGAAGCGCCTGCTGCTGATCGGGCCGAAGCTTGCGGGGCACGGTGTCAATCACGCAAAGCGTGCCCAAGGCATGGCCGTCCGGTGTGACCAGCGGCGCGCCGGCATAAAAACGGATTTTGGGGTCCGAAACCACGAGCGGGTTCTGGGAAAAACGCGGGTCCTTGGTGGCGTCCGAGACCAGGAACAGGCCGGACTGGCGGATGGCGTGGGCGCAGAAAGAGACGTCGCGAGAGGTTTCCCGCAAGGAGATTCCCACCCTCGATTTGAACCACTGGCGGTCTTCGTCCACCAGGGAAATCAGCGCAATGGGCGCCTCGCAGATTCGAGCCGCCAGCTCGGTCAACTGATCGAAAATCTCCTCGGGAACGGTGTCGAGAACCTGGTATTCCCACAAAATCTTCAACCGTTGCCGTTCGCGTTGGGTTTCCGGGGCGCTCATGTGGCAATCTTTCGTGACCGCGACAATAGGCGGCGGGCCGGGGAAAGAAAAGCGCGTTTTTGGGAGTGCGCGGTGAACGAGCCGGCGCGGAAGTTGTGGAAGGGCTCCGGGGCGGCAACCCGGACGGGCCTTTGGCATCCGCAGGCGGCCTTCGTTTGAGCGGGTGGGCGGAACCATTCAAAGTTCCCGCCGCCCGAGGGCAGCGAGCGAGAAAAGGGCGCGGTGGGAAAGGACGGTGACGAAGGGTTTGGGCCGGCGGAGACGCTTACTTGAGGACGGTGGTGGCCCGCGCCAGTTTGATGAGGTCCACGTTGCCCGACTGCTCGGTTTTGTTGGCCGAGACCTTGAAGGTGCGGGGATCACCCAAACGCCAGGTTTCGGAGTGGCCGTCGGCGAAATTCAGCGCGTAACTGTATCCGTGGCGATGGCCTGAGATGGACGGAAAGTCCACCCACAGCCGCGCGTCGGGGTCCGTCACGAAAAAGCCATCGTTGATGCTCCGTTCGTCTTCGTCCACCAGCACCCAGAGTTCGGACGGACGCGGCAGGTCAGACTCGCGGGCGAAGAAGGGAACATGCCGGGTGGCGCTCTGCGGGATTGGGCCCAGGCTCTTGTCCCGGGCGCCCATGAAGGCACTCATGGAGTAGCTGCGGACGGTTGGCACCCGCCGGCCCTCGATGAGAACGCCCTTGTCGCCGGGGCAGCGATAAATGGCGGGATTTTGGTTGAAAGGATACAGTTTTCCCTGCTGAATCAGTTGGACATTGCCCACGTCCGCAGGCTTGGTCATGTCGCCTTTGACCCACACATCCGGACTGCCGGGGTAGGACTCGACCAGGTAACCGTCATTTTCGGAGGCATACAGCATCCAAGCATAACCCAATTGTCTCAGGTTCGAGGCGCAGTGAGTTCGCTGGGCTTTGATTTTGGCGCGACCGAGAACCGGCAGCAACAGTGAGGCGAGGATCGCTATCGTCGCAATCACTGCCAGCAGTTCGATCAGGGTGAACCCCCGTCGTCGAACTCGCGGTTCCAAATGCATAACGGCAGTCTGTTTAGCTGATTCCGCAATGAACCATAAGCGAATTCAAGCGGAGGCGCAAGGGCGTTTTTCGGGGAATTTTGGGAAAGTTCAGCGCGGCCGGACGTTGGGTCGGCCCCTGGCGAGCCAATCGGGAGGGGTCGCATGCCGGCGTGGCAGGGTTGCGGTGGAAGCGGATTTTGGAGAGCCGGGGAGTTGTCCGCGGCCAGTGCGCGACGAGGTGCAAAAATGCACTTTGGGTGTTTCAAGCCGTTTCTTTCAAAACACGGCTAGCGTTGTTTTTTGTTGTGCCAGAACCACTTACGTTGATTCGAGGGAGGTTTACGACAAACCCGCGTATGATGATGGCATGAAAGAGCTTCTTCTGAAACTGCTCAAGCTTCAGGCGGCGGAGTTTGACAAACCAACCCCGAAAATCACCGCAGCGGAGATTGCGGAGATTCGGGCTTCGGTTCCCCCGACGATTCTTGGGCATTACGACCGGTTGGTGGCGCGGGGAAAGCGGGGAGTAGCGATTGTGCGGAATCAAGTTTGCACGGGTTGCCACATGCGGCTGCCGATTGGAACCATCAACACGCTGATGCAGGGGACAGACATCCAACTATGCGACACCTGCGGCCGGTATCTCTGGCTGGAGGAGACCCCTGTGGCGCCCGAGCCCGAACCGGTGGCCCCCGCCAAACCGGCGGCCAAGGCAAAACGGCGCAAGAAGGTCGCGCATGCTGCCGCTTGAAGTCACGACTTCGGTTGCGAGACCGGTTTGGCTGGCCGGTTACACGAGCCGGGAATTGGATCTGCCACGGTTGGGCGAGGGCGACACCGCCGGAGGGGGTGGCGAGTTCTGCCGGGTGATGGGTGATGCAGCGTCAGGGCGGGGGGGGTGATGTGCTGCCGTTTTATCACGCTGTGCTGAACGAGGAATCCTGATCCAACCCAGGGTGGTCATCTCCGTTTTGGACCTTGGGGGAAATGCCGGCCGCCCTTTTCGCGGCGCCGGCCATCGGAGTGGTGTCCGGTGCAGCCGGACCGGTGGCACAAAGATCGTCGAAGGGGATCGGCCCTGATTTCAGGCGCCCAAGTAAGCCGCGATTGCCAGGCCCGGCAGCAGATTCTGCAACGCATGGATGCACGAGGCCACCCAGACCCCGTGCAACCACGAGCGCGGGCGCCACGAAAGGTAGGCGCACGAGAAGACAAAAAATGGCCAGCAGACAACCAAGCCCCACCCCGGCGACGCCAGGGAATGAAGCCCCGCCCACCATGCGCACCACGACGATGCTGGCGGCGTGAACATGCAGCGCTCGCGAAGGCTCGGCACTCGTACTGGACCTGGGAGGAACACGCGGTATTGGCCTGACTTGCGGCTTGCGCTCCGCAGGCTTGAGCGTTGGAACGGTTTCGATATGTCTTCATTTGCTGGCGGACGTACCCACTTCGTTGCGCGTCCGCCAGCATTGATGCCATCTAGCCGCAATTCGGGAAGGACTACTTGATCGAACGCCACAGGGTATTTACCGCGATGAGGGCGAATTCATTCGAGTTGGCCGTCTTGATCTCCTCCCTGCTGTCCAGAATCCTTCTGTGGCTCCTGCCACGCACTTGCGATCTCGGACCAATCCAGGCCGCAGGGCTGCGCGCCAGTCCAAATATCCCAAAACTTGGGGTCGGGTGAGTGTGGTCGGTGCTCGTCAGGCAATTCCTTCAGCTCGACGAGAACCGGCGCTGGTGCGCCCCAGCCGAGAAGGATGGCCCGGCGGGAGGGCAAACTCGGTAATTCGCGCAGGAGATCGCCGTGACCTTCGGGAACGAACCAAGTTCATCTCCAGCGGCCTGGTGGCTTGGTATGGACGGCGGTGTCGCCGGTCGCCGGTTACGGTTCCGCCGCCTTAGCCATGGCGGCGGGAACCTGGGCACTGGCGAGGTTGCCGAGAGAACAGGACTGTGAAGGAATCGTTTAAAGTGCTTTGTGCGATGCTGGCTGTGCGCCAGCGCTTACGCTGAACAAGGGCCGGGGTGAGGAATCGAGATCCTCTCAGCATTCGTCCATCGTTGGCGCTTGCGGGCGCTCGGGTGGTGGCTCAGCTGGTCGGGGCAGAGGGCCAACATCTGAAGGAAAGCGGTGATCTTCAAGATTGGCCCTGTCGAATGAAAGGCCATACGCGACTGAGAATCGGCGAAAGAGTTGCGCTCGGTTCGCTTCAGGAATGCTCGGCGGCCACCGCAAATCTGGCGGCAGCGGTATCGGCGTCTGCTCTGGCGTGAAGAAGCTGAATTGCTCAAACCAACGCTTTACAGCGCGACGGTAAAGCAGCGCGTCCGCTCCGCCTCCACCGAAAAGGACCTTGAGCGTGCGCCACTGTGATCCGCGGATTCTGGAACGGGCGTTTTGCAGTACAGGCGCTGCGTGCTCGAATAACTGGTCCTCGATTGCCTGTTCTGCAGCACGCATGGCAGCGAGCAAATTCGGCTCTCCGTTGCGTTGGCCTTCTTTCACCAACCGGATTTGCTCTCGAAGCTCAACGAGACCACTTCCCGGCTGATCGCGAATCAGTCTCTCTGCCGTCCGTATCTCGATTTGTGACGAACCGAGCGGCACGACGCCGGCCGAAACGTAAGAGATCGGACGGTCGTTGGTCTGATGGACGTAGTAGATGAAGACGCTCAAGTCCACCGTGCCAGCGCCAACATCTGTGAAGAGGTAGAGTCCGTCTGCGCCTGCTCGCGATTTGATGTAGGATTGCACGTTCGCGCTTACTTCCGGGTAAATGTAGCAGCCCATGTCCGTTCCATCGTCTTCGCGATTGCGAAGCGCCGTTTCGATCTCCTGTGAGGTCATGCGGACCAGGTTCGGCTCACGCGAAAGCAACCACGCGCGGCGCAGGCAGCGCTCGAAGGCGTGGGCAACCGTATTATCTTGGGCGTGCGCCACAGGAACAGCCATGTTCACCATCCAGCGGTCTCCCGCCGCTTCGTCAAAATCGGGCGTTTGTCGGAGAATGAAGGCCTTCGCCTCTTGGATGACGCGGGCGAGAAAGTAGGCGGTAAAATGTTCTGCTCGTTCTTTCAGTTCGCCATCGTTCACGGAGTCAGTTTCGCGGGCAAACTCTGCAAGCCACGCGCCATTCGGCTGTTCGCGAGCTGTATCCCCCAAAACCATTTTGAGATGTCTGATAGTTCGGGCTTGAGCTCCAGACATGGAATCGCCGCAAATGCAAAAGCTGCCATTGCCGCAGAGCACTTCAGAAGGAAAGAAATATGGTGGTGAGCCAAGCGGGACGATGAATGCTTCATCCGTGGCAAGATTTCGCACGATGCTTTTCGTGAAAGCCGTCCCAAAGTCCAGCCCGATGTTCCATAAACGCACGGCCCGTCGAGGAGCGAGAATGGCCGGAAGATGTTCTTTGGCAGGTGGCGGAGTCGGCCCTCCAGGAGTTGGCGGTTCTTCCGCCGGGACTGCGCCCGCCTTTGTCCCGGATTTTGGCTCTTGTCCTTGCGGCGCAAACAGCGACCTGAATGTCGCAATCCCGCGCCGGACGGCGTCCCGTAGAGCTTTGAGGAATCGTGCGCTCATCGTTGGACCTCCACAATGCCGCTGGCCACCTGGCTGAAGTCGCTGCCGGTTCTTGCCTTCGCGTTCAAGCTGTGGAGCTTTTCTTCGAGGCGAAGCCCGTCTTTTTTAATGTTCGCCTCCACGAGCGCAATCATGTGCCCTGCGCGTCCGCGCATTCGCAAGGTCTGGATACGCTGCTGGTTCGCTGCCAATCGGCGTTGGAAATGGCTTTTCACTTGCGCCTTATGGATCGCCAACGTGTCAGCGTTCTCTGCGACATACTGCTTGTGAATTTGTTCAAAACGCTGACGAAGGTCTTCGTCAATTAGCTGGAATTGGGCGAGCACAGCTTCGGCTTCGATCCTCGGCTCATGCCATGTCTCCGCATCCCTTGTTACACTCTGGAAGAATCGTTCCGCTGCGTCAGGGTCAAGAAGTGAACCCTCTGCCAGCATTGAGACGCCGTAGGCCAGGTGTTCCCGGTTTCGCAAGCCGGTGAATTTCCATCGCTCGACACGATAAACATAAACGCCTTGCGCCCATTCGCTACTTCGCAGCCGCGTCGCCGACAAACCGAAGAACACGTTCTCAGCGCGGAGGTTTTCGTCGGTGATCCACTTCACCAGCGGCGACTGATGCGTGACGAGCAGAATTGATTGGCCGGTTTGCGAAAGGCGCGTCGTTTGCGCAACTTCAGTGTTGAGCGTTGCCACGATCTTCCGCGAGTGCAATTCCGGTGGCGCTTTCAGTCGCTGATTGTCGACAAAATCTTTCAGGCGGTCGTGAGCATTGTGTGTGAGTTCGAGCGTGAAGCAGTCGGGCTGTGGCCAATCCCACTGGAGAACGCACCCTTTGTAGTTGCGATTAAAAAAGTCCGCGATGTAGCTCTTGAGTTCATGCGCTGTGATGTAACGGCCCAAGCTGCGGTTGCGGTTGACTTGCGAGGCGATGTAGTCGGCGTGCGCGAGGAGGTTTTCTCCTTGTGACTCCAAGTCTTTTACCAGGCGACGCTTGTTCTCAATCGCCATTCGTGTGCGCTCGATCACCCTCTCCTCTTCTTCCGGCGACAGGTCGCGACTGAGCAACTCTATCGTCAAGTGCTGAATTTCCTCTCCCAAAACCGGCTCGAGTTCGCCGATGCTTTCTTCAAACACGCGGAGTTTGCTGTGCAGTTTATCGTAGAGCCGTTCCTCGACCGTGTCCTTCACTTTGAAGTGGACAATCGTTAGCCGCTCCGCTTTCTGGCCGACGCGGTCAATACGGCCAATGCGCTGCTCGACACGCATTGGATTCCACGGCAGGTCGTAGTTCACGACGACCCGGCAAAACTGAAGGTCAATACCCTCGCTGCCGACCTCCGACGAGAGAAGGACGCGAACTTCAGCCTTCTCGCGGAACGACTCCATCTCCGCCGCACGTTCGTCATCATTGAGATCGCCGTGAATCAAAGCGCAGCCAATTCCTTCCGCGAGAAGTCGCCTCTGGAGGTATCGCAGCGTAGCCTTGAAGTAGGCGAAAATGATGATCTTCTCATCTGCCAGTTGTTCAACCAGCAACTTTCTGAGAGCATAAAACTTTGAATCATTCGCCTCGAAATCGTATTCGCGGAGCCAACTGACGATGTCGTCATCGAATGATTCCGCCGGCATTTCCTCATCAGCATCCAATTCCAAGTCGAACGCTTCGTGAAGCAGCTCAGCCGGATCACCCAAATCACCATTTCGAACCGCCTGCACCATCGCCGGAATGCAACTCGCGGTCCTTTGCTGCGGTAAGATCAGATGGAACGCGGGAAATCCACCGCCAGCCGCTTCCACCCGGCGTCGGACCAGCCACGTAACCGTGCGATAGAACCGCATCTCTTGCTCGTTAAACTCAACACGAAGAATCAGGGGCTTACGAACTGGCCGTCGCTCCTTGACCTGAACACGGCGTGTTCTGGAAATGTAACGACCAACGATGTTGAGCTTTTCGATTGTCTCCATGACGGTGAGCACTCCGGCATGATCGCCCGGCTTGAGAGCCTGAACCTGCTCGATTGCCTGTCGAAGCAATTCCGAATTGCCGACGAAAGGACTTTGCCGCAACCGGGACAAAGCCTCTGCCGCCTGGACGAAATTGGACTGGCCGAGTGCCAAGGACGCCTGCAACGCCGGTCGGTTTTTGTCGAGCAATTCATTGAACACAGTTTCGTTCGAGAAGAAATCTGGATCGAGGAGTCGAAGCAGCGTGAACAGATCGGTGCTGGTATTGTTCACTGGCGTCGCCGACACGAGCAAGAGTGCATTCGCTGCATTGGCGATTGCAGAGCCGAGCCGGAAAGTAGTTGCTGCCGGATTGCGCATATGGTGCGCTTCATCGAAGATCGCCAAATCGAAAAGCGGACAGTTGGACTCCCAATTCTGAAACACGCTGCAAAGCCGACCACGTTCAGACAAATCCTCTACTTCCGGGTCGTCGAGAAGGATCAGGTCACGCCTGACTGGACGCAGCCCGGAGTAAGTGCAGATCCAGGAAAAGGAGCACGCTTCTCCCTCCTGCCGGACATCGGCAAGCGCCTGCTGCATGCGGTCCACGTTGCCGATTTCCGCCTGAATCCCAAACTTCTGACGAAGCTCCATGCGCCACTTGGGGGCGAGCATCTTCGGGCAAACCACCAAAAGCCGGCGGGCATCGCGCCGCGCCTGAAGTTCCAGCCAGATGAGCGCGGCCTCAATCGTCTTGCCCAAGCCAACTTCATCCGCGATGAGCAACCGCTCTGTCGGCGAATTGATGAACGCAAGGACAGGCTTAAACTGGTATTCGAGGAAATCAATCCGCGCCGCTTCCATCGAATAGATGAAGTCGTGGAGCGTTCCCTTGAGCTTCTCGAAGGTCAACAGCCGCCTTAGATCGTCCGCTTTTCCGAAGATTCCGCGCCGGACAAGTTCTTCAGCGCTGCAGTCTTGGTCGCCGAACGGCTGAAGAAAGGCCTCCGCAATAAAACGTCGTTCATTTGGTCCAAATGTCACTTCCCAATACACGACGCCTGCTCGTGTCTGCTGGCGACCCGTCAAACGACCAGCGCCCCTTCCCGGGTTGTTCAGCTCAAACACTGTATGGCCAGCTGCGAATGCCATCGTCGTGAGTATGCCTTTTCTCGCCGTCGTTCCTCAAGTCTGTCGAAATTCGTCGTGCCTTCGGGGTCTTTGCGTCGAAACGCATCAGATCTCATCGGCGACACTCAGCCGCCAAGCCGGGTCGAACGAGTTCAAGGCTTCCGCTTCGCGGCGTAGCGCGGCGCAGTTTCCGCAAGCACCATTTCGCGCTGTTGCCGATCCACCGCAATGGGCAATGCGTCGGAGCGCAGACGACTCCACAGGGTCTGGAGATCGTCCGCCGGCAGTTCGTCAATGAAACGAAAGGCGGACGCGGCCAAGTAAGCGCGGTCTTTCTCGAACGCCAGCCAGCGGCGGCCCAGTTTCTCGGCGGCGCTGCCCGTTGTATTCGAGCCGGCAAAGATGTCCAGCACGGTGTCGCCGGGGTCGGTGAGGAATTCGATGAAGAAGGAGGGCAGCTTTTCCGGGAAGCGCGCGGGGTGCGGCTTTACGCCGCCGGCCGCACAATGGCGCAGGTAGGAGGAGTTGCTCTCCGTGTTCGGGATTTGCAGGAGGTTCGAAGGAATCGCGCCGCCGTTGTCGTTGGCGAAGTTCGCGCTGATGTCGTGGCCGGACGGCCGTTTCTTCGGGCGATAAAAGCTGGCGGCATCTTGCAGGAGCTTTTGCATCCGTTCGGAGTAGGGCACGAGGACGCGGCGCACGTCGGCTTTCGGATGCTCGGTTTTCGAGAACCACCAGACGGTATTCACAGAATCTTTCGCCCGAATCTTGCGCTTGTTCACCCATTCGATGGGCGACGGGAGCTTGGCGGGATTGTGCCAGAAGAATTCCTCGGCGAGATGGAAACCGTGCTCGTCGCACAGGCGGAGCATGACGCGGAAGTTATAGAGCGAGCGGACGGGACGTCCGCTCTGGTAAGCGCCGCCGAGGTCGAGGACGAAACTGCCGGTGGGCTTGAGCACGCGGCGGATGGGTTCGGCAAATCGCAGCAGCCACTCGACGTGTGCGTCCTCGTTTTCGTTTCCGTATTCCTTCTTGCGCTGGAGCGCGAACGGCGGCGAGGTGACAACAAGGTCAATGGACTCCGGGGGAAGCAGCGGCAGCAACTCGAGCGAATCGCCGACGTGGGCCTCGCCCCATTGTGTGGTGTAAAGCGGTGTGGGCAACGAGTGGCGCATGTTAGAATTCCTCCAAGTCGCAAACCCAGCTCGCGAGAATCTTCCAAAGCACGGTGACGGCGAAATAAACTTCCGGGTCGCGGCGGCGGAGTTCTTCGATTTGAGCCAGGAAGGCGTTCCTGTCCTGTGTGCCGAGGATGTAGGCGACCCAGCGGCGGGCATCGTCGTCCACCATCAACGGCAGCAGTTCGGGGACGTTGACGCGACCGGAGCG
>Ga0116146_1002404_pt1 | contig 16767 bp, 16 predicted proteins | sample AD_JPNHG2_MetaG_FD_89748 | JGI IMG/M metagenome (GOLD analysis project Ga0116146, IMG submission 89748) | Active sludge microbial communities of municipal wastewater-treating anaerobic digesters from Japan - AD_JPNHG2_MetaG | ecosystem: Engineered > Bioreactor > Anaerobic > Digestate | place...
GCGAGAACCGCCAATCCTCGCCTTTCTGCCCATGCTGTATCACTTCCCTCCTCACAGGGTTGATACAGCATGGACAGGCTGCGCCAGCCAGGCATTCGGCGGAGCCCTCCCCAGGAACCACCAGGTCCGCAATGGGACAGCGTGCCAACCCCCTGCGCCGGCCAGTCGAGGCAAGATCGCCGAACCCCGAAGAGCCCGAATTCTGGCCGCGAGCAAGGAGCGAGGAGGAGGCGATGCAGTGGAGAGCATCGTTGACGACGAGCGACACAGCTCGGGGCCATAAGTCGCGGCTTCCCTTCGGGTTGCGGCGGCAGCGGGGCGTCTGCTGCGTTGCGGCTCCTCCGCGATGGACATGGAGCAGGGAAGGCCCTCCGGCTGGCAAGCGGGACGCTTGCCGCTACGAGAGCCCCCGAGGTGTCACCGAAGCAACTGGCAGGGGATCGGGGCGAGTTGCCCAGCTCATTTCCCGGCCTTCTTGGAAGCCTTCGCCTTCCCGGTCGTCTTGGACTTATTGGCCTTCTTCAGCGCATCGAGCGCCTGCTTGACTCCGCTCTTCCTGGCCAGCTTGCAGTTCTTCAGCACGTACTTGATGACCGGGCAGTTGTCGAGCTTCTTCGAGCCGAAGGTGCCCGCCTGAGCTTCGGCCCCCACCCCCAGGGATATCGCGCCCGCCATAAGCACCGCAACGGTTCGCATTGCCTGGTCCCCCTGTGCCTGCGGCACGGTTCTGCCTTGGATGCTCTATTATAGCTCCGGAAGCTGCGCCATGCCAACGCAGGCCGATGCGCGCGGAAATGGGCGCAAACTGGCGGATTCTCCCCACGGCATAACACACTGGCATGCCTGATGTTATAGCATCCTGGACGATTTTCTGCGATCCCGGAATAGCCAAGTTCGGTGGGCATTGCCATTGCACAGCAGAGGGGAGACGCCCGCGGGGTCTAGGAGCCTGTCCAAGAATCCGCGTGGGACTGCGACGCCAGCGATTCTGGCCGCAGGCCAGGAGCACGGAGGAGGCGATGCACAACGGAGAGCATCGCTGACGACGTGCGACAACGCCTGCGGCCAGAAGTCGCGGCGTCCCTTCGGGTTGCGGCGGCAGCTGGGCGTCTGCCGCGTTGCGTCTCCTCAGCGATGCGCTCCGTAGCATCGCCTGCGGAGCCGCGCCTTGCATCCGCCCCGCTGGCGCCGGCAACGCAGCCCACGCGGATTCTTGGACAGGCTCCTAGCGCGGCTGCGGCCCGGGGTGGGACGTCGCTTGGACCTCGCGCACCCTTGTGTTGACTCATCGCCGGCCGCGTGGTATAAGGTGGACGCCGGGCCGGCAGGAGACCCTATGCAGAGAGTGGCCGTGGCGTCGCGGGCGGCGGCGTTGCTGGTTGCGGCGGGGGCCGCGGCCGGCTGCACCTCGCTCGCCGAGCGCTCGAGGAATCCCCTCCATTTCGTCGGGCTCTACCTCCAGGATCGGGCGCAGGACCTGCTGGAGGTGGCGGATGTGGGGGTGACGGTGAGCCCCGAGCCCTGCTTCGCCATCTACGGCGCCTTCGCGTCGCTGACGCCGGCGGGGGTGGCCTACGTGGATGGCCGCTTCTTCGGCCTCGGCGGCGGGCAGTTTTTCGGCCTGGGCGCGGGCACGTGGGGCTCCACGCCCTTTTACCTCGCCGCCGCCGGCATGCTCGTGTGGGGCTACGAGGAGCTCGGCTGGCAGCAGTTCGACCTCAAGGACATGTCCACGGTTCACTGCCAGGATGTTGGGCTGGCGGGCCTCTTCATCGCGCCGCAGGGCCGGCCCGGTCCCGTGCCGTCATGACGGCACTACCTCCACGTGGTTCACGTGGGCTTCGTGGGGAACCTGAACTACTTCGAGGCGCTGGACTTCGTGCTGGGCTTCGCGGGCATTGACCTGTGCGGCGACGACGGCGTGCTGCTGGGCAAGTGGCCCGACCAAACGTATGAGGAAGCCGCCGACGCGGCGTTCGAGTTCGAGGACATGCGCCGCCAGTTCCTCGAACAGCCGAGGCGAAGATAGCGCCGGGGCCGGAGAGCGGCCTGCGCTCCAGAGCAGACCGTGAGGCAAGGCCCACGCGCATCCCGTTCGTAGTGCGGGCTTCAGCCCGTATTCGAGGGGATGCAGGCTGAAGCCCGCACAACAAGCGGGTGCGACGCGGTCTTGCGCCAAGGCGGCAGCTCCCGTTCTCCCGGGCCGGGCGACCCGTGTGCAGGAGCCCTCCATGACCGCGCCAAAGGCCGCGCTCGCGTTCGGCCTGCTCATCCTGTCCCAGGGCTGCACCTACCTCCAGCACCGCGCCGAGGATGCGGTGGACATGCTGGACGTGGGCCTCACGTGGTCGAACGAGCCGGGCTTCGCCCTCTACTCGAACACCCCGATCCTGCTGCCGATCGGCTGGAGCTGCGTGGACGGCTACGTGGCCGGCATCGGCGGCGGCGTGGCAGGCATGACCTCGCACTACCATCACTGCACGGGCCTGCTTCTTTGGGGCGAGGAGGAGACGGCGTGGCACCAGTACGACGTGCGCAAGCCGGCCACCCTCAACCACCAGGGCGTCGGCCCCCTGGCCGCGCTGATCGGTCCCTACGGCAACGCCGCCTACGTGCCCGCGTGGACCAACTACCTCCATCTCGGGTATGTGGGCGTGCTGTTCAACATGCGCTACATGGACTTCATAGACTTCCTGCTCGGCTGGTTCGGGGCGGACCTGGCGCAGGACGACGGCAGGGCCACGCACCAGTGGCCGTGGGAGGAGAAGCCGCAGCCGCGGGCCGGGGCGCTCAGTGCGCCGCCCGGCCGGTGAGGGCGAGGGGGGCGGGCCGAGCGGGCTCTTTGCCTGCATAGTACTCGGCGATCTTCCGCATGGTGGCGGTCTTGTGCAGGCCCCAGGCGCAGGTGGGCACGCAGCGGGCCTGGCCCTCGACGGGGTCGTAGTAGGCGAAGGCGGTGGGGCATTGCTCGAGGCGATCGGTCTCGATGTTGCCCATGTCCTCGAAGGGCAGAATGACGAGCTGGAAGCTGCCCTGGACGTTGGTGTGGCGGGCCATGAGGTCGCGGGTGCGCCGCCCGAGTATGAAGCCGAAGGGCAAGGCGAGGGCGTGGAGGAAGCGGCCTGCCGCGCTCTTGCCCTTGAACACGCGGTCCTTGCGCGCGTGGCGCCAGGTGAGGCGGGCCATGGCCAGAAAGGCGCGAGTCTGGAGCCAGAAGCGGCGGAAGCCGACGGGCTTGCGGTCGGGGGGCATCTTGCGGGCGAGGCGTTCGTCGCAGGCGGCCAGGTCGCGGGCGAGGTCGAAGAGGCTGCCCTTGAGGTAGTGGCTGATGGGCCAGAAGCGGGCGCCGTCGGAGACGAGCATGTACATGCTCTCGCAGTTGGGGTGCGCGCCGAGGAAGGGCAGCGGCTTGACCCGCAGGGCGGCGAGAAGGTGCTTGATGCGGCCGAGGAACCCGGCGGGGAGGAACTCCACCTTGTCGTCGGGGAACACGTCGGCGACGAGCTGCTCGAGGTCCTCGGTGGTCGTGCGCTCGGGCACGTAGGGGAAGTGCGCGGTGTCCCACGTGTGGGCGAGGGGCATGAAGTAGATGGCGCGGATGGCGTCGCGGCGGTCGTGGCAGAACTGGAAGAGGTCGGCGAACTCGTGGTCGTTGAAGCCGCGGGCGGCGAGGGTCATCATGACGACCTTGGCGCCGCCGATGCGGCGGATGTTCTCGATGGCCTGCTGCTTCTTTTCGAGGGCCTTGGGGGCGTTGCGCAGCACGCGGTAGGCCTCGGGGTTGGCGCCGTCGTAGGCGATGTTGATGGTGGCTTTGGTCGCGATGAGCTGGCGGCAGTAGGCCTCGTCGGCCAGGCGGATGCCGTTGGTGACCACGCGGGTGGGCAGGCCGAACGACTTGGCGCAGGCGATGATCTCGAAGAGGTCCTTGCGCACCGTGGGCTCGCCGCCGAAGAGCTGAATCGAGGGCTTGGGGTCGAGCGAGCCGAGGTACTCGAAGACCTTCTGGAAGTACTCGAGGGGCGGCTCGAAGAGGAAGCCCATGCTCGGCGTGTTGTTGATGCAGCAGGGGCAGTTGAGGTTACAGCGGTTCGTGATGTCCACGAACACCAGGTTGGGCACGCGCGAGTGGTGGCAGCCCACGCAGTCGAGCTGGCAGCTCCGGTAGTCGAAGGGCGCGCCCAGGGCGCGCTTCTGCTGGTAGCGGGCGGCGTCGGACGAGATGAGCGTCTCGGTCGGCCCGCAGTCGGGGCAGGACTTGACGAGCAGCATCTTGCCGTCGCGCTCGGCGGGTTGGGCGGCCACGAGCTTGTGGCACGAGTTGCAGAAGGCGCGGTTCATGGCCTCCAGTATAGGAGATGGGCCGCGCCGGCGCAAACGGAGGTGTGGAGGTGCGGGATTGATCTCGCCTGGCCACGGCGCTATGATGCCTCGTGAGGGAGCGGCCTGAGGGGGACTTGCCATGTCGCATCGCGCGTGGTGTCGGCTGTCTGCCGTGGGTCTGCTGTTCGCCCTGACGCCGGCGGCGTGGGCCGCGGCGGCCAAGGCGCCCCAGTGCGCCCAGTGCCGCGACACGGGGCGCGTGCCCTGCCCTCTCCACGACCGCGCCAGCGCCCGCTACCAGGCCTTCTGTTCGGCATGCCCCGAGCCGGCCTGCTGCAAGGGCGTGGGCTGGAAGCCTTGCCCGCGCTGCGCCGACGAGGCGACACGCAAGCGCTTCGACGCCGTGGCCGCGCTCTACGCCAAGGAGCGCGAGGGCAGCGGCTTCTATCCCTACGGGGCGGACTTCCTTCGCACGGCCTCGGAGCACTTCCGCTTCAAGGCCGCTGCCGCGCCGCACAAGGAGTGCCACGAGTATCACGCCGCCGCCGAGAAGGCGTTCTCGCTCTTCCGCAAGGTCTTCGGCGAGCAGGCCGTGGATGAGCTGAAGTGGGACGAGAAGGGCCACTTCCTCATCCTGGCCTCGCGCGAGCAGTACCACAAGTTTCTCGACTGGTATTACGAGCAGCACCCCAATGCGAATGCGAACGAGAAGGACTTCCTGCGCGAGGGGAGCGGGGTGCGGATGATTTCGGACCGCCTCCAGGTGCTCATCGGCGACCCGGCGTACGGAGCACGGGACGACAAGGACAGCCTGCTCCACCGCATCGCCCACGCGGCCGGCCACCTGGCCATCGAGAACCACAAGGTGCACGGCAACACGCCCGACTGGCTGGACGAGGGCTGGGCCGCCCGCTCGGAGATCGAGGCGCTGCGCGAGCCGCAGGTCTACTGCGTGGAGTATTCGAGCCCGGGCGTCGGCGAGCGCAAGCCGAAGGAGTGGCGCCAGATCGTCCGCGAGGCCCTCCGAGCCAAGAAGGCGCCGACTCTCGAGAAGCTCTTCGAGATGAAGGTGGGCGACATGCACGCCGTGGAGTGGGCCACGGCGCTCAGCCTCGTCACCTGGCTCCTCGAGCAGGGCCAGCCCAGCTTCGCGCGGATGGTGGACGCGATCAAGGACGGCCAGGCGTCGAAGGCGGCCGTCGAGGCGGCCCTGGGGAAGGACCTGGCCGCCATCGAGAAGGCCTGGCAGCGCTGGGCGCTGTTCCACTGAGGTCAGAGCAGGCCGGCGGCGGCGAGGGCCTGGCGTTCGGCGCGGCGCATGCGGCGGCGGTCGGCGGGATCGTGATCGTCGTAGCCGAGCAGGTGCAGCACGCCGTGCGCCGTGTAGAGCGCGATCTCCCGGGCGACGGGGATGCGGCGGCGAGCGGCCTCGGCGATGGCCTTCTCGACCGACACGATCACCTCGCCGAGAAGGCGGACGGCAGCAGGCTGGGACGGGTCGCAGAGGGGAAAGGCCAGCACGTCGGTGACGTGGCCGTGGCCGAGATACCGGGCGTTGAGCGCGCGGATTTCCGCATTGTCCACGTAGCAGAGGCTCAGGTCCGCCGGCACCTCGTGCTCGATCAGCAGGCGCCGGCACAGGGCGCGGAGGGCCCTTCGGTCGAGGGGGGCGAGGCGCTGGCGGTTGACGATGCCGATGGTCATGGCTTGGGGAGCTTCGCCAGGGCCTCCTTGGCGCGGTCCACGTACTCCAGGATGCCGAAGTTGGCGATGATCTTGTTGTAGATTTCGCGCGCCTTGTCGTACTCCTGCTTGCCCACGTGGTACTGGGCCTGCTGGTTGAGCTTGGCGTATTCGAGGCGCGCGAGCTGGCGGATCTCGGTGGTCTTGGTGTCGTAGTTCTGGAGTACCTCGCGGCGCATGGCATCGCTGGAAGACTTCGAGTACTTTTGCCGGTACTCGTTCCAGGTCTCGATCGCTTTGCCGAACTGGTATTGGGGGAGGTACTTGGCCTTGACCTCGGTGGCCACGGCGTTGGTGTCAATCTTCATCTGCTCGCGCTGGAGGCGGGTGGGCAGCCCGCGAATCGTGGCCCGCAGCCAGTCGAGCGTCTTGGGCGAGTCGCTGAACTCGCGTTCGAGGGCCTGGTAGCGCTTGCGCCAGGCCTCCACGTCAATGTCGCCGCCCTGTTCGAGGCGGCGGGCGATGTCGGCCTCCAGCGCCTTGTCCACCTCTTGAATCCTGGTGCGGGCGGCGGCGTGGCGGGCCTCGATCTGGATGACGTCCTGGAACTTGCGGATCTCGTCGTCCATGGAGCGGACGTATTGGGCGGCGGCGGCGCCCTGGGGGTGGTCGGGGTACTGCTCGGCCACGGCGGCGTAGGCGGCCCGGGCCTTCTGGAGGTGGGCGAGCATCTCCTGCCCGAGGGCCTCGCTGGGGTGGGCGAGGAACTGTTTCTTGCCCTCGGTGAAGGCTTTGATCGAGACGTCGGCGACCTTGGCGGCTTCGGTGAACCTGCGGGCGGCGGAGCCGCGGGCGCTGGAGCGTGCGAGGAGGGCGCCGATGAGGACGGCTCCCGCGGCGGCCACGGCGCCGATGGCGATGTAGAGGCCGGTGCGGGTGCGCTGGGCGCGAGCCCGGGTGCGCTCGGAGGCGTCGCGGGCGCGCGACTCGAGTTCCTCCTTGGCCGCCAGGGCGGTGCGGAGCGCGCGGATGCCGGCCTCGGCGCTGGGGAACGGCTCGCCCTCGATGCCGGCCAGCCGCTCGACCACCTGGGCCACGTCGCGTCGGATGCCGGACGCGACGGTGCGGATGCGGGGGAGCTGGGCCGGGGCGGTGGAGCCGGGCTCGAGCGCCCACTCGATATCGTGCACCTTGCCGCCCGTGAGCATGGCGTAGAGCAGCACGCCCACGGCGGTGTTGACGTAGCGATCGTCGAGCACGGGGGCGTTGGGCGGGCTGAACGACGGGGGCAGGAGTTTCACCTCGCCGCGCTTGGTGATGATCACGCGGTTGGCCGAGAGGCGCCAGCCGGGCACGTTGCGGGCGTTGCCGAAGCGCAGGGCCTCGGCCACCTCGATGGCCACGCGGATGGCGTCGGCCGTCGGCACCTTCTGATGGGCGCGGAAGAGTTCGCCCAGGCTCTGGCCCTCGACGAACTCCATCGCGCAGAAGTGCACCCCGCCGTCGGTGTTCACGTCGTAGATGCTGGCGATGTTGGCGTGGTGGAGCTGGGCGGCGTAGCGGGCCGTCTTGTGGAAGCTCTCGGTGGTGAGGGCCTCGACGTCGGGGCTGAGCACCTTGAAGGCGACCAGGCGGCCCATGGCGGTGTGGTTGGCCTTGTAGGTCGAGCACAGGCGCCCGGTGGCGACCCGCTGGAGGATCTGGTGCCCGGCGATCTCGCGTCCCACCAGGGGGTCGGCCGCGGCGGCCGGGGGCGGCGTGGCGGAGGCGGCGGGGGGCGGCGTGTTCGCAGCGGGCGCCGCGGGCCGTTGGGGAGCGCCGCGCCGAGGGGAGGGGCCGCGCCGTGGCGAGGGGTTCAGAGCCATGGGACCGATGCGCCTCCTGGGCCGTGTGGTCAACGGGTCGGCAGGGTGGGCTCCTTGAACGAGTGGAGCCCGTGCACGTTGCCCTCGATCTGAGCGGAGGTCGAGCGCGGCTCGAAGCGCAGGTCGCCGCTGGCGAGCGCGGCGTGGAGCGCCGGCAGGTCGCGGCAGCCGGTCTTCTGCATCGAGTCGCGCACGCCTTGCACCAGGTAGGGGATGAAGGTGGTGAGCGAGCCGCGGTCCACCACGGTGCCGCTGACCCCGTGGGGCACGGGGATGCGGGTGGTTTGCGAGAAGTAGCGCTTGTCGCCGCCCTCGAGCTGGGCCTCGATGGAGCCCATGCCGCGGTAGCGCTTGACGCGCACGTTGCCCTCGTAGAAGTACTCGCCGGGGGCCTCCACGGTGCCGGCCAGCAGGTAGCCGAGCATCACGGTGTCGCCGCCGAGGGCCAGCGCCTTGCAGATGTGGCCGCTGGAGGTGATGCCGCCGTCGGCGATGACGGGGATGCCGCGCTCGTGCGCGGCCCGCGCGCAGGCGTAGACGGCGGAGGCCTGGGCGCGGCCGATGGCCGTGGTGACCTGGGTGATGCAGATGGAGCCCGGCCCCATGCCGATCCGCAGGGCGTCGGCCCCGGCGTCCATCAGGTGCTGGCATTGGCGCCGCGTCACCACGTTGCCGGCCACCACGTCGAGCTGCGGGTAGTTCGCCTTGATGTGCTCGATCATCCGGATCTGGTGCACGGAGTCGCCCTGGGAGGAGTCGATCACGATCACGTCCGCCCGCTGCTTCACCAGCTCGGCCAGGCGCTCGCGGTCGGGGTCGCGGGTCGAGATGGCGGCGCCGACGAGGAGTTGCTTGTCGGCGCCTTTGGTCGCGAGCGGGTAGTCTTCGTTCTTGCGCAGGTCGGTGCGTGCGACGAGCGACACGAGGCGGCCCTGGGCGTCCACGATCGGCAGCTTGCCCTTCTTGCTCTGGCGCAGGATGCGGTTGGCCTCGCGGAGCGTGATGCCCTTGGGCGCGGTCACCAGGTCGGTGGTCATCACCTCGCGGAGCGGCTTCGTGCGGTCGCGCTCGAAGTCAATGTCGCGATTGGTCACGATGCCCACCAGGCGGGTGTTGAGCGTGCCGTCCTCGGTGACCGGGATGCCCGAGTAGCCGTGTTCCTTCTTGATGCGGTCCACGTCGGCGATGCGGTGGTCGGGCGAGAGCACGACGGGGTCGGTGATGAAGCCGTTCTCGAAGCGCTTGACCCGCCGCACGTGCTCGCACTGCTGCTCGACGGTGTTGTTGTAGTGGATGATGCCAATGCCGCCGAGGAGCGCGAGGCCGATGGCCATCGAGCTCTCGGTCACGGTGTCCATGGGCGACGACACGATGGGGAGCTGGAGGTTGATGCGCCGCGTGAGGCGCGTGGCCAGGCTCACGTCGTCGAGGGCGAAGGAGATGTGTCCGGGGAGGATGTTGATGTCGTCGTAGGCGAGGCCGCCGTATTTCTCGAAAAGACTTTCCGCGTCGTAGCCATCGGGCTTCATGCGGGTGTTTCCTGCCGGTGTCGGGAACGAGGGAGCCGAGCCGGCTCTGGCAATCGAGAATACAACAAGCCGCTTGAGATGTCAAACGGCGGGCGTGTCCCGGGGTGCGTCGGCGGGCGGCTCGGCGGGACGTCGGCGCTCCAGGTCGGCCCGGGCCGCTACCAGCAATGCGCCGCCGCCCACCACGGCCACGCCGCCAAGCACCTGGAGCCCGGTGAGCGTTTCGCCGAGCAGCACGGCGGCGCCGGCGTACGTGACGAACGGCGTGGCCAGCAGCAGGCCGCTGGACACGACGGGGCCAAGGCGGTGAATCCCCCGATAGTACAGCACGTGCCCGAGCGCAATGCCCATCAGGGCCGACCCGACCATGGCCAGCCAGGCGATGCCGCTCGCCTGCGCGAGGGCGGAGGGCCGCCCGAACACGGCGGCCAGGGCGAGGAGGCCGCCCGTGGTGTACAGGCTGATCACGCCGAAGCTCAGGCGCACGGGGTAGCCTGCCATGCAGAGCCGCACGCTCACCGCGTAGCCGCCCCAACAGACCGTGGAGAGGAGGAGGATGGCCATGCCCGTGGGCGTGATGCTGCCGGCCTTCGAGAGGCCCCCTGCGAACATCCCGGCCACGCCGGCCAGGCAGAGCGCGGCGCCGGCGATGAAGCGCCGCCGACGCACGAGCCGCCGCTCCTCGGCGATCAGCAGCACGCCGAACAGCAGGGTGAAGAGGAACGAGAGCCTCAGCGTGAAGCCGATGGCGGGGGCCGACGCATAGGCGGGGCTGATGCCGTAGGTTTCCTGCGCCACCACGTTGATGGCCGAGGGGATCAGCGCGTCGCGCCAGACGTTGCGCCCGGGCGCGCCGCCATGCCGCGGCCGCCTTCCCAGCACCACCACGACCGGCAGCCAGAACACGGCGGCGACCAGATAGCGCACGGCGTTCACCGCCCACGGGTCCAGCCCCTGGTCGGCGACGAAGTACCGCAGGAAGATCGGGATCGCGCCCCAGAAGACCATGGCCGCCAGCAGGCAGGCCACGGCGGAGACGCGACTGCCTTGGGGGTGGTTCATGGGCGAAGAGGGTCCGGGAATCGGCGGCCAGTGGCGGATGGCCGCCTGGCGCGGGCCACCCCGCCACCTGCCCCTCACGCCGTCGGGTTCGGCACGTAGCTGGCCCGGCAGCGCTTGAGGTAGTTGAGGCCGGCCACCTGCCCGGTCATTTCCAGTTCGCCGCGATAGACGGGGTCGTGCCAGCCCTCAATGTCAATGGAGCCGGCGAAGCCCCCGCGGCGCAGCTCGCTGATGATGTCGGTCCAGTTGCTGTCACCGAAGCCGGGCGTGCGGTGGAAGGCGAACGTGTGCGGGCCGACCACGCCGTGCTCGCGCACGACGTCCCAGAGCACCGTGGCGTCCTTGCCGTGGAGGTGGAAGATCTTCTTGACCCACTTGCGGAGCTGGGGCATGGGGTCAATGAGCTTCACCATCTGGTGGCAGGGCTCCCACTCCAGGCCGATGTTGTCGGAGGGGATGGCGTTGAACATCATCTCCCAGGCGGCGGGGCCGTGGGCGATGTTCCAGTCGCCGCGGTGCCAGGTGCCGCCCATGTCGCAGTTCTCGAAGGCCAGGCGCACCCCCTTGTCCTTCGCCCGCTTCGCGAGGGGGCCGAAGACCTGGGCGTAACGGGGCATGGACTCGTCAATCCGCTTGTCCACCACGCGGCCGGCGAAGCCGCACACGAGGTCGGTGCCGAAGAGGTGGGCGGCGTCAATCAGTTTCTTCCAGCCGTCGCGGGTCTCGCGGGCCTTCTCGTCGTCCATCAGCGGGTTGCCGAAGACCCCGAGCGAACTGATCACCACGTCGGTGCCCGCGAGGGCATCCTTCACTTCCGCGGCCAGCTTCTTGAGGTTCGTGTCGCCGAGCGTCTGCCAGAAGGTGATCGAGAAGCTCTCGAAGCCGTGGGGTAGAATCTGGCGAATGTAGTTCGCCGTCCCCGCCCCGCCGCTGACCAGCGTGCCGATGCGGATGGGTTCGTGATACACGGAAAGGCTCCTTTCTTCCTCGGTGGTTGCCCCACTCGTCGCACACGTCCGACAGGTCAAGCTCACATCACGCGGACCGGCACGCGCCGGCCCTGCTTGTTGCTTTCGATGGCGGCGAAGACCATGGCCAGGCTCTTGATGTTGTCGTGGCACTCGGTCTGGGGCGCGACCCCGGTGCGGAGGAAGGCGAGCATCTCGCGCAGGGCGCCGTGCATGCCGCCGAACTTGACGACGGGCTTGGCGACCTTGAGGGGCGCCTTCTCGCGGTGGAAGCCCTCCTTGCCCACGACCACCTCGCCGCGCGGCTCCTGGTCGCCCTCGTAGAGGAGGGTGCCCTTGGTGCCGATGAAGCGCCAGTCGCCGTTCCAGCTCGTGTGGCAGCCCTCGGCGCACCAGCTTCCGCGATAGGTGAAGATGACGCCGTTCGACATCTCGAAGATGGCGGAGGCGGCCACGTCGCCCTTGTACCACGAGCCCTTGGGGTTGAACTCCTTGCAGTAGACCGCCACGGGGTCCACGCCGGTCATGAAGCGGCACAGGTCGAAGTGGTGGATGGACATGTCGAGGATGAGGGGGCTGGGCATCTCGTCGCGGAAGCCGCCGAAGTGGGCGCCGATGTAGAAGTCGCAGTTCACCGTCGTCAGCGTGCCCACGCGCGGCACCGTCTTCTTCACCGCCACGTGCTTCGCATCCCAGCGGCGCGACTGGCTGACCATGTAGAGCTTGCCCGTCTCCTCGGCGGCTTTGACCATCTGGCGGGCCTCGGCCATCGAGGAGGCCATGGGCTTCTCGCCGATCACGTGGCAGCCGGCCCGCAGCGCCGTGCACGTGACCGCGCAGTGCGCCTCGGGCACCGTGAGGTCCACCACGAAATCGGGCTGGTGCTTGGCCAGCGTGGCCTCGAGGTCGGTCGAGACTTCGGCCTTGAGCTGGTACTTCTCCACCTGGGCCTTCGCCGCCTCGGGGCGGAGGTCCACGACGGCCAGCACCTCCACCTTCTCCTTCGCCAGCGGCGGGAACCAGGCATTCGAGATGCCGCCCGCGCCGACCACCACGCAACGTTCACGCGACATTCGCCTGTCTCCTCGCAACTGTGGGCGGGGCGTCCCGGCCCCGCGAAGCGACTGATCAGGGATGCGTAGTATGCCGGAATCGCACCGCAGAATCAAGTTGACGCCGCGGCCCCCGCATGCCACTATAGTGGACACGCCTCCAACCGCGAAAGGAACCTGACGGATGGATGAGAAGCTGGCGCGAATGAGACCCGACAAGGCCCCTGCGTGGCGCACGCTGGTGAAGCTGGCCAGGAGGCCGTTCGATCTGGCGGCCTCCGACGCCCTGTCGCCACGACGAATCAACACGATGAAGTCCGAGGCTGCCGGCCTTCGCCTCCTCTACGCCACCGAGCGCGTCACGCCCGACGTCCTGCAAGCGCTCCAGGAGTTGGCGAGCCAGACGCAGGCGGTCGGCCAGTTCGCCCGGATGATGCGCGGCGAGGTGATGAACGAGATCGTCGGCCACCCCTCCGAGCGGCGCCAGGTGCTCCACACGGCCAGCCGCAACGTCTTCGACGACCTGCCCTGTAAGCACGACGCTGCGCAGGCCGAGGCCACGGGCAAGGCCAGGGCGCAACTCGCCCGCCTCAAGGACTTCCTGAGCGAGGTCGAGCGGGAGGGGCGGTTCACCGACCTCGTGCAGGTGGGCATCGGCGGCTCGGACCTCGGCCCGCGCGCGCTCTACATTGCCCTCAAGGCCTTCTGGAAGAAGGGCCGACGAGTCCACTTCGTATCGAACGTGGATCCCGACGACACCGCGGCGGTGCTCGATGGCCTGGACCTCTCGCGCACGCTGGTGTGCGTCGTATCCAAGAGCGGCACGACCCTCGAGACGCTCACCAACGAGCGACTCGTCGCCGCCCGCTTCGAGCGGGCCGGCCTCAAGCCCAAGGACCACTTCGTCGCCGTCACCGCCGAAGGCAGCCCGATGGATGACCCGGCGAAGTACCTCCGCAGCTTCCACATGTACGACTACATCGGCGGACGCTACAGCGCCACTTCGATGGTGGGCGGGGTGGCACTCGGCTTCGGGCTGGGATACGACAGCTTCCTCGAAATCCTCCGCGGCGCACGCGAGATGGACCTCAATGCCCTGAACCCCAACGCCCGGAAGAACCTGCCGCTTCTCGCGGCGCTGCTCGGCATCTGGAACCGCAACTTCCTCGGCTACGAGACTCTCGCCATCCTGCCCTACAGCCAGGTGCTCAGCCGCTTCGTCGCTCACATCCAGCAGCTTGATATGGAGAGCAACGGCAAGCGGGTGGACCGCTGCGGCCGACCCGTGCCCTACGCCACAGGCCCCATCGTGTGGGGCGAGCCGGGCACAAACGGCCAGCACGCCTTCTACCAGCTCATCCACCAGAGCGAGACCATCGTGCCCTGCGAGTTCATCGGCTTCCGCCAGAGCCAACTGGGCGAGGACCTGGAGGTTGAGGGCACGACCTCCCAGCAGAAGCTCGTCGCCAACCTCCTCGCTCAGTCCGTCGCCCTCGCCACGGGCAAGCGCGACGACAACCCCAACAAGGTCTTCCCCGGCAACCGCCCCAGTTCGCTCCTCATCGCCGACCGGCTCGCCCCGCGCACCCTCGGCGCGCTCCTGGCCTACTACGAGAACAAGGTGGCGTTCCAGGGCTTCATCTGGAACATCAACTCCTTCGATCAAGAGGGCGTGCAGTTGGGCAAGCTCCTCGCCAACAAGTTCCTCGCCCACTTCAAGGGCGCCCCCAACGCCCTCGGCCCGGGCGAGCGCGCGCTGCTGAAGGCGGCCGGCCTGGCCTGAGCCAGGCTGAGGCAACGTCGGTTGACTTCGCTGCGCGGGAGCGGCATGATGATGGGTGAAGGAGGCATGCGATGAAACTCGAGCTTGACCTTCCCCCGGAGTCTTTTTCGGCACTTCGGGTCAACCCCGAGACCTTCCTCAAGGAGATGCGGCTGGCGGCAGCTGTGAAGTGGTACGAGGTCCGTCGCATCTCTCAGTCCAAGGCCGCCGAGATCGCCGGCGTCAGCCGCCACGAGTTCCTCGAAGCCCTCGCCCGCTTCGGCGTCTCTCCGTTCCAGACAACGGTTGAGGAACTGACCGATGAGGTGACGCGTGGCTAGCGTCTGGGTCATCAACGCGGCCCCGCTGATCTTCCTCGGGAAGATCGGGCACCTGGAACTCCCCAATCGCCTTGGGTTTGAGGTGATCGTGCCAGAGGGCGCGGCGTGGGAGATCAAGCAGGGGCCTGAATGGGATCCCGCTCGCCAATGGCTGCAAGGGCCTGGGCACCACCTCATCCACCCCGTGGGTACCGTCACGCCGGCGATTGCGGCTTGGGACCTCGGTTTGGGAGAGAGCCACGTACTTCAGCTCTACCTGGGCAGATCGGAACGGGAAGCGGTCGTGGATGACCGGGCTGCCCGGGATTGCGCGCAGTCGCTGGGATTGCCCTTCCGAGGCACGCTCTCCGTCCTCGCACTGGCCAAGCAGAAGGGACTCATTGCCGCCGTCCGGCCGTTGGTCGAGGAACTGGTGGCGAAGGGCTTTCGCATCGCCAAGCCCGTTGCGGACCGCGTGCTGGAGCTGGCAGGAGAGTAGCGCCTGCTGTGTCGCTGTGCGGGATACAGGGAGCCACGGCATGCCGGACTGCTTGGGTCATCGAAGTTTCGTGCAGGGCGCCATCAATGCCGCGGCGGGTCTTGGCGTTGCGGCCAAGGCGGCCGGGGCCGAGGGGCCGGCGCCGAGCGACATGGTGCGGGTGGGCTTCATCGGCGTCGGGCCCATGGGGAGCGGACACCTGGATGCGCTGTCCAAGCGGCCCGAGGTCTACGTGTCCGCCATCTGCGATGTGGCGGAGAAGAAGGTCGAAGCCGCCATCGCCCGTTGCGGCGGAAGGCCGAAGGGCCACCGCGATTTCCGCCGCCTCCTCGACCAGCCGGACGTGGACGCCGTGGTCATCGCCACCCCGCCCCACTGGCACGCGATCATGGCGGTGCACGCCGCCCAGGCGGGCAAGGACTTCTATGTCGAGAAGCCGATGACGCTCACCGTGGGCGAGAGCCAGGCCATCGTAGCCGCCGCGCGCCGCTACAACCGCGTTACCCAGGTCGGCACGCAAATCCACGCGGGGGCCAACTACCGCCGCGTGGTCGAGATCGTCCGCTCGGGCGTCCTCGGCCACGTCAACCTCGTCCGCACCTTCCTCAACTCGTCCGAGGGACGAAGAGGTTGCGGCCAGTCGGCCAATGCGCCCGTGCCGCCCGACCTGGATTGGGAGATGTGGGTGGGCCCCGGGCCGATGCGCCCCTACAACCCCGCCATCGTGCGCGGCGCGGGCAGCGGCCACTGCTGGTTCTGGGACTACTCGGGCGGCTGGATTCCCGGAATGGGCCCGCACATCGTGGACCTGCCGGTCTGGGCGCTGGACCTCCCGCTGCCCAACCACGTCTCGTGCTCCGGCGGTCGCTTCCTGATCAACGACTGCGGCGACGTGCCCGATGTGCAGGAGGCCCTCTTCCGCTACCCTGACCGCGTGATGACCTGGATGATGAACCTGTCGAACGCCTACGGCTTCGATCTTCAGGGTGCCGGCGGCCCGGGCCGCCGCCTCGGCGTCTACTTCCACGGCGAGCACGCCACGCTCTACAGCGACTACGGGACGCACAAGATCGTGCCCGAGGCCGACCCCAAGCAGCCGCTCCCGTTGCCCGGCCCCTCGCTCCCGCCCACGCCGGGCCACCACGCCGAGTGGCTCGCCTGCATCAAGAGCCGCCAGCAGCCGAGCTGCAACGTCTTCTATCACCACCGCGTCAACGTCCCGCTTTGCCTCGCCAATCTCTCTTACGCCATTGGCCGCTCGGTGGAGTTCGACCCTGTGAAGGAAACCATCGTCGGCGACCCCGAGGCCGCCAAGCTCCTCGCCCCCGTCTATCGCGAGCCGTGGACCCTCGGTTGACGCCCGCCTTGCCTGCAAAGTGTACACCACAGGTAGTAGTTCTCCCGGCACGGAACCACAAGATATTCTAAGTGTCCCAGACTCTCCCAGACTTCCCGGCTTGTGGGGTGGCCGGTCCAACACAGGCATTTCCCAAGGGTCACCGTCGGGGCGCGAACCCTTCTTGCATTCCGGCTCCGGCGGCGTATACTCGTGCCGGAAGTGAGGCGATGGCACGTTCGCCTCTAGGAGCCTGTCCAAGAATCCCCGTGGGCTGCGTTGCCGGCGCCAGCGGGGCGGATGCAAGGCGCGGCTCCGCAGGCGATGCTACGGAGCGCATCGCTGAGGAGACGCAACGCGGCAGACGC
>Ga0116146_1002434_pt1 | contig 16622 bp, 17 predicted proteins | sample AD_JPNHG2_MetaG_FD_89748 | JGI IMG/M metagenome (GOLD analysis project Ga0116146, IMG submission 89748) | Active sludge microbial communities of municipal wastewater-treating anaerobic digesters from Japan - AD_JPNHG2_MetaG | ecosystem: Engineered > Bioreactor > Anaerobic > Digestate | place...
ATGCAATTTTTGATTTTCTTTTGTTTTTACTCCTAAAAAAAAATAAATTCCTGGAATTTTGTCCAAAAAATAACTAAAATCATCTGAAATCATAACTGTTGAAGAAGATAGAAGTTTAAATCCTGGATCCTTACTTTTTGAAACTATATTACTAAAATTTTCAGATATTTTTTCGTCATTTATTATTGGAAGATATACAGATTTTTCTTTATATAAATAATTAAAATCATATGAAGTTTTAAGACCATCTAAAAGACTGCATATAGATGAATTTAAAAATCTATAAGTTTTCTCTGAAAAAAATCTAAAAGTTCCTCCAATCTTCGCATTGCCCGTTAAAACATTGGGTATATCAAATCCCGTCAATTTCCCTATAGTTACCAGAGCTAATTCTTTTATATCTTTTTTTCTTGATAGTAATGCTTGAATAGCTATATAAAACTGAGAAAAAATAAATAATAAATCTGTAGAAGTATGAGGTTGAGCGCCATGCCCTCCTTTTGTAGTTAGTTCTATCTCAAATTCGCAACTTCCAGCCCAAGCAGCACCTTTTGCGAAAGCAACCTCATCATATTTAAATTCAGGATAAACATGTAATCCAAAGATTAGATCAGGTTTTTTAAAAAGATTGAAAATATTTTCCTCCAGCATCTTTAATGCACCACCACCACCTTCTTCAGCAGGTTGAAATATCAAAAGAAGATTGCATAATGGTTTATTTTTATTAAAATAATCTGCCAGACCAAGTAAAAGAGCCATATGAAAATCATGCCCGCAAGCATGCATAAATCCTTTATGCTCACTTTTAAAATCAAAATCATTTTCTTCATTTATAGCTAATCCATCCATATCAGCTCTAAATGCTATTGTAAAATCATCTTCTCCTTTAATAAAAGCAACAACTCCAGTATTTGCTATCTCTTTGTATTCTATATTTAGCATTTTAAGTTGTTGTTTAATAAAATTTGATGTTTTATACTCCTTAAATCCAATTTCTGGTATTTTATGAAGTTCACGTCTATATTTTTTTAATTTTTCAATCATTTTTCCTCTTTTATCTTTTAAGTATTATCAGCATATTTATATTAAAATTATTTTTTATATGATTGTATTTTAATAAAATTCTCTTCAAGTTCATTCATTTCAGAAATTAACGAAATTGGATCAAAACTGATTCCTGAAAATGACGCTCCAAAATGTAGATGAGGACCAGTCGAAACTCCCGTGCTACCAGAAAAACCTACTAAATCACCGGCAAAAACAATTTGATCAATACTAACCGAAATCTTATTCAAATGAAAATAAGAACTATAAAGACCAAACCCATGATCAAGATAGATACAATTACCTCTTGTTATTGAGTATCCAGCAAAAGCTACTTTTCCAGCGGAAATGGCATATACTTTTGTATTTTCTGAAGCTTTTAAATCCACTCCCAGGTGAGTAGAAGTGTATAAAATATTTAGGTTTTTATCTTTATATGTTCTACTTTTACCAAATGCAGATATTATTTTCATGTTATCAAGAGGATTTACAAAAGGTAAAGTAAAATATCTTATCTGTGACTTTGTACTAAGTAAATTATTGAAAAATATTGTCTCCTCTTTTCTCTTTTCAGAATTCTCTTCTGAGACTATCTGCTTTTTATTATCATCAAGAATTATATCAGCTTTTTCATATGGCTGATTCTCAATTACAGGTATTTTAAACTTAATTATCTTTTCCTTTTTATGGACAAACAAACTAATCTGGTTTTTTTTACTATTTAATGGTATTACAAAAAATGAGATCTTAGAATCTCCATTTTCTATGATATCTAATTCTAATTTATCTAAAAATATCTTTTCTATACTTGAATCTAATATTAATATTGTATTAAATTTACCATTCTGAACAGATGATGGAATCAGTAATCCTTCAGAAAGATACAATGTTTTTGAATTAAAAACCTCATTTGTTTTAGATTGAGCAAATGTATAAATAAAAAAAGTCAAAAGTAAAATTATAATATATAAAGTGTAAATTTTTTTCTTCATCTTATCTTTTATTTATTTTATTTTTATTTAAATTTACAATTATTTTATATCTTTTTCCTACAATTTTTACAAGATAATTTACTAAGTTTGTTTTTTTATAAGATATTATTCTTAATTTTTTTTGTCAATAAACATTTTTATTTACTTTATCGGAAAATTTGATTTTGTTTTTGTATATTTTTAGGATAAAAAATGCGTTGTACAGATAAACAGAAGATTGAACTTCTTAAGATAATGGGCCGTGCTATTATTGATTATGGCATGATTGAAGATGGTGATAAAATTCTTATTTGCCTTTCTGGTGGAAAAGATTCACTTACTCTTTTAGATTTACTTTATGAAAATCAAAATATAAGAATTTTCCCCAAAAAATATGAATTGGCTGCATTTCATATAACTTTATCTAAAGAATCAACTTCTTATAAAGTCTTAGAACAATATTGTTCTGAAAGAAAGATTGAATTTCACTTAAAATTATCTGATCTACATCCTTTTATAGCTAAACATGAAAATCACAGAAAAAACCCATGTTATTTATGTTCTCAAATAAGAAGAAAATGGTTTTTAGACGAAGCTGAAAAACTTGGGATTAAAAAAATTGCTTTAGGTCACACTCTTGATGATATTGCTACAACATCTTTGATGAACATTTTTTTTAACAGAACTTTAGCATCTGAACTGCCAAGGCTATCTATTTTAGAAGACAAATTCTGGTTAATAAGACCACTGGCATATATGGAAGAAAAAAAAATTGCAAGTTATGTAAAATCACATAGATTACCTGTAATTAAAAGTAGATGTGCTATCGGTGATAATAAGAGAAGAAAAAGAATTCAAAGACTTTTAGATGAACTTGAAATAGAGTTTCCTCAAATTAAAAAAAATATATTTGCCTCTTTTAGAAATCCAAGCCCAAAGTTTTTTCTGGATAATAGTTTTTTACCGCCTGATTTTAAGGGGAAGAAATATCGCCCCTAAATTTTGAAAACCAATCACAACTATCATCATTTTCCCTACAAAAACCTCTTTTACATGATGGACCTGCTTTATCGAAAAGAAGTGGTGCAATTTTTTTAACTTTAGATAACATTATAAATGCTAATTTTCTTATTTCCCATTGAGCATGCTTACAGCAACGAAGTTCAAAAAAGTTAAGAAGAGACCGAGCGTTCATTGTAACTATGATATTTGAGCAGGTTGCATTTGTAAGAAGGTATCTTGCATCTTCTTTTGGAATGCCATCCTTTATCATCTTTTCATATAAATCTTTACCTTGATTTATATAATTTACAAATTCATCTTTATAATTGCTATTTTCAATAGAAGGTGGAATTATGAAAGGAATTTCTTTTTTGATAGTGACATATCTTTGAGATTGCTGAGAGTAAGAGGCTATTCTATGGCGTACAAGTTGATGAGTAAGACTTCTACTAACATTTTGAATGCCAAAAGTAAAAGATACATGTTCAAATGGAGAAAGATGATTATGTAAAAGTAAAATAGAAATTAATCTTTTCTGTTCTTCTTTATCGTAAAACTTTTTCTCAACTTGCTCGATATCACTACTTGAATAACAAAGATTTGCGGCAATCGCAACCTGTTTTTCAGGTTCGGGGGTATATGATAAAATAATAACTTGCATTAAGTAGCCAGATTATTTTTTATTTATCTTGCCATATTTATTTTTAAATTTTTCAACTCTACCAGTGGTATCAACATTTCTTTCTGATTTACCAGTAAAGTAAGGATGACAAGCAGAACAAATTTCAACATGCATTTGAGGTTTTATTGACATTGTTTCCATTACATTTCCACATGCACATTTAATAATAGATTTTTGAAAGTTAGGATGAATATCTTTTTTCATAATTTCCCTTTCCTTGTTATTTTTTTATTATTATCCTTATTTAATTTTATTATTGTCTTTATTTAAACTATAATAAACTTTATTTTCATAAAATAATATCTTAGTAAAACTCTCTTATAAAATTGCTTCTTTCTTTAAATAACAAATATATATTAATTTGCAATTAAATTATTTTATTTTAGAAGTAACTTCCTTTTCAATATATAAAATCTGTATTTAAAATCTTTATCAATTTTTACCAAATAATTTTATTAACTGCTACTTTTTACAATTTCTGCCAGAAATTCATCATTATCTTTAGTAGACTTCATTTTTTCAATTATTTTCTGTGTCGCTTGAATTTCATCCCAATCTGCCATAGCATTTCTTAAAGCCCATATTCTTGTTCTTTCTTCTTCATTTAAAAGCAGATCTTCCTTTCTGGTTGAAGAACGGATTAAATCTATTGCCGGGAAAATTCTTCTATCTGCAAGTTTTCTTAATAATATTATCTCGCTATTACCAGTTCCTTTAAATTCTTCGAAGATAACATCATCCATTTTTGATCCTGTTTCAACAAGTGCTGTCGCCAAAATTGTTAATGATCCACCATTTCTTATATTTCTTGCGGCTCCGAAAAATTTCTTAGGTCCATGTAAAGCACTGGCATCAACTCCTCCAGAAAGGACCTTTCCTGATGCTTGAACAGTCAAGTTATATGCCCTTCCAAGTCTTGTAATAGAATCCAGCAATATTACAACATGTTTACCCATTTCTACTATTCTTTTAGCCTTCTCTATAACTATCTCAGAGACCTTAATATGCCTTGAAGGCTGTTCATCAAATGTTGAAGAAATAACTTCGGCTGAAGGTACATTTTCCTTCATATCTGTGACTTCTTCTGGTCTTTCATCAATTAAAAGGATAATAACATGATAATCGGGATGATTTCGATATATACCATTAGCTATTTCCTGAAGCATCATAGTTTTCCCGGCTTTTGGAGGCGCAACTATTAATGCTCTTTGCCCTATACCGATAGGGGCAAACAAATCTAAAATTCTTGTAGAAATTTTTTCAGTTGCATATTCAAGTTTTATCCTCCTATCGGGATAAATTGGAATAAGGTTTTCAAATGCAATTCTGGATTTTGTAACTTCTGGAGGACAAAAATTTATCTGCTCAATTCTTTCGAGTGCAAAATATTTTTCTGTATTTGAACTACTAGGATTAGGTGGTCTAATATAACCTAAAATAGTATCTCCTGTTCTCAATCCATAGTTTCGAATTATAGATGGCGAAATATAAACATCACCATCAGATTCAATATATGAATAATAAGAAAATCTTAAAAATCCGTATTCTTTAACCTGTTCAAAAACTCCTTCAACCTTAATAGATCCTTTTGCTTTAGCCTGTAATTTTAAAATTTGAAGAACTATCTCTTCTTTTTTGGAATATCTTATCTGCTTCTGTCCCATCTGTTTTAAATATTCGATCAGATCAGGAACTGGTTTTTCTAATAATTTGTTTAATGAGATGGTCTGTTCTATTAATTTAAATTGCTCGATTTCTTCACTTTCTGCTAAAGTTACTTCCTGTATAATTGGATTTGATGGTTGTTGATCTTTATTGTTATCTTCTTTTTCAAAACTGCCTATCTTCTCATTAAAATTAAAAGGTTCTATTATTTCATTTTCATTATTATTTTCATTGGTTAACAAATCATTTGAATCGTTACTTAAAGTGCTAATATTATCATCTTCTTTTTTAATAGATTTTTTCTTAGCTTTAATAACGATTTTTTTTCCATTTTTTGAATTCTGGGATTCAATAGATTCATCATTTTGAATATCAGATTGATCAAGGCGATCCTGCATGAAATAACTCCTGTAAATGTATTTATTTTATATCAAGATAAAAGCTTAAATATTTTATAATTTCATATAATTATATAAGAGTTCTTTATTATTTGAATTTATATTATTTTAAATTCCTGATTTTTAGAACTGATAAAGGAATATCATTCGCGACTGCTTTATCAGTAAATTTATTTTTATTTTTGTCAAGTCATTTTTGATAAAGAAAATTATTTTTTCAAAATTATATTTAATTATCATATTTCTGAAATTAATACTTAATCTTACGTATTTTATAAAAAGTATTTTTTAAACTAATATTGAACCTTAAAATAACTCATAATCATTTCTATTATTGTTTTATATTGATTATTATCCTTATAGATCTTCAATATAAATTGATTTCTTATATCTTCATATAAACTAAATAATAGTCTAACATATATATAATATCTATAAAATGAGATGGATTGATCATTTAATTTTAACATTATATATTGCCAATAACTTTCTTTGTAATATTGATTTATATTTAACTTGATATCCTGAATTTCAAATTTTAAATAAGATAAAAAATTATCATCATTTATTTCTAATATTTTTAAGGTTTCTTCCAGCTCTTTTTCCAATAAATACTTCATATTAAATTCTATTCTCACTTTGATTTCATTTTCAGCAAGTCTTTTTGCAGCAGCCAGTGATTCATCTTTTCTTTCAAATACAATATTTATGGTTTTTTGTTCTTCATCTTCTATCCATAAATTTGTATCTTTAATCCAAAATGGAGTTTTAACAGGCATTGATGCGATTATTTTTATATAAGAAAAATAATCAGAATCATCATTAAAATCTGGAATTTGAAAATCCAAAGAGGATTCTAAAAATGATATTGGTGAATAATATTCAGTGCTTACATAAAGATTATAACTTGTTTTAATATTATTTTCATCTGTTGTATTACTATTTTCTTCTGTTGTAATATTTTTGTAATCTTTAACATAAGAACAAGAATTAAAATAAAGAATTAAAAAAACTAAGATTAAAAAATTAATTAAAAGAAAAATTGTCTTTGAAATTTTTTTTTGCATTTTCAATAAAGAAAATAGATAATCTTAATAATTTTATTATATTACAATTTAATTTCAGTCTCAATACATTGTTTTATTTTATTTAATCCATTATTTTGAATCTGTCGAATTCTTTCTCTAGTTAATGAAAGCATTTTACCAGTTTCTTCTAAAGTATAAGATTTATTACCCTTAAGACCATATCTTAACTCAAGAACCAATTTCTCTCTTGGAGTGAGTTTTGTAAATGCCAATTGTAAAGCATGTTTCATCCACTCTTTCTGATATTCATCAATAATTTCTTCTTCAAGACTATCTGAGGCAATATAATCACCTATTACAGAGTTGGAATCCATTTGAATAGGTTCCTCTAAAAAATTAATTTCTTTGTTTAACTCCAATATCTGTTTTAACTTTCTCTCAGGAATGCAAAATTCACTTGAAAGAAGTGATAGCGAAGGATTGGTTCCATAAGTTTTGGTGTAAAAATCTATATATTCATTGATTTTATTTAATAAATTATTCAAATAATTAGGAATTCTAATTATCCTTGCTTTATCAGATAAAGTTTTAGTTATAGCCTGTTTTATCCAATAAAGAGCATAGGTAGAAAACTTATTGCCTTTTCTATAATCAAATTTATCGATGGCTTCAAGTAATCCAATATTACCTTCATTTATTAAATCTATTAATGAAATATATTTATTCTGAAATCTTTTTGCAACAGAAACAACCAATCTTAGATTTGAGACAACTATTTTATTCTTAATACAATCTATCTCATTCTCAATTTCAAATATTAAAGATTTGATTTTCCTTTTTTCTTTTAAATCATTTACTTTTCTATATTTTTCAAATAAAGTTGACAATTCCTTTTCTTTATCTCTTAATTTCTTAAAATAGATAACTTCTTCATCAGAGGTTAAAAGTTCATAATGATTTACTTCTTTGAAATAAAGTGTAAATACATCATTTAAAATTGATTCATCTTGAATAATCTTTTTTTCTTCTTCTTCTATTTCATATTCTAATAAACTATCCTCTTTATTATTAAAATTACTAAAAAAGAAGGATTTTGAATCACCCATCTCACCCTCCTAGGTATGATAAAATTTATCCTTAAATTTTACAATATAATAATACAACGCTAAATGAAAAAATACTTTTTTAAATTTTTATTTTTTTAGAAAATCTTTTAAGTTGAGCATTTTATCTTTGAAAAAAACTGAAATATTAAGAACATCTTTTTTTACTGAATAACCAATACATGTTTGTAAATTAACTTTTTGGTTTTTTTGAATAAGTATTTCTTCCAGGTTAGAGATGACAACATTATATTCTTCAATATTAATGATTACCGAATTACCAAAACCAGATATCTGCCCAATATATATTATTTCGCCATTTGCAAGAGGTGAAAAGATGATATTGCTTTTTAAATAAAGTAGAAGTATTTTATCTGTCTTAAGTTCCCAATCAAAATTATCTGCAGGTGAATAAATATATATTGGTTTTTTAGGAATTATTAAAATCATTCCAATCTTTAAAATATCTTTATCTTTTAAATTATTAGCTTTTCTAAGTTCTTCTATAGAAATATTATATTTTTTTGATATGGAATATAGTGTATCATTTTTTTCAACTTTATATTTTATACTTTCGTTAGAAATAGTTAATAAAATCTTTGGTGTTTCCTGCCTTTGAATTAATGGTTGAAATAAATATAAAGTTTTTATATTATTTTTTGTATTTTCTTTTAGATAAGTAGTATTAGCAAAAATAAATTTGGGAAATGATAAAGATAAAAATAATATTATTATTAAAAATAGGATAACCAATTTTTGAAGATTTTTTAAAGATGATTTCATATAAATTGATTCGGAAGAAAAAGCTTCAAAATTTAATAAAAAAAGATTTATAGTTCCTTTGTTGAAGATATTTTTCTTCTACAACTATAAAATCGGTAACTTCAATAATTCCATTCCCGCTTGTAATTTTATTAACAGCATTTTCAATATTACTTTTTTCACCTTCAAAAAGTGCTGAAACAGAACCATCGGGCATATTCTGAACCCAGCCTGTTATCCCATATTGAGTAACTATATTTCTAACAAAAGATCTAAAACCTACATTTTGAACATATCCCCTAAAATTATAGAGGCGTGATATCATTTTTTCTCCCACTTTATAATAATTCTGAAGCAATATCAGCAAGCTCAGATCTTTCTGTTTTACTTAATAAAACTGAACCTACAATTGAGTAGTCCTTCAATTTTTCAACGACATAAGAAAGACCGTTTGAATTTTCATCAAGATATGGTGAGTCTATCTGCTGTGGATCTCCAGTAAGTACTATCTTTGTTCCCTCCCCAGCTCTTGAAACAATTGTTTTAACTTCTAAAGGAGTTAGATTTTGTGCTTCGTCTATTATAATAAATTGATCTGGAATCGATCTTCCTCTTATATAAGTCAAAGCTTCAACCTGCAATAAGGATTGCTCAATAAGTTGTTTTTTAAAATCTGCCCGACTTTGTTCATCATACTGTAAAGAACTTATGAAATCAAGATTGTCATATATAGGCTGCATCCAGCTTGAAAGTTTTTCTTCTTTACTTCCTGGAAGATACCCAATATCTTTTCCCATTGGTATAACTGGCCTTGCAACCAATAATCTTTTATATTTCTTTTCCTTAAGAACTTTTGAAAGTCCACAAGCTATTGCTATTAATGTTTTACCAGTTCCAGCTTTCCCTATAAGATTTACAAGTTTTACAGAATCATCTAAAAGAAGATTAAATGCAAATATCTGTTCCATATTTTTTGGTCTGATTCCAAATGCATATAAGTCTTTTGAATTTACAAGTTTTAAAATATTTTCTTCTTTTATAAATCTTGCTAAAGCTGTATGTTTTTCATTTTTCGAATCTATAAGTTCAACAAATTCATTTGCTATTAATTTATCATTAATATTGATTTGATGTTCTTTATATATCTTATCTATTTGCTCTGAGTCGACTTTTATTGTTCTATAACCCTGATAAATATTTTGATATGAAACTTTTTGTTTTTCATAATCTATAGCTTTTATTCCTAAAGCCTGTGCTTTAATCCTCGCATTTATATCTTTTGAAACAAAAAAAACTTCCTGCCCTAATGATTTATAATATAGTGCAGTACCAATTATAAGATCATCAGCTATTTCTCTTGAAAATTCGGGTGGAATAACCATTGATTTTCCAGCTGAAACTATTAATTTCCCACCCTCTTTTAGTTTAACTCCTTCAGTTAGTGGTCCTTTACTTCTTAATTGATCAAGTGTCCTTATGACTATTCTTGCATTTTTACCTATTTCTGATTGATCTCTTTTAAATTTATCAAGTTCCTCTATTACTTTTAATGGGATTATTACCATTTCTTCAGCAAATGAAAACATCGATCTTGGATTATGTAATAAGACATTTGTGTCTAAGACAAATACTTTCATTTTTTGTCCTTTTGCTTATTATAATTATTAATTATTTTAATGATTTAATTTGCATAAAAACCTTTTTCAAATATGATTTATAATTTGAATTATAGTTTTTTTAGACTAGAAAAATTAAAAAGGTGAAAATTGATTTTGAATAAAATAATCATCTTCTAAAAATTTCATCTGTTTATTTAAGTTATCATAATGAGTCTTTTCCCATTCAGATAGATAATGAAAAAATTGTTTCAATCCTTTATCTTCTGTCTCATTTTCTGCTTTTGAATAAAAAACAAAAGAATCATATTCAAGTTTTAATGCTATTGATAAGGCTGATATTTCATAATGTTTGTCTTTAATCCTATTTTTAAATTCTTTAGAAAAAATAGGACTTTCAGTATTATCAAAACTCAATTTTTTTTGAATCTGTTCAATATTATATTCTTCTTTTTTTACCAGATGCATCAATATTTGTTGTAAGGTTTGGAAATGAGTGTCTTCTTCAGAAGACATTAAAAGAAATATATTTTTAGCTTTTTCATCTTCGGTTTTTTCCGCTATAGATTTGTATAATTCTCTGCCTTCCAATTCACTTCTCATAGCTGTTTTAATAATCTCTTTAATATCCATAATACCTTCTTTTATTTTCCTTTAAAATAATTATAATCTATTCATTTTATATATTCAAGTTAATTGAAAATTTTTTTTCTTAATTTATATTTACTTATATATGTAATAGAATCATTACCAATTATTAAATAATAAATAAGGTTTTCATGAAAAAATATTTTTGGTTAATTGCAATAGTTATACTTTTTATTCTGGCTGCTTTTATCTTAAAAATAACTTATAATTTTGTCATACGCTCAAGAGTAAATGTAGAGAAAGCAATTTCAATTTTAAAAAATGAGTTTATTCCTTTGAAGATGAAAATATTTATTTCAGAAAATATAATCAAGTACCAGCTTAAATTTTATGATCAGATGGGAATAAATGTTGCTGCTATTAATGATAGTATAAGTGGAAATCAGTTATTAATAGACTTTTATGTTATAAAAATTAAAGATAATAATCTATTTTTTCCTTATTTAATTTATTCAAATGAAATTCCACCTGTTATGGGCAAAAAGATATTTGAAGTATATGAAAAAAACTATGATGGAATTTTATTTCCTGAAATTTATGCATCTGATGATATGAATGAAAATTATTTATACTTTATATCATCAATCTGGCAGGCTATTAAGAGTGGAAACATAACATTTTTTTCTTCAAACTATAATGGTAATGCTCTTCATTTATTAAGTAATATCTCTGAAATTGATCCAAATGCAGTTTATGAATTCGTATGTCATACTGCAAAGGGAGGCATAGAGATTGTTAAACATTGATAATAAAATTATTTTAACATTATTATCTTTAACAATTATTTTTAGTGCGTTATATACAGTTTTTCAATTTTTATTTAAATTTCATCCAGAAAAAAAAGTATCAAAAATTTTTTTTATCTTTTTTACATTCCTAAAGTCTATATTTATAGTGGCTTTTATAATAGTTGGGTTATATTTTGTTTATTATATTTATAGTACAATAAATCAATATTTAACTTTAATTGAGCTAAGAAAATATGTTAAAAACCTTTCAAAAGAAAGAGTCTTAGCAAAAATTATTATTACTGATTTTTCAGATATTAATTTTAATTGCATTGTTGAATTATATTCATTAAGTGGTAAAATTTTTAAAAAAGATGAATATCAAATTCAAGGCACAGAATTTTATATTGATTTTGTTGTATTAAATTTTGATTATATATTTATAGAAAAGGGTGAAAATAATATAGCTTATCCTTCAGTACTTTTTTCTGATTTAATTTCATATGATAATGGAATACAACTTTTAAGCCCTGAAGAATTAAAAAACTATCTTTCTTCTGATTCTGAAAAATTTTACGGATTATCTGAAAATAAAGTTAATTCATTGTCAAATTTTATTTTTAAATGCATTTATGATAATAGTTTTGCCCGAAAAAATGGGGTAAGAAGTATTGTTGGGTCTGCTCTTCACCATAAAATACTTTCAAAGTCTACCTTTAAAGTCTATTTACAAAATACGGGCGGACTAACAATGGTTCAAGAAAATTTTTAATACTTTTAATTTTGAAAATATATTATATACTTCTTTTTGAAGGAGTTTATTAATGAACCCTACTTTTAAAGACAAAAATACATTTATTAATGTTGAAGTCGAAACAAAATCTGAACTTATAAGATTTTTAAGTCAAAAGATGTCTGACTTAGCTCAGGTTTCTGAAGAATACATAAATGAACTACTTACAAATAGAGAGGAACAACTTACAACTGGTATTGGCGAAGGGATAGCAATACCTCATGCTTTTTCTGAAAAATTTAAAGGTTTTTATATAATAGTTGGAACTTTAAAAAAAGGAATCGATTTTCATGCTATAGATAAAAATCCCGTCTCTATTTTTATCTGCATTTGTGCTCATACAAGTGAAAATTTAAAATATTTAAAAGTCATAGCAAAATTTGCAGAAATATTACATAATCCATCTCAGAGAAAAAAAATACTTGATTGTAAATCTGAAAAGGAACTGATGGATATTCTCAATCCTCTAATTCAAATCTAACGTTTTTCTTTTAATGAATTAATATATTTATTTAATTATTTTAATAAAATCTTCTATAGTTATTATATTTTTAACAGTTATTATATTTTTAATCTTCTGGAGGTATTAAATGGAAGTTAGAACTCGATTTGCCCCATCACCAACAGGTCATTTACATATTGGTGGCTTAAGATCTGCTTTATTTTCTTATCTTTGGGCAAAGCATAATAATGGAAAATTTTTTTTAAGAATTGAAGATACAGATAGATCTAGATATGTAGAAGGGGCAGTTGAAGGGATTAAAAAATCTCTTTTATGGGCTGGCATCCAATGGGATGATGAGGTTATTTTTCAATCTGAAAGATTAGAATTATATCAAAAAGCTGCAAATAAACTTTTGGAAGAGGGTAAAGCTTATAGATGTTTTTGTTCTGAATCAAGACTTGAAAGAGTTAGAAAACTTAGAGAACAGAATAAACTACCTTCTGGTTACGATAGAAAATGTAGAAATCTTACTAAAGAAGAGATTGATGAACATCTTGCAAATGGTGATCCTTATGTAATAAGACTCAAGGTCCCTTTGGAAGGAGAAACCATCTGTAATGACCTTTTAAGAGGTGAAATAAGATTTGATAATTCTACTTTAGAAGATATTGTATTAATAAAATCTGATGGTTTTCCAACCTACCATATGGCTCATGTTGTTGATGATCATGATATGAAGATTTCTCATGTAACAAGAGGTGAAGAGTGGATTTCTTCAATGCCCGTTCATGTTATTCTTTTTAATATGCTTGGCTATGATCTTCCAGTTTATGTTCACCTACCTGTGGTGTTGGGAGAAAGCGGAAAGAAATTATCCAAAAGAGATGGGGCATCTTCTGTAGCAGAATTCATTGACGATGGTTATCTTCCAGAGGCTATAGTAAATTATCTTGCTTTACTTGGCTGGTCATATGATGATCAAACTCAAATATTTGATATGAATAAACTAATAGAGCTTTTCGATATTTCAAAAGTTTCTAAGGCATCAGCAGTCTTTTCTTATGAAAAACTTGATTGGTACAATGGGTATTATATAAGAAGTCTTTCATTGGATAATTTCTATGAAAAATCTTTACCATATTTTATAAAAGCAGGTTTTGTCAAAGAAAATCCAACTGAAGAAGAAAAGGAATATATAAAGAAGATTTTACCTCAAATTCAGGATAGAATATTTAAACTTTCAGATATTATGTCCTACTGCAAATTTTTCTTCAAAGCTCCAGAAAATTATAATAAAGATGATTTTATAGATAAAGGAAGAGATATTCAAAAATCAAAAGAAATATTAGAGAAAATTCTTCCTGTTCTTGAAAATTCTGAATTTAACGAAAAAGGACTTGAAGATAGCTTAAGAACTTTTATAGAGAAAGAAGGATTAAAAGTTAAAGATTGCTTTATGCCTATAAGAGTTGCTGTTTGCGGAAGCAGATTTTCTCCAGGTCTTTTCGAAACATTATCTATAATAGGAAAAGAGGAATCAATTAAAAGAATAAAAAATGCAATTGTTCAAATTTAAATCAATTTATACTAAATGTTCTAATAAACTGTGCAAGAAAATATTTTGATAAACTAAAATGATAAAATTAATTTAATAAAAGGATTATTTAAAAACAATATCTTTGGTATAATAAATGTATTATCCTTACGATATTTAATACTGCTCTTTTAATTTTAAGGAGCTATCTTATGGAAGATAATTTTACTCATATTTCCCATACTTCAATGGAAAGACTTGAACTTTTAATCAAACAGAGATTGGCAAATGGAGCAGATAAAGAAAAAATTGACAAAAGAATATGGGATTTATTTGGTGAAAGATGGGCTATTATGTTTACAGACCTTGCGGGCTTCAGTCGTGGAGTTGAAAGATTTGGTATAATTCACTTTCTTCAAATAATATATGAATCAAAAAGGTTATTTCTTCCAATAATCGATAAATATGATGGAATATTGGTTAAAATGGAAGGCGATAGCATGCTTGCAATATTTCGTAATCCACAGAAAGCTTTAAGTTGTAGTATTGAAATGCAAAAAACAGTATCAATTTATAACGAAAAGAAAATACCTGAAGAAAAAGTATTGCTATGTGTGGGTCTTGGTTATGGAGATATACTTAAAATTGGTGATGCTGATGTGTTTGGAGCAGAGGTTAATGCAGCAAGTAAGTTAGGAGAGGATATAGCTAAAGAATCTGAAATTCTATGCACATTCAATTTTCTTGAAGCTGTAAATAAATTAAATAAAATTAATTTTAACGAAATAGATGAAATTCCACCTGGAGCAAAAAAAGCTTATAAGATAAATTATTCTTTCGACTAAAACTTGTAAAAAATTTTATTTAAGTATTTTGTTTTTTTATTCATCTTTATAATTATGATTGCACATTTAATCATTATTAATTTAATTTTACTTTAGCTAATAATTTTAATTTTAACTAATTTAAGTTTATTTTAACTTTTGAAGATATTGAAATGCTAAAAAGGAAGCAAAAGCGCCATCTGCCGCTGCAAGAACTATCTGTTTCATTGTCTTAGAGATAATATCACCTGCAGCAAAGACACCTTTTAAATTTGTTTCAACATTATTTTTAGTTAGAATAAAACCATTTTCATCAAGTTCGATCTGTTCTTTAATTAAATCTGTATTTGGCTTATAGCCAATAAAGACAAAAACACCTGAAACATCATATTTTTCTAATTTTTTATCTGTTTTCGATTCAAGAATTATTGATTCTACCATTTTGTTTCCAGCAATTTCAACTGGTATTCTATTATATAAAATCTCGATATTTTCAGTCTTCTTTACTTGATCTAAAAGAAATTTTTGCCCTCTAAATTGATCCCTTCTATGAACAAGATAGACTTTTTTTGCATGTTGAGCTAAAATTATCGATTCTTCTAAGGCTGTATCTCCTCCTCCTATTGCTGCTACAACTTTGTCTTTAAAAAGTGGTGCATCACATGTTCCACAATATGAAACCCCTCTTCCTAAAAATTTATTTTCTCCATTTATCCCCAATTTTTTAGGACTTGCTCCCATAGATAGAATAACAGTCTTAGCTTCAAAAACACCATCTTCGGTTTTTATTTTCTTTATATCTTCTTTTAATGATAGTTCTATTACTTCAGTATATTTTACTTCAACTCCAAGATGTTCAACCTGAGCAAGCATTTTTGAACCAAGAACATAACCCGAAACAGGTTCATCAAAGCCTGGATAATTTTCTATGGTTGCAGTCAAATTCATCTGCCCACCTACAGCTGTTCTTTCAATTAAAAGAAGATTTAATCCATATCTTGCTGCATAAATAGCTGCACTCATGCCTGCTGGACCACCACCAATAATTATTAAATCATACATAAAATCCTCCAAAAGATTATGTTAAAAAGACTATAAAATAAAATTAAAAAATTAACTTACATAATTATTTAATCAAATACTAAAACTAAATGAACTATAAACTCTATTTACTTTAAGAATAAATGAACACAAAATAACTTTATTTTATACTAAATTTAAAGGTAATAATTTTGCAAAATTTGAAAAATATATTTGAATATAATATAAGAAAAAAGCATAATTTAGTCAATTTGACTTTAATTTTAATTAATTAATCAAGAATTTTTTAAGATTTTTTTTATTTTTAATCTTTATTACTTAAAATTTTATTTCGCAAA
>Ga0116146_1002435_pt1 | contig 16621 bp, 16 predicted proteins | sample AD_JPNHG2_MetaG_FD_89748 | JGI IMG/M metagenome (GOLD analysis project Ga0116146, IMG submission 89748) | Active sludge microbial communities of municipal wastewater-treating anaerobic digesters from Japan - AD_JPNHG2_MetaG | ecosystem: Engineered > Bioreactor > Anaerobic > Digestate | place...
ATTTTATTAAACTTACCTAACAATAAAGCATAGTAAAATATTTCAATATCTTTTTCATCGTATGATTTATTTTTAATAACATAATCCTGCCAATAATTAAAAGCTTCAGTTATTGTAGTACTTGTTATATCGTAATTTTCAATTATATTTTTATGACAATTTTTAAGTTTGGATATTACTTTATTTATTGAAAATAACTCATTTATTTGCATCATTATTGGTGAAATATTATCATCATTTATTATTTCATTTAATAATTCTTTGTTTTCAATATATGATGATGATGGAGAATAAGACCAATTAATCTCATTATTTTTTATATACTTATCTAAACAATCTGTTTTAAGAACAAAACTATCCTTTTCATCAGAAACGAACATGCTTGATGGTATTTCTTTTTTTAAATCAAAAAACTTTTGTCTTAAATAGTATAATCCTTGCATTATTACACTACATTGTTTTTCTCTTTTAGTCAAATCTAAATTATACTTAATTTCAATTAACGTATGTAAGTCATCTGTTTTTATAACACCATCAGAATTTCCAAATGATGTTATTTTAGTTTTTAACTTATCTTCGAATTCTTTTCTAAATCTAAACTCAATATCTTTTTCATTATATATACAGTATCTAAGAGATTCAAAAAATGAAAGTTCTTTTTTCATTTCTTACTTTCCTTTTTATATTTATATTAAATTGTGGGGGTAGACTATTTCATCTACCCCCTTTTTTTTAGTTACATTCTCACCTCTTAATCCCAATCACAGTAATATACGCGTTCAACAATTTCACTGATTCTGGAACAGCTGAAATTTCTTCAGGTTCTTTCGTAAAATCAGTTTCCATCATCGTTCTAATATACGCATTTTTCAAATTAATACAATCACTTTTTGTTGTTAGAAACTCTGATAAATTTATCGGAGCATCGTGAGCAATCATACATGCAGTTTCCATTTCACCCATTCTCTGACCACCTTTATTTTTTCTTCCCCCAAGAGGTTGCAGAGTCCTTCTAGCATAAGAGGCAATTCCTCTTGCTGCTAATCTATTCTCGGCTATATGAACCATTCTAAAGAAATACATATAACCTACTGCTACTTCTTGTTGTAAAGTGGTCTTTGAAATAGGATCATAAATTGGAACCTTATATGGAGTTTTTGTATAATCCATTGCATTCTTTACCATATCATCTGTAACTGATTCGAATGGTGCCTGAATAAGACATAGATTATTTACAAAATTCTCTGTTACCTCTCCTAACTGCTCCTTAAATTGCTTAGAATACCATTTATTCTCTGTTCTATCAATAATGTCAATATAGTCTAGTAGATACTTCCTTAATGTTCTCTGACTCTTTCCATCTTTTATCATCTGTAATAGTTTTGTTTTCAAGTCTTCAAGAGATTTGGATAAATGTAACTCAAACAACTGCCCAACATTCATCCTAGAGATAATACTGAGAGGATTGATACAGATATCAACATGTCGACCATCTTCTAATTGTGGCATACTTTCATGTGGAATAATCTCTGTAACAACTCCTTTATTCCCATGCCTATTGGCAATTTTATCTCCTGGTTTAATTGGTCTTGCATACATCCCATATAATTCTACATAGACACCATTTATTTCTTCACCTTTAATTTTATATTTTCCTACATTAGAAAATTTATCTAAATTATGTTGTCTAATTAATTGTGCTGCTACATCTTTTGGGCAATTCTTTGTTATTACATCTTGGATTTTCTTCTGTTCTTTAATTTGACTTGAAATTTTTTCTTCAATAAACGCATTCCATTCTGGAATTCCAGTATGCCATTTATTAGCATATATATTTACATCTGTAATTAAGATTTGTCTTTTCGCATTTAGTTTAATAGGTTCTTCAAAAATTGTGCAGAAGTCAATCGGGCCTTCTGGAATCCCCTTCATAATTGCATAGGGTTCTCCAGTTCCAATTTTCTCCGGTTTTGATAAATTAACAGTAGGGAGTGGTTTATACTTATTATTTTCAAGACTAAGAAGAACTTTATCCGGAGGGACTACAAAAGAAAGATCTGTATAATGGATTGAAGTAAATAATTTTTCTTTAACCACTCTATCAGAAAGAACAATTCCATCTTCATAATTCTTTCCATAATAAATCATTACACCAGTTAATAAGTTTTTTCCAATATTTATTTTTCCATCTGTGCAGAAATTGCTTTCTGCGAGTATATCTCCAGCTTTGAACTTATCTCCAACTTTAACATACACCTTAGTTATATCCATATTATCAACATATATTTTTCTTAGTGATATGTTAAAGATATCTATTTCTTTGTTTGAATATACTACAACTAAGTAATGATTATCAAGGAATATTACTTCTCCATCTTTCTTGGCTCTTTTTACAAATTGTGTATAATCAGTATATAATCCTTCACACCCTGATTGAATCATTGGTTTATCAAAACTTGTCAACATTATTGCCTGTCTCATCTGAGATGAAGACATTTGTAATCTAGTCTGGTCATCGTGTTCCAAAAATGGAACTAGACTAACTGGAATAGAAATTGGTGCTTGATCTAGTATATTATCAGTAAACATTAAGTTATTATCTAAATCAACATTTGGAAGAAGATTTTGAAGAATTCCGCAATTATCTCTATCAGGGGTATCTACTGAGCACACCCTTCCAAACATACTTGGGCAAACATCCCTTAAATATTCTGGGACATTTTCCCTATTGAAACCACCAGGACCTAAAAGGCTCGCTCTAGAAAGTTTTGTAAGTTCGTCTACTGGGTTAATTGAAAAGTCAAATTGAACAATGTCAGAAACATTGCACTCAGATAAAATTGCATTTGAGTTTATGTTAAATTTTGGTTGTTTAGATGTTCTGTTTGACATACACAAGTCAAAAACTGCTTTCGCAACTTTTCCTAAGATAAGATACTCAAAGCATCTAATTCTCTTATTTTGGTAGTTTGTATCGTCAATACCATCTGTACTAATAGCATATACAATCTCATCTATAAGAGTATTTGTTTTAAATAATTTTTTAGACATGATATCTACTTTTGGAATAAGGTCTATACAATATAATAAATCTTCTCCTTTTGATCTTGCGTCATATGTAGAAAATTTTGATCCTACTTCTTTAATGTATTCTTCCCTCTTCTCTCCATCATAGCCATCTGCCCAATCTTTTAAATCAAACATTAAGAAATCAATAAGTCTTGACTTATTAGTCAAAACAATTGGTTGCATTGTGGAAAGACCGTACATATCATTAAGTTTTTCAAAACCATAGTATGCTAACATTACCAACGAAAGAGGAATCTTTTTTCCAAGAATTGTCAGATGAATATAAGGAAAATCCTTCTCTTTGGAAATAATCATATTTGCTACATTTGTTCGTAACTTTATTGTTTCACCTCTTGTTACAATTGGAATATCAAAAATCTGAAATTGTGGTATCTTCTTTCTTCCACTAATAACAATATAGTTATCATCAACAAGTTTTGGAATATACATACTCAAATCAATTTCAGATGTTCCTTTTTGTAACTTTATAACTAGATTCTTTTTTAGACTTTTTTCTAATTCTCCAGCTGAAGTTCTAGAATCTTTTATCCCAAATTCATTTATAGAAAATCCAAGTTCTTCAGCAGGTTTTAAGATTTCTCTAATATTGGATTCTAATTGGTCATATTCCTGTTTTCGTATAATGAATATATTTTTTTCTTTATTCACCTTAAATTTAGGATTTACGATTTCCAATTGAAATCCTCCTTTTAGTTTGGAGTTGTTTCCTCCATTGAATTTACTATCTGGCTAAACATTTTTACCAGAGTTGAATCTGATCGTGATGAAAGGAACCGATCGCTCATTCGAAGATATTGGCTATTTAATCTTATAAACTTAATTAAAATTCTTCTTTGGTGTGATCGTTGTTTTATCATACTCTCTAGTTGATCAGCCTGGTATTTCACAAACTCCATATTATTTAGTATTTTTTCTTTCATAATTTCTCACCACATAGTATTTTATCCATAATTCCACTATATAAACCTCTATGAACTATACCCTTTAAAATATGTCTCTTTGGATTAGAAAATCCAAGTCCTAATAACCAACTTTCTTTGCTTGGAACAGATTGAACACTATGATAATCAGGTACAATTTTATCTCTATTCTCTAATAGTCTCCATTTGGAATTTCCTTTCCACATCATTTGAGAAACAACACATTCAAAATGAACATGATATATATCTCTATTTGAGTTATATACCCTAAATAATTCAGAAATTAATTCTTTATATTGTTTCTCTTTTTTCAGATGAAGAAGCTTACTAGCACTATCTAAATCACTTACAATATCTAGTTGCTTCATTTGTTCATCTTTATTCATTTTGGCAACACCAGATGTATGGAAAGTTCTCAAAATCAACTGAGTGTTACACTCCCCTAGAGATTGTGCAGCAATTACACCAATAAACTTACTATGCATATTTCTAAAAGATTCTCCATAGCAAGTATGACAGATATCTTCACTCTTACAGAAAATTGGACTTCTCACTTGAATGGTTTTTCCTACAAAAGCTTCACAATTTTCTGGATCAATTAAAACTAGTTTATTATAGCCTGGAATCTTACAATACTTATTGACTAACATTTTTGCTTTCTTCAAACTATCAACATAAACATCTAAACAATCTGTAGTTCCACAATCATTTAAAGTTTCATGAAGTTGAAGATTTGCACAAGTAAATATAAGTTTTCTTGATAAATATCCAGATGCTCCAGTATTCAACGAAACATCCAATAATCCCTTTCTACAACCGTAAGTGGACAGGAAAAACTCATGCTGGGTCAACCCATCTAGTAAACTATGTTTAATTGGCGTAGCTAAAATCTGTCCCCTAAAATTTGAGATAAAACCTCTAGTCATAACTATCTGTCTTACTTGTTCCCAACTACCTCTTGCACCAGAAGTTATAAGATATGAGTAACTAAAATTATTTTTCAAAATATTTTCTAATTCATTACTAGAAACTTTTTCCAACTGTGAAATAGTATCATCTCCTTCATAAAGAGAATTTCGTATAGATTTTGAATTTTCAATTCTACATGCATCCAATGATAAAGTCGTTCCTAATAAAGTTGAATATTTAAATCCTTTCCACTTAATTTCATCTAACACATTTTTTGTAACTTCTTCAGAATACTTATTTTTTATATCATTTAAGATTGCTATCAATTCTTTCTTTCCAACAACATAATCAATAATAGGATAATCTTCTGGTAATGCTTCATTAAATAATCGTAATCCTTCAGTAATTTCTTTTCCTTTAAATTCAACTTTATTTTCAAGATTTGAAATTCTATGAGATGTTAAAGCATAAATTCCAAGAACAATATCTTGACTAGGAACTGTCGTTAAACTTTCATTTGCTGGATTTGAGAGGTTTTTTGTAGATAAGAACTTTTTCTTTACTTCTTCTTTTGCTTCATCAGATACAGGAATATATACTGCCATCTGATCTCCATCAAAATCTGCATTAAATCCAGAGCAGACTAATGGATGAATCTTAATAACATTATCCATTGACATCTTAATTTTGAATCCGATCATACTTAATCTGTGTAATGATGGTTGCCGATTAAGAAGACAAAACTCGTTTTCAATGGCTTCTTCTGCAATTCTATAAAGACTTGGAATTTTAAAGTCAATACAATTATCTATAAAATCGACAGCATCATTTAGAAGTTTAAACTTTCCAAGCTCAATTAAAATCTTTGATATCTTAAGCTTAAATAGTTCTAAAATCATTACATAAGGAAGACAACATTCATCCAGAGAAAGAGTAGGATCTGGAATAATAACAGCTCTTCCAGAAAAGTCAATTCTCTTTCCTAGAATATTTCCTCTAATCAATCCTTCTTTTTTAGATAGTTTCTCAATTATGTGTTCATAAAGTTCATTGACATCTTTTTGTATTTGTTTAAAATAGGTATAAAATATTCTCTTATCCTTCGAGATACTAAAACTTGTATTTCGCATTGCTTCTTTCTTTGTTAGTATTTGTACATAATATCTATTTATCTTATCTATAACCTGATTATTTCTTTCAATTCCTTTAGCAGCAGGTCTCAAATCCGGGGGTAGCACTATTACATTATTCAGAAATAATAAATGTAAATTATCCTTGATTATTTTCCAATTGGTATTTCCATGTTTAATATTATCATTTGTAAGACCACTAACCAATTCATGAATAGCTTCTAACATTTCCCATCTTTTTGCTTTTTCTGGGACATTTTTATCCTCTACACATACATAGTCGTCACCATCCTTGTATAAACTAACATCATCTTTTTTCATTAAAGTATCTATCATACTTTTAACATTGTTTCCACCAATGCTAATAAGTAAATCATAAAAAATAGGATTTACTACTGGAATTGGAAGAACTATTTTCGCAAATCGTTGTCTTCTAACATTATTATTAACTATATCTACTTTACATGTTTTACACTTTCCTCCAGATTTAGAAGATCCATAATAAATTCCACATTGGCATGTGTAGTTTTTCAATGGTCCAAATATCTGTTCAGAAAATAAACCTTCCGGGTGGAATTTTCTTTTAGTTACTATATTTGGAGATGTTACTTCCTCTAAATTTTCACAAAACTTATTCTGATCTAATAATGTGGGCATGTTTAGTCTCCCGATGTTTTATCTAAAAGATCAACAGCTATTGTTCTTAGATGCTGTTTTACATTTTTTGCAATCATGACTTCAATGTTTGGCATCACCTCCTTAATTAACTGTTTTAGTTCTAATTTTGTAATTTCCCTGTTTTCTTTTTTCATTGTTTCCTTTACAAGTTCAACAATTTCTTCTTCTAACTGAGGACCAAGAAGACCTTTCTTTTTCATTTATTTGATCTCCTCTATTTCAATAATAATATCCTTTGGCTTTTCTTCTGATTTCTTTCTTTCAATTGCATTAACGATTTTCTTATGATTAAAATCAAAAACAATATGAGTTAGATTTTTAACAGCTTTTTCTATTGGTTCTTTTAAATCAGTTACTAGACCACTTAACGTATCCAAGATCTGATTTCTATGAATATTAGACATTAAAAACCTCCTATCAAAATTTTTTATCATAGGAGAAAGCAAACCAAGCAGAAAAATAACAATCATTCATATTATATGTAGATAATAATTTATCTAAACTCCTAAGAGATTCCTTAGAAATTTTTAAGTTATCTTTGAATGTTTTAGACAAACAAAACTCATTTGTTTCTGGATCACTATTTGGATGCTTTCCATTAATAACCACTTTTTCAACATTTGACTCATCATCTAAATATATAGAATATCCATTGATTATAAAATCGGTTTTTATCGAAGTAATTTTCCTGACTGAGTCCTTATATATTACTCTCGCAGGAACTACAATCTTTTTAAATTTTAGTACTCTTTTTTTCATCTTTATTCCTATGCAGAACCATCATCCGGAATTAACTCAATGACTGGACCCTGTGGTGTTATCGGTGAAAATGAAACGATATAGTAATTACTTTGGAATCTCAATTGAATTAATGGAATTAAAGTTATCATCAAGTCATTTACTTCAGATAATCTATTTGGAGGAATAACTTCTTTGACTGTTGGTCTATCCTTTCCACCAACATATACAGTTATGGGTGAGTTTTTATTTGCAGAAATTATTGGTTGTGAATATTCTACTAAATTCAATAATTTATGATCCCCATTACAATAATCATATATTATATCTGGTATGTTTTCTACTCGATTGAGTTTATCTTCTACTTTTTTATCTAAATAATCTAACTCAAATTCTTGAACTAGGTTTTTATCAATTAACTTTTGAATATTATTACTATTTATTAAATTTGATACAATTGCAGCTGCATATAACAGATGATGTTTATGAATTATAGACGAGTAGGAACCTTCCCTATTCTTTTCATATATAATATTATTTCTACAATCTACAATTAATTTTCTTGAAGAAACATACGTTCGAATCGAAGGAGTATTTTCGATCTTATCATATCGAAAATCTCTACAGTCAATAATCAAATCAAAAATTTGATGTATTTCTGTTGAGTTAAATCTAATTGCTATTCTATCAACAACAATTTTGTTGATATTCTGTTTTATTTTATCATATATAGCATCTATTTTCAATCTTCCAATGTCATTTTCATCATATAGACTTTTTCCTACATTATTTATAGTTACCGTATCATAGTCTATTAACGTTAATTTTTTTAAGTTAGTATTTGTATCTACAAGAGTTCGGGCCAAAAAACTTCCAAATGATCCTAATCCGACTAAACAAATACTACTATACAATTCACCATCCTCCGCATATTAGTTTGTTCTCACTTACTCAGAAGGCATCTCAAGTTCCCTCCATAATAGAAACTATTTGTTCCATACATGAATTTACAAACTTTATTTCCTCAATAGTCATTCTTCCAGATGCTTTATATGATGATGTTCCATCATTTTTTTCAAACCTTCTGGAAAATTGTAGTTTTGGTTTTCCCCCATCATAGGATAATATTGATACTATAAAAAAATTTCCATTTCCCTGAGGCATTTCAAATACTTTTAGTACTTTATCTCTATCTTGATTATATGCCATACTATTATCTCCTTGGTAATAGTGGGTGGGTTACAATAGGTTACTCCTTGAAAACTAGTCGGTGTAAGGGGAAACCCTTTGTGGATCTAGCATCAAGTTCCTCCCTACGTCACCCACCCACTACTTAATCTACCTTACTTTTGGAATCTTTTCTGCAATTCTCTTTTCTTTCTCAGTTGGTTCAGGTCTGAACTCTGATTTAAATTTAAATTGCTTGGAAGTTTCTTCAAGGGGATAGAATCTTGGAACATAAACATTCTTACTTCCTTCAGGAATAAAAAATGTTTCGTTTATTCTGGCAAGTTCATCTTCAGTCATTTCTTTTTTAATTTTAAATAAAACAAATGAAGGAAATCTCTGTCTCTCAGCATTTATTTCATCAGAGTTACCTTTCTTCATTACTGCTTTAACAGCTCTACCATGAGCAATATATCTTGCAACTGACTTCTTATGCATATCGAGAAGAGATCTAACAGCAATTCCTCTTGAGACAATAGACAAGTCACTCTTATCAACAAGAATACATGCTGTATAGATATTTCCAATCAAATCATCTGCTTCATAGTAATACTTTGGAAACAGGTTTCCAATGTCAATCTGTTTGCCATCTTCCATCACTTTTCTCCATCGTTGTAGTAATATTTTCCCCAGCTCCCTTTTCAGAGAGCTGGGGAATTCATTTTTTAGCCTTTCCGGCCAGCAGGTTTTAGGAACTCAAGGTTATCTCCCTCTTTGAGACAATATGAATCTTCCACCTCTTTACCATTAACAACTCCTCTGGACATACGATCAACATTAAGAACCTCCCTGAGGAACTCAGCAACTGCACCAACAGTCTTTCCAACTACAGGGAAATTTCCGTATGAAGCACCACAAGATACTAGAATTGTAGTTGTGGTCTTGTTCCCTTCTGAAGAAGAAGGATTTGTAACCTTACTATGCAATACAGACCTCATCTCATCAAGGTTCTGACTTCCAGTTTTATTCCCAGAAACAGTATCTTGTCTGTAGTATGATAGGAGGGCATCAACAATGATATCCTTCCTCTTCTTGCTCATACCAACAATACCAAATCGAGTACAAATGCTACGAAGTTCATCTACAGTTTTCGCTTCAAGTTCTGCTCTAGTCATTTCAATCTCCTTACTTTTTGTTTTTTGGTTCTCTAGATGTAGAATGTGCTCTCATAGTTTTCATATCAAAATAGATTTCCGAATTTGTGAGGTCCATATTTTGTATATTATAGAAGGACCAACACATAATTGTTGCAACCCCTAAGTTCGTAAAGAATAATTGGGGTTCAGAGTTTTGTAACTCTTCACAACTCATTTCATTTGGCAATTTGTCTTCTGGATTTTCGATTTCTGGATGATAATCTGTCAGACTTGGTGTTAGATTTTCACCTCCTTTTCGGACATAGATTTGAACATTTCCATCTGTAAGATCATTTCCTCCAGAGATAATAGTAATATCTTTCAGATTTTTAGCATAATCAGAAACAAGTTTCCTTGTTTTATGATTATCTACTGCTAGAAAAACAGTATCTCCTTCACTAATTATCTTATCTACAGTAGTTTCATCAATAAAATATGGAATATTCCTGAAATTAATATTCTCATATCTCGCTTTTAACTCATTTGTCTTAACCACTGCCTTATTACCCAAAGAGAAGAAATCTTGACGTTCAAAATTTTTCTCTTCGTAATAATCACCATCAACTAGTGTAATTGTTGTTTCCTGATCTTTTTTAAAATTTTTATATCTAGAAATTTTATCAGATAAGATTGAACCAATTCCTCCAAGACCAATAATAACAATTCGTTCCATCAAATCCTCCCATCACTCCCAGTATTTATATAAACCACAGCTATCATAAAGTTCAGTATTTTCTAGTTCAGAATATTTTTTATTTTCACTTCCATCTTTGTAATTATCTGCAACTGGTTCTAGAGCTTTTGTAACATCATTTTTGGTTAATTTATATTCTCGGAAAATACAATCCTTACATGGATTGTATTCCACATATCTTTTTGAGTCGAAATCCAGTTCACCTTGTCTATTCTTCTCATTTGTTCCTTCCCACCAATTCTCCCCATGTCCATAGTGATATCTTCCATACGAACGGTTTGGAATTTCACTGATAGAACCAATAGTTTCACCACCAGAACGTTCTTCTGTAATCTCAATTAGTTTCTTCTGTTCATTATCCCATACCCATCTTGTATACTTATAACTAAGTGTCTTCTTCTTTACAAACTGCATCCAATTTCTATCAAACTCTTTATCCTTATCTGAAACACCATTGATAGTATAACCAATATGTGTTTTTAAATCTTTGTTATACTGTTTTTCTCCGTTTACAATTGTAAATGATGGTTTAAATTGGTTGGGATTATAGTATGAAAATTCTACCAAATCAAGATTTTCAATATAGTCAAGTGGATTAACCATAAATCTTGATCCATTTGTAACAATTGAAGCAGAAATATCCATTACATCATGGTTCATTTTTCCAAGAGTAATGTGCAGTCCATCAAAATTCTTTTCATCGTCACTATCTGTTCCTGAGTGGAAAGCACTCATACTACCGTGACTATGAATAGAACACATAAGAACGTGGTTCTTAAATGTTTTATCTTTAACATAATCAAGACTTGCACCACTAACTTCTTGCTTTGGAATATAAGTTTTATATTTTTTTGTTTCTAGATTATAATATAAAAGAGCTACACATTCCGAATAGTACTCTTTATATACCTCCTTAAAGAAACTATAAATCTTAGCAAACACAGAACCAGGGATCTTTTCAATATTTAATTTTGCATATGGTTTTAGATCCCCAAGAATAGAGATTTTATCCACTTTAGACAAGCTTTCTATTAGTCCAACTTTTTTCTTCAAAAGGATTCCATCCTTTGCAATTAAATAGCAGATATCATCCTTTGGAAGCTCTTCACCTTCGTTATATACATATACATTAAACATTAGTTAATAACCTCACTTCTCATATAAAGAAAATTGGGAAATGGATTTAATATATCCCCCAAGAAGGTTCGGAAATGCACGAACAAATCTTTCTTCTGCTTTTCTTCTTTCAGAATATCTTGGTCTACAAAATCCATATCTTCTTAGTCCATACCTTGAGTAACTTTCTGGTTTATTGTGAACATTAATAGTATTTCTAATTGTGTACGAATTTTTCTCCATTGGATAAGCAATATTTAAAAAGTATGAGTAATTTTTACTAGAAAAGTCGGAAGGAGTATTTTTATAGAAATAAATAACATCTGTCTTTTGCTGATTATCTCTAATAATATAGAAATCGCCAAGTTGGTCTTTTAATTCAGTTGGATCAACCGCTGGAGATAATTTATTCAAAAGACGGTTATACATTCTGTGTCTTTTTGGATAAATTTCAAATTGATCCATCTCATCTGCCCAAAGTGTAAGACCATTTGAGCAAAGAACTAAAGGTGGATGTGAAATTGTATCTGTAATTAGACCAACAATCTTATTTACATCTTTTTTCAAGAAGTATGGAATTCTTGGAGTCTTTGCTACAATTATATTTCCATTCTCAAGATTTTTAACGTTAAGATTAATTTTTCTTATTGATCCAACATATACCATATTTTGTTTGAAATCTATATACTTATCCTTCCTTAAAACTCCAGTTTCAGGATCAATCGTTAAAATAAATAAGTATTGTTCATCATAGACAAAAGAGTGAATCTTTCGTGGAGTTACCATATCATATATATTTGTCCAATCTGCTACAACAACATCATCCCCAACATTAAATTCTATATCTGAGTCATATGATGGAATTAATAACTTGTTTCCATCAGATTTAATAAGATCCTGAATAGCCAGATCTTTATTATATGATGCAGCTTCTCCACTATTGTATTTTCTTTCATCCATAATGACACAATCCTTAACAACAAAGACATCCTTATTGTTAAGTTGATATAATTTATTTAAAATTCTAAAGGTTCTTGTGGCGGGTTCCTTCAAATCTTCAGTTTTGATTACTGTATACTCTAGTGCCTCTTCATTCTCATGATATCCTTGACAATAAACTCTCCACCTTCTAGTAGTCTGTCCAGCTGGAATATATTTTTTATTTTCATTAAATGTTAATATAATATCTCCCTCTGTGGTCACTTCATGTCCAGTATAAAGGATATGACTAAAATACTTAAACATATCATTTGTATTTCTATAAATAATATATTCTTCATCTTTCTTGATATCAATTGAGGAATATCTTGGTTTAATTTCACCCATCTTTCTGGCATCAATTTTATCTAAAAGATAGTAATCAGATGGATCACCTTTTAACATTACTTCAAAATTTCCATCTCTACCAAGTCTTATTTTCTCAATTGTTTTTATCTTTTTAAATGGATAATTAACAATAATTGAGTCTCCAGCAGATACTTCAGAACCATCCGCTAACTTAATTTTATCAACGAGAGATTCTTTTATCTTAAATGCACTAGCAGGAATCTTTTGGACATTGACCATTTTAGAACTACCATCAGTATCTTCTAAGTTAAGATATGAAACATGACCACTAGCCTGATCTAAAATAATATCATTAATATAAAATGTTTTTTCATCTATTGTAATTTGATCCCCAATAGAAAGAGGCTTGTTTTTCAAAAAACATGAATCTATAGATCCAATTCTAGATGAAAACATTTGTCCATTAATTATTATAGGCGTTCGGGTTAGTATCTTTTTTAAATTTGACAGAATTCTGGATGAATCAACGAAAGGCTCACCATAGTGTTGAAAGAATAAATCACATGCTTTTTTCAAATGGTTCTCGTACTTAAGATATTTAACATTAAATATAAACATTGGATCAACTGCTGTATGGTATGCCCACGAAACAAAATCCTTAAACTCTGGAACTTGTTCCGCATACTCAGCATAATTAGTAATATAATCTGTATTGAACGAGTTTGCCCAAAATGCAGAAATAACTGAGTTTACTCCTTCAGATAATCCATCATAGTCATTTTTTATATCACCCAAACAAACTGTTTCGTGACCTCCAATATTTGGAAGATTTGCTTTTAAAAGATAATCATATTCTGAACTTATTGGTGATAACCTATAAAAGACCTTCATTCTCATGAATCTATTTAATTGGTTAAACAGTAATACATATATAACATAGGGAAAAGATAATGTAATTTTATATGGTCTGGTTTTTCCAATGAGATCATCTACTTTCACTACTTTGTCTTTACCTGTAATCTTAAAATTCTCTACACATGAACTAAAATCGAAATCAACATTAACTGTTCTTACAGCAGGAGGGTCTTCAATGACAATTAGTTTATATCCATTATCATTTATATCTACATATCTACAATTTCTTGGAAGAACCACACCTTTTACAGAAAATGTAGTCAGGAGTCTCTTATAAAACTCTTCAGTTTTTACCAAGTTAGTTCGTTTATATGAAAGATACTCATTCTTAGTATTTACAACCGATGCAACCTTTGTGACATATTCTGGACCAATATATATTTCTTGAAAGTTATCATTCACATCTTCGCTGAAGCTCATTTTTTACTCCTTCATTAGATATTTCATTATTCTTGCGTACTCAATAATTATTTTATTTGGGTCAGTTTCATTTATATCCCAACTTTTTACTCGTTTCATTCTAGTTCTCTCTGTTCCACTATTGGTATATGGACCAGTCCAATAACCAACAAAGAATGATCCGGGAGCTTCTCTTTCAAGACAAAGATAACCAATTTCTTCTCGATCTCTACCTTTACATTCAATGGCTAAGAAAATATTTGCACCCTTTGGCATCCTATCTGGATACTCAAATTTTCCCTTCTCTTCATCATATATTCGATCTGAAATTATTTTAACAGACTCGTCTATACCAGATATGGGATCACTTTTTAAGTCATTTATAATACTATCTAGGATTCCCATCATATTCCTCCAACAAGTGTATGTTTTTCAATCATTTTAGAAACTTCCTCATACATTAAATCTATAAACTTATCCTTATCTTTAATCCTTCCATTTATAAAGTGGAATGATAAAGAACTGAATAAATCTAAAATAAATCGAACTAATCTTTTATCGTCTAATACTAAATCTCCCTCAATCATAGATGCTTTATTACCACTAATATCTATCATTGAAAATTTCTCTTTAATACCATTAAATTGTAAATCTTGAATTCTCAATATACAGTTTGGAGCATTTAGCCAAACCCTTCCCGATTGTGTATCAATATCTATTGTTCCAATAATATCCTTAGAAATTACCATATTTCTCCTCCTATTTCAACTTTATTATATAAGACTTCTTGTTAGAAGGAGTAACAAGGTAATCAACTCTATCAAAAGGAACACTTCTCCAATCTTGTTTCTCTATATCATATACTCTTAAAATATGTTTATCATTAATAAGTTTTAGAATCTTTGCCAAATCAACACCCTTTGGATGTTTCTCTTTTGGAATTTTAGAGAAATCTAATGTACAATGCATTAGTCTTACAGTTCCATCCAATTTTTTGAATTTAATAGAAACAGTCTTCTCTACTTTAATTTTATTTAAAAAATCTATTGCAGAAGTTATTGTTTCTGACACGTCACTTTCTCCTTTCAGAATGAATCAAATCAGATGTCATTTCAGAGTTTGAAGCTATTATTTGACTCATTCTCATACAAGTCCAGTTACATAGACGACAATAATGTAACTTATCTCTTGTAAGCATTGGTTTCAACCTTGGATTCAAAGAGAAATCTTTTTCAAATAAATTACTGAGATTAATTCTTCTTGGTGTATCTACACCTCTAATTCTCAAACACAGTCGTATTGTTCCATCTGCATCAATAGATAGGTTATGAATATTCTTTTCAATTTCACAATCCATATTAGATGGAAGATCATTATATATCTTTGGAAGTAATACTTCTGCCATATGAACATTTAAGTCAGCATCTATAATTTTTTTCAGTTGTTCTTGAACATATTGTGACTTTTCAACTAAAAGATTTTTATCTGTAACATTGGAAAAATCATAGTACTTACTTTTTGCAATATCAATAAATGTTATGTCACTATTAATACCCAGTTCAGTAAGTTTTTCAACTAATGGAAATAGAAATGGTAATGTGTCATTGTCAACTGTAATCTCTGCAACCAAATCTTTTATTATACCAATAAACTCAGTAAGTCTTTTTAATCCAGCAATACTTTTCTCTACCCTGTCACCTGTAGCTGCTTTATCAAATATAACTGGATCTACAGATGATGTTAATCCTGTGATATAGTTTACTTTTGTTAATAAATTTTCTATCATTGGTTGCACATCATTGCTGTTATTAGTAATAATTGTATAGTTAATATCATTTGTATTACAGAAATGAACTATTTCAGGAAGATCTTTTCTTAGTAATGGTTCACCTCCATACAATATATGAAATGAACTAGAATTATGTTTTTTAAAACTATCTAATCCCTTGAGAATCATTTCTGTTGACATTTCGTTTTTATGGTATAAAGAAATTTGTGGATATTCTTCTGGAATATCCCTATAATTCCTTACTATTCTACAATATGAGCATTTCAAATTACATTTTCTAGTTAATAACCAACTAACAATATGAACCATATCCTTCGTCATAAACAACTCCGTTATTTCATGATCTTTGGTTTTTCGATTCTATTTCCTGTTGGAATAACTAGATTAGATGTTTGAGCAATATACTGATCTGCCAGTCTCTTATCAGCATCAATTGGAAGAACAATGATAGAATCATATCTAACTGTGATTTCATCTCCTTGCATTGGAAGAAATGGAAGAAGTAAATAACTAATTCCTTCATGTGTTACCATTTCTTTTACTGCCATTGGTTTGGTTAGTTTAACAAGAGTTCTTCCACTTTCTTCTATTAC
>Ga0116146_1002437_pt1 | contig 16613 bp, 10 predicted proteins | sample AD_JPNHG2_MetaG_FD_89748 | JGI IMG/M metagenome (GOLD analysis project Ga0116146, IMG submission 89748) | Active sludge microbial communities of municipal wastewater-treating anaerobic digesters from Japan - AD_JPNHG2_MetaG | ecosystem: Engineered > Bioreactor > Anaerobic > Digestate | place...
AAAAATGGGATTGCGGGTGATAGTTACTGATTATAATCCCAATGCCCTGGGTATGAAATATGCCGATATTCCTATTGTTATGAGCACCCGTGATATTGAAGGTTCTGTACGTGTTGCAAAAAAGCAAAACGAGATAACCCCCATATCAGGTGTCCTTACCGCTGGCACCGATGCTTCCGTTACCGTTGCAGCAGTAGCAAACGCCCTTAACCTTCCCGGCATAAAATTTGAAGATGCCATAGCAGCTACCAATAAGATAAAGATGCGTACCCGCTTCTTTGAGCATGGCGTTCCATCACCTCACTTTTTCCCGGTATGGTCGCTTTCTGATGCAAAAAAAGCAAGCAAGGTATTGGGTTTCCCTGTTGTTATAAAGCCATCGGATAATATGGGCGCACGCGGCGTTGTGCGCATTGACAACAAAAATCAGGTTGCTGATGCCTTTGCTTTTGCAAAAAGCGCTTCGCCAAGCGGTGAACTTATCATTGAGGAATTTATGAACGGGCATGAGCTTTCCATAGATGCTGTTGTGTATAATGGCGAGATTACCATTACCGGCATTGCTGACCGCATCATAGAATATCCGCCACACTTTGTTGAAACAGGACATACCATGCCTTCACAGCTACCAAAAGAGCAACAGGACAGCGCCTGTGAAATAATGAAAGCTGGTATAAAAGCGCTGGGTATTACAATGGGCTGTGCAAAAGGCGATATAAAGTTAACCGATGAAGGACCAAAGATTGGCGAACTGGCCGCCCGCCTTTCAGGTGGATTTATGTCAGCATACACCTATCCCTTATCTACCGGTGTTAATCTGATGCGTGCTGCCATAGAGGTTGCATTGGGCCAGGAGCCCGGAAACCTTGAACCGCTGTATAACCGGGTGGCAATTGAGCGGGCAATTATAACAAAACCAGGGATTGTAAAAAAAATCTGCGGATTGGAAGAAGCCCTAAAGATTACAGGTATTGCTGAGATTATTATCAATGTGAAGCCCGGCGATAAAGTACGGAAGCCAACATCCAATGTTGAAAAAGCAGGTCACATCATAGCCGTAGCCGATTCGCTGCAAGAAGCAGAGGAGGCTGTGCGCAGGTGCAAAGAATGTATCAATATTGAAATATGTGATGAATCCGAACTTTCAATGGATACCATCAACATGTCTGCACGGGAGCGCCTTAGAAAGGTATGCTATGTATGCAAACAGTGCAACGGGAAGGATTGTGCCAGTGGCGTACCCGGTATGGGCGGTATTGGTAACGGCTCATCGTTTAAACGCAACAGCGAAGCATTGCTCAATTACAAGATAAATACTCGTGTTATCCATGATGTCACCAATCCTGATACCTCAACATCGCTCTTTGGAGTACATCTGTCATTCCCTGTAATGGCAGCCCCTATTACTGGAGCGGTTACAAACCTTGGTGGTGCTATCGACGAACTTGATTATAACCTTGCCGTTATAAAAGGGTGTATGGATGCTGGCAGTATTGCCTTTTTAGGGGATGGCGCAGATCCCGAAAAGTATAAAATTATTATTGAAGCGCTTGCCCACCATAACGGTATGGGTATCCCAATCTTTAAACCGCGCGCCAACAATGAGGATATAGTAAAGCGCATAAAGGCAGCCGAAGAGGTAGGTGCCGTTGCTGTTGGGATGGATATTGATGCCATTGTCTTTAAAACCATGGAATTAAAGCATCAGGCGGTTAAACCAAAGAGTTTAAAAGAGCTTACCCAAATTATATCATCAACACATCTTCCCTTTATACTGAAGGGTATTATGAATGTCAGGGATGCTGCACTTGCTGTTGAATCAGGTGCTCATGCCATCGTTGTTTCCAATCATGGCGGCAGGGTACTGGATGAAATGGTAGGCACCATGGATGTTCTGGAGGATATTGTCCATGAAGTTAAGGGATACATCCATATTGTTATTGACGGTGGTTTTAGAACAGGTGCTGATATTGTAAAAGCGCTGGCACTGGGTGCTGAATACGTGCTTATAGGGCGTCCTGTTGCTATAGCAGCGGTAGGCATGGGCTCTGAAGCAGTATCTTATTATCTCAAAACCTTGCAGACAGAGCTTAAAAAGGCCATGATACTGACTGGCTGTGCTACCATCACCGATATCAGCAGTGATATCGTGCGTTCACTGAATCATAATGTGTACCAACCTTTTATGGGGCGATAGTTATTGTTAAGCGGTAGTTGCATGAAAAGAATCTATAGATATTATTGTATTGTTACTGCAGTTCTTGTGATGATTGCAGGAAATAGTGCTGCTCTTGAATTTACTGATTTTCATGGACGATGGAAACTTTTATATAGAGGCAACTACGGCTATGAGTTCAGGTTTGCTAAAAACTATCAGGCTGTTTGCATACTCTATTTACAGAACAATGCTATAGTATTTAAAGGCGTATATACGCTGGATAACCCCCAAACACTTCGTATCAACATAAGCCAGATGAAAAATGTTGATAACATCAATACTGTCTATGGCGCAGGTGGATTTTCCAATGTTAAATCATCGTACTTCTTATTTCATGCTGCACTAGTAAAAAAAGATACTAAAAAAATGCTTGAACTCAAACCTCTGTCCATAGTAATTGACGGGATAACATCCGAAGGTTATTTTGAACCTGTGATTCTGTTGCAAAAACAATAACAAATAGCATGAACTATCGCACCATTACCATTCCGTATAAACAACCTATTGACGCCATTGTCTATAGTGCTAATAATTCAAAAGGCACTGTTGTATATAGCCATGGCCTTTTTTCTTCTAAAGATGCCTATAAAATAAATCAGATTGCCCCCGCATTATGCCAGAGTGGATATACTGTCATAAGCTTTAGCTATTGCTATACACGGGATTATGCATCAGGTACACCGCTTACCATAGAGCTCCCTGCCTGTGCTCATGAGCTCAATGCCGTACTGGAATATGCAGCCAATCATTATAATGCAAATCTTCATATTGTAGGTTCCAGTATGGGAGGTGTAATAGCATTGTACTACTGTGCCATGATGCCGTATACTGTTTCAATAAAAAGTGTCAGCATCATTGCAACACCCGTCCATTTGCAGCATTTAGTAACAACGCTTGCTCCGCTGGGCATCAATGGTGATAGCGTTGCTGTAGGTGAATATACCATTGCAGCATCATCCCTCAATCAGTTGAACAGCATACAACTCATACACTTACTGCCTCGTATTGATGTCCCGGTATGTATCATCCATGGCAATAATGATACTGTGGTGCCCGTTACCCATGCGTATGATATACAAAAAAACCTGTGTGTACCCCACACCATGCACATCATACCTGACGGGGATCATACCTTAACATCAACAAAGCATGTAGACCTGATATTACAGTATATACTGTCATGGCTTACGATGCATCCGTGATTTAATCTATTCTCATTTTTTACTCTTTACACAATCTCATATTACTTTTATTGTATTTTCATGATTTATAAACAAACATAAAAAATACTCCTCAATATCTGATATTTCAAATGCAAAGTTTTTGCAATGGACAAATGAGTTGTGGACTTTTAGCGGCGAAAGTAAAAAGTATATTGGACATCCTGCCCTTTCCTCTTTAGAATTGACTTATCGTTGTATACAATTATTTAACTTTGTGTATGATATATACTGTCAAATTCATAAATTTTATTGACATTTTTAGTATTGAGTGCATATGCATGAATGTACATTAACTATACTATAAGGAGGAGATAGTCATGCCTTTGAAAACACCTTCTGACTATGTTGAAAGTATCCGTAGTTTAAACCGGACCATCTATATGTTTGGACAAAGAATAGAAAACCCTGTTGATCATCCCATCATCAAGCCTTCACTGAATGCAGTAGCAATGACCTATGCTCTTGCTCAAAAGGATGAATATAAAGAGATTATGACAGCACAATCCCACATCACCGGGAATATTATCAACCGGTTTACCCATATTCATCAAAGTATTGATGATTTAGTAAAAAAAAGTAAGATGGGGAGGCTGTTAGGTTCACAAACAGGGTGTTGTTTCCAGCGCTGTGTTGGAATGGACGCACTCAATGCTCTGTCAATGACAACGTATGCAATTGATCAAACGTATAATACAAACTATTATCAACGCTTTTTACACTATTTAGAATACATACAGAATAATGATCTGGTATGCGACGGTGCCATGACCGATCCCAAAGGTGACCGCTCACTTCCGCCACACAAGCAGGATGATCCTGATGTGTATTTAAGGGTTATCAAAGAATTACAAGACGGTATAATCGTGCGGGGTGCCAAAGCGCATCAGACCGGCGCAATAAATTCGCATGAGATTATTGTCATGCCAACTATCGCCATGCGCGAAGAAGATAAAGACTGGGCTGTTGCCTTTGCAGTACCTGCTGATACGCCGGGGATTATTTATATCTATGGCAGGCAGTCGTGCGATACACGCAAGTTAGAAAAATATACCATTGATCAGGGTAATGCGCTGTTTGGTGGTCATGAAGCACTCATTGTTTTTGATGACGTTTTTGTTCCATGGGACAGGATATTCATGTATAAGGAATATGATTTTGCCGGCCATTTAGTTGAACGATTTGCTTCATATCACCGTCAGAGCTATGCATGTAAGGTTGGCGTTGGCGATGTATTGATTGGCGCAACGCAAACAATAGCTGAATACAACGGTACTGAAAAGGCATCCCATGTAAAGGACAAGATTATTGAAATGATACATCTTAATGAAACGTTATACTGCGGCTGTATTGCCTGTGCATCTGAAGGCAAGTGTGAACAGCCGGGTACCTATATGGTCAATACGTTGCTTGCCAATGTTCATAAACAGAATATTACCCGCTTCCCCTACGAGATTGCTCGTTTAGCACAGGATATAGCCGGTGGTGCACTGGTTACCCTTCCTTCAGCCGACGATCTATATCATCCTGAGGCAGGCAAATGGATTAAAAAATATTTTAAAACAAAAAACGATGTTCCAACTGAAAACCGTATAAAGCTGTTTCGCCTTATAGAAAATATAACCATGGGAACTGCAGCAGTAGGATATTTGACCGAATCAATGCATGGAGCAGGCTCACCGCAGGCTCAACGTATCATGATTGCACGCGAATCAAATGTAAAAGAAAAGCAGCAATTGGCAAAACGCCTGGCACAGATCATTGCATCAGAACAATAACAATTATTTACTACACGCTGCCTAAGGCAGCGTGTAATGTTCACTATTTATTAATTGTTATCCCATTCATCAGGATTTTAAAATCCTGAATCATCTTTTCTTCTTCAACCTTGCCTGCCTTCCCCAGGAATAATGTATAGAGCTTGGTAACTTTTTCAGGTTGATCCTGTATCTTTTTTACTACCGCCGCAATCTTTGTGGTACTATTGCTTGCAAATGGTTTCATGGTGTAGGGATGCTCACCTTTGACAATACTATCCCAGTAAGTGATATAATCTTTGGGTAAACGTGTATCCGGTGCATACCAGTTTATAAGCACAAAATAGTTATCTTTTTGATCTTCACTGAGCATTACCCGACGTATTGTCCATCGGGCAGCATTATTATTTCTGATATAACCAAACGTTACACCCATTTTAACATCATTGTTTATTGCAATACTATCATTGGTAACATTGATGGTGAAATCAATGGAATTAAACTGAAGATTTTTCTTAACCTGATAGTTCAATGTTACATTACTCAAAACGCTGGGTAACATGGTATTATTGACCGATAAAAAATCATTCCAATCTTTAAGCTTTCCAAAATATGAAAGCTGTATAAAATTAAGCAGTTTAAGGGTATCATATTTCCAGAATTCAATTTCTGATGTTTCGCATACAAATACTATGACTGCCATACCCTCAGGTGTTGGCGTTGTACAACTTATGATAGCCTCATCTGAATATTCCATTACCCATATACACAGCCGCCATTTCCGCTGATAATTATCGGTATGATATTCAGTGGCTATTGGATCTCCTAATGAAAGAATACGCGTTTTAACATCTCCAAAATCACGCGTAATGCTCTGCCCTTCTAATACCAGCCTCATCCCAACCTTTGGATCATTAAGCATATCCATCATGCTTACGTCATCAGGACGGGAAATATCAATAAACAGCAACCGCTTATCAGGATTTGCTATCCGTATAACACCATTATTACGGATCTTTGTTTCTTTATACTCAATATTTGAGATAGCCCATTTGTTGTTATCCTTGCTCAAGTAATTGACCTGTAACAGGTAACTGTCGGTAAAATCAAAAAGTGGGATAAGCGATTCATCACCATTGGGAAACATACCTTTGCCTTCCTGAGCAAGAAATTGATCCATGGTATCAGTATAAAATTTTTTGAATCGCTGGTTAAATGTTTTTTTTATTTCTTTATACCCCATGGGGAGTTGCAACGTGTCATCATAATCCTTGACTATCGTTTTTTCAGGGAGCAATGTAAATCCAAAATTCATCTTTACATGAAAAACACCCCGGTTCCCCGTCTTTGACACCTCACTTACCGGCAGTGAATAGGCGATATTATCTTTACGCTGTATAACAATACCAACAACATTAGCGTCATCATCAACAAGAGGACCACCACTATTGCCAAAGTTAACATCGGATGAGCTCTTTAACAGCTTAAATCTGTTATCCTCAGGCTCAGGATATGTACCAATAAGCTCGCCCTGACGCATGACGATGCCTTCACCATATGCATTGCCAACCGCGTACACCGTATCGCCAACAACATGCTCTTCTTTTAGTTTAAGATATTTTGTAAACGTTTTGTTCTTTACCGTGAAGCGGATGAAATCCCGATGACTATCGAAAGCTAAAATTTTATCTATTTCATAAACGTTACCCTGAGTGTCCCGTATATAAAAATCCTTATAGATAAGGGAATCGGTTTTTAAATCCAGCACATGGAAAGCGGTTAAAAGCTCTGTTGGCGAAACAGCAAACGCCGTGCCAATTGAATAATATTTATCAACACGAATATTATAGGGAATCAAATGCCATGGAAGTTCTTTTTCATAGGTTAACGTGTCCTTTTCAGGCTTGTTTACTACAACCTCAAAACATGACTGACTAACAAGGCTTTTTAATTCTTTGGAAAGGGATTTGGTATGAGCGGTATTTTTCCCGGTAGCACATGCAACAAATGCAATTAAGATAAAAATCACATATTTTTTCATCTTTTTTACTCCAAAAATATATTTCATTATTTAAAATTATTTGTTTATTGGTTCTTACCTTTAATAGAGTAACTGTCAAGTGAAATTACAATGATAGCCCCATTTTATTTTCATCTGTTAAACGCTTGACTGATACTCGCTATGATAATATCATTGTATTTATTATTTACTATTCAACAATAATAATTATGACTAAAGAAAATGGCAACAAACCCTATGCGCTTATCCTTGCTGGATATGATAAACCTGACCGATCAACCATGATCAAGCGTAAAAAACAGATTATTGAAGCTTATGATGGCGATAGTATCTATATAGGGAAAAATAAATTTTTACAGCAACTGGCCGGGAAACCTGTAATCCAGTATGTTCTTGATGCTGTATACAATGCAAAAAAGAAGGGAAAACCACTGTACGATGCAATATACGTGTACAATGATGTAAAAAACTTCACCGATGTGATAGATACCAGAAAATATCATAACCTGCATGTCATGCAGATGAAACAGTCTGTAGGCGGGCACCTGAAAGATTTTTACTTTAATCACTTAGAGTATGGAAGGCGTGTTGACATCTTCTTTGGTGATACCCCCCGTATAACCTCTGAAGATGTTGAATGGATAAACAGTCAGTATGATACGATACTAGGAAAAGCAAAAGATTATCGAGGTATAACCGCACATGTAGCGTATGGCATTGTAGAATACGAAGACTTAAAGGATGATACATGGCTTAATCATCGCCTGAAGATCATTAAACGAGGACAAAACAAAGGTAAGTTGAAAAATTTTGTTGGTTTTACCACATTTGAAGCACGCGTTGGCAACTCTGCTGCGCTACTAAAACATCGAAGTCTTGATAGTGCTGTTGAATATGAAATTATTGATTTTTTTTACAGTCTTCGCAAAGCATTGGCACCAAATATTTTTTCTAAAATTATTTACTATTTATGGAAAACTAAAAATTTTATCCTTATCAGACAGATAAAGCGGCATTGCATTGAAGAAGAAAGATTTTATAAAGCTGCAATTAATGTAATAGAACGAGTATATAATTTAGATCTGTCAAAATTTGGAGGCTATATCTTTCACATTAAACACAATGCAGCACACTGGGAAAACGATATCGACGGTCCTAAAGACTTGAAAACCTTCAGAGCACATATAAAAAAATAAAGCAAAACATTTTGTTGATAGTTACCCATAAACAATTGGTGCAATAGCATCATCATTGTGTTGTAATTGTAGTTGACATTCACACAAATAAGATGTACACGTTAAGCATGAATCGGGTAATAACAATATTCAATAGCTTTGAAGAAGCCGAAAATAACGAGGTTGAATACTGGAAATCATTGGATCCAAACAAAAAGTTAACTATCTTAGAAGAAATTAGACAACGACACATGGAAATAACCGGTGAAGGTAAGCAAGGATTTCAAAGAGTTATTAAAATTATTAAACAAAAATAATATAAAGTATATCACTGCTGGTGGGTATGCTTTAGGTTATCATTCACGGCCACGGTATACTGAAGATATTGATATATGGATTGAAGCATCATACGAAAATGCAGAAAAGAACATACTTGATGTTGAAGCATTGTTTGCTACAAACCTACCCATGAACAGGGAATATATACAGCATCAATTGGCGGAATTGCACATTACGCCACATCAAAAAATAATAAACATTATTTTGCAATGACCACTTTTTGAAATGAATTTAATATCACCTTGCCGTCGCTGACGCGCTTTGCCCGTATATGAACATAGTATAGCCCAACCCCCAATTTGTTCCCTGCTTTGTTGTCGCCATTCCAGCCGCCTTCTTTAATGTTTTGACCACCCTTTCTGAATGCCTTATCCAGCAGTTTTACAACAGCCCGTCCTTTTATATCATACACCGTAATGGTTACCAATGCATCATCGGTAAGATAGTATGCAGGATAGCATAGTGGATTTTTATTCGTAATGACATTGTTTAATATGCGGGTTGGCCATGGAGTAAACTGTGGTTGCATTGCTACTGTAAATGAATACTCAAGATCATTAGGATTGCCTGGCGGAACTTCTGTATCTGAATCGCTATCTGAATATGAGGCAACCCCTGATTTAATAGTTTCAACTATAAAACGCACATCCGTTCCAAGCGTTATCAAGGGATTGGTATCGGGGATATAGCTAACCCAACCAGTAGAAGTTGTCCTGGTTGCAGCTATACGGTAATAATCTGTATTTTCAGTTAATGCTGGATTAATAACGCCACCAACAATTAAATCAACCCCCACCCCTATATCCCCTGCGGCAACAATAAGGTTAACCGCATCCGGTGAATCGGTTGTAATGTTTATTGTTACCCGTATGGCTGTTCTGCGCAACGGCCTGTTGGAAGCCAGCGTACCAAAGGTTGTATCACCCCATTCGGTAATACCATCGGTAATGGAAACCTCCAAACTTTCCGCTGTTGTTGCTATTGCAGTAGTAATCTGGTTGGCCACAGCAACCTCATAGCCAAAAACATCAACGGCTGAAATCCGTATGTCGTAATCAGTTAACGATTTTAAGGAAGTGATGGTTGCACTGCCAGTTGCTCTATTGCCCAATGCTGCTACTATAGTCCTGTCAAGGAGCAGCCATGTTGCTGAGGAGTTCTCTTTATAATAAATCCTGTAACTGTCAAAATCCCCATCAATCGGATTGCTTAACGGTACCCAGTTAACAGTAATGGTAAATGCCGTGGAAGATGATCCACTAAATGGTGTAAATGGTGGGGTGTTAGCTCCTGGCGGGTCAGCATTTTCCCAGTAAACAGTCCTTGTTACAGGCTGGGGGATACGCGCTGCTACATTCTGTTCATCATCATAGGCGCCCCCGCTTACCGTTATTGCCTGATAGGTAATGGTATCAGTTACCTGCGCAAGTACTGTCGGGTAGGTAACATTTGCCACAGCATTTGGCTGACCATTAGGGATTAATACATCGGTATTATTCCCTTCGCTATCCTGCATCCTTACTGTTGTATTGCCAACAACATTGGTACCTGCCCATTGCATCCGTGCTGTAACCCTGACTTGAGTCCCCGGAACGTTGACACTTCGCCAGTAGTCAGGAGAAGCATTAACCCCTCCGCCGTTTATAATTTCAATATTGGTAATTTCAACCAGGTCACAAGTAACAGTCAGGGAGTTGTTTGAAACTTCCGGACCCCCTGCGGTTGTGCAGGTTATCCGGACCGTCCATGTATGATTGCCCAATTGACTATAGGGAGGTGTTGTATCCAGATTATAAAAATACTCGGCTCCAACCGTTAATGTTAATCCGTCGGTTTCATCTCCATCATTGGTAACCGTACTTATTCCATTGCGTCGTAATTCGGCGTTGGTAATTTCACCTGCGCCAGCATCTGCAATCAGGTGCACAGCATCTAATGCAGCAGCGCCCGGAACATTATATACGATAGTTCCTGTAACATTGAATGCACTGTGCCATGGATTGATCATTGCATCAGCACTAACTCCATCCTGTGCAAAATTTAATATTCGGATTGATGCACATATTCCATACGAAACAAGTTTTGTATCGGTTAATGTATTATTTGCGGGAACTGTCGTGGTTGCTGATGCTACAACGCTTCTGTTTAATGCCCATGCTGATTCCTGAGTATTCCATTGAAACGTAACAGTAAATGTTACCGTAAAATTATTCCATGTGCCGGCAATTGATGATGAACACCCCGCTATCCCGGAAACTATCGTTAAGGTATGATTACCGGCTCCTGTACCAGTTATTGCGGAAACCCGTAATTGTATATTGGTGGAATTTGGTATTGTCAGTACAACCTCGGTTATCTGATTCCATGCTGTTACATCAGGGTCAACAACCTGAGCGGTAAATGTATATGTTTTCCCCGCCAGATAGTAGCCATTTCCCATAGATAAAAAGGTTGGGTTGGATGGTGTTAAAACAACACTGCTGATAGTTGCATAGCTGTTAACAGTATTTAAGATTATGATTAACAACCATAGTATATAGAATCTTAGCTTTTTCATATCATATGTAAAGAAAATTAATTTGCACTTTTTTTTATAATATCATATATTAGCTAAAAAGGTCAATATTTTTATTGTACTTTTTATAATGACCTTTACTGTGACGATAGTTCATGAAAAAAAATACTCTTGTAATGACTGCTTTATTAGCCTGCATTGTATCCTTTTTCATACAATGTTCTAATGAAGCTCCTCGTGTATTCCCTGCCCCTCCTGGCGGCTCAGGGGGTACCGGTATTGGTATAGATGCTCCTGATTTTTTGGGCTCATACCCTGAAAATGGCGACACCTCCATCCCGGTGGACACTTCCGTTGTCCTTGTTTTTTCAGAACCTGTTGATCTGGGTACGATAGTTCCTGGTAATGTTGACATTTCTGGCGGCGTTACCTATAGTGCATCAGCCTCGTCTGATGGCAGAACAATTATTTTAACCATTACATCAGGCAATCTTTCAGCCAATACAGCATATACCGTTGATATAGATACAGGTATCCTTGATCAGGATACTCCTCAACGCAACCTGATAACCAGTTATAGCTTTACCTTCACCACATCTGCAGACACTTCAACATTTGAACTTCCACGGGTTGTAGCTGCATCCCGTTATCCTGCACCATTAGCTACTAATGTAAGTATCAATCAAACTTTTGTGGATGTAACCTTTACCAAACCTATTGATGATACTACCGTAGTTGCAAATGCAAGTTTTGATATAACACCCGGTTCAGGAACAGGCATTACCTTTTCACCGAACCGGCAAACGTTCAGATTAAACCTTGCAACACCGCTCGCCTATGGGACAGTGCACACTATCAATTTAACCGCTGCAATTGAAGATCTATTCAGCAACCCATTGGTCCTTGACGGAAACCATACATGGACCTTTACCACTGAAGCTGCTCCTGCAAGCGGTGCGCTGGCCATAAGCAACGTATGGGTTACTGATATCACTGATACCACCGCTATACTCCACTGGACAACAAGCATTGCTCAAGCTGCTATTTCCATTGATTATGGACTAACTTCTGCTTATGGATCTTTTGCATCAGAACCTGCAGGGACCCGCACTGTGCATCAGGTATCAATAGGAGGTTTAACACTTTCAACCAAATATTATTTTAGAATACAGTATGGCGCGGTCACTGCAACAGGCAGTTTTATCACTGCGGATAATACAGCAACATCCAATGATAAAAGTATTACCGATACTGCTGGAGATAAATCATTATTAACTATCGCCCAAAATCAAACTATTATTTCTGTATCACCATATTATACTCAGGATGGCTCTTCATTCATAGCATGGAAGGACCCTGACGGCACCGTATACGCCTCATATATTGATAACGATGCAGCCCCAACCAAACGCTGGGGTGCTGATGGCAGTGCGGTTGATTCCAATAATAGAACCGTACTGCGGGTTTTTTCTGATTTTATGGGGTACTGTTTTATTGCATCAGGAGATGGAACAAATGTATACCTTAAACGTATTTATAACAGCGCAGGTGCATTGACATTTGATTCAACCTTTGGCGCAAATGCAGCAGCAATCGGGTTAAGCATTTCCACTGGCACCAACCCTGCCGTAACAATGCTATGGGGGAATCAGACTGCTAACAATGTCAGCGCTGGTTTTGTAGCAAAAGTGGTACCTGCTGGCGCCGTGCCAAACACAACCGAAATGAACATCCCGTGGGCTAACTATTTTTTTGATTATGACGTTGATTTAAGCGGTGTTGCAACAGGGAATTATATTATAGATGGTTCTTATAATCAAACCACCGTTAATGTAACCGGACAAAATTATCGTCATGTTCTGGGTACCGCAGCTAATGTGATAACTGCAACTGAAACATACCGCATTGCTGACAATACTGCCAGCACTGCTTTTACCGCCACCGATCATGTCGTAAACAACACAACGGCAGGTACACAAACACCGTACAGCAATTCCGGCACCAACGCCTATACCAATCATGGCGATAATCTCACCGGGTGGGGTACCAACGACCTGATTACTGATGGAACTAATTGGGGATACTTAACGGCAAATGCTGGTGAGGTGTTACTCACGACTAATTTAACCGATTCAGGTGTTTCTGATGGGTTTTTCAGTTTTGACAACTATTTAATCAGGTCCAACACTTCACCGGTATACCAATACAGTTTAGTAAAAAATGAAGATGTCCCTGCGTATTCTTATATTGCTAATCCCGTGGTAACAACTGAGACATGGCTGCCACTGAACGATGATATTTTTAATTCAACATCTGAAAATTATTCAATATGGAATGGAACCTATTGCTGGACACATGTTCAGGATCCACCCTTTGATTCATTTTATACCATATCATTCCTTCCTTCGGGTCTTATTAGCGCCGGTGAAACAGTTACATTGTATTCCTATATAACTGGTGGTACCGCTGACACTCCAAGGACAAATCCACTGTACGATGATGGTGTGGATTTATCCGCTGTTGCTCTTAATGATATCGTTGTTAATCTTTCCGCGTATACCTATTCACGGGCAAATAATATCGCATACAGCTCTGCTGGTGCATTAGGACTTCTGGCAAATATCATGTCCAATAGCCAGCTTTACTGGATTTTACGCTTTGTAAATCCAGCAGAGCCCATACTTGTTATTGGACAGGCAACGACAACGTCTGTCAGCCAGCTTATATCAACAGCAAAATCTGCTGGATTTTCTGGTATTGTTGAAAAAGGTGACCTGATCTACAACATAACTGACAACCGTTATGCTATTGTTACCAATGTTGATGATAATGACACACTTACCTTGAATAAAGATATAATCACAATAAATGATTATTTTATCATCTTTGCAAGCAATGAACCGTTGATTGAAAGCGGAACGGTTACCACAACAGGTAATCCATTTACCGATACCAATGCAAACTTCACTTCAGCCAATGGGGCTGTCCGTGGTGGTGATATTGTCCACAACCTTACTGCCGGTACCAGTGCCTATGTAGTAGCTGTCAACTCAGCTACCCAGATTACACTTAACAATAATATTATGACAGCAGCGGGAGACCGTTATGTCATTATCCAGCCCCGCGTGCTGGTTGCCTATGAACGAACTGGTGATATTTATGGTAAGGTTATCCGATTACGAGACGGTAGCACCTATCTGAATGAATTTACCATCTGCAATGCTGCAGGGACTCAGGCCAATGTACAGCTTATCACATCGGGGTACACAAGCACCAATCCCGGAGCTATTGCATTGTACCGGAGTGGCGCAGGGCCAACCTATACCTACTACGCTAAACGCATCAATGGAGCCGGTGTTATAAATGCAGCAGACAATGCAGCAAACGGTGGATTGGGAGTACAGGCAACACCTGCCAATGCTACACTGCTTGCTGCACTATCCGATGATGCGGGCGGTATGTTTGTTTTATATAAAATTACAAATGATATATATGTCCGTAGAATTTTATCCACCATGGCTATCTCATGGTCAAATACTATTAATAATGTTGTTGATGCTGCAATATGCAGATCAGCAACAGGTGTTATTGTAACGTATAACAAAACAACCAATTCAAGTCAGCTTTTTGCTCAAAGGTATACCGGTGCCGGTGTGGTTGAATTTGGTGAAACAACCATTGTTGCTCTGACTCCTTATGCTTACACAACCAATCTAACAATTACCCCTGATAGGAATGATGGTGCCATCATAAGCTGGATTGATGAGCGTTACCTGTCACAATTAGGCTATACTGTTATGGCACAGGCTATCAATGCAACAGGCACACCACAGTGGGATGCTGATCCAGGTGCCGGTACCGATTACGACGGTGTTCTTATAGGCATCACGAATATATGGTATAAACCCTATTCAGGATTAAAAGCGGTATTTTATAATGATGGCGCACCACCCTATGGAGGTATATTCATATGGTATGACAGGCGCAACAATAAGCAGGATATCTACTATGATACACAACCATACCCGTAGAATACTTTTATCTGCATATAAAACGAAACTATACAAACTTTGCTCTGACTTTTTTATATTCCACTAATCAAGACTTCTTTATCTATTTTTTCAAAATCTTTCATCAAGAGAGAAAATCCCCTGAATTCTTCATCACTCCATGTCCCGGCAATATCGCCACTATCCCTCATCCTTGAAGTTCTCTCTTCAAGCCCAGGAGATTTGTGAATAAGGGAAAGTATTGTTTTGTTAATGCTTGTTCTGTTATTTTCTGCAAGCATACACAACTGATGATATGTTCTTTTTGGCATTTGTCTAAGAGTAATTTGATTCATTATATGCTTCTATGATATCATTCTATGATACTATCATAACTATTCTTTAAGTGTTTATCAAATAATTTACTTCATTTAGATAGTATTTTATATTTTTGTGCCACTACATAGTAAAACGCATTGTATGGCTTGATGATATTCTCCATGGAATATATGTAAGTGTTTACCATCATCTGTGGCTGGATTATGTATTAACGGTGCTTCTATAGCCAGTAACTTTCTGTCATGCTCCATGACAATCAACAGAATCCATCATATCACGTTACGCAAGTTGCTGCTGGATTTACGTTTGCTGTAACCAGAGTGCATAAAAATGAATTAGTGCACATGCAATGGTATATATAAAAAGTAAGTATCGCCCAAAATCTTTTTTGATTTACCTGAATTTAGTATTATTTTATGTTGTACATAGCTATCATTATCATGAGTTTTATACACTATGCCACCATTTAAAGTTATTTCATCATATACACCTTCAGGCGACCAGGCTAACGCCATAGAACAACTGGCAGATGGGATTAACAAAGGTTTGAAGTTCCAGACGCTTCTTGGTGTCACCGGCTCGGGTAAAACCTATACCATGGCAAAGGTCATTGAGAAGATTCAAAAGCCAACCCTGGTACTGACACATAACAAAACACTGGCTGCACAACTGTACCGCGAGTTTAAAGAATTTTTCCCTGAGAATGCCGTGGAATACTTTGTATCATACTATGACTACTACCAGCCTGAGGCGTACGTAGTTTCCCAGGACTTGTATATTGAAAAAGATGCCAGCATCAACGATGAGATTGATCGCCTGCGTTTAAAAGCAACCTCATCACTGGTGGAGCGCCAGGATGTGATTATCGTGTCATCGGTTTCGTGTATTTATGGTATTGGTAATCCCGAAAGCTTTGAAAAAAATCATATACGGCTTGCCACTGGTCATGAGGTTGACAGGCAACAGCTTTTAATGAAACTTGTTTCCATACACTATGACCGTAATGACATTGCATTTACCCGTGGAACATTCAGGGTCAGA
>Ga0116146_1002444_pt1 | contig 16578 bp, 13 predicted proteins | sample AD_JPNHG2_MetaG_FD_89748 | JGI IMG/M metagenome (GOLD analysis project Ga0116146, IMG submission 89748) | Active sludge microbial communities of municipal wastewater-treating anaerobic digesters from Japan - AD_JPNHG2_MetaG | ecosystem: Engineered > Bioreactor > Anaerobic > Digestate | place...
ACGACAAACCGACGCCTGCCGGAGCCCGGCCGGATGGCCAAGCTTTGCCCTTTAGACCGCCCCGCCCTCCCCCCTCGCGCTTCCCAGCATCTCGACCCCCTTGATTTGGAACCGCCGCGCGGTTGACTTCCGCCGCGAGCTTTGCAATAATGAGCTTTGAACTCTGGGGCGCGCTGGTAATCATCCCAGTCTTGAACGCGCTCTGGAGTTTTTCTTTTTTCTCGACCTCGTGCAGGTAGATGTGCCAGCCGCCTGCTTTTGTCCTCTCCCTGACGATGACTTCCGCGATATATTCGGTGTCGCCGATCTCGACGGGGGCGGCGATCACGGCTGTCCTGTAACCGCGTCCCTTCCAATCTGTGCGCCGGTCGATCTCAATGCCTCGCAAGACGATGTCGGGCACGGCGGCGAACGCGGCGGCCTTGGCACGCCCGATGCCGTGCGCAATGCTCGATCTGACGCCGACCCGTGTGAACCTGACATTGCCGATGCCGGGGCGGTCGACGCCCTCCGGGAAGCGGGACTGGAGGAAACCGGTCACCTGCGTGACGAGGTCGATGTCCGACTTGGCGAACGTCCCTGCGGCGACGCGGGCGACGGGCGGCATGTCAAGGAGATGGCGTGCGGTTGCCTCCAGCGCGTAGCGGGTCTCCGCAACGGTTACCGGTGCGTCGGCTTTGAGCGGCATAATTCTCTGATCGCGGGCGGCTGTCGAACACGCCCATCCGTCTTGGGCGTAAAGGGTATCGAGGATACGGATGCCCATCGTCTCGCCTGCAACGTCAGCGCGGGCGCGGAACGCCTGCGCCGCGTCCGGCGTGATGGCGTCCGCCGTGAGATCGAGAATCACGCCAGCAGTCGGCTGGCCGGCGGCCAGCCGGAAGATTTCACGTAGCAGCCCGTCTGTGTCGGGCTTGGCCGGATCGAACGGGATGCGCTTGACGGCGGTGATGCGGTTCTTGGTGTCGAGCGCGATCGCGTGGATCACATTGTCGGCGCCCTGCCTGAGCGCGCGCGCGAGTGCGCCCGCATGTTCGTACGACCTGATCTGCGGCGTGGTGCCACCTGCGACAGCCTCCCAATCAGCCTTGCCGTCGGGGGCGAATTCCTCCATCCGGTCATGACGTAGCGAGTAGAAGCGCTTCCCGTTCGTGACGATATGATCGACGTATTCAACACCGATCTGGCGACCGGCTTCCTCCAGCCGCAGAGTGACGGCTCTATCCGCATTGCTGGGCGTGGGGTCGCCGGACGGGTGGTTGTGCGAGAGGATGATGCCGTCGGCGTTCCATTGCACGGCACGGCGGAAAACCTCGCGTGGGTGAACCACTGAGGAGTCGAGCAGTCCGATCGTGCAGATCTCGCCGGCAACTACGCGATGGCGGCGCTTGCCCACCTTCACGTAGATCGCCTTCATGCTCTCTTGCCACGGATTGCGTAGCGGCATCAAGATTGCGGCGGCGTCGCGTGGTGTGCGGAGGCTCATGCCTCTTAGATCGCGACCGTTGAACATGCCGGGGAAATAATGCTTCCCACCTAGCCCGAACTCGCCTCTGTAGCCAGCGTTTTCCACGTAGAACTCATGCACGATGCGCGACACGGTGTTATCCGGCGATGCGCGAAATGCGGCACTCCATGCCTCGGGGTCGTCTGGATGGGCCAGCGCACGCGCCGCCAGTTCGCGGCGCGATGCGGCGTCGGCAGTGTCTGCGAAGAGAAACTCAAGTTGCCGCCGTGTCAGCTCCTCGCCTTCCTGCGGCATACCGGTCGCCAGCGCGTAGCGGCGCACGGCCAGCGCGATCGCGTAGCGCGGACCGGCGGGGGCGTTGACCTCGGTGTCGGCGGCTGCCTTGCGCAGGAGGTCGGCGGCAGGCGTTGGCGGCTCGCCGAACATATCGTCGGTGGCCGTGTCGATCTTCGCGGCTAATTCGGCGTAGCGCCGGAACGCTTCGGCGATTCCCTCGGCAGGGCGCGAGGAATCCAGCAGGCGCAAGGCCTCGGCTGCGGCGGGCGGCATGGCGTCCAACATGTCGCCTTGCCCGATGAACGCGTCGACCGTGACGGCCTTCCCGCCTTTGCGCTCGCGTGCCAGCATCAGCAGGTCGGCGGCGGCGCGTGAGATTTCATCGGCCAGCGCGTACTCCGGTTTACTTTCGCCGAGTGCGGTCAGCGTTCCGGCGGACATAAGTAGCGCATCGCGCTGACGCTCAAGTCCGAGCGACTCGGCCTGCTCAGTGAACGTCATGACGGTCTCTTTACCGCGCTTGCCGCGCCCTACCGCGAGCGCAAGCATGGCGCGCCGCGCACGGGCACGGGCGGCATCAGTCGGGCGACCACGCGAATCCAGTAGCGAAGCGTCACCGGCGGCGCGAACAAACCACGCGAAAAACTCGTCACTACCTGAACGCGACGGCATCCCATCCTTGTTGGCCGCGAAGAGTCCAGCGGTCCCGTCGCGCTCAATGAGCGCCGCATCGGAATAGGCGCGCTCGGCGTCGGTCATTTGCAACACGGTGTTCTGGTTCGAGAGTTCGGCCAGCCTCTGGAGCGTCACGCCCTGCGGCAGTCTCTCCACATCGAGCACGCGCACAAGGCGCGGACGCGCCTCTGCCGTCATGTGCGCGGCGTCGTAGGGGATGCCGCGCTCGTCTGCGAAAGCCCGCACCGGCGCACGGTAGAGATCGCCGCGGTGATCGGCGTCGAGCGCATCGAGCGCACGGAAGCGTCCGTTGCCCGAGAGCACCATGTAATACTCTTTGCCGTCGCGCGTCACGGGCACGGCGACCGGCGCTCCTGCGGCGGTGTCCGGCGCGTCTAACAAGCGCAACGCGTCGAAATTGGCCACGATGGAGGCCACCTGCTCGGAACTGCCGAGCGCGGCATCGCGGCTACGGTTCTGCAAAGAGAAGTCATAGCGCGGATCGGTGTCGGAAATAAAGCGGTCGCGCGGCAGCAGCACCCAGCGGCCACCCACGCGGATGTTTCCATGCGGCGTGGCGGCGCTCCAGATGTTGCCGTCAGGTTTCTCCGGCGCGTGCTGGGCGGGCTTCTCCTTGCCGTCCGCGACCGGCTTGCCCTCTTCGCCCTCTGCCTGTGCTTCACCTTTGGCTTCGGACGCGGTGGACGCGCCCGCGAGCGGCGAGTCTTTGCCGGCCTTGCCGTCAATGCTGGCGGCGGGCACGGCGGCAAAGTCGCCGACGCCCTCGAAGGGGCGCCCGTAGACGATGTTCTCGAAGATCGCCTGCCGCGCGCCGGAAGCCGCCGCCCGGCGCGATTCCTCGGCGCGCGCGACACCGGCGAAGCGGCGCACAGCGGACACGAAGCGGCGCGCGAGCGGGAAGCGTCCGCCGTGCAGGGACTCATCATAGTCGGTCTCCGCGCCGATCTCCTGTATATCCTCGGCGAGTTTCTCCTCGTTGAACCATGCGGGGTCGGTCGGGCTGGGGCCGTAGGCCTCGCGCAGGCGCGCCACATCGGCGTCGGTCAGCTTTCCCGCGCGGCGGAAGGCGGCGAGCCACGCGTGAGCCGCCTCATGGTACAGCGTGGCTGACGGCGCGTCAGGGGCAAGGTCGATCTGGCCCGTGAGGAGGTCGGCCTGCGCCCCCGTCGCCTCCACTGACGGATCGGCGGGATCGGAGACAGTGAACCCGCCCGCCGCGATAAAACCGTGCTCATGTGTCTTTTGTGTGCGCTCCTCTGGCGTGAGCGCTCGCCAGTCAGCGGCGGTGATGAGTCCGCCCGTGAACTGTTCGACCGCTTCAGCGGCGTAGGTACTCTCGGGGTCGAACGCCACGGCGGAATCAGGGCGGAAGAGAATCTCGCCGCGCTTTTGGCCGTCTTTATCGCGCAGGGTGAGGAGCGCTGCTCCCGCCCCGTGCTCCGGCGCGGGAGCGGCCTCGAAGCCGGTCATGCGCCTCAACCTCTCGGCGGGCGAGAGACTGCGGTCACCGCTTAAGTACGCCGCCTTCCACGCGCTCGCGGCCATCGGAGAGGTGGCGTGCCTTCGCTCTTCGTCGAACACGTCGGCCAGATCATTGGCCTGCTTCTCCGTAAACTTCATCATCTTGCGGAACGCCTTGGCCGCCGCGTCGCGCGTCCCCGCGCGCTGGTAGATGGTGCGCAGGGGCTGGAGGTCTTTCATGGCGCGGATGGCGCGTGCCTGCTTCTCTTCGCGGTGCGGGTCGGCGTCGGTGTCGCGCGCGAGACTGTCGCGGATGTCGGCAAGGACGCGGATCTGGCGGCGCTTCAGCACCTCCTCCTGCCGCAGATACCCTGCCACGCGCGCGGAGCCCGCCTCGGTGAACCCATTCTCGACAAGGCGCGACTCGGCGTCCGCGCCGGACTCGGCCACGACCTGGCGCGTTCCCTCCCAGTCCAGCTCGCGGTAGGGCGTTTTCTCTTTCTCGGCCTCGGTCTTGACCACCATGTCGCGACCGACGATGAGGGCATCGACCTCCCTCTCCTCCCGCTCGGCGGCGAAAACGTGGTCGAGCACGGCGGCCTGTTCCTCTGAGATGTCAGTGCGCTTCATGAGCGCGTCCAGCCCGCCGTCCTCCCACGTCTGGCGGTAGCCGCCCATGACATGCGCGGCGGCGCCCCACGAATCCTCGACCGCCTGCTTGGTGCCGCGCCCGGCGTAGGGGTTGTCCGAAAGCAGAAACCCCGCCTTGCGTAGTGCGGCGGCGGTGTAATCGGCTAGATCGGCGCGTCCTCTAGGGGAAACCGCTCGGAATCCCTGTCGCGCAGTGCCAAAACCCGAGACCAAAGCCATCGTGCCGAAGGTCTCGCCGAACTCCCTGACGCCCGCGCCGAACGCCTCCGCCCAACCGCTACCGCGGTCAAGGCCGACGCTCTTGGCGTGGCTCTCGACCACCGCCTGAGAAGCTTCTTCCAGCGTCTCGGCAAGCGTCTGCTTGCCGACGTGCGCGGCCAACTGTGCGACCACCTCGTCGTCGATTTTCGACGCCAGCCGCATGAACATCGTCTTGGCGGCGATATCCCCCGCATCGCGCCAGACCGGCAGCGCGGAGACCCGCTCGACACCCGCATACACGGCACCGTACAAAAGCTTGCGCGCCTGCCACTCCGTGCCGCGTCCGTAGATATCGCCGCCCTCAGCGGCAACCTCATCGTCAAGCCGCTGCATGAAATCGCCCATGACGGCGGCGAAGCCCACACCGCCCGCCGAAGCATAGGCCATGTAGGGGAGCGTCGAGACCGCGCCGATCAGCGAACGCACGATATAGCTGTGCTCCGCTCCGCTCGGGTTGATGCCCGCCGGATCGTCCAGCGCCTCGCGCAGGAGTTGCTCCGTCCGTGCGCGGCGGTTCATCTCGGCGTTATCGACCAGTCCCGCGTCCTTGCCGAAGACCGCCTGATCGATCGATGTCGTGAGCGTGTCGATCTGCCGCCCGACGTTCAAGGGAAGCTGGATAACGCCGTTCAGGAAGCCGATGCCCGCATCGCCGAGCGTATTCCAGAACGTCCCTGCCTTGGGGTTCCGCGAGAGCCGCGCCAACCGTGCGACCGCCCGCTGGTCATCCTCCGGTAGCCGCTGGAAGTCAGCGATATCCGCACCGCGCAATTTGCCGTCGCGGAACACGCCCGCCGCGATCTCCCTGGCGCGTGGCGAGAGCGCGGGCGAGAGCGAGAGCCACGCCACCGCGGGATTCTCACGCATGAGCTTGTCATAGTGCGCCGCGACCAGCTCGTCATCCAGCCGCTTCTGCCGCCACGCCTTCATGGTGGCACGGTCATCAGCCGCACCCTCGCGCTCCTTCGGCGGCGGAGCGTCAGGGACACCTTCAAGGGACGGGAAGCGAAAATCGGCAAAGCGATTTCGTGCCTCGGCATCCTCGCGCAGCCGCGCATTGGCGGCCAGCACATCGTCCGGTGCGCCGCGCAATTCAGGCGCGCCGTCGGCGAACCCGACACCCTCTGGAAATCCACGCTTGACCGCTTCGGCGGCGCGGTCAATCTTCCCCAACGCGTCGCGGGCGATCTTCACGCGCCCTGCGTCATCGGCGGCCTCGAACGCTTTCAGTTCGTCGGTCGCGACATACTCCCAGATGTCGGCGGCTTTCTCGAAGCCGCGCATGTAGTCGAGATACTCAGCGCCGGTCGTAAAGGGCTTGCCCTTGTTCCAGATGCGCTCGTCGTCCACGCCGATCGCATACGACACGCGCCGTGCGGCGGCGCGCTTCATCTCGTCCGGCGCGGTGTCGGGCGTGGCCAGGTCAAAAGGCATCATCGCGAGCGGATCGCGCGGCGTTCCGCCGTACGCGTGCTCCGGCTGGACGGAAAGGACACTAGGGTCAATCGTCTGCATCGTCATCATCCTCGCTCTCTTCTTCATCAGGCGCACCCGCGCCGTAGCCGCGCACGGACGCACGCAGGATCGTTTCCGCCTCGTCGAGCGACCGCTCAGAGCGGCGCCGCGCCAGCGCGTCATAGACCGCCTCTGCCTGCGCGTCCAGATCGACAGCGAGCTGACGCGCCTTCAGGTCGGCCAGCAGCTTGAGCTTGTAGCGCCGCGCGTCGAGCTTCTCGTTCGGTGTGGCCGGGTTGCCGTCAAGGTCGGCCATCAGCCCGTCCGCGTCATCCGCCGCGACCAGCAAATCAATCAGCTTCGGCACATCACGCGCCAGCAGCTCGCGCTTGCGCGTGACGGGCGTCTCCACAACCCGCGTCTCGCCGGTGAGCCTGGGCCTCCGCCAGCCCGCCGCCGAGCCGCCAGCGGGCGATGTCCCCCAGGCGTGCAGGCCGGGGAGAGGATTGCGGAAGTCGTAGACGGGATACTCCTTCTTCTCGACATCCGCGACCTTGATTTTGGCGACGACGCGGTCCGCGTCCTTGTCCTGCGAGAGCCGCGCGCCGCCAGCCGCCCAGACGGTTCCGATCGTCTCGCCCAGCGCGTCGGCGACCTCGGCGGCGGCGCGCTCGTAGCGCGCCTTTTTGCCCGAAGCCTCGATCTGGTCGAGCCGTTTCTTCTGGGCGATGTAGTGGGAGAGGCCGATATGCCCCGCCTCAAGCTGCGCGACCAGCAGGTCGCGCCCATCGTCCAGCGTGACGTGGCGGACGCGGCCCTCGGGGTCAGTCCAGATGCCCGCCCCCATCATCGCGCCGAAAAACCGCGCGGTCTCGCTCTGCGCCTTGCTCTCTTTCTCAGCGAGACGCTTCTCGTGTAACGGCTTAGCGAATGCCAACGCGTTCACCCGGCGCGGGTTGTCCCCCGGCTCATACTCCTGCCCCTCTATCAGCGCGGCCAGCGCGATGCTGTTCTCCTCATCCTGAGCGCGGTCACGGATGCGCGCGGCGTCTTCCGCGACCGCACCCAAAAGCCTGCCGCCCGCGCCGTAGGTCTTGGCCGCGTCCTCGGCGAGCGCGGCGAGCCGTTCGCGCTTGTCGAGATCAGTCTCGGCACGCGCCAGCCCCAGCATCCCGTCGAGGCGCTTGCCGATCGCCGACTCCAGCGCCGCGAGTGCATCGGCCTTGAGCGCGGGCGGCAGCATCTCCGCCACGCCCCGGGCTGCGGCAATCCGCTCGGCGGCCTGCGCCTCGTCCTCGGCGGTGCCCGCCGACTTGACCAGCGTCAGCGCGCGCGTATGGTTGAGGCGGTCCTTCTCCCCGGCGTAGGCGGCGCGGTAAAGTTTTTCGGCGTCCTCGCTTGTGAACGCCAGCCGCTCCGGGTCGGTCTCGTCAGGGTTCACAAGAAAGCGCCCGGCCTTGAGGCGTGCGGCGGCATCAGCGGCATCGGCGGCGGCACCCTCGAAAAGCGCGTCATCGTGCGCGTACAGCGCGGCATTACGTGTGCCGGTCGCAAGCGTCGCTTCGGCGGCGGTGCGGCGGCGCGACTCCGCCGAAGCCAAATCCTTCTGCGCGGCCAGCGAGAATATGCGCCCTGTTTCAAAGAGCAATCGACGGTCGGCGCGTTGACGCGCTTCGGCGGACGCCTTCATATAGGGGCCTTCGGGGTCGTCGCGCCACGTCAGCCACGTCTCGCGCATCGCGTCGACCGCGCTCCCGTCGTTCTCGCCCCAGTCACGGATACCGCGTACGGGGTCGGCTCCGGGCGTGTCACTGGGTCGCCCTTCCCAAGCGCCTGCCTGCGTTGAGCGCCATGAGTTCACGAGCGCGGCTTCTTCCTCCTGAACGTCGCGCTCGTGTGCTCGCGCCGCGATGTCAGCGATCCCCGACGCCGCGCGCCCCGCGTCCGCCAGCCCGTGCGCAAGGATGCTCCGCCCCCGCGCGAGCGGCGCGGCGGAAACGCTCATGACGCCGGGCAACTGCACGCCGTTCCAATCATCCAGCCTGACCATCGGCACTTTAGGCATATCCCTCTCCTCTCGAATCCCTATGCGTTCATGACGGTCGAGCCGCCGCCGTGCGTGCCGGACACTCCGGCGTAGTTGGCCGAGATTTTGCTACCGCCGCCCTGTCCGGCCTTCCACTCTTTGTGCGAGTCGTAGCCCTTCGCGGCGTAGCCCGCCACCTGCCCCAAGCCGGAAAGCCCCGCGCCCCACATCTCCATCGTCGCGCCGCGACGCGCCATGCTGCCCTGCGCGGTCAGCATCGAGGCGTTCACGTTATGCCCCCACGCCTCATACATCGCCTGATCGCGAAGCTCCTCCATGCGCCACGCGGTCTCAGCGGCCATATCCTGTTCCCAGACATTCGGTGCGCTGTTCGCCTCGCCGTCGATGAGCATCCCGTTCTTCGCGAACTCCGTCATGCCCGCCGCGACCTCCAGCCGCCGTTGTTGTTGCAAGCGTCCGGCCTGAATCTCAGCATTCTTCTCGGCCAGACTTGCCCGCTGGCGATCCAGCGCGGACTGGTAGTTCATCATGTCTTTTTGAAACTTCCCTTGCTGGTGTGCGCCGTAAACAGACATGCCCGTTCCGGCGAGCGTCCCGGCTGCGGCGACTCCAGCGAGCGCGATTGCTACATCACACATGGGCATCCTCCCTCTGAATGACGAAAAGCTGAAACAGGTCGCCCGTCCACGGCGACAAATACGCGCCCTCGACCGAGAACCACGCGCCCAGCCACTCCAGCCACGAACGCGGGCGACCGATGGTCGTCAACGTATGGTTATAGAACGCCTCGATCTCGGGGTACGCCTCCAGCATGACGCACAGCGCACGGCGCGACCAACGGCAGAACGAGACCGGACGCGCCTGTGCGTCATCCGTGGCCAGCATCCAGATACGTGCGGTACGCGCCGTAGCGGAATCCGGCACTACGCCGAAGAGCGCCAAGGCTTGCGCCCCTTCCATGACCGCCCACGTGCGGCCACCTGACGCGGACACGTCGGCGATCTCACGCGCAAGGTGCGCCGCGACCCCGCCACGCGGCGTGCCGGTCGCGCCCAGCACCTCCATCAAATCAAAGGCGCGCATCCGCCGTGCGAAACTCGCGAGGAAATGCGGATCAGGTAGCCCGATCTCCGATATGCGCGTCTCCGTCCGCACGTCTACCGCCCTCCTTCAAACTCAATGTCAACAACCACGCCGAGGATCTCCGCGCGTCCGGGCGCGTGCCCCTCAAGGCGCACGCGCCCATCCCAGTCCCAGCCGCCGCGCACCGGTAGCTTGATGTCATGCGCCGCGTCCGCCGACGGCGCCCCCTCCACCTGATCGAGCGGCATTCCCGGCTCTCCTGCGAAAAATTCCCCTGTCGCGAGTGTGCGCACAGTCGCCTGAACCGCACGCCGCCTAAACCCGTGCGTCGCGCGATCGGGGAACTCCGGCCTCAGCGTCTCAAGCGCCCAGCCGACCGGCACACCGTACTCATACGTGCCCGGCCCCGTAAATGTGACTACCCCGCCGGTGCCGCGCTGCCACGCGCCGCCGTTCTTGCGCCACACGGCTTCCGCCGATAGTGTGACCTGCCGCGACGCGCCATCGGCGAGGTTCACCGACTGCCGCCAGTCCAACCGGTCGACACGCCCCGACCCCTCGCGGGCGAAGCGTAGCGCAAAGACTTCCGCGCCACGGCGACCAATGAGACAGACGGCAGTCGTCGGTTCATCGCCCGCGCGTTCCGGCGCAAGCACAGACCCCGGCACAACGATATCTACAAGCTCGAACGGCTCGCCGTCAGGATGCCGGATTTCATGGCGCGACCAACCGAAGACCTCATGCTCGGGGAGATAGGTAAAGGATATGAGCGCCCCGTCATCCAATAGCATCCACAGCACGCCGTCCGGGTGCGGCTGCCACGCCGCCGCACGGACACGCGCCGTACGCGTCAGGTGGCGCGAGAGCACACTGCGATCAACCGTCATGTGCGCGTCGTCGGCAAACGAGTAGCGCATCTCTAAAAGCGTCGCGTCGTCATCCGAGAAAAAGAGCACCGCCGAACCCGTATCCAGCGGCTCAGCACGTCCGACTCCCGCCGGATTGACTTTCTCTGCGGTGCACGTTCTTGCACAGAACCCCTCACCATTGGAATGCACGGCATAGATACCATCCTCGGTCAAGAGTAGCAACCGCCGCCCCGTGCCCAGATGCCGGACCGTCGAGCTACGCATTACCGGTAGCGTAACCCTAAAAGGATCCATATCATCGCTAGGCCGGTTGGCCATCCACGTATAGAGATCCCCGAGCCGCGAAAACCAGAGCGACCACGGCGCGTTCAGATTGCCAGCGTATACCTGCCTCTGCTGATAGAATCCCACGATGCCATAGCCGCCCCCATCATCACCGTCGCGGATATTGCGCTGGGCAGACGTGTAAGTGTCCGGTACGATGTTGTCATCTACAAACATGAGCACGCTCCCGCCGCTATCCGCGGCGGCTAGGTTCTCCTGCGTGATCTCGAACGACGCAATCTCGCCGTAGCCCCCACCATGACGCTTGCAAAGGATCCATGTATGCCCAAGAGCTGCATCGGGCACGCTCGCCCGCGGGATTTTGAAATTAACCACCGCCCCCGCTGACCACGGAGAGCCGACAGGTACGCTTTTCCCTTCGAATAGCCGCTTGCGCCGTCCGTCCTCATCGCGTGCCCAGAGTCCGTAATACACGGTCTTGGTGTTTTCGTAATCATCCCATCCTTGCAATGACGCCGAGAACGATGCTTTGGAGACGGTATAGGCGGGCGGTCCCGCAATCTCCTCTGGACGAACCGTCCACGTGATTGTATCCCCGATGAGCTGGTAGACAATCCGCACGGGCACGCGCCCCGGCGAGGAAACAAAAAGCGTGTCCCCCACCTGCACCGCACGGATATTCCCAGAATCCGCCGCCGTCCATCCTGCTGGCGCAAATGTGAACACCCCACCGAAGGCGACTTGTGACCCAGACTGATCGTAAATGCCAAAATATCGTTGCAAATCAAACCATCGCGCCGTCCCCACGGCCAAGCAGAGTACGTACGCCAGCGTATGGTCATAATAAAACGGCACCACCGAAAACGCACCACCCGACCCCTGCCAACTCCCCAACCGTACCGCGTCCGTTCCCGGACGTTGCAACGCCGACCCCGTGCGGCGCGGATACATGTTCATCATGTGAGCCGCACCTTTTTGATACGCGCCCAAATCTGAGCGCATATGCAGCTCAGGTGCCAGCTCACCACTCGCAAAACTCTGCCGTACCGATCTGATCACAGCCACGCCTCCCCGCGCCGTGCCGCGACATAGCGGTTCACCACCTCGCCATGACGCCGCGTCAGATTGGCCGCTTCAGCCCGCGCACGCGCCAGCGCATCGAGCACCCGCACGCGGGCATCCTGCGCCGCGCCGCGCTGACCGGTCAGCGCATAAGCGATCAACGCGCCCAACTCCGCCGCCACCGCTTCGCGCACACACGGCGGCCATTCATCCGGCTGTTCGTTGTCATGAACGTAACGGAAACGCGCACGCGGTAGCGAGAGCAGGAGCGATCCGCGCTCGACCGCCGCGATATCCGCAGGGGCGCCGTCCACCGCCATCGCCTCTAGGCGTAGCGCATGGCCGCACGGTGCCGGATAGCGAAAAAAGCCGCCCTCCGGCTCACCGTCCATCTCCGGCGTGACACGCGTGAGACGCGGCCACCACGCCGCGCCGAGCACCGACTGACGCGCCTGATCGCACCAGACCTTGCAGAGCGACGCCTCCTTCCCCGACGCATCGAGCGTCGTGATCGCCCGCTCGTGGCCAAGTCCCGACAGCGCCATATTGCAAATATCAATCGTCGTCACGCGTCACCTCTTTGATTACTTCACATTGAGCTGGTACGCATCCGCCGTGATCGCCACCGGTAGCGGTGCGGTCTTCCCTGTGTAGCCCCTCGCACGTAGCGCCGCCCACATCGCTTGCATGTTGGCGGGCTGACTGATATCAATCATTTTCTCGTCAGGGCGTGCCGCAACCCACGCACGGCACCGTGGGCACGAAGGACACCCGTAGACTCCCTCGCCATCCGCGCCTGGTGCGCCATCATAACCAGCCGTCGAGTAGGTCTTGGTGGCCGGGATGTATTCGACACCCTCGATGCTGTCCGCTGCCACATCGGCATCCGCCGCCGTAGAAGTCGAGATACTGACACCTTGGGCAGCCGCCATGAACTTAGCCATGCCCGTCATAAGAGCGCCGAGACCGTTCAGAGTGCCGTCGATCCCGGTACTCTGCTGGCTCGCGTTGGCTTTCTTCACGCCCGCGCCGAGGTCTGCGTCCGTCCCGTCGGCGAACAGTCCTTCCGCCGCAACAGACGAGACCTTGTCTCCGGTCCCGACCACCGACACCTTCGACTCCGTGACCGTACCGTCAGGAGCTGTCTTCTTTGTGTAAGCCGTCGCGCTCGTGAAACAGCCTGCCGTCATTCCCGTCAATGCGGCCAACGCCGCAAACATCATCATCGTCGTATTCATGCGTTCACCCTTTCGTTATTCCCAATCGAGAAATTCCATGCGGATTTGCTTTGTGCGTGAGCGCGGGATGAACTCCCCGCCGCCTACGGGTTTCAGCCATGCGGCCTTCAACCTCGCCGCCTTCCCGTCGCGGATGCGTCTGGCCGTCACGTAACCGGGTTCGTCCGCTTTGATTTCGATTGTGTACTTATCCATGCTTTAGCCTCCAAGGATGCGCTGCAATGTTGCCGCAAGTTCCGCCCGCGCCGCCGCGATCTCGGCTGCGGAAGGTGCCTTACCCTCGAACAGGTTGTACTGGTCGGCAAACTCGGACAGCGACTTGGCGATGATCTTGTTGTACGTCCCGCTCACGACACCGGCCTGGCCCAACGCGTGCTGCACCTCCGCGATGAACGCCGCCACAATCGGCTGGAGATAACACCAGTTCGACTCGACCAATGACCCCTTGGTTTTAGCCTTAAGCCACACCACCAGCGCGTTCAAACCGACAACGATGATCGTTATCAGCGCGGTCTGCACCGCCTCGTTCTGCAACAGTTGATTCATACCATTCTCCTTTTACCTCTCCTTTTACCCGGCGGCATGCCGGAAATCATTTGAATGCCGAAATGATCAGCGTCACGATGTCGCCCGCGAACGGCGAGAAGCACACTAAGGCCAGCGGCCAACGCCACGGCGTCAGAAGCACAATCAATTTCCCGGTGCGTTTTACAGGTTTATTCACGTCAAACAGGACGGCGCATTTCGACGCATGCGCATCGATGGCCCGGATCGTCCTGTCATGCGCCAACAGTTCGCGGCGGATTCCAGATATCACGATGCGCTTGATGCCGCGCAACGCCGCGTCGCCGGTGCCGTTGATCTCCTGCGCGTAACGCAGGTCGTCGGCCAGTGCGTCTTTCGTCTGCCCGTCAAGCCCGCTTTCGGCAATAGCGTCTTTAAGCAGATCCAACCTTACGTCGTCGCTCATTTGTCATTGTCCTTCTCTTTCTCGGCGTTCGCGGCCTTCTCTTTCTCGGCGTTCGCGGCCTTCTCTTTCTCGGCTTTGGCTTTTTGCGCACGGCTGGCGATGTCAAACATCAACGGAAACTCCCGCGTCTCGATCACTTCCTGCTTGCCGCCCTTGCCGTTATCCTTCTGCTTCTTCACATCAGCCCTGATCTTCGCCTTCTCCACGCGCACCTTCTCAGGCTTCGCCGCCACCGAGAACGCGATCAAAACAGCCACTATAAAAATTGCGCTTCTCATTGCCCAAACCCTCCAAACGCCACCTCAGGCGTGATGTTGATGCCATTCTCAAACACATTCGTCATGCCGCCTATGACGTGGTTCGTGGTCGCGCCAACCCACACGTCGTCTCCGTCGTCGATGACCAGCGTCCCGTGCAGGTCGAAGCCTTTCCCGCTACCAGCCGGGCTGCCGAACAAGGCTTCCCCGATCCAGTCACGCACATCACCGACAAATGCGGAAGGCACTGCGCAACGGAACCAGTAGCAGGTGTGAGAGCCGCTCTGCATCTCCAGCACCACCGTGTCGGGATAGCTGTTCGTCACTACTTCACTCGTATACCTCTCCACCGAGCCGTCATCTCGCGTCCTCGCGTACTCGATCAAAATCACCGCCGGATTGGTGGACGCATGGTCGTTGAATTCCACATAGTGGTCTTCATAGAGGGTGCCGCCGATGTTCGTCTGTGCAACCCACGGTGTCCAAGCCAGCACATTCTGCCGCTCGTGGTATGGCAAGCGGTCATGCGCGTCCCAGTTGAAGCTGATCGTGTAGTTGTCCGCGCTGTCCGTCGCCTCTTCGATGTAATCGAGGTCTTCCTGCGCCTTATCGACAGCCTCTTCTGCGCCGTTTATCATCTCGCTCGCGTTGCTCAGCACCCACGGCTGGCAGGGATCCCAGAACAGGACGCGGAACACGCGCTGGATCATCGTCGGCCCCTCTTTCGTTACGGCAGTGTCTGCGCACACAACGACAAGCGAGATCATCAGCGCGGTCACCACACGCCCGTTCTCACGGATGAACGTAGAAAACGGCCCAGTCCACCCCGTGCGCTCGTGCACCAACACGCAGAACCACAGGACAAACAGACCTATGATGCCTATCGCCGCAGCAGCCATGACCCTTACAGCCCTCCCAGCGGGGTCGGCTCGACAAGCACCCCCCCCTTGAACACCATGACCGTCCCGCCGCCTGCGTCCAACGTGCCGCTGTACCCCATCTTGCCGTCAACGCAGATGCCGCCAAAAACCACCCACCACAAACCGCTTCCGGACGCTCCGGAGCTGTTATCCACCACACGGAAAAACGCAGACCTTCCCGCGTCTCCGGACGGCTTGGGAAGCGAGAACTCATACGCCTTGGCCGTGTCCGTCCACTCCGGCTGTATGGGTATCTCCTGAACCGTCGCCGTGCATTTCTCCCACTCCCCGCCAGTGAGCTGCATCCGCCAGTCGAGCACCGGCACCTGCAAAGGTGTTTGCTTCACTGTCGCCTGAATCTTGATCGTCGATGAGTCCGTGCTGATGCTCCGTATGATGATCGTCTGGTTGCTCGGATTATAGGCAACACCGCCGATTGACTGCACGTAGACGGTCGAGGTCACCACGTAATTCGTGCTGTACGTCCGCACACGGTCGGCGTAGGATGCCGTCCGCTCCGCCAGATTGGCGGACGCCGTGTAGATATTGCCCGCCACGCCCTCGAGGGTGTCCACCTGACTGGGCGTGGCAATCGTGTTCGGCGGGAGGGTGTTGCCAGCGTCGTCCACCTGCACCACCCAGTTGGTGGTGGCCGCCTGAACAGCCAGACACGCCACCCCGCAAAGAAAGATTGTCAGTTGTCGCTTCATTGGATTTCTCCTATCGCCATAATCCAGTCGTTTGTTGTGACTAGCCGGACGGCAAGGTTTGTGGTGGTGTTCAGTTGCGGGAGATACGGGCTAGGCTCCGGTATCGCCGCAATCCGCTCGTTGACGTATTCCTCCGTCGCCAGTCCGCCCGTCGCTTCTGCCACAGCCTGCGGCACTATTTCCGACACCTTCGCATCGACATCCCCTTGCCAGTCCCCCCACAGCGGCAACGTAACCGTCTCGGATGTGTAGTTGGTGGTCACGGCAAAAGGTCGCATGGCAGCGTGAACTGGTGTGTAGCCTAATCCATCGGCATTCTCCGCCACATACAAAGCCGCCGCATTCGCAACGATAGGTCCCGTGGCGGAGACAGGACGCGGCGTTGCCCGCCACGATATCCCGTCGGCAGATACATAAAAGTTGGTACCTAGCTCAGCGCCCCACATCTCATCGACGTAAAAAAATCGGTACGGTTCACGGACTCTGCTCGCCGGAAGATCGGTGTCCTGCCAGACGCTGAGATCGCTTGAAACCCGCGTAACTATCGGAGTGTCAGGAGAGGGCGAACTAGGGGTATAGCACCCTGAATACGGCATACCGAAAAACAAGCCGCCCGCCGCACGAATATCTACCATGTCTTCCGGCAAAATCGCGTAGTCACTCCAGTTAGTGCCAGAAAGCTTGCGGACAATATTTGTCGAACGGAATAGATCGTTTTCCTCTTCCCACTCATCCATGGGGGTAGAGTGATGAGTGCGCCAAGCAAAGCGTGCGATATGCAGTCGGTTAAAGTCCGACACAGGGAAAGCCTAACCAGCACCCTGTTACCGAATGTGCAGACGGGGAGGCAACGAACCGGCTGAAGCCAC
>Ga0116146_1002466_pt1 | contig 16448 bp, 15 predicted proteins | sample AD_JPNHG2_MetaG_FD_89748 | JGI IMG/M metagenome (GOLD analysis project Ga0116146, IMG submission 89748) | Active sludge microbial communities of municipal wastewater-treating anaerobic digesters from Japan - AD_JPNHG2_MetaG | ecosystem: Engineered > Bioreactor > Anaerobic > Digestate | place...
CTCATCCGTTAATGTGGGTCCCGAAGGTAAGCAAAGACCATTGTCAAATAACCGTCCCTCAGTGTTGTCACCGTAATACGGACTATCCGCAAATACCGGCTGCAAATGCATCGGTTTCCATAATGGACGGGTTTCAATATTTTCTTCTTCCATTTTCAATCGCAACTCTTCCCGAGTGAACCCGGTTTCTTGTGGATTGATGATAATACAGGTCAGCCAGTAATTCGAATTAAAATCGCTGTTGGGATTAGTTTGAAACGTAATCCCTTGAAAATCTTTCAGTAAATTTCTATACAGCCGATTAATTTCTCTCCTTCGGGCTATGTGCTCCTCCAGCACATACATCTGTCCGCGCCCGATGCCTGCACAAATGTTGCTCATGCGGTAATTGTATCCGATATGCGAATGCTGGTAATGCGGCGCCTTATCCCGTGCCTGCGTGGCAAAAAACTTCGTCCGTTCGGCTTCTTCAGCTGTGCGACATACCAAAGCTCCGCCGCCCGAGGTGGTAATCATCTTATTGCCGTTGAACGACAGGCAGGCAAATTCGCCAAACGTGCCGCATTTCCGTCCGCGGTATACCGAGCCCAGCGCTTCGGCTGCATCCTCCAGTATCGGGATGCCGTATTCGTCGGCAATAGCCAAAATCGCATCCATCCGCGCCGGCATACCGTACAGATGAACGGGAATAATCGCTTTCGGTTTCTTTCCCGTTTGGGCGATACGATCTTCGATGGCTTCACGTAGCAATCGGGGCGACATATTCCACGTATCCGTTTCGCTGCCCACGAATACCGGTTTTCCTCCTTGATACGCAATCGGGTTGGCCGAAGCTGAAAAAGTGAAACTCTGGCAGATCACCTCGTCTCCTTGCGTCACCCCCAGCTGCACCAATCCCAGGTGAATAGCCGCTGTGCCCGCACTCAATGCCGCCACGTGCACCCCCTCACCCAGAAATTCCTGTAAATCTTCTTCAAATCCGTCCACGTTGGGACCCAACGGTACCACCCAATTCGTGTCAAAGGCTTCTTTTATGAATTCCTGCTCCTTTCCTCCCATGTGAGCAAGCGAGAGCCAAATACGATGATTCATTTTCAGTTAAAATAATCTTCTTTTAATTTTTTGCCGAGAAGTGTATAAATAATAATTTTGATATCCAGCCAAAAACTCTGATGTTTCATGTAATTTAGATTGATGCGTACCTTATCAGGATATATCATCTCATTGTTGTAACGTATCGGGTCATCTTGTTTGGCTAGAATTTCTTCTTCATTTTTATATTTCAAACTTGCCGGTCCCGTTATTCCTGGTCTTAGTTCTAATATTTTGCGTTCTTCTCCTGTCAGTTTGTCTGCATAACCCGGTACATCGGGGCGAGGACCTACAAAACTCATGTCCCCAATCAATACATTCCACAATTCGGGTAGTTCATCCAACTTATATTTTCTCAGTTTAGCTCCCAACGGAGTGATCCGAGATTCGCCCATGATTGAAACAGGTGATCCGGAATGGCTCATTGTCATTGTGCGGAATTTATACATAGTAAACAGGTTTCCATGCTGTCCCACCCGTTTTTGTTTATAAATAACAGGGCCTTCCGGCATTTTGATTTTGATAAGTACAGTAATAATAAATAAAATTGGACTCACTATAATTAATCCAAGTAATGAAAAAACTTTATCGAAAATATTCTTCAAAAACATATCCTCAGTATTTATTACGCTTCATAGCCTCCATATTTAGAATTGACTTAACTTGTCTATTTGGAATTATTGTTCTAAAATTGTACAATAAGCTAACAAAAATTTTCATCCACCAATTATACTCAATTTGTAGTTGACAATAAGCTTTACGAAAATTAAATTTTTTAATCAGAAAAGATTGAATATTGCTATGTTCTGTTATGGTTCTTGCTCCATCGCATACATATTTTAATTTCATTTCGTCTATGTAATATCGATTCATTTCATATATAAGTCCATAATATGGATATGTTGAGTTTTTCAAGTAAAATGGAATTGCTTTCATTGTGTTGTATAGGCATGAATCATTTACAATTGTGCATATTGATAATGCTACAGCTTTATTTGTTTCTTTTTCAAATGCCATCCAATAATCCACATTTCCCCCTTTGGATTCATTTGATATCCTATTTATAAAAGTATCTACAGTAATTGGTTTTGCAGGTACTTTATATCCTTTAAGAGCTTCACAAAATATGGGATATCCTAAATTTAGCATCTCATCTTTTGTTATCTTTCTGATAGTATAAGTCTTTAATGACTTTCTAATTTGGTTCTTGACTTTACTTGACAGTTCATCAAATCCACTAAAGGTGTCTTTTATGACATACCAAAAACTTGTCTCATATTTACAATCAAAATCATAAGTATTTCTGATTAAAATGCCCCCAATATTTAACAATAATTCAACTTCTCGTTTTGATAGCTTTTCAGACAAATGAGGCGCTTTTTGAAATACCCAAGCTCCTTTATAGAGGTGATAGTCTTCAATATTCATATTTTAATGTCTTTTCAGTTCTTAATGATTTTCTTTGCAATAAATTCTTAATATGGGGCACTTTATTAGTCCAAACAAAGAACCTATACCATAAGAAATATGCAATAAAAAGAATGATGGCAATAGATATATAATGCGCCAAGGTTTGCGCCATGTTATAATAAGGCAAACCCATAATAGTGCCAAAAAGTAAATCGAAAATGACAATACAGAAAGCCACAAAAATTTAATATTAATAAAAGCCAGTAATAAAGGAAGAATAAGTGATAAAACAAAAATCAAAGGGACAAAATGCCGTTTCGATAGAGAAGAAAAGTTTTTTGTATAATAAACGGTTAATATATTCCAATAACCGTTTTTATAATTATTCTTGAAAAGACCGGAAAAAGTATCGCGAGCAAAATACGTGCAGGTAATTTCCGGAACCAAAAGAATTTTTCCGCCTCCTCTTTTTATGCGTTTGTTGAGCTCAATATCCTGATTGCGTTCCAACCTTTCATCATACAAGCCGAATCGTTCAAATACTTCACGTTTGAAACATCCAAAAGGTACAGTATCTACGATTTGAGGTTTAGTAGCTCCAACTCTGAAAGCCGAATTACCTACTCCGAATTTATGACTCAACGCTGTTTTGATTGCCCATGATTTTGATGTTTTAGTTTTTGTTTCTGTTATCCAGTTGCCCCCAATATTATCCGTATTATATTTTTTTGCATATTTAATTAAATCAGAAATATAATTGGTAGGATATTTAGCATGTGCGTCCAACCGTACGATGTAATCGCCCTTAGCATGTTTTATTCCCATGTTCATTGAAATGGGAACAATTTTATCAGGGTTTTCCAATAAAATGACTTCGGGAAATTCACGACGCACAATTTCTGCGGTTTTATCCGTACTGTGTCCATCCACCACAATTACCTCCATTTTATCTTTGGGGTAATCTTGGTTGTAAACCGATTGTAAACAGTCGGCAATAAACTTTTCTTCATTGTAAGCCGGTATAATGATACTTATCATTTTTGATATGAAATTTCTTAGGAATAAAATTTAATATTTTTAGTGATAAACAAATTAATTGTTTTAACTATAGAATAATTTTTCAATTAATTTAAGAGAGTTTTTATTGAATTTCCGAATTAATTTAACTTTATATAATTTAGTTGATACCCCTCCAATATTAAAAACTGAAACATAAGGGCAGTATATAACATTTAAGTTTTCAATTCTACTAAGTTCTGCGAAGAATATTTCTTCTCCATACATAAAACCGGGAAAATTAAAATTATAATTTTTATAAATAAATGATTTAGTAAATATCATTATTGAACCATGTCCAGCATAAATTTTTATAATTTTATTATTCAATGTCATTTTTTTGCGATCTTTGTGTCTAAATTGATAAAAAAATTGGTATAGAATATAAATCAATGATGAAGAATAATAAAGTTTCAACATTTTTAGTTTAAAAGTTGTTGGTCTATTCATAATAAAAGGATTTTCTTCTTTATTCTTTCCGATTGTTTTAATCCGAGGAGCTATCCATCCAATATTTTCTGGATAATCAGTTTGAATTAAATTTATAAAAAAGGAATCAGATAGCAATAAATCTACATTTGAAAAAATTACATAGTCATACTGTTTAATTTTTTCATCTCCAATTTCTTTTATCAGCTGCATAATGGCACCCATATATCCCAAATTTTGATTATTGAGGAAAAGGTATGAATTGATTGTTGCATATTTTTTAGTTTCAATATCTTGTTTAATATCAGAATTATCAGCGATATAAACATCAACAAACACTTTATTTGCTGCAATTTTTGCAGCAATATCAATAGATTCTATATAATTATTCAATTCATTATAAGAATTGTAATTTACACATAAAATTGCAATATCTACCATCTCAAATCTTTTTTGCTAATTTTAAAAATTTATCTGTAACATTATTGATATCATAAAAATTTAAATCTATTTTCAATTCACCGTTATAATCTCTATGTATGAATCTTATGAATTTTTCCTTATCAAAGTTTTTAGAATTGCATGAAAAAATTGGTCTTTTGGTTATAGCGTAATCAATAATTTTAGAAGGTATTTGGGTTGAAGTTGTGTTTTCTATATTTATTAAAAAATCCATTTTGCTCAATTCGTAAAGTAATTTGTTTCTTTCTGTTCCATATATTACAGTAATTTTTCCATCTAATACAATTGAATAAGGTTTAAGTAAACTTGAAATTAAAGGATCTTCATATCGTAAATATACATAAAAATGGAAATTCATTTTCAAAGTTAGAAGAAAATCAAAAAGAAATTTTGGGTTACGAATGTCATGATAAAAAACTCCTGCGTATGCAAAATTAATTGTATCAGATTCAGAATAGTTTGCTAATTGTATATTATTTAGTTTGTAACCTTGAGGAATAATTTTTATCTTTTGTGGTGAAATCAAACCTTTATAGGCATTTTTTGCATTTTCGGAAGGAATAGTCAAATAATCAAATTGTTTATATGTGAATTTCTCGATAAAATAAAAATATGGAGCTCTTTTTGTCTGTTTGCTTCTATAAAAAGGATCACCGCTATCAGCAATAAAAACTGTATTTAATGACTTTATTTTTCTTCTTGCTATAGCTAAAGCAAAATGATTCATAAAAGGAGTTGAAAGGGAAATAATTAAATCCCAATTGTCATTAAGAGGTAATTGATTCACTATTTTTTTACTATATATAAATAATCTACCTGACAGAAAATAATCTAATACAAAACGATATAATTTAATAACTTTCTGTAAAACACGTATATGTGAATTGTTTATCTCTCTTGTTATTCCAACTTGCCCGTATAAATCAAGGTTTTTAATCTTAATTTTATATGTATCTGAATATTGCTGATAATCGAATTTTTTTATGGTTCTTAAATTGTAAACTGTTACATCATGACCTTTCTCAGCAAAATTAATTGCCAATTCGTTTGCTCGAAATGCTCTTGGATGTAATTCCGGATAAAAAGTACCTGTTAAAATCAAAATCTTCATTTTCTAATTTTATTGACATGTTGCTTTTCAAAAGTATATATGCTGTTCACTAAAAAAATTGTAGTCCATAATATTGGAAGGCTAATTAAAGAACGTGAGAACATAGAATATATTAAATATTGTATAAAAATCAATGAGATAAATAAATATTCATTTTTTTTCTTTGCTATCTGAAAGGCATTTTTTAAAGTAGTTATTATGATAATAATATATAATATTCCCCCAAATAATCCAGTTGCATGGAATGCATCAAGAATGGAATTATGAGCATAGGTCACTCCCCAAAAATTAGTTTGTACTAAAAAAGATTTTCCAAAAAAAGGATTATTTAATATATTATTTATTGTTTCTTTATAAATTATATTTCTTCCAGAAGTAATATCTTCATGATTTTCACTTACTGTATAAATAACTCTTTCAATAAAACTACTTCCATATGATTGGAAGAAATAGTCAATCTTGTTTATATTTACAACAATCAGAAAAAATAAAATTATTAGAACAAACAAGGTCTTAAATTTTTTTGTTAAGAATATATAAAACAACAAACAACATATTAAGGCAACGAGAGGACTTCTAGAATTTGCCAATCCTGCAGAAAATAAACCAAAAATCATAATTAAAATGGAGAAAAATTTTATATATAACTTAGATGAAGAATTAAAAAAATAAAAACCAATTAAAAAAAATGTTATTCCTAAATGCCCATATCCAATTGTATCTAAGGTTTCATTAGCATTATATCTTCCTCCAATTGCGTACAATATTCCTTTTGAAATATTATTGTAAGAAATCAGTAAACTGATAAATATCAGTAAAGAATAAAGGAGATATAATACATTAAAATTTATTTTCTCGTAATTTATTGATTTTAAAAAAAACAGTGGTATAATAACTCCATTTACGAACAAATACACATAAGTAATTCTGTTCGTATAAATAACATGATTTATTCCCTTGATATATAAATCAAATATTACTCTTATTAAATAAGTTATACAAAAAAATAATGTGATTTTAAATGTAAAATCATTTGTATAAAAATAAATCTTGTTCTTTTTATTAGCAAATATGAGATAAACTATATAAATTAATAAAAAGAATGCATAATAAACTATCTTAATACTGCTGGAGGAAAACCCAATTGCAAGATAAGTTAATAAGTCATATGAAAGTAATAATAATATACCCAATAAAGGTGTAAAACTTTCACTTAAATTTACCTTTTTCATTTACAGGTTAAATTTGCTGTCGATTATTAGATTTAAAGCTCTTTTTTTGATTAATTAATAATTTTATTTTACAGTATAAATTGGAACTATAACACAAAAAAGGATTAAAACTTGAATAATATTTATGGAGGTAACTTACAGCATCATTAATATTTTGAATTCCCTTAATTTCTACACCACCAAGAGGTATTTTAAATAAATAATACATAAACCTCTTATAGATCATAACTATACTTTTTTTTACAAAATAAAATAATAAATATATATAAAGATTCAATTTACTTTCTGCTACTTCTAATGCAAGCTTAAAATATTTTGGATGTTTAAAAATAAATTCTGATAAAATTCTATTATGATTAATTTCATTTATTAAATTTTCCATATTCATATATCTTAAAGCCTTAATCGCAGATTCAGGCCAAATTGTCTCATTAGTCCAAACTTTAGGTATTTTTCTTTCCCAATTCTTTTCTGTGTCTGATGGTAAAAAAGGAACATCTTCTATTTTAGCAACCATATCTTTTAATCTTCTAATGCCACCGCCATGAGTTTCAGATCCACCTGATATTATAACTGGGTAATCTAAAAACACAAACTTTTCGATAACAAAGCAAAGTGCGACCCCGTTTGCCATATCAGGTGAAGGACCAGGAAAATATGTTCCCCCTTTTTTATATATTAAATCAAGCTTTTTTCTTTCTACTATTCCGTGATATACTAAAGGTAAATGGTCTCGACTAATGAATCCCTTTTTTAAATTTTTTTTGATAATTTTTTTAACATCCATTAATTTAGCAGATTGAGAAAAAGAAATACTTTTTTTATTTAAAAATTCCAATGTAGCAGGAGAAGTTTTACCATTAAAATCGATGTAATTGGGCCATCTGTATAGAATATTTGCCGGAATTAGAGCATCAATACTATTTTCTTCCATCCATTTTACACAATCTATAATGTTAGGAAGAACGCCGTCATCATCACCAATGAAGCATGCATATTTTCCTGTAGAATGTAAAATAGCTTTATCAGCATTCAAAGATACAGAAATTTGTTCTTTAGTATGAAAATATTTAAGATGGGGATAAATTATTTCATTAATATAATCCAGAATTTCTGAATTATTTTCGGTATTATCTTGAATTATTAACTCAATATCATCAGAATTAAAACCTTTAATTAACTCAATTAAAAATTTGAGATAATAATATCTATCCTTTGTTGGAACTACTATGCTTAATAAATATGACATATCTTATTTTCTAATTTTACTTGTTATTATTTTGATAAAATCAATATTAAAATATTTTCTTGAAATATAAATGGAATATATTATTGATAAAACACTTAAAATAGCTCCGATTGTATATTTTAAAATAGGATTATTTATTTCAGACGATAATGAAGCACAAATTGAAAAAGCCAGAACAACTACAGCTATTTTTATGAAAAAATGATTGAAAATAATTCCATACAATTTATAAACTGATATCGACATGACTGTCATATGAAAAACCCCCATTAATGCAACTGTTATGCCTAGACCCATTAATCCAAAATTCTTAAATAAAAAGATACTTAAACCAACTTGAATAATTCTCATAACAATAGCAATTGAAGTAAATAATTTTATATTATATTTTGCTACAAGAATCATATCTACTTGGTTTGAGCAGATTGTAATTAAAGTACCATAAATAGCATATTTTAAAAAATCTATTGAAGCAATAAAATCTTTTGTATATAATATTTGTATTAAAATAGGCATAAGAAATAAAAATATGACAATTAATGGTAAAATAAGAACAAGACTTACCGATGATTGTCTATTTAATTCTTCTTCTAATTTATCATTATTTTTATTTACTGCTGATATACGAGGATAATAATCAGTCATAAGTGCAGTAATTACCATGCCAAAGTAACTATTTAAAAGCACATTACCTGCGCTATAGTAACCCATAATTTTTATTCCCCCATTTGCCCTTATGTATGAGGCTACAATTAAAGATGCGATTGTTCCCAGAAATGAAACAAACATTAATGATATGCCCATTTTTAATATGGGTAAAGCTTCGTTGTATACTTCTTTTAATGAAAATTTTATTTTATCATAATTTATTTTTTTTACAAAATAATTAGAAAAAAATAAAGCAAATCCTGAAGCTATAATTAATTCTGGAATAATTCCACGTATCCCGAAAAAATAATATAAAGGTGCACCAAATATTAAACCTACAACAGATCCAATTAAACTTGCTTTTGCAAGAGATTGTAATTGCCTCATTCCTTTTAAAACAGCCAATTGACCTTCTGTCATAATATTGAACATCACAACCAACCCCAAACAAATAAATGCAATGGTATAACCATTTTTACCCATCATCCATTTGCTTAACCATGGAGAAAGAATTATAGTGATCGTGCAACCCAAAAGTCCGGTATATATGATTATTTGATTGGTAACGGAAATAGTTTTCGAAAACCTCAATTTATCTCCGCAACCGTTTGCTTCGGATATATTTCTTACAGCACTTTGGTTTATTCCGAGGCCTGCACCGGTTTGGATAAATTGAATTGCAGTTTGAAAAATTCCAATAATTCCCATTCCTTCAGCTCCTAATAAGATAGCTATAATCTTATTATTTGCAATTGATATGGCAGCTTTGAATGCTTGTACAAATCCAAACAAAGCTGTAGATTTGAATATGCCTTTATATGTAGATGGCGCAGTTTCCAACTAATCAAAATATTAATAGTTAAAGAGCAATTCTAATAATCTTTTTTGAAGAAACAAATACAGTAAATGTGTTTAATTCTCTAAGTTTACTAATTTATCATTACCCTCACAATTTTATATGGAATTTTTTTAAAAGTGATGCTATACTATTATCGGTTAGTTGAAATTTTCAAAGTTTTATATAGGCCATTTTCATTAAATGCATTATTAAAATACTTTATTTAGAACTATACAATTACCAATAATTTGTGTATTATAGTAAAATAAATAATCATCAAATAGCTTGTTACAGATAATAATATTGCCTTCGAATAATGTCCAATTATTTTTTTTATAAAAAAGAATGTTTTCTTCTTTGCACAATAATAATCCTATACCTTTATTTTTTCTAATATAAAATTCAGCAATCTTCATTATAAGAAATCCAAATTCTTTTTTTTGGTTATTTTTATCAACACAAACGTTCCCAATGCCAAAAAAAACTTTTTCTTCGGAATTATCAATTTGGAATTTTCCTTTTGATATATTTAAGTAAGCAATAATATGTTCATTTTCATTTTCCTTCAAAATAAGATGAATATCTTCCTTAGATAAATTTATATTTATCCAATTTAATTGTTCTTGCAAAGGATAATGCCAATATTGCGATTTCAATTGACAAATTTCCTCTAAAATATTTTTAGAGCATTCAGAATGTTTTATAAAGTCAAAATACATATATTTATTTTTTTAACCACCATCCGCAAGGAATTGCCAAAAATTTTGATTGAAATTCTTCTACACCTTTTAATTTTCGTTTATCTTCAAAAACAGAATATACATTATTATTCAGATGAACTCCGGAAGCATAAAATCCTTTTTCTCTGAAATATTTAATGCTTTTTAATTTATTTTCAACCAATAAGCCATATACCCAATAATTAGGTGCAATATTTTGTCTGTGACTTAATAATTCTACATCAGGATGATTTTTTTCAAAATATTCATTCCATTTTTCAGCGTTAAGTTTTTGCTTTGATAATACTAACTCAATCTTATCCATTTGTACGCATCCTAAATAGCTGTTTAATTCGCTCATTGTAGCGGCATAACCTTTTAATTTAATATCGCAGGAAGGTGAAATTTCTCCGTCCTCATCTCTGAATTTGCTCCTATCAATACCTAAATCTCTACATAATATCGCTTTCTGATAAAGACCATTATCATTAAAAATGATTGCTCCTCCATCAATCGTATTTGGGAAGCGAACAGTTTGAAAAGAAAATATCGTAATATCTGTTCCAAGATTACCCATTTTTCTATTTTTGTATTGCGAACCAAAAGCTTCTATACAATCATCTATTACAGGAATGCCTTTTTCTTTTCCAATATTGTTAATTTCATCAATATAACCCGGATAACCGCAAAAATGATTATGAAATATGAGTTTCGTTTTCTGCGTTAATTCTTTCTTTACACTTTCAGGATCCAATGTGCCTGTTTCAGGATTAATATCAGCCCAATGAACTTTTAACCCATAAGTAACTAATGGAAGATTGGATTGTAAACAACTCATTGGAGATGCTATTACTTCATCTCCTGCTTTCAAATCGAGCGTTTGTAAGACAACGTAGATAGCGGATTGATAAGTGTTTACTGTTAATAAATTTTCTATCCCAATATAAGAACATAATTTTTCTTCAAATATTCTTCCCCATTTTCCATAAGCCAACTGGCCTGAATGTAGAATTTCATCTAATTCTGGTAAATTTTGAGGCATATATGGTTTAAATAAAGGAATCATTACCAGCCTTTTTTTATAATATCAACAATTTTTTCTCTGTCTTCATGAGATACCCACCATCCGCATGGAATGTGTACGAAGTGATCATAAAATTCCTCCATTTGTGGAAGTTCTCGCTTCGAATCTCTAAAAATACTATGAGTGTCACTTCTATGGTGCAATGGAGATGCTGTTATGCCATTTTCATTTAAAACCTTGACAAAGTCTTCCCTATTTTCTACTTTTAATGTATAAAGCCAATAGGATGGTTCTGTATGTGGATTGTATTTCATTAATTCAATACCACCAATGCCTTTTAAAGCTTCGTCAAAATATTTACCATTTTCAATAAATTTTGCAATTATATGAGAAATATATTTCATTTGCACTTTCCCAATCGTTGCTGTTACATTATTCATTGAATATTTATAACCTACTTCGGTGATATCATTATCAAGTCTCGAGAGTTTTTTATCAAGACCAAACCAACGAAGTTTTCTTGCCCTTTCGATTTCTTCTTTATTTTTAATTGCAAGAAATCCACCGTCGACAGTTGTAATATGCTTGATCGCCTGTAAAGAAAAAATGGTGTATGCAGAATTACATCCTATCATTTTCCCCATGTATTTACTTCCCATTGCATGTGCTGCATCTTCAATAACAGGAATATTATACTCTTGAGATATTTTGTTAAATTCATCCATATTGCAGACCATTCCTGCATAGTGCACAACGACGATAGCTTTGGTTTTCTCTGTAATCAATGAGCGTACACTTGACGGATCTAATAAACCATTATTTGGGTCAACATCGCACCATACAATTTTAGCGCCTGTCATTGCTATGGAGGTATTGGTAGGTTCAGCTGTCATGGGTGTGCTTATGACCTCATCTCCTGGTTTAACCCCGGATAATATATATGCAAGGTGTAAAGCAGCGGTTCCTGAATATACAGCTAAGCAGTTAGGATTACCTATATATTCCTTAAAAGCATCTTCGAAATCATATACAGCTTGTCCTTCAGCTATATAACCACTATAAAGAATTTTTTCTAATTCAGGCATTAATTCGTCTGATGGTGGTATAAAAGGTCGTACTAATGGGATCATTGAATTTAATAATTTTCAAGTTCATTTTTTACATAATCCAAAGAAAGTAAAAGTTCTTTCAGCTCTTTTATATTGAGCCGGTGAGTATTATCGGAGTTGTATTCTTCACAATCTACCCTGTGACCAAATTTGTCGGCATATTGGCTATAATTCAAATCACGAAAATCAGCCGGTACACGAAAAAAATTACCCAAATCTTGTGCTTTTCCCATTTCTTCTTTTGTACAAAGGGTTTCGCTCATTTTTTCTCCATGACGTGCACCAATAATTTTTATTTCATTATTGGCATGAAACAGTTCTTTCACGGCCATTGCAAGGTCAATAATGGTCGCAGCAGGTGCTTTCTGAACAAATAAGTCTCCGGGATCAGCATTTTCAAATGCAAATAATACCAAATCAACGGCATTATCTAATGACATCATAAAACGGGTCATTTCCGGAACAGTAACCGTCATTGGCTGTTTATCTTTAATTTGCTTGATAAAAAGAGGTATGATCGATCCTCTTGAACACATTACGTTGCCATAACGAGTTATACATATAACACCCCCATAATCTTTAATTCGTTTATCCCTTGATTTGGAAATAGCCAGTTTTTCCATTATAGCTTTAGTCATACCCATTGTATTGATAGGATAGGCTGCTTTGTCTGTACTAAGAACCACAACTTTTTTAACTTTGTTCAATACTCCTGCTTCAAGGACATTTTCAGATCCCAGGATATTTGTACGAACAGCTTGCATTGGATAAAATTCACATGAAGGGACTTGTTTCAATGCTGCAGCGTTAAATACATAATCAACACCTTCCATTGCAATATTTATACTATTAAAGTCACGAATATCCCCAATAACAAAATTAACTTTCGGATTTTGTAATTGTTGACGCATATCATCTTGTTTCTTTTCATCTCGACTGAAAATACGGATTTCTTTTATATCCGAATTAATAAGCCTTCTCAACACTGCATTACCAAAAGATCCTGTACCTCCTGTAATTAATAAAGTTTTGTTTTTAAACATTATTGAATAATTTTATTCGATGTTGTTTTGTTGTATTATTCAAATTTATTAACGATTCTTTCGCTTGCTTTTCCATCTCCATAAGGATTGGTTGCCTGTGCCATTGAGTTATAATAATCGTTATCATTCAGTAATCTTGAAACCTCAGTAACAATTAAATCATAATCCGTTCCTACTAATTTCACCGTTCCGGCTTGCAAGGCTTCGGGGCGTTCAGTGGTGTTGCGCATCACCAATACAGGTTTACCCAATCCCGGAGCTTCTTCCTGAATGCCGCCGCTGTCGGTAAGTACCAATGTACTCTTCTCCATCAAAAAAACGAATGGCAAATATTCCAGTGGTTCAATGAAATGAAGATTTGAAGTAAATGAATGTTCCAAATCACCGAATATTTCTTTAATGGGTTTACGAACATTCGGATTGAGATGCATGGGATACACAAAATCTACTTCCGGATATTTTTCGGCAAGAGTTTTTATCGCTTTACAAATATGCAAAAAACCATCACCGAAGTTTTCTCGCCTGTGTCCAGTAATGAGAACAAGTTTATGGTTAGAGATTGGAGATTGGAAAAATGAATTGACCATTCTTTCGGGTAATCCACTTTTCAGCAATATTTCTTTGATCTCATTTTGTAAATTGTCATTTGACTTGATTTTATCTATCACCATTTTTAATGCATCAATCACGGTATTTCCTGTAACAGCAATGTAATCTTCCTTAACACCTTCGTTCAATAAATTTTCTTTATTTAGTTGAGTCGGAGCAAAATGATAAGTAGCAATACGGCTTGTAATTTGTCGATTCATTTCCTCCGGGAACGGACTATAGATATTGTGTGTACGCAGTCCGGCTTCGATATGAGCTACGGGGATCTGTAGGTAAAATGCAGCCAAAGCAGCAGCCATCGAAGTGGTCGTGTCCCCATGCACGAAAATCATGTCTGGTTGAACTTCTTTTAAAATATTACGCATGCCCATCAATACTTTTTCCGTAATATCATACAAATCCTGACCATCTTTCATAATATTCAAATCATAATCGGGAACAATCTCAAAAAGATGTAAAACTTGATCAAGCATTTGTCTGTGTTGTCCGGTAACACATACAATTGTCTCAAATTCGGCAGGATATTTTTGAAATTCTTTTATTACAGGTGCGACCTTAATGGCTTCAGGACGAGTACCGAAAACGATTAGAATACGCTTGCGGGGTTGGAGGTTGGAAATTCGGGATTGGAGACTGGTGATTAGTTCGTTCATATTTTCTTCTTGAGGGCGTTGATAAATGATCTGATTTGTTTCATTTGTATTTCGATGTAATTCCTCAATTCTTCAATGTTCGTTATATAGTTTAATTCTTTTGCCAGTTGTAACTGGGTATCAATTTCAGCCAATGAACCAAGTGATATATATAGAAAATGAATAAAATCTTTTGTTGAATTTTTGACATATCCTTCTGCTATATTTGATGGAACAGACACTGTTGCTCTTCGAAGTTGCGAAGTCAAAGCATAAAGTTCATGATTGGGAAAAGTTTCTGTCAATCTATAAATATCCTTTGCCAATTGAATTCCATTCTTCCAAACATCCAAATCCCGATAAGATAAAATTTTACCATCCATTTTTTATTTGTTTTCTCTATATTTCCCAATCTCTAACCTCTAGCCTCTAATCACCTTCTAAATATCCCGCAGAAATCCAAAATCACTTTATCTTCTCTCCAAGGAAGTTCTTTGAATTCTTTATGAGCAACCATGAATGCTACAATATCGGCTTTCTCATATGCTTCTTTATAGTTTGTCAGTTTAAAAACTTTATGTTCTGCTATATTGGGTTCTACAATAAGGAAATCAGCATTGTTATAGGCCTGCATAACCTTTGATGCAATATACTTTGCTGGTGATTCACGTAAATCGTCGATATTGGGTTTAAACGCCAATCCCATTAGAGCAACAACAGGTTCACGTTTTTCTTTAACTTCGAAATTTTTTATTGTATTTTGTATCTTTTCAGCACACCAGAAAGCCTTATAATTATTTATTTCGCGTGCTTTGCCAATTATTTGGGATTCCATTGGAAAGTCTGCTGTTATAAAATAGGGATCTACTGCAATGCAATGTCCTCCAACTCCACTGCCGGGTTGAAGAATATTTACCCTCGGATGTTTGTTTGCTAAATCGATCAGTTCCCACACATTAATACCTGCCTTTTCACAAATAATAGATAGCTCATTGGCAAAAGCGATTTGCACGTCGCGGGAAGAGTTTTCCGTCAGTTTGCACATTTCAGCAGTACGAGAATTGGTTTTATGAAGTTCTCCTTTCACGAATTGTTTGTAAAATGCAACGGCTTTGTCTGTAGATTCAGCATTGATTCCGCCTATTACGCGATCATTGTGTACCAACTCATATATAACATTTCCAGGCAATACCCTTTCAGGACAATAAGCAATATAAATTTTATTTTTTAATTCAGGCCTTTCATTAAAAATAAGTTCTGCCATTTTTTCTGTAGTCCCCACAGGTGAAGTTGATTCAATAATAAAAAGATCCCCTTCTTTTAAATAGGGAATAACAGTTCGTGTAGCAGATTCTACATAAGATATATCAGGGTCATGATTTGTTCCTTTGAAAGGTGTTGGTACTACAACGAGATAAATATCACTTGTTTCAGGTTGTAATGAAGCTTTAAATTTTCCTCCAAAAACTACCTGTTTGCACAATTCCTGTAAACCGGGTTCAACAATATGAATTAAACCTTGATTAACAGTTTCAACAATTTTGGGATTGATATCAACACCAATCACTTCAATGCCATGTTGGGCAGCGATAATAGCTGTTGGTAACCCAATGTAGCCCAATCCCATAAAACATGCTTTCATAATTATTATTTCGTTTAAACTTTTTTACACCAAATTGGAACCAATAAACCTTGCACCACTTGTTACCAATACCTTCATTCGTTAAAATTCTTAATTTTATTCAAACAAACTTTCACTTAAATTTTTCTTTACAAAATAAATAC
>Ga0116146_1002483_pt1 | contig 16351 bp, 20 predicted proteins | sample AD_JPNHG2_MetaG_FD_89748 | JGI IMG/M metagenome (GOLD analysis project Ga0116146, IMG submission 89748) | Active sludge microbial communities of municipal wastewater-treating anaerobic digesters from Japan - AD_JPNHG2_MetaG | ecosystem: Engineered > Bioreactor > Anaerobic > Digestate | place...
AATACAAGTTTGAACTCTACTACCATCAAATACTTTTCTTGGTAAATGTGTAATGCTTACCAAGCCAAAATCCATAATATCTTTAGTCCTTTTTGCACTATTTATTATAGTAAGCCAAGGCATTAAAGCGATAATGTTGTCTGACATTTCCATGCAATCATACAGAATTTTATAGCCTACTGACATTGGTGTAAAAGGGGGATTCATAACAATCCAATCAAACCTTGTCTTTTCCATCTTAAAAAAATCTTCCGGTGCTGTAACTGTTCCATAAGGAGAACAGGCTTTCACCAAATTCCCCAGTCCAGCAGTAGGCTCCAGAATACATCCTGCATTTTGTGGTAGAAAACTTGCCATATATTTGCACACGTTTTCTGGTGTTTGAAAATCCACTTTAGCTCCTTTGCACGAAGTCAGTAAAACTTGTTTTACTGCGTAGTGTCCCTCTAACATTTGCTTAACCTGCACCGAAGGTGTCAGGTTGAAGCGGTTGTTATACGCCTTAATTCTTCCAGATTACCAGCATACTCGGAAACGGCGCTGAATTAGCACAACCGCCGAACTTTAGCCGTCCACGAATAAAGCGTATTTCTGCTTTACCGTAGATGTAATCATGAAACCATTTTGTATCTGTTCTTGCAGGAAGCAAGCCGACTACTATAGCCCCCTCTTTTGCGCTTTCGTATGCCTTTTGCACCCACTTACCAATAACCCTGCCGTATGGGGGGTTCATCCAGCAAACTCCTTCCCATTGCTGTAAAAGTCCATCATCTTCTGGCGAGAAAAACTTCTGGCACTTTGTATTTTCAGGTAGGGCGCAAACATCGAGTGTAAATGGAAACTCTCTGGCAACGCTATCAAAGTATTCCTGTGGAGTTGACCATAGATCGGTTGCGCTGGAAAACATAACTTCTGTATTCATTTATTCTCCTTTTGCACGTTGCCGGGAGCTTTGAGCAATGCTCCTAACTGGCACCTGCCGCACGGTATTTGTCTTTTTTGCGCCACCTGTCTGCGTTCCATTTTGTAGCTAAGCGTTACATAATCTATTGTATGGCCGCAACTGTGGCGCACAGACTCCGTGTACTCCGTGCGCCTGCCTATTTTCTTTGTCGTTATCACTGTAATCCCTCCCGGCAACTTGGTTGCCTGTCCGTGTAAATCTCCAGATTTATGCGGCTGGCAATCCGCCCTACAAATATTAGACTGGTCAGTATAAACCCCCAACCAGTAAATCTATTCTTCTTTCAAAAACAACGCCATCGAAGCCCCTATAGGAGCAATGATGTCAATAAATATAGAAGCACACAGACTCAATACGAATTGAATAAGTGCCGCTTTTATTCCAAACAACCCCTCCATTTCTTCATAGAAAGTTTTCACCCTCACCTGTACTGTTTCAACATCTTTATCTTTTTCCATCAAAGCAATACGCTTATCTATAACAGTATTCATTTCCGCTTGCTTTGTATTGATAAAACGCTCTGCTACTTCAATATACCACATAGTATTCTTATAATCAACTGATCCTTCTTCAAATTTACGCAAATCACTTTTAAGATTTTTAATAGTTTCTTTTTTATTATCTATAAGTTCTTGTATACCTTCTATCTGTTTATTGTACTCTTCAAGAATTGTGTTTTGTGTAGTAGTTGCTTTATCATATACAGTACGTTCTACAAACATTTCTTTCTGAGCGTTATACATACCGATAGAAGTACTTGCCATACTATACACAGTTACAATAGCCCACAGAATAAATAACCCCGATCCCGGAGCAATCTTTTTTCTCTGAAAGAAGTACACCATCATAGAAGCCGCAGATACCATAAATATAGACATAAGGATTGAGATAGTGAATCCCCAAACCACAGGATAACTCTCAATAAGATACCGAGAAGTGTTTCTAATACTTACAGCAGAGGCACCTACAGAAAGCAACCCAAAAATTACTCTGAGAAACTTAATAGAGAGGGTGTGTTTTACAGGTACTACTTTTTTACGAGTCACTTTTTTCTTTTCTTGTACAAATGTTTTTTTGATAGTATATCCTTTTTTGCTTGGATCATATTTGATTAACCCATCTCGAAGAAGTGATTTAAGCATATTATCCATCTTACGATCACTCTCTACCCAAAGAGCATCCTTGATGTATGATTTACTATACACTCCAGTAGCAAGGAGTTCAAGCACTTTTGTCCTAAGCTCCTGTTCTGTCATTCCCATAGATTTCTCCTATGTATAAAATAATGGCATAGAGTTTACACCCTATGCCACATTATACTACCATTTTTGAAATGTGTCAATACCTTTATACCTAAAAAATCGTCTAACTACTTTCGCTAATAACCCATAGAAAAGATGAATATTTTCATAGCGAAGAATATCATGGCACATGGTGTGACAAAGACTACACAGTATCATGAAATCTTCTCTTTTTTCATTAGGGCAATTCTCATAAGTAACATGATGAGATACAAATCTAAGCCTCTTCCACTTCTTTTTTCTAGGCATCCACTTCCAACGCTTCCTACCGCAGATTTCACAAACACATTCCTTATCTTCCATAAGTTTCTGTGATTTCTTTCTCCAGTAGGGAGTACTCTCATACTCCCGTACTGAATTACAGTGTTCCGGTGGGAGCACTTCTTTTGCTACTCTAGCCATCGGCACATATCTTTTTGTATTTCAAAAGAAGAGACTTCATCTGTGTATACGCTTTTTGATCCATTTCTTTTAATTCAAACTGTGCTTCTAAAGCAATCAAATCACGTTCAATTTCTCTTTCTAAATCATCAATTATGTTTTCATAATATCCTTCATCATCATCATATTGTTCATCATCCCAATGCTCTGTCATATTCTATTCCTCCTCATCTACGAACTTTGGTGGACGGGAAACTGCTACAGCATCTTCAAGTGCTTCCCATTTATCTATCACCCTTCTATCAAGCTCCTTTTTTAATTTATTTGTTCCTATATATTGGATGAGTTCATCTCGGGACATCTCAATACCATCCCACTTAAGACCCGCTTCTGCACGTTTAAGGAGCATACCTGTATCAGAAGAGCGGAGATCATACAGAAAATCTATACAATCTGCTACATTATCTATACCGTATGTGAATACAATAGAAACATAACAATTACGGAATGGACGTGGGTGGCGTACCTTTTCTGCAGTCACTTTAAGTGTAATACCTGTAGGACGATCATCAGAACCTTCTTTCTGTCGTACTTTACTTAAAATACGAACCGTTTCATGGAATCCTATAGCACGACCACCAGATACTCTATCTTTTGGAGCATACATACCTGCTCCAACATTATCACGTACCTGTGATATAATGTACAGCATAGCATTTTTCTTTTCAAGTTTGGATTCAAGTCCCCGAAAGAATTCCTGACTAAGGAATTTTTGAAGGGACATTGAATAGCTTCCCTCATCGAATTCTTTTCCTCTATCAAATGCTTTATGTCGTTTGTCCTTTCGTTCAAGAGTTGCTTGATCGGTAATTGAATCCAAAGAGTCGAGTACATAAATTCCACACTCATCTGGTTGAAGAGAATCAAGCCACTTATGTACGTCATATTCAAAATCTTCTACAGTTACAACTTCTCTTTCATTTTTCTCTGGGGGAGGAAACATATTGAATCCATAAAGCGATTCTGTATCTATGGTGTTACCATATTCGGGATCACAGTATCGCCATCGAAATTTATCCTTATATCGTGCATAACTTGATGCAATAAGTTCCGTTGCTTTATATGACTTTGCTGTGCCAGATGGTCCGTGATCTCTACACACAGTTCCTGCGGGGTAGCCCATACCAAAACCAATTTTTTCTCCACCTCCAACTACTATATCAAGTAGTGTTGAACCTGTAGGAAAATAAATTGTGGGTTTTGATTTTTCTTTTTCTTTTGTCGTCAATGTAGCTTTCCTTAATTGTGTAAGTTGTTTATCATCCATAGCAATAAAAGCCCGTGAGCTTTATACCCACGGGCTTGCCTCCCTTACCGCTTACGTGCGGCTTTTACACACGCCATATACAGACGCTCAGGACAGTCATCACATTCTTTATGATCCCCATGTACAGCGTCTCCAAACGGAAATCCGTGTGGGCAATCCGTATCAGAGGAGGTTGCTTCCTCTACAGGTTCTTCTGTAGGTTCTTCGTCTACAGGGTTATCTTCTGGTTCTGTATCAGGAATATCAGTGGGACGTTCAATTTTGGGGGAATCATCGTCCTCTTCATCATCACCACCAATACCCATCATAATGTTCTCAATTTCCTCGTAGGATTTCAGTTTGATACACTGGTCAAGAGGAATTGCATCTTTTGCAAACTGTGTTACCGGTTCTGCACGATTTACAAAAGTGATACTCGACGGCTGAATGAACTCGTTTCCGTTAAAATTGTCCTTAGCCCCAAGCACTGATACAGTAAGACCATCTTTGAGTGAAGGGAAAAACTTTCCGGGGAAATCGGTGGCACAATATTTATCAGCAGTTTCAAGAGGCTTCTGGAAATACTTGATGTTAGTTTCAAAAATCTGAACACCAGCACTCCTATCAGCATTGTCAACTACATTGTAGAAAACTCTACGGCGAGCATAGAGCGCCTCATTAGTTGCTTTATCTCCAGCGTCTTTTGCCGCTTTTGCCGCTTCACAGATAGGACAGGGTTTACCATACTGAGAAGGGCAGATTATGCTACGCTTTCCGGGGCCGATGTTTCTGTGAACATACAGTACCAGATTGTAATCACTATTTCCTTTCTGATAACGTCCCTGTACTACAAGAGGATGCATATTTGTAGTGATAGTATACGGAATGATTTCAATGCGATTCATTCCTTCTTTAAGTTTGAAGAACTTTACTTCACGATCTCCAAAATCAAGTCCTGTAAAGTTACCACCACCGGCGGTTGCAATTTCTCTACGATTACCCCAATTCTCTTTCATACACAAACTCCTTATTGATTCAGTTTATCACGAGCACTATCCATGCCCTGTGAATTATAATAACTCGACAACTGCAATTTTACAAGGTTGTCGATACTCTTACGAACATCTTCGATACTCGATACAGATGCATACAGTACATTGACGGCTTCTTGTGCTCGAATCAAAGCATCTTTTGCCTCAAGTACCTGTGTATCAGTATTTACCAAATCAGCATATACTGCTTCTGTAGCCTTTATATCTGTGGGAGGGTTTCTCCTATAATACAAAGAACGTGCTGATACGGTAGCTTCATAATTCTGTTTAGCTCTATCCAATTCTGTTTTTGCCTGAGCTAGTGCATCCAGATAATAACCATACTTTGACGGTTGAATTACATTTTCTTCATCCAACCTCAACTTATCAATCTCTCTATCCTCAGAGAGATTGCCGAATTCTTTAATCATTAGAATCCTCCTTTACAATTTCATTCATCAGATAATGCATCCTCCTTTATATACTTTCTATAGTTATCAGTTCATTGAATGGAAGCTGACTTAATATTTTATTCAAAAATATTTTCCATGTTTCTAATCTATGACCGCGTCTATCAAAATACATATGCCTTAATACTTGGTAGTTCAAATTAACCATACGTCTTTGTAGAAATGATTCTGGAAGAGTTTGTTTAATAAATTCAATGGGCACTTCATCTATGTTTTCAAATGATGATATGTATTTTAACCATAGGTGTATCCATTCCATAGACATAGTATTCTCAGCCTCAAAATCATTTATACCAATTCTCCCATTCTTAATATCAGACTTCAATTTGTGTACAGTAGACTCTGACATTGTGGTAGTCCCCACTTTATATGTATCAAATTCCGACCATATATATCTAGGAAGAGTGATATCCACCCATACCTGTATCATGCGTAATACTTTAGAATGACTTTCTCCCTTAACCACTAAGTTTTTAAGTAATAACATATCTTCTGCATTAGCATGATAATATTTATCTCCTATATATTCAGATACTATTTCATCTGACCTTGCAGAACTCTTGAATGAGAGACGCATGGCTTTTAGTGCTTGCGGTATCCCCCCAACACATTCAACATTTACATTTATCATTGATACTCCTTTTACCACCCCTAGGAATTGTCACCGCTTCAACTTCACTCCATCCTCTTTTTATTCTAGATATAATAGATGTATGATTCAAGTTTATTATCCTAGACCATTGTGCTAATGTATGGCACTCACCATTTGCAGTTATCCACCTATTCTTTCTTGTATTATTCGCTTGTGTTATGTTGTCAGCCCATCTACAATTTTCTGGATAATATCCTTTATTTACATCAATTCTATCAATAAATAAATTATCTTTATACCCAGAAACATATGCCCAATCTCGAAATAATACATATGATGTTTTCCATGTATCACACATCTTTATACCCCGTGCACCATATATCGCGTATTTATGATGTGATTTATTATAGCAACGTGCATGCATTCCCTTCCAAATACAATACAACCTAGAATTTTTTGACTCTCCATGTATTGTATGAGAAAGAGCATTTAATTCTCTATTATAACAACCACAAGAGGTCGATGCTCCAGATACCATAGCACTCAATATTACAGATCGTACACATCCACAATCACATATACAAATATATCTATCGTATCGTTTTGCGGACTTATCCTTTTCTAGGATTGTCCATCTACCATAACGCTCACCTGTATGATTTCCTCTAGGCATTCATCACCCCCGTATCTGTATCAATCTTTGAACTCCTCAAAATCAGTCCACCCTTTATCAACACAAAGTAGACATAGGTAGCCCATTACATCACTAACATCATTTTTACGCAATTCACTTGCATTCTTGATCCGCTGGAGTTTATCATCCAACCGAATAAGAATAGAATTAGTACTATCATTTTTTGAAAAGATACCTAGTGGTTCTAGTGCAGAGTTCCCATACTTTTCATTTTTGTAAATAACTAAAGATTTGAGAGAATCATATACAGCACTAATCTTTTCTTGTGTTTCTGTGTACTTACTTGCAGTACTCAATACTTCCTCCTTGTTTTCTTTCGGCCAATAAAAACCACAAAATTGTTTTGTTGTGTCGCTCTTATTTCTTGGAGTATTCGTAAAATAAACACCAAAGATATCCAGAGCAAACCTACCACATGTGTTTTTAAGTGGGCATTCTACATCATTACAGTACGTTATATCTTCTCCGTACTTAGTTTCCAGTTGAACCGAATCCTTTCTCGCCTCTTTCAGTTTCACCAGAGAACTCCTCAATTTCGATAGGAAGTACATTAGGTACCATATACACAATTCCCTGTGCAATACGATCACCCTTCCGAACTACATAATCAACTCCGTTATTATACAGCCGAACCTTAATAGACCCCTGATAGGTAGCGTCTATAATCCCCGCATTAGAAGCCTCAATTCCATGATTAAACGCCAACCCTGATCTACTCTGCATAATAAGCACAGGTTTTTCATATGGAGTACACAAAGGCGTTCCATCCCATGCTATCCCCGTATCCATGATAATGGATTCTCCTGCGTGTATAGTTATAGTATTCAATGCATAAAAATCCATTCCACCATTACTAGGATCACCGTGTCCAAATGTGGGAATTTTTGCATCTTCGTGTAGTTTCTTGAATCCCACCGACATCGCCATTTTTTCCATCAAATCTCCTTATTTCCTTTTCTTGGTATAGTTGTTAAGACGTACAACCACATCATCAGCAAACATATACATATCACCACCATTGAGTACTGTGTTAATTTCCCGCTTTGTCAAGAAACCACCGTATACTTCCTTAAAGAATCGCTCCTGCCACTCACGTTCAAATTCTGCATGAGATATCATTTCGTTGTACTTGCCACCAAATCCCCACGATCCAGCATGAATCATAAAACGACAATTACGGCTTACTTCCCACCCAGAACAAGCAAGAAACAATACTGTTGCTGCAGATGCACAGTTTCCAGATAATGATGCAACAGTATTTCCCTTAGTCCCTCTTATAGCGTTGTATAACTGAATTGTAGTGTCCAATCGTCCACCATTACTATTGATATGGAACACCAAGATATCACGTTCGGTAGCAACTTCAAGATCATGAAGTAGATCATTATATTTAGAGGGTTCTACAATCTCATCGTTAAAGTAGTAACTTCTACGAGTATTAAGTGTATCTGTGTAACACTTAAATTCCGGGGTAAGGTCAATCATAGGTTCCATAATAGAATCAGTCATACAACTCCTTTACAGTGAGGCTACGATTTTTGCTTTAATAGCGGCAATATTTGCCGGAGCAGAATATCCCATAAGCATCAAAAATGCAACATCATTTCCCGACAGTTCTTCTGTATTCAGGAAATCAAGAAAGGTTGCGCCGGTATTGATTTCACGATCATTGTCTATATCATCTATAATCTTTTTGTTAAGATGACCCATAAGAAAATCGGCACGTTCTCGTGTTACAATCCCCTCATATATTTTTGTCTTATTTGAGGTGATTTTGGCCTCGTCCAAATCCATCGAAATAATAAACGACTTTTCCATACTCTACTCCTTATGGGTAACAATATAACACTTATTTCACAAAGTGTCAATAACTAATTAAAATCTTTTTTTGATACAAAAGACAACACCTCCATAAATAATAAGAGCTTCCTTACAAATAGTAGTATACCATATAAGGAAGCTCCTGTCAAGTGGAAAAATTAAATTTATTTATGATAGTATCTAAGTCCAGCTTCCCTTTGCCGTGGTTCAGAAAAAGACTTAATCTTTTTAAGATATCCTATAATTCTAGTAGCATAATCAACATCAGCAGAGCCACATTTAGAACACCTATTCCTTGTATTCATATCTATGTAGCCACACCCGTTACAACACGTTGATTTAACATTATACGTCCAATAAGATGATCCGGCATCTATAGCTTTCTGCATAATCTTTTTCCATGTTCCAGCATTAGGAATTTCATTAAAATTTAAGTGGATGGCGGAGCCTCCATCTAGGTACCGCAATACATCTTCACCATGCATAGTAAACTTATCTACAATATCTAAACTATCATCTTCCACTCTATACAGATAACTATTATAGCAATCTCTAGGAACAACATACCCGTCCTGTCTATCCCACTTAGCGAACTTTACACCGAGATTTTCAGCGGGAACCATCTCAGTATTTATCATTACATTTCTGCCAAGCAGTTCTGTATAACGCTTTGCGGATGCTTTGTTCTCAACAGAGATAGTACCAAAAATGGTTTTTACCCACCCGAGATAATCGTCATTAGGAGAAATTTCATATCCAAGAAATTCTGCCGCTTCTACTATTCCATTTACACCAACTGTTACATACTGCTTATCCAGAGATATGTACCCCTCATCATATGCTGGAAGCAATCGAGCGGATTCCATTTCTTGCATAATCATACGATACGCAATAAGGTATCTATGGACATCACGTACTTTTTCGGAAAGATCAATTCCGTCTTGAATAATACGATTCATATTCAAGGTAATAACTTTCATACTTCCCGTCATCATACCTGTTCCACCGAGACTGTATGCAAATGGATTTGCTTCTACTTCGTTTTTCAAACGACAGCAAGATGAAAGGGCGGAAGGATTGTCAGAATGATAATGGAAAAAAGAATGTCCTTTAGCCATTTCTTCTGCAATAAAATTATTAAACTCTTCATCTTTAGCCCTACCATTTTCTGTAATATATGCCGCCGTAATTACAGGGAATGTGAGAAGTGCTTTATGTCGTTCCTCTCCAAACCAATTCATAAAGAATTTTTGCAATTCTTTTACTTCATCATATTCTGGTTTTGACCCATCAGGATAATTAGCTTCCCCAAACATAGCCATAAAGTAATCTCTATCAAAAATAGACGTGTTGTAAAAAATAGACTGGTGATTTCGTGCACCAGCAGGGCTATTGAGACTATAAATAATCTGCTGAAAAAAGTTTTCAATCTCTTGTTTGTTAGTAACGAGATAATTTTTCCCGAAATCTTTTTTAGCATAGTAATGAAAATATGTAAGCATACTTATGTCGGCTATGGCACCCGAAAAGCCACCAGCAAGAGAATACATAAGATTTATGTATGAACCACAAAATGAAGCCAAATGTTTGGGAGCCTCACTATCTCCTGCGAGATTAGAAGCACCTCCATAAATGAATGGAACAAGAGATATTGCCGCGCAATAAGATTTTAGAGCACTACTATCATGACAATAAATGATGTGATTTTTAAGATCACGTAGGAATCGTTTGTGATACTTATTACCAAACACTTCTTTAATTTTCTGTGCAAGGACATATTCGTTCACTTGCACAGCCACATCTTTATTGATCTCCCCATCCAGAGTTGCAACATTCTTATGCGATACATTAGCATTAGAATCTACTTCCGAAAGAGTTGCATTGTTCCCTTCTTGCATATACCTTTTAATAAATGCTTCTTTTTCTTTGAGTTGTTTTTTACTCAGCTTAATCAATTAGTTACTCCTTTTATGTAGTTATCTTTGGGAAAAATTGAACTACCTATTTTTGTTTGTTCAATCCGTTATATATTATAGTTCTTTTTTTCGTTCTTTTATCATACTCTGAAAATAAGAATTGATTTTTTTCAATACAATACTCAACCTCTTCTTTTTCAATTTTTGTTAGTTCTTTAATTCCACATAATGAATATTTAGTATATCCATTATCATTTAATAACAGACGTTGAAATTTCTTTTCAACAACATCATAATTGATATATCCTATATGGGTTTCTAAAAAGAATAGTTTAATACCAGACCAATTTCCTAAAGATTTCAAAACATCTTCAAATTCTTTGTTCATAAAACCTCCAAATTATCTCTTAGATTCTATAGAAATCTTAATTCCATCCGTTACTACAAATTCTTTTATAAAAGTCCCATCCTTATCATAAAATAAATATCTATTTCCTTCCACTGTGTATGTATAAAAATAAATACTTTCGCTTCCCCAAAAATCCCCATAGCATACTCTATATGGTGGCAAATTATCTATATAGCTTTGACGATCAATATCACATTGCTTAACAGCTAAAACCATAGCAACAATAAATCCCGCAATAATAGCAATACACACTATACATTTCAAAATTTCAATTACATCTTTTCTACTTAATTTCATCTTCTACTCCTTCCAAAATTCTTTCGTTATATCAATCATAGCTCCATTTTCAATCCTGTACATTCTTTGATTAGTTGTTTTTTCTGCTAATCCACCTAAAGATTGTATATATGGATTTATTTTTATATAATCCAGATGCTTAAATATCCCATCAACCACCCAATTAAGACCGGTGTATAAAGCAGTCTTGTATCCCATAGATCGTGCCATTTTGAAATATTGAATAAGTTCATTAGGAGACCACTCTCCTCCCATAGCACAAAAACAAGAACATTTACCTTTGTATTTATAGAGAATATTTTCCATCTTTTCTGGGGACATTTGTTTGCCATAATTTTCATCCCATAGTTCTTTACTATGGCATCCAGAGCAGTGCATGGGACACCCTGTGAACCCCACAATAACAGAAATCTCATCAGGCACTTCTTGAAATCCCATCTCTATATAAGCATAATTCATAGAATACTCTCCTTCTATCTATTTTTAGGCAGGAATAAGTAGACTACACCAATTTGTAGTCTACTGTCAATAGGGTACATTATCAGGTAATTATCCAAATACCTTATCTATAACACTAAGAATATATGATGTGGATAATACAAACCCATCATCCTTCGCTTGGCGCTCCCTGAACATGTTGATTAGATGCATGAAGTAAGCCGAATCTACACCAACAAGCTGGTCTTCCAAAACAGCTACATCCTGTAGATCAAGTTCACTAACTTGCATACACATTTTCAAAAGCTGTCCTGCATTTATTCTCCATCCTCGATTGATAAATTTCCGAACCCGAAAGATAGAACACACAGGATACCTACTACCAGTATATATAAGAGTTTTATTTACTACACACTCATACACTTCTGTTGGGATAACCAATTCATTACCTTTCAATCTCCAATATGCTTTCGTGTGCACAAAATCATAGGTATCATGTATCTGTGCCGGTTCCCCATAAAATCTTACTACGATTTGGATACCATTAGAAAGTGTGATAGCGTTAGATGATATAAATACAGGGAAGAACTCTCGTTTCTCCTCAGATATTATTTCATCTGCCGCAGTTTCGTCAATCTCAGATATAAGTTCGTTTACGTCTGTACCTAATTCTTCTGAAGAACCCACATCATTGGGATTTCCAAGAACTCCCTTTGATTGTACAATGATTTTTACCCTATCGGGAGATACATTATATTGTGCGGCTCTGGGATCGCTTTCTCCATCTACAAGAAATACATCGTATGCACGAGATTCATCCCATAATCCTATGTAATACTCTGCTACAAGGATAGCTGTTTCTTTGGTGGCAAAATAACAATCAAAATCCTTAGGAACTTCATTTTGAATCATAGATGTAAAACATCCACCAGTAATTATAAGGTCTTTTTTAATAGCCTTTACCACTTCTTCATCGTTAATGGTTTTAAGCCACGCATTAACCTTCTTAGACAAAACCTGTTTCATAGTACGCTCTAACATAATAACTCCTTTACTTATCAAATATATTGCATTATAACATTTTATTTGTTAAGATGCAATCCTACCATCCTGACCCAACAATCCAACCTCTTTAAGAGTTGACCAGTCCCCACCAATTTCACCAGATTCTTTTTCGTAATAGAGAGTTGTCACCAACCACTGCCATTCCTCTTTAATTTCTTGTGTGCCATAATACCAAATAGCCCAATCAATTAAATCTTCTTCCTCTGGTACCATATCAACATAAATAGCATCATGAATCTGGAATAATACTATAGACTGTAAATTCTTCTCTTCAATAAACTGAGACAGCTTATTAAATGTCCTCTGATTACAGTGATATGCGGAACCCTGTACTGGTGTATTAAATGTGTTATTCCTACGCATAGGAGCGTACACATAGAATCCTGTAGGCACACTTATCTTACCTTCTTTCTGGTATGTTGTCCATTGGTTCTCCATCCACTTCTTATGTGTTGGGAACATAGTACCCCAGAAATAATCCTCAATGCTTTTTATATGTGCTTCAAATTGCGCGTATGTTTTTATTCCATGTTCTGCAAGATGATCCAACATATCAACTTCTTTAGCAAACTCATACATATCCGGGGCTGTTTGTTTATAGTAAGAACCATACATAGTGGGGAATGTAAGGCGATTTTTCATTCCCTTACGAATACCAGATGAGACATTTTCCTTCTCAAGAATGAATCCTTTCATGGCGAGATCACGATGCATATCTTTGGTTAAATCTTCTACATATGATATAAGGTTTTTGTCTCCACTATTACAAGCCCCCACAGAAACCTCAGCTCCTTTAAGATCATATCCAACTAGCTTTCTTCCCTTACGAGGGATAACCAGAGATGTTATGGTTTTCTTTGCCTCTGGATCACGCTTAGGTATATTCTGTACGTTTACAGAACCCATACTACTACGGAAAGTGTCTACTCTATTTAGATATGTAAATGCATGTATCATCCCATCTGTTTCTTCCAATCCAAACTGATGAATATATGTACCAAATAATTTTTGATACTTTCGCATTTCCAATATCTTATTTGTAAAAGGAATATTTATTTTTTCAAGTGATTCTACATCCACAGATGGTGCTCCAGTTTCTGTATACGCCGGGGGTTTAATTCCCATAGTAGTATACAAGAGTTTCTGGAGATGCTGTGCACTGTTGGGATTAAATCCATCCTCCCATTCACATAGATTTATTTCAGGAAATGCAAGAACTTCTTTTTCCAACTCCTTAATGGTATTATCCAACATAGTAGAGACTTCATTATATCGCTCTTTATTAAGACAGAATCCCTGTATCTGTGCTTTAGTAAGCCACATCTGACTTTCATTAAGAAAACGATATCCCATCATTTGAAAGTCATCCAGCTCCTGCATTTGTTGTTCCCATATAAGATATGTAAACAAAGAGTCCAAAGCATTGTACAGCAACATATCAACTAAAGGACAATCTTCTAAATGATTAAATGCATTGTCTCCATATACCTCACGTTCCTTTGGATCGCTTTGAATATATTTATCTGCGACAGAATCGTAACCGATAACTCCAAGTCTATGATACACTTCATACTTCAAAGAAGTGGGTTTTTGTGAGTTAATACAATGCGCCATAATCATAGTATCATATTCAGGATTAGAGAAAAAGAATCCTGCTTTCATCTTTGTCCATTGATACTCAAACGATGTGTTATGACTTATTTTTTTACTGCTATTTGTCATAAGACGTTTGAACACCCTTCTAAAAGACACATCTTCAAAAAAAGGAAATGCATATGCTACTTTACCATTACTAATAGAAACAGAGAGAATTTTAGACCCCTCTCTGTAGCATTTAATAGAGTTGGTTTCATAGTCAAATGAAAGATTTTCCCATCCCATAGCTTCCATCATCATATCTATGGCTGTATCCACATCTTCCGTGGTTTTACACATAGAAATATAATCAACAGGAACTACTTTTTTATTCCAATGAGAACATGCTTTGTATATGTGATTTATCCACAATTTATATATAGCGACATCTTTACAATACAGAGGTTTTGATTTATTCCCATCTTTATACGTTGTTTGGTGTTGCATTTCTGCAACGGAATATGTAGTCATAATAAAGCGACCACTATCCTGATCGGGGATTAACTGTCCATAAAAATCCGTATAAGGTGTACCAGTAAGCCGACCCGAAATCTTGGGACGCACTACAGCATGAAAGGGTTCCTTACCCATAAGAATGAGAACATTGGGATTATATGCTTCGAGAAAATTATTGAATCGTTCGGCGCACTGATTTATTTCATTTGTCTTCGGCATTCTGTCTTTTGGAGTTCTGCATGAAATCACAGGAATAATCCAACAATCTCTTTCGAGGTCTATACCTATTTTCTTAAATATAGCCTGTAGAAATTTATATTCATTACCTCCTCCCAAAGAACCCGCATCATCCATACCAAAAGCGGGTTTATCAATTACAACCGCAATACCCAATTTTCCCCGTCCAAAGGGACGAAGTTTAGGTGTATGACATACTTTATATAAACCACATTTTTCACAGGGAGATAGTTTTTCTTTTCGTTTTGCCATACACCTATCCTTATTTCAGTACACCGCTATTGATAAAAAATGACTTTAACGCCGCAAGCGTGTGCGCTCCAGAAATACGGGCAACCTCCGCATCTTCTTCTCGTACAATAATTGTGGGTACAGATGTTATCTTATACTTTTCTACTTCCGGTGAATCTCCATCCAATGTAACATATTCAACATTAAGATGAAGATCATTTACCCACCGTTTCATCACCATACAATTAGGACAACTCTTCGTAGAATAAAATGTAATCGTTCTCAATAATTTCTCCTTTTTATAGTTTAACTATTCGCGAATATATGACGTTTTAATGTCCATATATTCGCTGTTATATTTAGTTTTGCGATAGGCCATGGACGGCCTCTTCTATTCTTTTTTTGGCAATCTCAAAATACTTGTCATCTTTTTCAATGCCTATAAAGTTTCGTTTTGTGTTGATACAAGCAACACCTGTTGAACCTGAACCCATACAGTTGTCAAGAACAGTTTCATTTTCAAGTGTGTATGTCTTGATAAGGTATTCAAGTAAGGAAACAGGCTTTTGGGTGGGGTGTAAACCTTGTTCTTTTGAGAATCTGATAATACTTAACGGATACCTTTCTCCGTTATTTACAGTAATAACTTCTTTTCTATGTAATCCAGTTTGCTTTGCTTCCCCCACATATCCTTGCTTTTGGGTATATGGCTTACCTTCCTCCATCTGTGGATTATATGTAGGTTGGTTTTTATAAAATACCATAATATCCTCAAAACTATTAAATGGTCTTATTTTTACTGTTGCAAAATTACTTCCTCTTACTTTATCCCATTTCCAATCATACCTATACTGCTTAATATTGCTTATTCTCAAATAACTCAAAAAAGGTTCACTACCAAACAATACAATAGCTCCACGATCTTTGATAATTCTTTTATATTGTTCCCACAAGGGTTCAAAGGGAATAACAACATCCCACTTACAAGCAGTCGTACCGTATGGTAAATCACATAGAATCATATCTATTGATTTATCAGGGATATCCTTCATCTTTTCTAAACAATCACCATGTATTATTTGCATTTCTTCTCCTTTCTTGTCGACA
>Ga0116146_1002511_pt1 | contig 16236 bp, 16 predicted proteins | sample AD_JPNHG2_MetaG_FD_89748 | JGI IMG/M metagenome (GOLD analysis project Ga0116146, IMG submission 89748) | Active sludge microbial communities of municipal wastewater-treating anaerobic digesters from Japan - AD_JPNHG2_MetaG | ecosystem: Engineered > Bioreactor > Anaerobic > Digestate | place...
GCGCTGGGGCTGGACCGGACCGTGATGCTGCTGACAGGCCGGGACAACATTCGGGACGTGTTCTCGTTCCCCAAAACGGCCCGGGCGACCTGCCCGATGACGGAAGCCCCCAGCCCGGTCGCACAAGATCAGCTTGATGAGCTGGGGCTGCGCCTCGCCCGTCCTGCGAAGACGTAGGAGCAGAGCCGGGGCGTGTCGCCCCGGACTTGAGCGTTTGTCCGTCCATGCCGGAGAAGACTCGATGAGACAAACTATGGCTAGCTCGTGGCGCGCCTGCTTGCTCGCCGCCGCCGCCGTGTTGCTGGGTCTGGTCCTGTGGAGCGAGCTCTGGTCGCCGCCGGCCGCGCTGGCACAGTCGCCGCCGGATGCCGGGGCGCAGCGACTGGAGATGATCAAGCAGTTTGAAACGATGAACGCGAAGCTCGGTGAGATTGCCGGGTTGCTGCGAGAGATCCGAGACGATGCGCGGAAGGCGCATAGCGAAGGCGAGAAGCCGAAGCGGCCGTAGGTTCTCGAGCTTCGAGTTTTGCGGAAGGAAACAGCGGCGCCGCATGTCCAGACGCCGTCCGCCGGCGTCGCCGCTAGGGTCCGTACCTTCAGGTTAAAGCGGGTTTCACGCCGAGTGCGAGCGCCCGAATAACTCTTCGCGCAGGCGGTCTACGACATAGTCGATCTTGTCCGGCGTGAGGTAGCTTCCCTCCGCGATGCGCGTTCGAAGCTCCGCCAGGCGGTCGTTTGAAACCGCCGGGGCGGGCCCATCTTCCCGGTGCGCGCCGGCCGACAGCTCGACGCGGTCCTGATCCAGCGCCTGGCCGGGGGCTTTGCTGTCCGGAGTTCTGTAATTGGCATCGCGGCGGTCGCGGAGGTGACCAGCGCACTCTTCTGGTCGAGCACAGGAAAGGGCAATTTCTATCATGCTGACACACACCTTCCCATCACCGCGCACTCGCGCGGCACGCGGAAACGGTTCCGCTCATGCTCCTCCGTGATGGTTACGGATCAATGCTGGCAAGCCGCCCGCCGCTCCGTCGGCGGCAGCTTGGTAACAGCCCGCTCGCTCAAAAGTTCTATCGGCTGGCCCCCATAAAAACTTTCGAAAAAAAGTGGCGATTCGCCATTTTTGAGGTCGCGCGGAAAGAGCGCAGCTCTGGGATCGCTGATTGCGGTTTTTATCAGGCTTGCCGCGGCATCGCGACGCGGGGCGCAAAAGAGCGAGGCGCCTGCCAATCTGGAGGTTGGCAGGCGCCTCGCTTGTTTGTTCACCGTTGATCCTTCGCCCTCGCTGTCGCTTTGGGCTCGGATCTAATGGGAATCGTTTCTTAAACCTTAGTACGCGCCACGTACTTCGTGTGCAGCAGCTTGTGCGACTTCTCGCCTAGCGGCTGACCGAGGAATTCCTTGTAAAGCTGCAAAACGGCCGGGTTTTCGTGGCTCTTGCGCAGCTCGCGATGTTCGTCTTCCTCGTAGATCGCCCGGATGCGGGCCAGGCGGTGGTCGTTCGTCGTCAGCCGCGGCTGCCCGCCGCCACCGATGCAACCGCCGGGGCAGGTCATCACTTCGATGAAGTGATACTGCTTCTGGCCGCTACGGACCGCCTCGATGACCTTGCGGGCGTTGCCCAGGCCGTGGGCGACCGCGACCTTCAGCTCGGCGCCTTCGAGGAACGACCACTCCGGCTTGGCGCCGGTGATCTTTGCGGACGCTTCCTTGACGCCTTCGAGGCCGGCGATCGGCTGCACGTGCAGATTCTCGAACGGCAACGGCTTGCCGGTCACGATTTCCCAAGCGGTTCTCAGGGCCGCTTCCATCACGCCGCCGGTATTGGCGAAGATGTCGGCAGCGCCGGTCGAGATGCCCAGCGGGGCGTCCATCTTCTCATCCGGCAGTTGCTCGAAGCGGATGCCGGCCTGCTTGATCATGCGAGCCAACTCGCGAGTGGTCAGGACCGCATCGACATCCTGCACGCCGCTGTCGTTCATCTCAGGCCGCTGGCACTCGTACTTCTTGGCGGTGCAAGGCATGACCGACGCCACAAAGATATCTTCCGGCTTCTTGCCGATCTTCTGGGCGTAGTAAGTCTTGGCGACCGCGCCGAACATCTGCTGCGGCGACTTGCACGTGGACAGATTCGCCGTCATGTCCGGGTAGTAGTGCTCGAGGAACTTGATCCAGCCCGGCGAGCAGCTCGTGAACATCGGCAGCGGACCCGGCGTGTGATGATCGTCCTTGTGGCCGTTGCCGCCGCCCTTCTTGGAATCGACCAGGGCATGCTTGAGCCGCATGAGCAACTCGGTGCCCTCTTCCATGATGGTCAGGTCGGCGGCGAAGTTCGTATCGAACACACCGTCGAATCCGAGACGCCGCAGGGCGGCGGTCATCTTGCCGGTAACGCGCGTGCCGGGCGGGTAGCCGAAGCATTCGCCCAAGGCGGCGCGAATGGCAGGGGCGGTCTGCACCACAACGTGCTTGTTGGGGTCATCCAAGGCTTCCCAGACAGCCGCGATGTGGTCCTTCTCGGTGATTGCGCCGACCGGGCACACGGCCCCGCACTGGCCGCACTGCACGCACACGACTTCGTCCAGGTTCTGGCAGAAGGCCGGACCGATGACGGTCTTGAACCCGCGGTTCTGAGCCCACAGGGCTGCGACGCCCTGGACGTTGTTGCAGACCGTCACGCAACGCCGGCAGGCGATGCACTTGGCGGTGTCGCGGGTCAGAGCGGGCGTGCTGGTGTCGCGGAAGCGAGCGGCCTTGGCGCCGGGGTAGGTGATGTCCTTAACCCCAAGCTCACGCGCCACGGCCTGCAGCTCGCAGTCTTCACTGCGGTTGCAGGTCTGGCAGTCGCCGTCGTGCTCGGAGAGGAGAAGCTCGACGACGGTGCGGCGCGCCTGGCGCACGCGGCGCGTGTTGGTTTTTACTTCCATGCCCTCAGTCGCGGGCTGGGAGCAAGAGGCCACGAGCGTACGGGCGCCCTTGATCTCCACCGTGCACACGCGGCAGGCGCCGATGGCCTGCACGTCCTTAAGATAGCACAGCGTCGGAATCCGGATGCCGGCCTTTTGGGCCGCTTCCAGGACACTGGTTCCCTCGGGAACCTCGACGGGGATGTTGTCAATCGTAAGCTTTGGCATGTATCAGTCCTCTTGCCCTTACTGCTTGCAGGGCGGAACTTTACCTTCGGAACCCGCCGGCGCCCGGTAGTCGCACCGCAGGCAACGCTTGGCTTCGCGCCGCGCCACGGCCTCCGACCAGGACAGCTCGACCTCCTGGAAGTTGTTCTTGCGCTTGCTCACCGGAATCATGGCCTGCTTGGCCCGCGGGTACTGCACCGGATCGGCGTCCGGGTCAAACTCGGTGTCCGGCTGCTGGTTCTCACGCCAGAAGGCGTGCTCGGCCCCGGTGAGCATCTTGTCGATCGCCACAGCCGCTTTTTCGCCATCCGCGATGGCGCCCACGACCGACCAGGGTCCGACGGCCGCATCGCCGCCGGCGTAAATCCACGGCACTGAGGTCTGCCCGGTGATTCGGTCCGCGGCGATGAAGCCGGAACGATTCACCTTCAGGGCCTGGCCGTTGAAGATTTCGGCCGTGTCGAGTTTTTGTCCGATGCCGGCGATGATCATGTCGGCCGGGACGATGAAGTCTTCGTCTTTGCCGTCGACCGGCCGGCGACGCCCGCTGCGGTCGAACTCGCCCAGGACCATGTGGCGGCACTTGAGACCGGCGACCTTGCCGTTCTTCTGCACGACTTCAAGCGGGGCGACCAGGGTCGCGATCCGTACGCCTTCGTGCTCGGCTTCGTCAATTTCTTCGGCGAAGGCGGGCATTTCGGCACGCGTGCGGCGGTAGAGCACGGTAACCGACTCGGCTCCCAGGCGGATTGCGGTCCGAGCCGCGTCGATCGCCGAATTGCCGCCGCCGATAACGACCACGTTCTTGCCCACCTGGGCGGTGCCGCGGACGTTGTACTCGCGGAGGAACCGCAGGGCGTCGACCACGCCGTCGGCCTCTTCGCCGGGGATACCCAGCTTCGAGCCTTGCGGAGCGCCGACGGCGAGGAACACGGCCTCATAGCCGTCCTTGCGGAGGCTCTCCAGCGTGAAGTCTCGGCCGAGACGCATGTTCAGCTCGATGTCCACGCCGAGCCGCTCAATCATGCGGATTTCGCGGGCCAATTCCTGCCGCGGCAGCCGGTAGGCGGGAATCGCCTGCACCAGCATGCCACCCGGCTGTGACTCGGCCTCGAACACCTTCGGGCGGTAGCCGAGCCGCGCCAGGAAGTACGCACACGACAGGCCGGCCGGGCCGGCGCCAATGATGGCGATCTTGCGGCGGGCGTTTTCCTCGTTGTCCTGCACGGAGGGGAGCTGAACCGTGACTTCCTGTTCAGCCATGAAGCGTTTGACGCCGCGAATGGCGACCGCTTCGTCGAGGCTGCCGCGGCGGCACTTGTCCTCGCAGGCGTGGAAGCACACGCGGGCGCAAACGGACGCGAACGGGTTGCGATTGCGATGCAGCGCCAAGGCCTCGGCGTACCGCTTTTCGCCCACCAGCGAGACGAACCCGGGCACGTCCACGCCGGCCGGGCAGGCGCTCTGGCAGGGGGCTCGCACCAGTGACGGGCACACGCCGGCCGGGCAGCGCTTCTCGCGAATGTGGGCGTCGTACTCGTCGCGGAAATATCGAATGGTGGACAGGACCGGGTTGGGGGCGGTCTGACCCAGCCCGCACAAGGCCGTGTCCTTGATGGTCTGGCCCAGCTCGATCAGCTTCTCGACGTCGCCTTCCTCGCCCAGGCCTTCGCAAATGCGGCTCACGATTTCGAGCATGCGCTTGGTGCCGACGCGGCACGGCGGACACTTGCCGCAGCTCTCATCCTGGCAGAAGTCCAGGAAGAAGCGGGCCACGTCCACCATGCACGTGTCCTCGTCCATGACGATCATGCCGCCGGAGCCCATGATCGCGCCCAGCTCGGTCAGCGACTCGTAATCGACCGGAACGTTCAGGTGCTCTTTCGGGATGCAGCCGCCGGACGGGCCGCCCATCTGGGCCGCCTTGAACTTCTTGCCGCCCGGAATGCCGCCGCCGATGTCGTAGATGATCTCGCCCAGCGGCATGCCGATGGGCACTTCGACCAGGCCGGTGTTGTTGACCGCACCCGCCAGGGCGAACACTTTGGTGCCCTTGCTCTTCTCGGTGCCGTAGGAGCCGTACCAGTCGGCGCCCTTGTGCATGATGACCGGCACGCTGGCGAAGGTCTCGACGTTGTTCAGGCAGCTCGGCTTGTCCCACAGGCCTTTGACGGCCGGGAACGGGGGCCGTGGACGCGGCTCGCCGCGGTTGCCTTCGATGCTCGTCATCAGGGCGGTTTCCTCGCCGCAGACGAACGCGCCGGAACCCATGCGGACTTCGATATCGAAATCGAAGCCGCTGTTCATGATGTTCTTCCCCAGCAAGCCGCAGTCGCGGGCCTGCTTGAGGGCGTGCTGGAAACGCTCGACCGCCAGCGGGTATTCGGCACGGATATAGGCAAAGCCCTGGTGCGCGCCGATGGCGTAGGCGGCGATGGCCATGCCCTCGATTACGCTGTGCGGATCGCCTTCCAGGACGCTGCGGTCCATGAATGCGCCGGGGTCGCCTTCGTCACCGTTGCACAGGATGTACTTGACCTCGCCCTTGCTCTTGCGGGTGAATTCCCACTTCAAGCCGGTCGGGAAGCCGGCCCCGCCACGGCCGCGCAGGCCGGACTTCTTCATCTCGGCGATGACCTGCTCGGGCGTCATCTCGGTCAGGACCTTGCCGAGGGCCTGATAGCCGTCGCGGGCGATGTATTCCTCGATCCGCAGCGGGTCGATCACGCCGCAGTTGCGCAGCACGATTTTGACCTGCTTCTGGAAGAAGCCGATCTCATGCAGGCCGGAAACGGGCTGGCCGGCCGGCGTCTTGTGGACCAGGCGTTCGACCACGCGGCCCTTGAGCAGATGCTCTTTGACGATTTCCTCCGCGTCGTCGGCCCGCAATCCCTGGTAGAACGTGCCATCGGGATAGACGGAGGCGACCGGGCCGACCGCACAGGGACCCAGGCAGCCGGACTCGATGACCTTGATCTCGTGTTGCAAGCCGTGCTTCTCGAGCTGCTCGCGCAGGGCCGCGGAAACTTCAAGGGCTCCTGACGCAATGCAGCCGCCGCCGGTGCAGACGAGAACGTGACTTCTGACGTTATTCATGTTCGCTCGATCTCCGAAGTTGCCGGGCGTCAGCCATCAGTTGTCCGTCGCATTCTGAAACTGACAACTGAAAACCGACCACTGACAACTAGCACTTAATCATGTATTCCAGCACCGGCTGGCCGCGCAACACGTGCTCGCGCACGATCTGGCCAACCTTGTTCTTGTCCAAACGCCCGTAGCGGAAGGAACCGCCGGCCTTATCGGTGAGCGTGAGCATGGGTTCCTGGTCGCACAGCCCGGCGCAGCCGGTCTGCGTGATTGTGACTTTGTCGGTGGCCGGACCCAGCTCGGTCAACAGAGCGGCCAGCACGTCGCGCGCCCCGGCGGCGATGCCGCAGGTGCCCATGTGGACGGTGATGCGCATGTCCTTTTGGCCGCTGCGCAGGTCGATGTCTTTCTTGGCTTTCTCTTGAAGGGCTTTCAGGTCTTTGGGGCTGTTGATGCGAGTCATGCCGGGACCTTCCTTTCCGCCTTGGCCGCCTCGCCGTTTCGATACGGACCGAGGACCAGCTCGATCTTGTTGGGCTTGACACGGTGATGGACGTCATCGTCGATCATGATGGCCGGCGCCAGCCCGCACGCCCCGAAGCAGCGTGCCACTTCGAGCGTGAACTGGCGGTCGGGCGTCGTTTCGCCGACGTCGATGCCCAGCTTCTGCTTGAGCGTGTCGAGCACGCGTTTGCCGCCGCGCACGTAGCAGGCCGTACCCAGGCAGACCCGCACCAGGTGCTTGCCACGCGGCACGGTCGAGAAGAAGGAATAAAAGCTGACGACGCCGGCCACCTCGCTGTAGGACTTGTTCAGCCCTAACGCAATCCGCTTCAAGGCCACCTCGGGCAGATAGCCGAAGATGCCCTGCGCCATCTGCAACACCGGGATCAAAGCACCGGGCTTGTCCCGATATTCGGCGAGCACGCCGTCCAGGCGGGCAAGCAACTCCTGCTCGGAGACTTCCTCGCCGCACGAGCACGTGCATCCTACTTTGCGGTCCTCACTCATTTACATCTCCTGTAACGCTCGACCGGCCTAGCGGGGCAACGGCCCGGCCGGCCACCAATGCGGTTAGGGCTCAAGCGCGGTGGGAGTGCCCACCCTCCGCTGTTAAGCCAGTCCCCTCGCCGTTTCAAGTTCCGTCCGGATCGTCTCTATCACGCGGCGTGCCAGAGCGATTGAATCGTCGGGGGGCAGGCCAAGTTCATGTGCCAGCTCCCAGGTTCGGATGCAAGTCTCGTGCCCGTCGTGACTTATGCGAAAGTGAAAATCGATGTGCGGATTCGCGCACACGACCGATCCCAGCGATGTCGCCAGATCCCCCAGCGGGCTGCGGTCTACGTGTCGCAGGCCCATCTCCGCCAAAACCCGCAGGCCGCCCAAGTCCGAGCGTTCTAAAGTAAGCCGTCCGCCCGCCCGTTCGGCGGCCGCCTTGAACAGGCTCAGGCCCAGACCAGTGCGTTTCCCGGACTTGGTCGTATAGAAGGGGTCCAGGGCCTGCTGAGGCGTCACCTTCAGGCCCGGGCCGTTGTCATCTATCTGGATGCGCAGGCGGTCGGCCGTCTGGTCCGCGGCGACCGTGACCTCTATGACTGACGAGTTGGCCCGGATCGAGTTTTCGACCAGGTCGAGAATGTGCAGCGCTAACTCACGCATCGTGTACCACGCGCCGCCCGCATGAACCGCGCAGGGCCATCACCAGTTCGTCGAAACTCGGCTCCCGCAACCGCAGGCGCGAACGTACCGACCCCACGTCATCCAGGTAATGGGCGTCCGACGAGGCGATGACGGGTAAGCCGTATTTTGAAAACTCCGCCACGACGGCATCGCCCTGGACCCGCGAAGCGTCGGGTCCGTCGCCACAGGGCGTAAAAACCTCGATGGCGTCAAAACCGGCGTCCCCCGGGAACATGCCGAGTTGGCTGAACACGCTGAACGACGGGCGGTTGACGTGCGCCGCGATCGCCAGCCCCTCATGCCGGTGTATCAGCCGCACCGCCGCCGACAGGTCGAAGCCCGAAGCCATGGCCAGCATTTTCGGCTCGGAATCGACGATCGACCCGCCCGAATCAATTACAAGCTGCTGCCCGAACTTCTGGTGATACGCGACGGTGGCCTCGGGCAGAGTAGCACGCACCTCTTTCGCGGCCGCTGCCGCCGCGGCCGGGCTCGGAAAAATGCCCAGAATGTGCACTTCCTCGGCCGTCATGATTTCCATGCCCGCCAGGACCGCCAGTTTGAGACCGGCGACGGTGCGGCCGGCACATAGGCTGGCGGCAGCAGCGGCCTCGGCATTGCCGGCCGCGTTGTGATCGCAAATCGCGATCATCGACAGCTCGCGCTCCAGGGCCGCCTGCACGATGGCCGGCGGCGTCATCTCATCCGCCGCACAGGGCGACAGGGCGGTATGGATATGCAGGTCGGCGGCCCAGAGCTTCAAGGGAGCACCTCGCGCCGCGAAGCACGTGATAGGGTGACAAGGTGATAACGTGATAGAGTGATAAGGGCGCGGCGCGGGCAGACTTGCGTCGAGTGCTGAATCCTTATCACCTTATCACCTTATCACTTTATCACTGTATCACTTCGTATCACTCTGCCGCGGCCCTCGCACGCCCATTTCCCACAGTCGCCCGACCACCTCAAATGCCGAAGCCTTCGAGCAGTACAGGGCGATGCCTTCTTCCTTCGCCTTTGCCTGAACAGTGTCATCCGGAACGCGATCAGAAGCGAAGATAATGGCGGCCAGTTCGGCGTGGACCGCGACCGCGATCACGTTCAGGTGCACCTGAACCGTTACCAGAACGCCGCCCTTCGGTGCGTTCGCCAGTACATCGCTTAGCAGGTCCGAGACGTATCCGCCGGTCACGTCGGCCGCGGCCGGGCTGATCTCAGGCGTCAGGTTTTGCAGCCCCAGTCTTTCCGCGATTTCCGCGAGAGTCATTTACTTTCCTCCGCTGGAGGCCCGGGCCGCGACTGCTTGGCGGCCGGTTCGTTATCCATCCTCTGCCGCACGCAAGCATCGAGCTGGGCACGCCCCAGAACAATGTCCTCGGCCAGTGCCGCGCAGGTCGGCGCTCCACAATTGCCGCAATTGCTGCCGGGGAGGCTGCGGCGCAGTTTATCAATCCTGGCCAACTTCTGAATGGCGCGCGTCATGTCCGCATCCAGCCGCAGCCCGTGCCGTGGCTCCAGCGGAACCACGCGTCGCACCGCCCGCGCCCGCGGATCGGGTTTGGCCGGCGCCAGGGCCCAGCGATATTGGGCCACGCTGGCGACTTCCGTAAACAGCGGCGATCCAAAACAGCCCGCAAAACAGGCATACGGCTCGATTACCGTGATGTCGGTCAGCAGCCCGTCCTCCAGCCGTTCCAAAACCTGCCGCACTTTATGGATTCCAGTCACGCGCAAGACGCCCAGCGGGTCCGGAGCGGCCGGCGTTGACCCCGTGTCGGCGGAGCGGCCTGTTCCCCGCTTTAGGCGCGGGTGCAACACGGCCGCGAACGTCGCCGGCAGCACCGCCAGAACGTGGGACCGCTTTTCCACCGGTCTGTCGCGGGACCGCACAATCGTCAACTGGCACGGGCAGGGTACCAGCGACAGCAGCCTGCGATCCTCGCCGACCACGCTCTCATAGGCGGCCTCTTGGGCTGAAAGAAACGGGGCCACGTGCGGCAGCAGCGACGGGAAGCGCAACTGAATCAGGTTCACAACCGCCGGGCACACGGGTGAGATCACAGGGCGGACGCGCGTCTCGCCGGCCGCGTATTGCATGACGGCCTTACGTAGCGCGCTTTCCCAGGCCGCCGTTACGCGGATATCCGAGAAGCCCAGGTACGCCAGCTCAGTTAGGACTTGCCCCGCAGTAATACCCGCCCCGAACTGCACCAGGCTCACCGGAGGCAGTATGAGGATGGAACCGGGGGATGGCTTAAGCTCTTCGCCCGCGGACCGCAGACCCCACGCACCGCTTGGGCACGCCCCAATGCACTCGGTGCAGTCAATGCACAAGTAATCCAGGATCTCAGGCTTGCCCCGCAGCACCCGCAGTGCCTGCGTCGGGCAAGCCCGCAGGCAATGCAGCGATCGGCGGCATTTTTCGGCTTCAACCTGGATCGAGAACTGCCCCGCGCCGTACAGCGCCTGCGGACGTAGGTGAATCGTAAAACTGACGCGAGTGCCACGTCCGGCCGCCGATTCGATCGCGAAATGATCGCTGTTTTTCTTGATATTCGGCAGGCCCATGCCCGCGCCGAAGCCCAGTTCCCGGGCCTTGGCCGAAGCCGTCGAGAAGCCGGGCTTCATGGCCTGTTCCACGTCGGGAATGCCGGGCCCGGTGTCGATCACGTCGACGCGTAATTCGTGCTCGTCCAGTTCCGCCCGCAGTTCGCCCCCGTGCGAGTGAATTACCACATTCATCTCGGCTTCGTAGGCGGCCACCATGGCCCGCCTGACAACCGCCGGATCCGCCCCGATTTTCTTAAGTTGTTCTTTAATCTGGCGCGAGGCTGCCCCACCCGTTTCGTAATTGCCCCCCTCGATCTGGTACGAGACGGAGGTCACGGCAAATGGTCTTCCTCCGCAAGGCAGCGGTAAATTCGGCCGCAGGTTTCGAAGAGCCCGCAGGATGAAACCAGGATGGCGGTTCCGTGTTCGCGGGCGCTGCGGAGCATCGTCTCGTCGGGCATCTGGCTGTTCACCAGGCAGATGCAGGGCACGTCGAGGAGACCGGCCATCATGGTGAGCTGTCCGCTGGCGAGGTTGGTCACCATCAACACGTGCTCGCTGGCCGCATTGAGCAGATCGCTGATGCGATCACCGGCGTAAACCTGGTCGGCAGCGACATTTAGCGTCTTGCCGGGCGTCAGGAGCCGGGCTCCGATTTTCTCTGCCAAAGTGGCCAGCTTCATTAAGAACTCCAGTCTCGGTTCGCGGGTCTGCTCACGGCAGGGGCTTCGCGGGTCTGCTCACGGCAGGAACCTGGACATTATCCGCCCTTATCGAGCGGATACAAGCAAGCGGTACGCCAGGATGGGTGAAAATGGGGCCGGTCAGCCCCTTCAGGATGACAGCGCGGAATTGCGCGCGGAATTTCGCGCAGTAGCAGAGCCGGGGCGTTCGCCCCGCAATACCGCCGGCCGTCCTCACCTGGGCGACGCGCCCCCGCCCTCAGCGAGCGCCGCCCGGTAGGCTTCCAGCGCGGCCGGAAACGGCCCGAGGGCTCGCTCGAAAATGCCCAGCGAATACGCGATCGCCAAGCCGTAATTCGTGATCGGAACGCCGGCGCGGCGGCATTTCAAGATTCGCGAAAGCACCTCGCGCCGGTTCTGGACGCAGGCGCCGCAGTGAATCACGAGCTTGTACTCGGCCAGGTCGGGCGGGAAGTCGTGCCCCTGAGTCGTAGTGAATTCGAGCTCGCCGCCCACGTACTGCGTTAGCCAGCGCGGGATCTTCACCCGGCCGATGTCCTCGCCGATCGGGTGATGCGAGCAGGCCTCGGCGATGAGGATGGGATCGCCGGGTCGCAGCCGGTCGATGGCGGTCGCGCCGCGCACCATCTCCGTCAGGTCGCCCTTGAAGCGTGCGAAGAGGATAGAGAAGGACGTCAGCGGCACCTCGAGCGGAGTATCCGCCGAGACCTTCAGGAACGCCTGCGAATCTGTCACCACCAGCGCCGGCGTGCGCCGCAGTCGGTCAAACGCCTGGCGCAGCTCTCGTTCCTTCACAACCATGCAGAAGGCTTCGTGGTCGAGCAGGTCGCGAATCGTCTGCACCTGCGGCAGGATCAGGCGCCCCTTCGGCGCTTCCTTGTCGATGGGAACGACGAGTAGTGCCAGCTCGCCGGGCGGAACAAGGTCGCCGATGATCGCCGGTGTGTTGACAAAGTCGTCTGGCGCGGACCGGATCAGGGCTTCGCGCAAATCTGCCAGTCCATCACCACGGCCGGCGACCGTCTGGACGTGCCGAATTTTCCGTTCGTTCAGCCGCGCTAGGACCTCGGGCGACGGCGACGCCAAATCACATTTGTTGAAAACCGCAATTGCCGGGACATTCCGGCCGGCCAGTTCGTTCAGAATGCCTTCTTCGAAAGCGCCCCACTCGCCGGCCTCGGCAACGATCAGGCCGACGTCGGTGCGGTCAAAAATCCGGCGCGTCCGCTCAACACGCTGCTGCCCGAGGGCGCCGATGTCGTCCACGCCGGCCGTGTCGATGAACAGCACCGGCCCGATGGGCAGCAATTCCATCGGCTTTTCGACCGGGTCGGTAGTTGTGCCGGCGCAGGCCGAGACTATCGACACTTCCTGCCGCGTGAGCGCGTTCAACAAGGATGACTTGCCGACGTTGCGGCGGCCGAAGATGCCGATGTGCAGCCTGAGACCTTTGGGTGCGTTTTGCATTGAATTCACCGCAGGGGATACAGAAGGTACAGAGGAATAGCGGTTGTGTGCTTCAGGTTCACTCTAGCTTAGCGTCCTTTGCGCTCGGCTGTCTCGGCGGTTGCCTTGACCGGCCTATCGCTGGTTGCCGTATTCACCTTTGCTTGAGGCGCGTAACGGCCTCAGGGGATAATAGCTCGTCGGACGGAGCTTCCGTGAGCAAGCCGCATTCCACGACGATTTCGCAGACGCCGCGGCTCGGGGGAGCGGCGGCCGCAAGCTAAAGTTCAGCTTCGCCGATAGGACATGCGGCTCCGCCTGACAGGTGCTGCGTCTTGGACAGTAACGTGTCTAACCTCGAGTGCGACTTCTATGCGGGCGGCCCGCCTGAGACGGATGCGGCCGTGAATGCCGGCGCGGCGGCGCGCCCCTACATCGGCGTCCTGTTCGATTGCTGCGGCGTGTATGTGCGGGTTTACCGCCGCCCCGAGCAGAACGAGTACAGCGGCCGGTGCCCGAATTGCCTGCGCCCCGTCAAAGTCCGCGTCGCACCCGACGGCACCAACTCGCGCATTTTCCGCGCAAGATAGGAAGAGCGTTTCGAAGATGCGCAGCGAAGCTGAGTGCCGCCCGGGCTCATCTCCAGTGTGTTGTGTCGCGTGAGTTCGGGGCCCTTCTTGACACCCCGGGTGGGGGGCTTAACGTACAAGGCGGGAAGGGCCTTGCGTGCCCGCGCCTGGCGCCGTTGAACGAGTGGCATGCCCGCGCTAAGAGCTTGGGCATGGCACGCACACCGGGTGCCCCGCGGGCGTAGGTGTAGAAGAGACGGACAGTCTGTTGAACCGGGGCCAGATGGCTTCGCCGCCGGTTCTGATGTCGCCGAGAAGGAAACCGGTTCTGATGGCGCCGGTTCTGATGGCGCCGATAAGGCGACCGGTTCTGATGGCGCCGATAAGGAGATCTGACGTGCGGTCTGACATGCAGCGCTTTTGGAAGGTGTTCGCTCCGCTGTCGTGCGGAGGAGTAACGCTGGGCTTGCTTGACGCGTTCGGCATGTTCTATTGGTCGAACATCTTGGTGGAAGTGCTCTCGTCGCTGTTTATAGCTCTGTTCGGCGCCTTTTTGGGCCAGCAGGCCGGCGGGCTGTTTGCCTAACCGGCCGGCGCAAAACGGAGAGTTGGGCCGCAAAGCGGAGCTTTGTACGGCCCGCCGCGAAGCGGAGCTTCGCACGGGCGAATAATCTAGAAACGACCCCGGCTGGCGGGTGTCCACGACGCCGGGCCGGTTACCTTATTAAGGGAGATGGACATGCAGCTACCCGGCATGCCGGGCATACCCGGCGCGATGGAAGATCCGGTTCTTCGCGAAAAGGCGGAAAAGGAGGCGGAGCACCTACTTGAGGACCTGAAGAAGGAAGTCAAGGCGGACATCAAGGACATCGGCACCCTCCGCAAAGAGCTGCACATCACAGTGCCGGCCAAGGTCATCGCCGACCACCTCGACCACAACTACGACGAGCTGCGCCACGACGCGATCGTGCCCGGCTTCCGCAAGGGCCACGCTCCGCGACGGCTGATCGAAAAGCGCTTCGGGAGCGAGGTGCGCGAATCGCTGACGACCTCCATCGTCGGACAGTCTTACTTCGCGGTCACCGATAAGCACGAGCTGGACGTGCTGGGCGAGCCGCTGTTCCGCATCGACGCCGGCGAAGAGGGCGTCAAGCTCATGGAGTTCGACGAGGCCCTGCAGCACATGAAGCTGCCGGCCGAGGGCGATTTCGACTACGTGTGCGAGATCGAGGTCAAGCCGACGTTCGAGTTGCCGGAGCTTGAGGGCATCCAGATCAAGTCGCCGGAGATCGAGATCACCGATCAGATGGTCGCGGACGAGGTACTGCGGCAACGCAAGCTGCGCGGACGGTTCGAGCCACAGCCGGAGGGTGGAGCCGAGCGCGGCGACCTGGTCATAGCGGATGTCGTTCTGACGGTGGACGACAAGCAGATCAAGACTGAAGAGAACGTGCAGCTTGGCGTGCGTCCGGCGGCGTTGGACGGGGTGCAGGTGCCCGATCTGGACAAGGTGTTGGAAGGCGCCAAGCCGGGCGAGACGCGCGAGGCGACCTGCACGATTCCGGATGATTACGAGCGGGCTGACATTCGCGGTCAGAAGGGGCGGTTCACTTTCCGTATTCACGAGCTGAAGCGGCTGGTGCCGATGCCGCTGGACGACTTCCTGCAGCGCGCCGGGTTCGACAAGGAAGCCGACGCGTTTGATCACTTCCGCATGATGATGGAGCGCGACCGCGACGAGATGATCGAGCGCGCCAAGCGCGCCCAGGTCGAGGCTTTCCTGCTCGAGAAGACGAGCCTCGAGCTGCCGGAGAAGCTGTCCGCCCGGCAGATTGACCGGGCCGTGGTGCGGCGCATGATCGAGTTGCGGCAGCGCGGCGTGCCTGAGGACGAGGTTTTGGCGCGCGCGGATGCGCTGCGCAGCTCGGCCAAAGAGGACGTAACGCGCGAACTGAAGCTCGGGTTCATCCTAGAAAAAGCCGCGGAAAAGCTCGAAATCGAGGTTACGGACGAGGAAGTCAACACGGCCATCGCGGCGATGGCGCGGCGTTACAACCGCCGGTTCGACCGCGTGCGCGACGAGTTACAGCAGCAGGGGCTGCTGTCGCAGCTCGCCGAACGAATCCGGCAGGACAAGACCGTGTCTATGCTTCTGGAGAAGGCGAAGGTGACCGGCGTAAAGCATGAGTCCGCCGGCGCGGAGTCGGCGGCCGAGCCCACCTGAAGCTCGGATAAGATCAGGCCGATAAAAAATCCGGGATGAGCCGCGATCTCGGCGCTATAAGTATGATGTAATACCGAAGGAGACCGCATGGCATATTGGCCGCCAGTTGAACGCCCGCGGATGCAGTCGCAGATGCAATACCAGCGACAGATGGGCCTCAACGAACTGCTGCTTGAGAACCGCATCATTTTCTTGGATCTGCCGCTCGACCCGAACGTGACGATCAATGCGAGCACGGTCTGCTCGCACGTGATCAAGAGCATGTTGTACCTGCAGTCGATCAAGCGCGACCAGGACATTCACCTGTACATCAACTGTCCCGGCGGCGATATCGACGACACGCTGGCGATCTACGACACGATGCAGTTCCTCAACTCCGAGATCGCGACTTACTGCGTCGGAGCGGCCAGCAGCGGGGCGGCCTTGATTCTGGCGGCCGGCACGAAGGGCAAGCGCTACGCTCTGCCGCACGCCAAGGTCATGATCCATCAGCCGTGGGGCTACATGGGCGGCCAGGCGGCGGACATGCGCATTCAGGCCGACGAGATTCTGAAAGTGAAGAAGACGATTACCGAGATTCTTGCCCGCTGCACCGGCCGGTCGTCCGAGCAAATCGCCAAGGACATCGAGCGCGACCGGTACATGACGGCGGAGGAAGCCAAGGAATATGGGCTGATTGACGAGATTCTCGAGGAAAGCAAACCCAAGAAGAGCAAGAAATAACCAGGAGCGCCGCGTTTCATGAACAACCAGTTGATTCCGATCGTGATCGAGCGCGAGGGACGCGCCGAACGCGCGTACGACATCTACTCGCGGCTGCTGAAGGACCGCATCATCTTCCTCGGCGA
>Ga0116146_1002534_pt1 | contig 16081 bp, 12 predicted proteins | sample AD_JPNHG2_MetaG_FD_89748 | JGI IMG/M metagenome (GOLD analysis project Ga0116146, IMG submission 89748) | Active sludge microbial communities of municipal wastewater-treating anaerobic digesters from Japan - AD_JPNHG2_MetaG | ecosystem: Engineered > Bioreactor > Anaerobic > Digestate | place...
GAACCCCGTGTGATCATCTTTTATATCACACTCCTTTTCTATCCTATCAGTTCCCGCCTGACCCTGCTTCATGATGTCGAAATATCTACCTCGTTTTTAACGCCTTGGACCACCATGCCGGCAATCGCTTGCATCGTTTTCCTGGTCTTTCTGGGATTTTATATTGCCCGAAAAAGCCCTCTAATCTCCTTTTCTATTTTGTTCTTCCTGCTTAACCATCTGACTGAAGGATCTCTTGTCCCCTTGGAGCTGATTTACGAGCACAGGAATTACATTCCCTCGATGCTCTTTTTCGTGCCGGTGGCAATATTTCTTTTGAAGGTTATCGACCATTTCTCCTATCAAAAGTCCGTTCAACGACTAATCACGGCGCTTGTCGTTTTTCTTCTATTTGCGCAGGGTGACACTGCTTTCTCTCGCAATGCACTCTTTGCCCATCCGCTGCTCCTTATGGAAGACAACGTCAAAAAGTCACCAAATCTCAGCCGTGTTCACCATAATTTAGGATCTGTTTACTGGACCAATGGAGCATACGAAAAAGCTTGTCAAAGCTATGAAAATGCCCTGCGTTTTAACCGGCATATCAATAAAACAGACGTCGCCGTCACTCTTCACAGCCTCGGCATGTGCCGTCTTTACGCGAAGGGAGATCCTGACAGCGCAATGGCCTATTTGCAATCTGCAATCGACGTGGATCCGTCCTACTGGCCTTCCTATAAAGACGCTTCCATCTGCCTTCTGCAAAAAGGAAGCATTAAGGAAGCAGCAGAAAAAATAAGAACGGCGCTGACGATGTGGCCGAACAACTCGGAATTGCACGAAGCTTTTGGCTTGATTTTATTAAAGACAGGCAAATATGACCAGGCCATTCTCGAAGCCAGAAGGGCTATTGCTGTCGATCCGAGGCGATACAGTCCCCTGACTATTTTGGCCGAAGCCTTTCGAAAAAAAGGGGATATCGGTCTGGCTGTTGCCTACTGGGAGAAATTTCTTGAAAAATATCCGGACAATCTTCAGGGAAATTTTGCCCTAATTGAATTGTATTTCGTTCAAAATAATCGCGGCAAGCTGTTCCGTACTGTGGAGAAGCTTACGACTTTAAAAAGATCAAGAACATGGGATGAATTCATGAACGATGATATCGATAAGATGGCTCCTGCCGCTTTTTCACCTGACCGTGAAAAGCTTTTGGAAATAATTGAAAATGCATATTTAAAACGCTCATAATATCAAAACCTGGTCCACTTGAGACAAAAAAAACATGAAAAAAAGGTGGCGATTGAATCTCGCCACCTTTTTAATGTGTTCAGCAAAACGCTGAATCTTCAGAACAATTTTTACTGAACGTTAGGGCAATACAAATGATCCTGTAGCCGTCCCACCGCCAGTTCCACTTGCTGATACTGTTATCGGACCAGTACCCGTACATGAAACTGTAAAATCACCCGTTCCCACACCGCAATTCGTTGTAAGGTTTGCTGATGCTAAAAGAGTTGCCGCACTAGGCGCGGATCCAGAACTTAACAATAGTCTTGCATACTCCATACTTAACGCTGATTTACCGGCAGCCACTGCACCAGCAGCCGCTTTATTTCTTGCATCAGCTGCTAAATCAATGTATTTCGGAACTGCTACTGCCGCAAGAATGCCCAGAACAACCAGAACGGCGATAATCTCAATCAACGTAAAACCTTTACTACTCTTCAATCTTTTCATTACTTTTCCTCCTTGTTTTGTATTTTAATTTTCTGATCTTTCTTTTTATTGCTCTTCTACCTACTTGCCTTCTTTCAAAAGCACTTACTGTGCCAGATATACACCTATATAAAAATTTTAATCAACAATGATGGCAGCCTCGTAAAAAGTCATTATTTCTGCTACTCTCGCGAAGTCTGCCCTTGAGAAGGCGGGGGTGGATTCCATAACTCTTTTGACTTACCGTATTCCCGCCTTCGCGGGAATGAGAATAAACTTCGTGTGAATGACAAAAAATGAACAGAATTTAATTTTTTTGAGGCTGTCAAGAATAAAGGTGAAACAAACAAAAATCGCCAAAAATTGAAATGCTTTCCATTTATCAACAATATTTGTAGCAAATAATCACCATCAAATTGTTTTTAAAAAAGATGACTTTTTGGAAATTAGCTGATTGGTCGGGGACCGATCCCTACATTATGCTTTTCTGAATGATGACGGCAGCGTGTCATTACTTGGTACAATACATGCTTTATTGCAGTAAATTTTTATTGAATTTTTCCTGAATCTTGGTTGAGTATCCAACATGAAACCTAAAATGAGATCGAATGGGTTTACGTTGCTTGAGACCATTTTCGTTATTGTAATTATCGTCATTTTGATGGTCATTGCCCTTCCCCGCTATACGGATCTTATAGAAAAAGCAAAAGTAAAAGTAATTCATTATGTTTTGGGAATAGGATGTGAAGAAGTAAAAATGGCTTATTCCAGATATATTCTTTTAAATGGAAGGCCTCCCAGCATGAAGCGCCTTGATGAAATACTCAATGACAAGAGTGCCAAATATACAGAAATTGGCGTTTTTACTGTCAATTATTCTAACTATGAAGACAAAGGTATAAAGGTAATTGTAACACAATCAAGTGTTTTTGAAATGCCATCGGGAGGGCCTTTTGAAAAAACTATTTTGCTGGCAGGCGATGAGAGGTAAAGATTCATCGCCTTTCGACGAGCTCAGGGTGACAAAGAGCCATTGTTTTTAATGGCGGAAACATCAATTTCGTACTTTTTGATGCGGTGCCACAAGCTCCGCTGGTTGATCCCCAGCAGTTTGGCGGCTCTAGCCTGAACGCCGCCAGCCTGCTTCAATACTTTTAAAATAATTTTTTTCTCATAAGCGGCAAGGTGATCGTCAAGGTAAAATCCTTCCAAAATCGTTGAGTCTTCTTTAATAACCGAATTTTCAGCTTCTTCCCCATGTGTAATTATATCGGAAACTGTCTTTTGCTGCTGTTCGGATAAGTTCATCCTTTTCGCCAAACCGACTGACGTGATTTTACCATGATCGGCCATTACGGAAGCTCTCTCCAGGACATTCTTCAATTCACGAATATTCCCAGGCCAGGACCATGTAATCAGCTCCCGCATGGCTTCCGGTGCCAATTCGCGTTTTTCCGGCATATTGTCCAGTATGTGTTGCGCAATCAGTGGGATATCCTCTACCCGATCCCTAAGCGGGGGGATATAAATGGGAAAAACATTTAAGCGGTAGAACAGATCCTCCCGGAAAGTCCCTTCCTTGACCATCTGGTGAAGATTTTTGTTGGAGGCCGCGACAAAACGAACATTTACTTTGATGGTTTCATTGCCGCCGACGCGCTGAAACTCCCGCTCCTGTAAAACACGGAGAAGTTTTGCCTGTGTTTCCAATTGGATATCGCCAATCTCGTCCAGAAACAGCGTTCCTTCGTTGGCCAACTCGAATTTTCCTATCTTCTTCGCCGTGGCTCCGGTAAAGGATCCTTTTTCATGACCGAAGAGTTCACTCTCCAAAAGCCCGGCCGCTATGGCAACGCAATTGAGCTTGATAAATGGCTTCCCTTGCCGGCTGCTCTCCTGGTAAATCGCTTCCGCAAACAGTTCTTTTCCCACGCCGCTTTCACCCAAAAGAAGGACGGTATTGTCGGTCGGCGCCACTTTGATGATTTGACTCAGGCACCCCCTGATGGCCCGACTCTGGCCAATGATGCCGGGAAACCGAACCCTGGCGTCCACCTTGCTGATCAAGTTGGCCACTTCACTAAAGACATGGTCATAATGAAGTATTTCATCATGAACATAAGATTTTGACGCCGGTTTCGGATTGGGCGGCTCTTTTGGATAAGATGGAGAAGATTCAATCTGATGAATAAATTTCTGAACAGGGCTCAATACGGCAAACGTAACGACGACGGCTGATACAGCCGTAAAGGCAATGACGGCCCCGCCGAGCAAAAATAGCTGAAGTGTTGAGGCTCGGCTGGCGTAATAGGCAATGACAAACGCCAGAAGGGCAAACCCCGTGAAGATAAATGGAATCAGGACAAAGAGGCTTACGTGGACGGGAGAAGAATGTCCTGAAGAAAGTTTTTTTATATTTGATACGATCTCTTTCATTTGAAACTCATTTGACCATTTTTGTTAAATCCCACATGGGCATAAATATCGCCAAGGCAAAGAAACCGACCACCGCCGCGAGGCCGACCATCAAAATCGGGCCTATCGCGTCGGCAAGGCCCTTGACAGCGTATTGAACTTCGTCGTCATAATGGAGAGACACCTGCCGCATCATCTCTTCAATATTGCCGGATTCTTCGCCGATGGCCACCATATCCACGACCATCGGAGTAAAGTGCTTCGCGGAGCGAAGCGGCCCGGAGATTCCCTGGCCTTCCTGTATTTTGTCCCGGACATTGTCGAATTCCCGGGATATTGCCGTATTGCCGATGGTGTCCGACACCACCTCCATGGTTCTCATTACGGGAACGCCACTGGCCTGCATGATAGCAAATATCGCCGCAAAGCGGGACATGGCCGCCTTCTGAAACAGGGGACCGAAAAGAGGCATTTTCAGAAGAAAGGTGTCGAAAGTGTAGCGCCCCGCTGTGGTTTTAATATAATACCGCAGAAAGACGACGGTTGCGATAATGCCTCCCAACAGGATATACCAGTAATTGGCCAAACCCTGATACATAAGCATGGCGATTTTAGTCGGCAGGGGCAAATCCAGTCCCGCTTTCTGAAATATGGCAACAAATTTCGGAATGACAAAAGTCAGCAGAACAACAAAAGCAATGACCAGGGCAATCACAACGATGATCGGGTATTGGAGAGCGGACCGGATGTCCTTTTTTATTTTCGCTTCATGTTCAACGATATCGATTAGTCTCTCCAGGATTTCCGGAACGGAGCCGCTGATCTCTCCGGCGTTGATCATGCTGAGATACAGGGGAGAAAATACGGACGAATGCTTCTTCATGGCCGCGTAAAGCGTAAGGCCATCCTTGATATCCTGACTGATGTCCGTTGCGACCCTTTTGAGAGTTTTGTCCTGTGTCTGGCTGACGAGCACCTGCATCAGCCGGATGATGGGAACGCCTGCCTGCATCATGGAGCGGAATTGTTTGGTGAAGAGGATCAGATCCTTCGTTTTCACCGAAGCTCCGAATCTCAGAGATGAAAGGGACGAAAGGCTGAAACCGCTTTTATCCTGCTGGACGATCCGGGTAGGGATCAGGTTTCGCGCGGCCAGCATGTTGTTGACCATTTCCTCCGATTCCGCTTCTATGGAATCGGTAACCGTCTTTCCCATTTCATTGATTGCCGAATATACATAATTGGCCATGGTTTTTTCCTTATGTCATAACCGCCGATGTAGCCTCTTCCGGCGTGGTGATGCCGTTCATGACCTTGGCTGCCGCATCTTCAATCAGTGTTCTCAATTTTCCCGCCTCTACCGCCGCTTTCGTGATTTGCTGGTTGGAGTATCTCTTCATGATCATATCCTGAACCATCGCGTCATTCACCAGAACCTCGAATAGCCCCGTTCGTCCCTTATAGCCCGTATTTTTGCATTGCTGGCATCCCCTGCCCCTCGCAAAATTGGCGTTTCTCGCCTGCTCCTTTGTAATGCCCAGCGCGTCCAGCGCGCTTTGCGGCGGCTGATAGGGTTCCTTGCAATAGGGACACACCGTCCGCAGCAACCGCTAGGCAAAGGAAACCAGGAGCACGGAAGAAATCAAAAAAGGCTCAATGCCCATATCGATGAAGCGGGTCACGGCGCCGGCGGCATCGTTGGTGTGGACGGTGCTCAACACGCGGTGGCCCGTTTGTGCGGCCTGAACGGCTATCGCCGCTGTTTCCGAATCACGGATTTCCCCGACCAGAATCACGTCCGGGTCCTGACGGAGAATAGACCGCAATCCGCTCGCGAAGGTCATACCGGCTTTCCGGTTCAACTGGACCTGGCGAACGTTGTTCACCCGGTATTCGACGGGGTCTTCCAGTGTGATAATGTTGATGTCCGGCTTATTGATGGCGCTGAGAATCGCATACAGGCTTGTGCTTTTGCCGCTGCCGGTGGGCCCGGTGCTCAGGATCAAACCGTAAGGCTTCTCGCTCATCATTTCTATCTTTTCCCGGTCTGAAGGAATCATGCCCAGCCGGTCCAGCGTATAGATTCCGCCGCTCATGTCCAGCATTCGCAAAACAAGGTTTTCCCCGTAGATGGTCGGAATGGAGGAAACTCTCACGTTGATTTCTTTGTTGCTCATTTTCAGGGTGAACCGGCCGTCCTGAGGAACGCGGGACATGGTAATGTCCATATTGGCCAGTATTTTAATGCGGGCGACGATCGGCAGAAAAAGCGCCTTGGGCGGCGACGGAACCTCGATCAGTTTGCCGTCAATGCGAAAACGCATCTGTACGTTGTTCTGCTGCGGGCTGATGTGAACGTCGCTGGCGCCGTCCCGGATCGCCTGCGCGAAAATCGAGTTGGCCAGGCGGACAACCGGCGCTTCGCCCGCCATGTCCTGCAGGGAGGCCACGGCCACCTCTGTTTCCTTGTCCGGAGCGGCTTCCTCCTGGGCCTCTTCGGGAGCGCTCACCTCCATGCTTTCCAAGATGCTGCCCAGACCGGATTGTGCGCCGTAGAGAGAACTAATGATCTGGTTCAGTTCCCTTTCCGAACAGACCACGGGTTCCACTTCCGAATTGGTCAGCATTTCAATGAAATCGAGCGTATTGATATCCAGAGGATCGACAATGGCAATGGTGAGCAGCCTGCCTTTTTTCCGCAAAGGCGCCACCTGGTATTTTTGCGCGGTGTCGGCGGGAATAAAATGGGCCAGAGAAAGATCCAGCGGATATTGATCGGGGTGATATTTGGCAATGTTGAGCTGGCGGCTCAACATATCGATGATCTGCTGCTCGTTCACCACTCCCTGGCGGGTGAGATACTGGCCCAGCTTCAGGCCGGCCTTCTTCTGTTCGACCAGGGCCTGTTGAAGGCGCTCCTCCGTCAGCAAACCGCTGTCGATCAGCATTTCACCCAGGCGTTTTTTGACTTTCATTGAAACTCCATTCATCAACAGGGACATCGCCCATTTATTCCGGCGGGTCTGAAGACCTGCCCTACATTTTTTTAAGGGAACGGTAGCGACCTTTTTTTTACCGGTTGCCGTAGGGCGTGCTTTCAGGCGGGCCGTTTTTTGCCCGTCGATGCAGGGTGTGCCTTCAGACTCGAACGGTAGCGACCTTTTTTTACCGGTTGGCGTAGGGCGTGCCTTCAGGCGGGCCGTTTTTGCCCGTCGATGCAGGGTGTGCCTTCAGGCTCGCCCGCAGCGTCCCTATTTTTCCACGGGCAGCTTGCGATTGAAAAGAACCGTGTCGCCGTCCCAGTTTGACAGTATTTTTGCGCCGCCTGCAAATTCCAGCGGCAGCCGGTTGACGGCTTCCTGTGCCGCCTGTGTGCTTGTAAAACGCTTATTCAAAGCTATTGCAAATTTTTTGCCTTCTCGCTTGTTCCAGAAAGAAAGAAACAGAAGTCCGGACGTACCGACCCGGTCATTGTTTGCGATAAAAGAATGATAAAGAGGTTCCAGTTCATTGCCGCTTTGCAGGGACACCAGAATCATATCCGGCGGGATCGGGCGCGCCTTCTCCATGATGAGCGGCACCTGAATGACGGCACTTTTCGTAATATTCCCGATGTCTTTTATTTGCGGATTGGCCAGAATAAATTGCCGCATGATACCCTCGCTGGTTTCTCCGTAAATATTATCCATTATCCTCCACAGAGTAAGCTTGCCCTTTGTGGAGATGGAACCTAAAAGCGGCTCGGGTTTACGTTCCGGAGCAATGGTTTCCCCCGGTTGTTCTACTGCCGGAGCAATCACGGGTGGCGCCGGGATGGCGGTGGCGTTAGGCACAGGCGGTGAGGATGCGTGAATTTGCGCAGATTCTTTTTTTTGGAATATGTCGGTCAGCACCTGGCTCATGAACGCGCTGTTTGGGCGTTCCTGGCCTATCATAAACAGAAGTGCAAAAACCAGCACGGCCGCCGTCACCGCTCCCCATATTCTCCGCCTGTTGATCCGGTTTTGCACTTTGGGCCTGTCCACACAGCTTCGAATCAGAAGCCAGCCCGCGTTTCTTTTGCCCCGAATGATCATTTTGAGCAGCGCCTGATGACACAGGGAAACCACTTTTCGGGGATAACCGCCGGTGGCGAAATAAATGGCCAGGAGTCCGCCGAACGTAAAAAGAGGGTAATTGACCGTTTCCTGACGTGCGATCAAAATCCGGTATTCGATCATCGCCTTCATCTGCCAGAAGTTCAACGGTTCGAAATGATGAATGCAATCGACTCGGTCCATCAAATTGGGTCTTGAAGCCAGACTTTTCTCCAGCTCCGGCTGGGCGAAAATGATGGTCTGAAGAAGTTTGGCATCATTGGTTTCATAATTCAAAAATTCCCTCAGGATTTCCAGGCACTCTTCGGGAATCTTTTGCCCCTCGTCAATAACCAGGACGATGATTCTTTTTTCATCCACGCCTTTTTCAAACAGGAAGTTTTTAATTTTTTCTTTGAGCTGCCATTCACTGTCCTCGGGCGTTATGTCGCGAATCCCCAGGATCGTTGCCACGGTTTTAACAAAGGCCATTCCGTTTTCCACCGCGGGATCCAGTAAAAGATAAGCATCGATCTCCGGCGACTCTGCTGGTGAAGGGGCGGATAAATTCTGGATCAGCTTGCGGCAGAGGGTTGTTTTCCCGGTGCCCACATCGCCGATCACCACGCTGAGTCCGCGCTTCAGACGAACAGACATTTCAAGCATCTGCAGACAGGTGTCGTATTGCGGCGCCGCGAAAAGAAACTCCGGCTCCGGCGAATTGGAAAAGGGTTCCTTTTTGAAATGAAGAAGATTGAAATAATCCATCCAGGCTCCTCCCTTTAATTCGTTCCTTTCTGCCCGGAAACCGGTTTCCCCTGAAGATCCGTGGAAAACCGCTCGTCGGCACTGGCAACTTTCAGGATATGCGGCGTAATAAAAATAAGAACTTCTTCCATGTCTTCGGAACGGCTGTCGGCTTTGAAGGCCCATCCCAGCACGGGAATATCTTTCAGCCACGGCCAGCCCGCATCTCCGGCCGTATTCGTTTCCTTGGTCAATCCTGAGATGACGATGGTTTCTCCATCCCGGACAATCAGCGAGGTTTCGGTAAGCTTTTTGTTGATGATCGGATTGCCGTACATGTCTGCAGCATGGCTGAAATCGAGTTCATCCTTGGAAACCTTGATCTGCATTTTCAGGTTTTTGCCGTCGATCACATGAGGGGTGATTTCCAGCCTCATCACGGCATCCTGAAAGCTCACGGTCTGCGTGGGCAGAACACCGGGGGTCGTGCTGGGCGTCAGTGTAACAAAGGGAACTTTTTTCCCGTTTTCAGTAAAGGCTTTCTGGTTGTCCAATGTTGTGATCGAAGGGCTCGAAACAATGTTGATTTTATTGTCGCTCTGCAAAGCCTGCAGTTCTACTTCCAGGATATTTCCCCCGATGACGCCAAACATCAGGCCCAGCGTGCCAAGAGGCCCGGCTGCGGCATCCAGAATGGCGGCCCCCGCGCTACCAGCCGGAAAATCCGCTCCAATCGTTCCTGATGTTGACTTGTTTGCTGCGTAGGGAGCTCCTCTGCCTCCGGTAACAATTAGACTTTCTCTTCCACCCAGATTGCCGCTGCCGTATCCTCCCCACTTGATTCCCAGATCGCGTGCAACGCTTTTTGACGTTTCCACGATATTGGCCTTGATCAGAATCTGCGGCGTGGACTTGTCCAGCTTTTCAATGATGGGAACCATGCGCTCCAGGTCCCGTGCGCTTGCGGATATGATAATGGAATTGCTGTGCTCATCGAGCGTTACGGAGCCCCTGGTCTTCCCGTCTTTATCTTTCGTCAAAAAGTTCTGCAGCGTCTTCTCCAGTTTCTTCGGATCGGCAAAGTCGATCTTGATGACGACGGGATCCATCAGGGGTTCCACCCAGTCAATTTCACGCATCTGGACTTTCTGCTTCAATTCATGCTCAATATCTTCAATCGTCACGACGCGGATGATGCTGCCTTCCCATACATAGGTCAATCCATGCGTCTTCAACAGCCCGGTAAAAGCCTGGTCCCATGGAACGGAGCGAAAATCGACACTGACGTCGCCTTTCAGATCGTTTTTAATCAAGATGTTGCGATCGACGGCCTTGGCCATGGCCCGCAGCACCGCCTTGAGGTCCGCCTGCCGCATCGTCAGAGTGATCGGCTTCGTCGGAAGCTTTTGGGATTTATCTCCCATCAGGGCGGCAAGTTGGGCTTTTTTGTCCGGAGGCGTCGGAAGCGTTATGGTTTTCTGCCGGTCTGCCGGAGAAAACCCCCGGGAGGCATCCGCCATCGTTTCCCATTTTTCAAAAAACGGATCCGGTTTTTTGCTTTTGTTGTCTCCCGCACATCCGATGAGGAACATCAGCACAAGAAAACCGATTGCCAGTTGACATGCTTCTGTGCGTCTTTTGCGTAAGGTCAAAGCCTCAACCTCCTGTCTTTTCGGTGTTCCGAAGCCCCACGGGACTTTCTATTCCTGAATCGGCACATAGGTTTCGCCGCCCGTGGTGCGATTGATGATCAGGACGCGCGAGGGCGTCACTCTTTTCAAAAGGTATCCCTCGACGTCGAGGGCCTGCCCGGCTTCGTATTCCCAGCCGTTGATGATCGCCATTTTTTTGTTTCCCGTTTCGACATAACCGGAATACACGATCTTTGGACCTTCCTTTGGGCGCTTCCCATCGTCCTTCCGGACGAACGCGCGGTAGGAAGACTTGTCCCAAAACGGATTTTTGCTCCACTCCGCTTCCGCTCTTTGCGCCACGTAGACATCGGCCGCGGTTGCCTTGTTGGACATGATATCACTGGTCAAGGCGGCAAGGGCAGCTTTTTCTTCCACCGGCGCGGTTGCCTGCCCCGTTTTTTTTGCAGAAGGGCCGGCAATCAACAGCTCGTAGCCCGCATACAAGACGGCGAGGACGGTAACCGCCAGAATGATGATTTGTCTTTTGTTGAGCTTATTCATTCTTTGTATTTCCGTCTATCCGGCCAGAGCCACCCATATCTTCAATTCAAAATCCATGGAGTCGCTGGTTTGCTCCATATTGATTTCCTCAAGCCGTTCGATGTAAGGCAGCGCTCCCAATCCGATCAGCAACTTCCGGAAATTGGCAAAGTCTCCTTTCAGCATCGCCGTGTAAAGCAGGCTCTGCGAACCCGCAGCCATGGTTTTCACATCCGGCATGAGGGAAAGGATGTTTACGCCCGCCTTGGCCGCTTCCGCCCGGAAAGCATCCTGAAATTCGTCCATGTTCTGCCGGGACAATTTTGTTTTGACCGGGTTCGGCAGAATGTGGTCTTCCTTCTTCAACGCGGCCTGGCTGATCAACTGATAAATCTGCCGCAGCTCCTTCTGCTCGTCAATTTGACCCTGAATGCCTTGAACAACCTCCGAACGCTTGACATTGTATCGATGCAGAGGAAGGATCCCCAGCAAAACCACCAGAAGAAGAATTCCTCCGCAGATGATCATGTATCCCACGTTTTTGGATGGAATCATCTCCAATATTTTTTTAATCATCCCTACCCTATCTTCGCGTTGATCACAAACTGCAGAATTTCACTCTTTCCGAAATTTGCAACGTTGCTTTTTTGCAGAACGACACCCTGCAGCATGGGTGAATTTTCCAGTTTTATGACATACTGCGCCAGCTCTGCTTCCAACGAACTGCGGGAACCCAGCACGACACCCTGGAGAACAAGGCTTTCTTTCGGCGCCACGGCTTTTCCTGCCGTTTCGGTTTTTTGCCCGGCGGCACCCGGCGCCTGCAGAGACATTTTGACCTGGGTCAACCGGATATTCTCCGGGGTCAAAAAAGACAATTCGCTGATCAGCGCCAGTCCTTTGTATTTTTGAGAATACCGCTGGTTGTGCTGATTGCGTATTTTCATTTCTTTGGCCATCTCGGCGATTTTATCTTTAGATAACTTCGGACTGAACAACAAAAGCTCTTTTTCCAGTTTTCCTTGCCGGATGTTCAGTTGCCTGGCGTCACCGATCTGCAAGAAAATGACGACGAGACAAACGGACAAAGCGGCCGCGAACGTCGAAAAAACGCCGCGGTTGATCCTCCTGCGGCTGAGCTCCTGTTTCTTCTGCGCGTAAGTAAAGATGGCGTTCGGTGTATGTTTGCTGTCCGACAGAGCCAGGCCGATGGCCGGAATTATGGATGCTCTTTGGGCCAGGGATGAAAGTCGGCCGGAGGCCGGTAACGGTTTACCCGCGAAGGGATCGAAAAATTCACTGACGGAGCCGATCTGTTCTTTGAGATAACGAAGCAGTGGATAATAAAATACGTTGACGGCTGCAGATAGATAAACTTTCTCAACCTTTTCAAAACCTACGGAAGTGGCGTAGTATTCGACTGTTCTTTCGATCTGACGAAGCAGTCGCTCCAAAGCCGGCGTCGTCATTTCGAGAATCCCGGTTTCGGCCCAGTTGACGCCGTCTTCTTTCATCCATTTTTCCGGATCGGCGGAAATCTCATTCAACAAGGCCTTGGTTCGCTCCTTGTCTTCCCTGGCATCCGGCGGCGCCTCCGCGATGGCTTCGTCGATGGCTTCCATCATGCTGCTGATGCCGGTCTTGATTCCCCGGGTCATGACCAGATCATTCTTCCGGTAGATGTCAATCCTTGAAAAATCATGGCCGATATAAATGTTGGCAAAGGCTCCTTCGCCCGCGGAGAACCACTCCGTACGGAAATAATTTTGAGTGGCAAAAGGCGCGATGGTGACTCCGGCAAGATGAACGCCGATGGAGGAAAACAGATTTTTTACTTTTTCCGGTTCGGACCTGGGCGCACTGTACACCATCACGGCATATTTGGGGATGCCCTGGTCGCTGATCTTTCCCTGAAGCTCATAGTCGTAAAATGCTTCCTTCTCATCGATGGGGTTTTCTTTTTTGGCCGCCCAATAGATGACGTTTTCCATTTGGTTTGCTGGGACAATCGGTATCTTCAGGCGAAAAACATTCACTTCCGCGGCGGACATCATCGCCCAAACATTACACTCATCGAGCGATCCGGCAAATGCCGTAAGCGATGATTTCAACATACTATTGAATTCAGGTGATTTTCTGGATATTTGATCGCCAATTTTCACAATCTTGTAATCCACCAGAAGGGGTTTACCGTCAGAGGTTTTGGTCATTTTCACCAAACTGATGGCACTCCTCCCGATATCCACACCCACTTGAAAAAGGCGCTTCCCCTTGAAAAAACGAAATAAATTGCCGGTTATTTTAAAGGAAGGCTTTTGTTTTAAAGAAATGCCCGGTCCCCCTCCAGGCGTTGCCGGAAAAGGATGTTTTGCGCCGCGAATGACGTTTAACAACTTTTCCGTGGAGTTAATTTCTTTAATGTTTGCCAAGGGACCCTCCCAGAAACAACCCGTTTTGCCGATGCAACAAATCGACAGCCGGCTTTCTCCAATAAATGTTGCACCTACCCCAAATTAGCGTTTACTTTTCATAAATTGATTTTTTATACAATACTTTTACAATTATTACAAATTTTTATCTTTTATTGCCCTCACAATGAAAGAACTTGAAACGTATGCCGGATTTTGCTAAAAAACAGCGCCCCGAAAATACAACGTAAGGGAAGTTTATGCCCCTCAAATTGAAAGAATGCCGTCTCCCTGCCCTGCTCTTTCTTTTGCCGTTTTTTTATGCCGCTGCTTCAACGAGCCTATCCCATGCCGCTGAGAAAATCCCGGATTCCATTATCTCCATCTCCTCCGGCTATGTTGTTGCCGTGGACAAAAAAATCCAGAAGATCTATGTTTTCAAAAAAAACGGGGAATTGACCAGGGTGTTCGAAGCCGGCTGCTCAACGGGTAAAAATCAGGGCGGCAAGCAGGTGTCCGGAGACGCCAAAACCCCTACGGGGATTTTCTTTGCAACGAGAATCCTGACCAATCCCGGGCCGCCCGAAACGTACGGAACCCTGGCCTTTCCGCTGGATTACCCGAACATTACGGACCGAAAATCAGGCAAAAACGGAGACAACATCTGGATTCACGGCACAATCAAACCGATCACGCCTTTCCAGTCCAACGGATGTGTTGTCTTAAATGATAAAGATATCCATGCATTGGCAAAATTTATCCACTTGAACAAAACACCTGTTATCATAGCGGAATCCATCCGTTGGATCCCTCAGAATCAAACGCCTTCGACTAAACATGAGCTGGAAAAATTGCTTTCCGACTGGACCAGGGGATACCTGGAAGGAAATATGAAAGCAATAGACAAGCTTTATTTGAAAAACTTCCAGATTTCGGGCAAAAAACGGGAGCGTCTCGCGAGCAGTCTGTCCAACATTCAGAATGCCAAATCACATTTTGTTCTGGAGCCGAGAGACATTTCCATTTTGCAGCACGACAAAGACGCAGTGATTGTTTTTGATCGGATCACGGGCGTCAACCCGGACGGTTCTTTCAGCGGATCTTTTCAAAGACTTTCTTTGCAGAACATCAATCATCAGTGGTTTATCCTGGATGACGAAGCCGTCACAACGCCGGTTGTTCAAAAAGCGGCAAGCCCCGCGATCCAGATCCCTGACACCGATTCTGCAGCCAAAGAAGCGGTCCGGAAGCTGGTCACCCGATGGGCGAAAAGCTGGGAATCCGGAAATATGTCCGCTTATCGGTCCTGCTATGCTTCGAATTTCCGCGCCCAGGGAATGAATCTGGACCAATGGGTCAGCCACAAGGCTTCCGTGCGCGACCGCAGCAAGAATATCCGAGTCCGTATCGACAATGTGCGCATCAGCACCGCCGCCAAACAGGCAACCGCGATTTTCCGGCAGCACTACAGCTCCAACCTGCTGAAAAGCTCGGGCACCAAAAAGCTGGAAATGATTAAAATGAACGGGACCTGGAAGATCGTCCGGGAGAGCATACAATAACAAAACGGCTGGGCTTCAATTCGATCAGCCAGTCGTAATCAGAAAGTTTTGCGCAACCGTATAAAACCACCTACTTTGTTATACCGGCGCAGGCCAGTATCCAGGAAGATTGAAATTGAGCTGTAAGTTAACGGGGGAACATCAAGGACATAGTCTTTTGCCGTTGGTTTCTTCCAGTATTTTGCAGCGCCCCAGAGCGCACGCCATCTTTGCGTCACGGCAGGCAAAATTCTTCTTTCCCATCAGCAGATAAACGCGCGCTCGGTTTGCGTACCCCCCGCCGTCATTGGGATTCAACCCAATCACTCTGCCGAATTCCTCAAGGGCACGAGAATATTGACCCAGCTTGGCGTATGCCGCTCCACGGTTGTTATACACTTCAGTATAGTCCGGTTTCAAACCGATCGCCCGATCAAAATCATCAATGGCACGCGAATATTGGCCCAGGTTGTAATACGCGGCACCCCGACTATTATACGCTTCGGCATAGTCCGCTTTCAAACGGATCGCCCGGTCATAGTCCTCAATGGCACGCTGATGCTGTCGCAAACGATTGAAAGCAAGCCCCCGGTGATGATAGGCTTCAGGAATGTCGCCCTTCAAACGGATTACCCGATCATAATCTGCGATGGCAAGCGGATACTGACTCAACCGATTGAAAGCATGCCCTCGATTGAACAAAGCTTCCACATAATCCGGTTTCAGGTTAATCGCCTGGTTGTAATCTTCAATCGCACGCGAATACTTACCCGTATTGTAATACACGGCACCCCGGTTAAAATATGCTTCATCATACTTAGGCCTCATACGGATCGCTTCACTAAAATCATCAATCGCGGCTTGATACTTGCCAATTTCACTAAAAGCAATTCCTCTGAGATTGTAAGCCCGGTAGTTATCTTTTGTGACCTTTATGGTGTGATTGAAAAGCGTGACGCTGTTTTCCCAATAGCCGCACTGCCGCCAGGTGAGCACCGCCAGAATGGCCAGACAAATTACTCCCA
>Ga0116146_1002552_pt1 | contig 16022 bp, 10 predicted proteins | sample AD_JPNHG2_MetaG_FD_89748 | JGI IMG/M metagenome (GOLD analysis project Ga0116146, IMG submission 89748) | Active sludge microbial communities of municipal wastewater-treating anaerobic digesters from Japan - AD_JPNHG2_MetaG | ecosystem: Engineered > Bioreactor > Anaerobic > Digestate | place...
TCGCATTCTATTGCACGATCTGTACGTTGAAAAGGGGTTCGCGGCGGCGGTCGCGGTGGAAGGTTTCGACGGTCTTGCTGTACCCCGTCAACAAGAAGTCGGCCTGGGACACGCGCTCTCCCGAATGTCTTACGGCGGTGCCTCCGGAGCGAAAGATGGACCGCACTCTTCGACGGGGCATCCTGTCATCTCCACGCTTATCCTTCGGAATAAGGTAAAAAATGCATTGCCGTGATGAATCGCCTCAAAACGGCGACAGGGCAATCAAGGAGGAATAAAAATGACAGACCACAGTAGGCTTGAAAACTATCCTCTCTCCCCCCTTCAGCAGGGTATGCTCTTTCACGCCCTGTCGGTCCCTTCATCCGGCGTGGATATGGAGCAGATCATCATTACCATCCGTGAACGGGTGGATTTTTCGGCCTTCGAACGTGCCTGGAAACGCGTTCTGGAAAGACACCCCGTGCTGCGATCGAAGTTCGTCTGGGAGGGACTGGATGAGCCCCTGCAGATCGTTGAAAAGGCCGTCTCATTTACCCCCCGCTATCTGGAATATCATAATCTGTCGCCGTCGGAGCTTGATGAGCGGGTTGAGGATTATCTAAAAAAAGACCGGGTGAGCGATTTCAGGATGACCGAGGCTCCGCTGATGCGCCTTGCCGTCTTTCGATCCGATCAACCCGAAGTCAAATGCGTGTGGACTTTTCATCACATATTGCTTGACGGCCGTTCGTTCCCCCTTGTCCTCGAGGAGGTGTTCAACCTGTACGACGCCCTCCGGGCGGGCAAGGATCTGACGCTTCCAAACGCCAGGCCATATCGGGATTACATCGAATGGCTTCGGGCGAGGGACTTATCAGCGGACGAGAAGTTCTGGCGCGAGTCCCTCGCAGGGTTTACGGCACCGACGCCCCTCCCGGTTTCACCATCGTCCCTGGGAAAGAGAGAACTGGGCGGAGAAGGGGTGGAAGAATTCCGCCTGTCGAAGGAGTCGGCATCGTCACTGAGGTCCTTCTCGGAAAAAAACGGCCTGAGTTTAAACACTCTCCTGCAGGGCGCCTGGTCGCTCCTGCTACATCACTACAGCGACGAAGACGACGTCGTTTACGGTGCCACCCGTTCCTGCCGGCGCACGGCGATCGAGGGCGCCGAATCCATGATCGGGCTTTTCATCAATACGCTTCCCGTTCGTGTGAAAATATCACCGGATCAAACCGTCCTGTCCTTCCTGAAGGGGATCCGCGAACAGCACGTGCAGATTCGCCAATACGAACACAGTCCGTTGCACAGAGTCCAGCAGTGGAGCAGCGTCCCTCCGGGCACCCCCCTGTTTGAAAGCCTTGTCGTCTTCGAAAACTACCTTTTGAATTCGTTCCTCCGCTCCAAGGGTGGAAACTGGCAGAAACGAGAATTCATCTACCGGGGACGGACAAATTACCCCCTCACCATTCTCGGCTACGATGACCCCGAAATACTGCTACGCATCGAATACGACAAGGATCGCTTCGACGGAGACCTCGTCAGGCGGATGGGGGGCCATATCCGAGTGTTACTCGAACAGATGATGAAGGGCCCTGGAAAAAGGGTATCCGAAATGGTCATCACGACCGAGGAAGAACGCCGGCAGATATTGATCGAGTGGAATGCGACGGCGAGGGACTACCCTACGCATCGATGCCTGCACGAGCTCTTCGAGGATCAGGTGGAAAGGACTCCCGACCGCACGGCCCTCGTCTACGAAGACCGGCGGCTCACTTACCGTGAGTTCAATGCGAGGGCCAACCAGCTCGCCCGTGTCATCCGTTCTTGCGGAGTGGGACCCGATATTCCCGTAGGTGTATTCATGGAACGTTCCCTCGAGATGGTCATCAGCCTCTACGGCATCCTGAAAGCGGGCGGTGCCTACGTTCCCCTCGATCCGGAATACCCCCATGAGAGGGTCACCTTCATGCTGGAAGACACGAACGTACCCGTAATTCTGACCCAGAAGCATCTTCTCGAAGACATCCCCGCGAGTCCCGCTAAAATTATTTGTGTGGACGACGAATGGCCTGTGATCGACCGTGAAAGCAAGGACAATCTGAGCGGCGGTGCCAGTGCGGGCAACCTGGCTTACATCATCTTCACTTCCGGCTCGACAGGAAAGCCCAAGGGCGCCATGAACGAACACCGGGGAATCGTCAACCGCCTGGTCTGGATGCAGGAGGAGTATCGGCTGGATGGGACAGACAGGGTTATTCAGAAGACCCCCTACAGCTTCGACGTATCGGTCTGGGAGTTTTTCTGGCCGCTGCTCTACGGCGCAACACTGGTGGTAGCTCGCCCCGGCGGACATCGTGACAGCGCCTATCTCGTTCAGACGATCGTCGACAACGACATCACGACCATCCACTTTGTGCCGTCGATGCTCCAGATCTTCCTCGAAGACCGGAACGCCGGGAGATGCAAGTCCCTGAAGCGTGTCATCTGCAGCGGCGAGGCATTGCCTTATGAGCTCCAGGAACGATTCTTCAAACTCCTTGAAGCCGAATTGCACAATCTCTATGGCCCGACGGAGGCCGCCGTCGACGTGACGTACTGGGCCTGCCGGCGGGACAGCGACCTGCACCTCGTGCCCATCGGCCGGCCTGTCGCCAACACGCAGACGTATATCCTGAACCGGTATATGCAGCCCGTTCCGATCGGAATCCCGGGGGAGCTCTATCTCGGCGGTATCCAGGTCGGCCGGGGGTACATGAACCGACCGGAACTGACGGCTGAGAAATTTATCCCCGATCCCTTCAGACAGGAACCCGGCGCCCGCCTGTATAAAACGGGAGACCTCTGCCGCTATCTGCCGGATGGGAACGTGGAGTATATCGGCCGCACGGACTTCCAGGTTAAAATTCGCGGCCTGCGAATCGAACTCGGTGAAATCGAATTTGAGATCGGACAGCACCCCGACATCCGGGAAGCGGTTGTCGTAGCGCGCGGCGAGGGAGGCGACAAACGGCTTGTCGCTTACATGATTGCAAAAGACGGGAAAAAGGTCAACGTGGACGAGCTCAGAAGTCACCTGAAGGAAAAACTGGCCGACTACATGGTTCCTTCCGCTTTTATCCAGATGGATTTCTTCCCCCTGACCTCCAGTGGCAAGGTGGACCGACGCGCCCTCCCCGTCCCGGAAGGGAAGCGTCAGATCGAGACACTGTTCATCGCCCCGGAGAGTGAGATGGAGAAGGCGATCGCCGGAATATGGAAAGACGTCTTGAAATTGGAAAAGGTCGGCATCCGGGACAACTTTTTCGATCTGGGAGGTCACTCCCTGCTTCTGGTGAGGGTCATGAACCGGATACAGCAGTCCCTCGGGAAAGACATAACCATCGTCGATATGTTTCAGAGGCCGACGATCCATGATCTCGCAAAATTCCTGGCCGTGGAGCGCAAGGATCTGCTCCCGTCCGACGTCATTCAGGACCGCGCCTCCAAACAGAGAGCCGCCCTGCAGCGGCAAAGAAAGAGTCGCCCCGACTCGGGCAACATTCAATGACCGGATCCGAGGCTCACATGGAGGGTGTCGCGATTATCGGGTTCTCGGGGCGTTTCCCCGGGGCACCGAACACGGACCGGTTTTGGCTCAACCTCCGCCAGGGGATCACCTCCATTCAACTCTTCTCCGACGACGAGCTCGAGGCCATGGGGATACCGCCGGAGGTGTATCAACACCCCGGCTACGTCAAGGCCGGCACGGTCATAGAGAATGTCGAGATGTTCGACGCCGAGTTTTTCGGGTTCAGCCCTCGTGAGGCGCAAATCACCGACCCGCAGCACAGGATGTTTCTCGAGTGCGCCTGGGAAGCCCTGGAGAGGGCCGGTTACGATCCGGAAAGATACAGCGGCCTAATCAGCGTGTTTGCCGGCTGTGGACCGAACCGCTACCTCGACGGGGCGATTCAGAGCATGGACCCCAGCCGCATTGCCGAAGTTTTCCAGGTCGAGATTGGAAATGAAAAAGATTACATCGCGACACGAGTGGCCTACAAGCTCAACCTGAGAGGACCCAGCCTGACGGTCCAGACGGCCTGTTCCACCTCCCTCGTGGCCGTTCACCTGGCCTGTCAGAACCTCCTGACCTACCAGTGCGACCTTGCCCTGGCCGGTGGCGTCGCTTTGAACCCCCGACACCGGGGGGGATATTTCTACGAAGAGGGGATGATTCCCTCCCCCGACGGGTACTGCCGGGCTTTCGATGCAAAGGCAAACGGGACGGTCGTCGGCCAGGGGGCCGGCATTGTCGTGCTAAAGAGAATGTCGGAAGCCCTCGCGGACCGGGACAGGATTTACGCCGTCATCAGGGGCTCCGCGGTCAATAACGACGGGGCTCTCAAGGTGGGCTTCACCGCCCCGAGCGTTACGGGCCAGGCCGACGTTATCGCGATGGCCCAGGCGATCAGTGGCGTGAAAGCCGAGGATGTCCGTTATGTGGAGACTCACGGAACGGGAACTTCCCTCGGTGACCCGATCGAGATCGCGGCCCTCACGCAGGCCTTTCGCAAGACCACGGACAAGAAGACCTTCTGTGCGATCGGTTCGGTGAAGAGCAACGTGGGGCATCTCGATGCGGCAGCCGGCGTGACCGGACTCATCAAAACGGTCCTGTTGCTCGAACACAGAGAGATCGTGCCGAGCCTGCATTATGAAGAGCCCAACCCCAATATCGACTTCGATAACAGCCCCTTCTATGTCAATACCCGCCTGCAGCCATGGGAAAGAAATCGCTCGCCGAGGATCGCGGGGGTGAGCTCCTTCGGCATCGGCGGCACCAATGCTCACGTCATCGTGGAGGAGGCACCGGAACCGCAGCCCTCCGGACCGTCGAGGGAGTGGCACCTTTTCCCGCTGTCCGCCCGGACCAAAACAGCTCTTGACGCCTCGGCGCGCAACCTCGCGGCGCATCTGAAACGGCACCCCGAATTACACCCGGCCGATGTCGCTTACACGCTTCAAACCGGCCGGAGAACTTTCAGCCACCGCCGGATCGTCGTCTGCCGGGAAACGCGGGATGCCATTGCCGGCCTCGACGGGGACCGACCGGGGGCGGCTTTCGAGTCCGTCTCAGATCCGCCTCACCGCGATGTCATATTCATGTTCTCGGGTCAGGCCTCCGAGTACCTGAACATGGGGCTGGAGCTCTACCGCAGGGAGCCCGTCTTCCGCGAGAGTATCGACCGCTGTTCCGAAATCCTCAAACCGCGCTTATCCGTGAACCTGAGCGACGTTCTCTACCCGGAGAGTGGGCAGGAAGATCGGGCACAAAAGGCTTTTGCCCGTCAATCCCTGACGCAATCGGCCATCTTCGCCGTTGAATACGCCCTGGCCCGGCTGTGGTCCGAGTGGGGGATAAGGCCGTCGGCCCTGGCCGGTCACAGCATCGGGGAGTACACCGCGGCCTGCCTCTCGGGCGTGTTTTCCCTCGAAGATGCGCTGGGTCTTGTGGCCGTCCGGGGCCGCCTCATGGAGGAATTGCCGGAAGGGTCGATGATCGCCGTTTTCCTGTCGGAGAAGGACCTGCAACCTTTTCTCAACCCGCGTCTCTCCATCGCGCTCATCAACGCTCCTTCCCTGTGCGTGGTGGCCGGGGAAACGGACGACGTGGAAAATCTGGCGGAGAATCTGACGGGTAAAGGCATCGACATCAGAAAACTCAGAACGGAGCACGCCTTCCACTCGGCCATGACGGAGTCCATCCTGGACCGGTTTGCCGGCGAACTCGGAAGGGTGTCCTTTGGCAAGCCACGGATCCCCTTCGTTTCAAACGTAACGGGCACATGGATCGGCACCGAAGAAGTTTCAAGCCCGGATTACTGGGTGAGACATCTGCGGGGCACCATCCGTTTCTCCGATTGCGCCGGCGAGCTTTTGAAAACAAAAAACGGGGTATTCCTCGAAGTGGGTCCCGGTCCGACTTTGAGCACGCTGATCCAGCAGCATCCGCTCATGACGGACGACCACGTCGTGCTTTCGTCCATGCGGCACGCAAAGGAGCAAAAATCCGATGTCGCATTTCTCCTCACCACGCTGGGACGGCTCTGGCTGGCCGGCGTCTCCATCGACTGGCCCCGGTTCTATTCGGGGGAAGAGCGCCGGCGTGTTCCCCTGCCCACCTACCCCTTTGACCGGAAGCGCTACTGGCTGGGAGAAGTGAAACCGGCCCTCGGCAGTTCTGCCGGGCAGGAACCCGGATCAGAACCCGAGAGGGTGACGGAAGCCGTAACGCCTGAGCCGACGGCAAAACCCGTCAAGGCCTTCGACCACAGAGAGCATGCGGTCCGTTTATTGACGGGCATATGGCAGGATCTGCTGGGCTACAGCGAAATCGGGGTCCGTGACAATTTTTTTGATCTGGGTGGAAGTTCCCTGACGGCACTGGTCCTCTTCGCCAGGGTAGACAAGAAATTCGGGAAGAAACTTCCGATTTCAACCCTTTACGAAGCTCCGACCATTGATCAATTAGCCGGACTTCTTTGTGAGGATGTCAGGGAAACTCACTGGTCGTCTCTGGTGGCCATTCAGCCTTCCGGGACAAAACCGCCGCTTTTTCTGGTTCACGGCGCCGGCGGGAACGTGCTGATTTACCGTGATCTCGCGCGCCGCCTGGGACCCGACCAGCCGGTCTACGGGCTCCAGTCCCGAGGGCTCGACGGTCGGCAGGCCGTCCTGGATTCCATCGAGGAGATGGCCTCTCACTACCTGCAGGAAATTTTGACTCAATGGAAGGAAGGGCCCTACCTCTTGGGGGGATATTGCCTCGGCGGCAGTGTGGCTCTCGAAATGGCCCAGCAGCTTCACCGCAGGGGCAAGGATGTGGCCTTTCTGGCCTTGATGGAGACATACAACTTTTCCAGAATCAGGAACTTCAACTCCTTCAAGAAACTTTATTACTACATGCAGAAAATAGAATTTCACGGGAGAAATTTTTTACTTCTCGAGTATCGGGACAAAATAAAATTTCTTAACGAAAAGATGAAGGTCGCCAGGGGCAGAAAAGAAGTCTGGACGGGCATGTTCTCTCAGATATTCGGCAAGCGATCCAACGACCATAAGCAGGCGACATCTCTTTATGACCTGTGGAGGGCGAACGATCAGGCAGCCTTCAGTTACGTGCCCTCGCCATATCCCGGGAAAATCGTTCAGTACCGCCCGCTCAGGGAATACGCCGTCCACTCGTCGACGGAAATGGGCTGGGATAAGATTGCCGAGGGCGGGCTCGAAATCCATCAACTGCCCGTCTATCCGGCCGGCATGCTCGTCGAACCTTTCGTCGGTATGCTCGCCGAAAAAATCAAAACAGGGATCGAGGAATCCCTGTCGTGGAATGCGGGCGGTGAGGGAAAATACCATCGGCATGCCTTCGCTTCCGGGTCAGCGCCGGAAGCCGTCTGATATGATCGAACAAAGCCGAATCATCTCACTCTTCTATCTGTTCAAGCCCCTGATCCCCCGCCGCATGCAGATCCATCTGCGCCGCCGCATCGTCGCAAAAAAAAGGCGGACATCCTCCCGGACCTGGCCTATCGACGTCGCCGCCGCGACACCCGTGAACAACTGGTCGGGATGGCCCGATCAGAAGAAATTTGCCGTCATCCTGACCCACGATGTTGACACACCCAGAGGCCACACCCGATGCCTGCAGCTTGCAGATCTGGAAAAAAACTTGGGATTCCGTTCTGCTTTCTATTTCGTTCCAAGACGCTACGACGTCTCTTTGGGACTCAGAGAATACCTCCTGTCAGGAGGATTCGAAATCGGTGTCCACGGGCTTTACCATGACGGCCTTCTGTACAAATCGAGGGAAATCTTTCGTGAGAGAGCCCTGCACATCAACAGGTATCTCAAGGAGTGGCAGGCCGTCGGTTTCCGGTCGCCATCCATGCATCACAATCTGGACTGGCTCCATGATCTTGAAGTGGAATATGATGCCTCCACGTTCGACACCGACCCTTTCGAGCCTCAGCCGGACGGCGTCAGGACCATCTTTCCATTCTGGGTCAATGGGGAGACAACCCGGGGGGGATACGTGGAGTTGCCATACACACTGGCTCAGGATTTCACACTCTTTATCCTGATGCAGAATAGAAATATCGATATCTGGAAACATAAACTCGACTGGATCGCCGATCAGGGAGGGATGGCTCTGATCCTCACACACCCCGATTATATGAATTTCGACGGATCGGCTCCGGGTTTTGAAGAATATCCATCCCGTCTCTACGAAGATCTCCTTCTCTACATCAAGGATCGATACCGGAATGAATACTGGCACGCACTTCCGAAAGAGGTGGCGAGATTCTGGACCGCCTGTGTGGTCGACAAAAGATGATCCGAAGGCATTTCCTGAAATTTGTTGCTCTCGCGGGACTGGGTTCGATAGCTATGATCATGTTTAATTTTTCATATGTGCGTAAAGCTTTCTACAGGATCCAGGGCCTCTTTTCACAGCCCACCGAGGTGCCGCCTGAAAGCGAGCGAGCAGACACGACATTTCCGCCGGAAGGTCCCATGGTGTCAGTCGAGACGGCATTGAATTCAAGGTGCACAAGCGACGATGACAACAACCCGATGAATTTCCACTGGGGCATGTTTGATACCCGGAAAAAACTGTCATCATTACAAATAGAAAACATCATCCGACACGCGATAATACCTCGTTTTACTAAAGAAAGAGTTCATATCAGAAACGACCGCAACATCCTGACATTTACCATGGACCGCAGGGCTGCCGGTATCAAGAAGGAGTGGGGCATGGTTGAAAGCGGTATGCAGCACCAGGCGGTGGGATTGGTCTGCTCCGCCCTCGGGGTCGGCTACGTGTTTGCCGAACTCGGCCGCGATGGGACGACCCTGTCCGGGGATGAGATCGGAACCGTGAAGATCAGGGTTGATCCCATGAAGCCGGGTTACGGCGGCTCATATTGGACCGACGCCTCTCCAGGGGGAAACGCCGACGGCCTGAACGCCCTGCCGGCTCCTGCCAGGAGCGGTGCAAAACCTCTTCTGTCCGTTCTCAGGGAACTGAAAACGGAAGAAACGAAGGGGGAGAAAACAACCCTGGAACACCTCGGTCAACTGCTCTGGGCGGCCCGCGGCAGAACACCGCACTACTATAAATCCACCCCGTGGGGCATGACGATTCCCACCTGGGGCGGCGAGCAGGATATTTCAGACGTGTCGGTGATATGGAACGGCATACTTTCAAGGTACATAAACCGGCGACGGGGCAAGTGGGCCCATGCACTGGACACGTCGGACAGGGTAAACCCGGGTGCATGGACAAGCCTGCTGAAGGCTCATGACCCGTTCGACTGCTTCGTTGTATTCGGGAGGAACGAGAATAGCGGGAGGGCCTTGTGGGAAATCGGCTACCAACTTTTGAATGCAATGCTTCAGGCAGTATCACTGGAACTCAAATACAGGGCCCTTCTTCTCAATGAACATCAAAGAGAGACCTTCAGGAACAGCGGCCTAAAAGACCCGATCGCCGTTCTGGCCATGCTCAGTGAGCCGACCCGGAAGTGAAAAGCCCCTTTCGCGCCGTCGTCCCCGGATAAGAGTGCTCCGCGGGCGCGTGCACGCGTCCTGAAACAGCTCAAACCTTCTTCACCATGCGAAAGATCTCCTGATCCAAATGATCGGCGTTTTCACCCATGATCGCGACAGGCAGGTTGTTGCCGAATTCTTTGAACTCTTCAAGACGCCGTGGGAATGGGGAAATCCTGAAAAACGCTATGATGCTCTGCTGGTTGCGGATGATGTTGAGACCGTTCCCGATGCTCCCGTTGTCATCATCTATGGAAGCTCAACGAAGAAGCTCGATGAACGATACGGCCTCAGGCTCGGGAGTCGGTCCGCTCCCCTCCTGAAATGGAAAGGTCGGCTTTTCCCCCTCTACCGGGAGGTGGCCGTGCTGGACACACCCGGCGAAGCCATCCTGGAGGTGGACGGAACGCAGGAATCCGCCGGTACGAGGGTCGAGAGGGCCGGCCGGAGGATATTCCGTTTCGGTTATGACCTGTTCAGGGAGGTTGAAACCCTGCTCCTCAGGGGCCAGCCTGCCCGTCATGCCTCGATCCCTACACTGGATCTTCACATCGATCTCCTGCGGGAATCCATCCTGTCGGGGGATATGCCGGTCGTCGAGATCCCGCCGGTCCCCGCGGGGTACCGATATGCGGTGTGCCTGACCCACGACATCGATTTCCTCAGGTTTCGGGATCACCTGTTTGACAAGACCATGATGGGCTTCATTTACCGTGCGTCCCTGGGGTCTGTCGTCCGCCTCTTGCAGGGCAGAATGTCGTCGCGCAACGTCTTCAAAAATTTCGTCGCCTTGGCGACGGCGCCGTTGGTTCACCTTGGCCTCTGCCCCGACTTCTGGAATCAGATCCCCCTTTACATGGAGTTGGAGAAGAACTGGAAATCCACATTCTTTCTCATCCCTTTCGAGGGCCGATCGGGTGCACCCTGCGGCCCGGAGGACCGGAGTTCCAGAGCGGCCCGGTATGACGTGGCGGAAATGGGCGACATCATCAAGACCGTTGTCAACGAAGGTTTCGAGGTGGGGGTGCACGGGATCGACGCCTGGGCGGACAGGGATTGCGCGGCTGAAGAGCGGCGGCGGCTGGAACCTTACAGCCGGACAGACGGCATCGGCATCAGGATGCACTGGCTGTACCGGGGAGAAGACACTTTCCGGATCCTCGACGAGGCGGGTTATGCCTACGATTCCACCTTCGGTTACAACGACGCCGTCGGCTACAGGGCGGGGACGGTTCAGGCCTACAAGCCCCCGGGTGTGACAGGTCTGCTCGAGCTTCCCCTGAATATTCAGGATACGGCGCTTTTCTATCCGGGTCGCATGAACCTGACGGAAAAAGATGCAACGATCGCCTGCGACTCACTTATGGAAAACAGCAGACGGTTCGGGGGAGCGCTGACATTGCTCTGGCACGACCGCAGTATGGCTCCCGAGAGGCTGTGGGGGGATTTCTACCGCGACCTTCTGGGCAAGTTCGAAGCCGACGGTGCCTGGATCGGCCCGGCGGGGAAGGCCGTGCAGTGGTTTCGCAAACGCCGTTCGGTGGTTTTCGAGAAAGTGGAATGGGCAGGCGACGGCATCGAGGTTCGAGTGAAATCAACAGCCGGTGCACCAGCCGACGATGGCCTGCCCGGTCTTCTTTTGAGAGTTCATTCCCGTTGCCCCGGGGAATGGCCCGTGCGGAAAAACCCGGAAGAAGTGCCATTGAATATCAACACCGTTACACGGGCGCACCTTCGTTAGGCCCCCGGGCGGAAAGGGCCCGATTGTCGGACGGACGATTCCCATGAAGAATATACTCATGCTGGCATACACCCATTACCCCTGTGATACCCGCATCCGGCGCGAGGCTGAAACCCTCGTGAGGCACGGCAACAGGGTGACAATGCTCGCGCTCATGGAGGAAGACACGCCCCGGACCTACGAACTCAATGGCGTCACCGTCGTCGAGTTGAGAGCCGGAAAGTACAGAGGGGGAAATGCGGCCTCCTATATGCTGTCCTATCTCCGGTTCCTGCTGCCGGCCTTCCTGTCCTGCATCGGCCGCTTCATCCGTGGTGAAATCGATATCGTTCACGTGCACAACATGCCTAACTTCCTTGTCCTTGCCGCCATCATGCCGAGGCTGTTCGGGAAAAAACTGATTCTGGACATCCATGATTCCGTCCCCGAGACCTTCGAGGGGAAGTTCAACAATCCCTCTCCGCTTCTCTTCAAGCTCTTCTGCCTCGAGGAGCGGATATGTTGCGCCCTGGCACAACGACTGATCTGCGTCAATGAGGTGCAGAGGGACACGCTGGTCAGACGGGGCATCCCGGCGGACAAGATCACTGTCATCCTGAATGTTCCTGATCATCACATCCTGGGCGACCGGCGGAGCAATCGTGCGAGCAGCCATCAAAAGGAAACGTTTGACCTCGTCTATCACGGTACGATCCATCGGATTCAGGGCCTGGACCTTGTCATCGACGCAATGCCGCAACTGCTGGAGCGGATTCCCGAACTGCATCTGCACATCATCGGCATCGGACCCCACCTGGATTCCCTCGTTCAGCAGGCACGGAGCCTGGGTGTAGCGGATCGCGTACACTTCAGTATGCGGGTTTATCCCCTGAACGAGATCCTGGTCATGCTCGAAAGCAAGGACCTCGGCATCGTACCCAACCGGCGAAGCACGGCGACGGATCTCATGCTTCCGGTAAAGCTCCTCGAATACGCCACCATCGGTCTGCCGACAGTCGTGCCGAACCTGAAAACGATCCGGCATTACTTCTCCCGGGATATGGTCACTTACTTCGAACCGGAGGATCAAGTTTCGATGGTCGAAGCCATTACGGGTCTTTACATCAACGAGCGGAAGAGAAGCGAACAGGCACGCCGGGCCAGAGAGTTCATGGTTCGGTATGGCTGGGAGAGGCACCAGACGGATCTGGTGCGAATATACGACGCCCTGCATTGACTTCCCCGTTCGCATCGTTCCCGTTCCTGATCCCCGGGAATAGAATCGACAGGCCTTCGGGCCGCGGAAGGCAACCCGTGAAGTGGAGGAGAAAATGTTGTCCGTAGCGCAAATCGGCGTGGGCTACTGGGGCCCCAATCTTTTGAGAAACCTTGTGGCGAGCAGAAGATGCAAGGTGAAGGCCGTGGCGGACCTTGCGGCGCAGAGGCGCGATTACGTCCTCGGTCTCTACCCCGGCGTTGCCGTGACGGACAACGCAGACGATGTCCTGCAGGACAAGGACACTGTTGCCGTGGTGATCGCCACTCCCGTTGCCACCCATTTCGATCTCGCCGTGAGGGCTCTCAAAGCGGGAAAGCACATCCTGGTGGAAAAACCGATTGCCACAACGGTTGTCGAAGTCGACGAGATCGGCCGGATCGCCCGGGAAAAGAAGCTCGTCGCCATGGCAGGCCACACCTTTCTGTACAATGCGGCCGTCCGTTACGCAAAGAAGCTCATCGACTCGGGGGAACTCGGGGACATCCGGTACATCTACAGCCAGAGGCTCAACCTGGGCAGGATCCGCTCCGACGTGGACGCCCTCTGGAACTTCGCCCCGCACGATATCAGCATCATCCAGTACTGGCTGGGGGACCCCGAACCGGTCTCCATCGTGAAAAGAGGGGTTGACTATATCCAGGAGAAGATCGACGACGTCGTTTTTATGAACATCGTCTACCCGAACAAGGTCATGGCGAACATCCACGTCAGCTGGCTCGATCCCCGCAGGCTGCGGCAGATGACGGTCGTGGGATCCAGGAAAATGATCGTTTACGACAACGACGCAGAAAACAAAATTGCCATTTTCGACAAGGGCATCGACCGGCTGGCGGTTCTGGGGCAGAACATGGATTATGACGATCCCCGCTACCGAAACTTTAATCACCGGGAGGGCGATGTGATCCTGCCGCGAATCCCATTCCCGGAACCGATCAAGGTGGAAATCGATCACTTCATCGACTGCATCGAAAACGGCACGGCCTGCCTGAGCGGAATCGATCATGCGCGCAAGGTCGTCCGCATCCTGGCCGCCCGGTGACCCCTGAACTCCGGAGGTATTCCATGTCCGCTCCCGTTAAAACCTACAAGTGCCGGATCCGTGACGTCGCTTTCGGCGCCGGCGTCACCGTCGTCGAGCCGGTGAACCTCTACGAATGCACGATCGGCGACGACTGTTTCATCGGCCCCTTCGTGGAAATACAGAAGGGCGTCCGGGTGGGAAGTCGCACGAAGGTTCAGTCACACACGTTCATCTGCGAGCTGGTGAATATCGGCGAGGACTGCTTCATCGGCCACGGGGTGATGTTCATCAACGATCTGTTCTCGGAAGGCGGCCCCGCCCGGGGCCGGATGGATCTGTGGAAATCCACCCATGTCGGAAACCGGGTGTCGATCGGCTCGAACGTCACGATGCTGCCCGTGAGGGTCTGTGACGGGGTCGTCATCGGCGCCGGCTCCGTCGTGACGAAAGACATCACCCGGCCGGGCTTTTATGCCGGAAATCCTGCCAGGCTCCTGCGAAAGCTCTGATTCTTCCTGGAAACCAAGCTGCCCCCTCTTTCCATAACGGATCTCGTGAGGTGAAAATGAATATCCCCCTGGTCGACCTGAAAGCGCAGTACAACACCATCAAGGATGAAATCGATCAAGTCATTGCGGATGTCCTGTCCCAATCGGCCTTCATCGGCGGTCCCTATGTGAGTGCCTTCGAGAAGGCTTTTGCGGCCTTCTGCGGCGTCAGGCACTGTGTGGGAGTGGGTAACGGGACGGACGCCCTTTTTATCGCACTCAAGGTCCTCGGCATCGGCCCGGAGGATGAGGTCATCACGGCCGCCAACAGCTTCATCGCAACCTCCGAGGCGGTCACCATGGCCGGTGCAAAGGTCGTCTTCGTGGACATCAACCCCTCCACCTACAACATGGACGTGCGGAGGATTGAGGAAAAAATAACCTACAGGACGAAAGCGATCATCCCGGTTCACCTCTACGGCCAGCCGGCCGACATGGACCCCATACTGGCCCTTGGCCGGAAATACAAACTCCGCGTGATCGAGGATGCAGCGCAGGCCCACGGGGCCGAATACAGGGGCCGAAAGATCGGTTCCATCGGCGACATGGCCTGTTTCAGCTTCTACCCCGGGAAAAACCTGGGCGCATACGGGGACGGCGGTGCCATCGTGACGGACGATGGTGATCTGGCGCTGAAAGCCAGGATGTTCGCGAACCACGGGAGGGTCAGCAAGTACGACCACGACCTGGAAGGGGTCAACAGCCGCCTCGACGGCCTCCAGGCCGCCATCCTGTTCGTGAAGCTCAAACACCTGGATGAGTGGACCGAGAAGAGACGCAGGGCCGCCTACCTGTACAATGAGCTTCTGAAAGACACGTCACTGATAACGCCCGTCGAACTTGAAAACGTCAGGGCTGTCTATCATCTTTACGTCGTCCGCGCCGGGAACGGCACTCGGGAGGATCTGATCGATCACCTGGGGCGATACGGCATTTCGACGGGCATCCACTACCCCATCGCGCTGCCGAAGCTCAGGGCCTATTCCCACCGGAAATTCGGGGCCTGGGAATTCCCCCGTGCCGCGGAGGCATCGAGCGAGATCCTGTCGCTTCCCCTGTACGCCGAGCTGACGGAACCGCAGATCAGGCATATCGTCGACGCCATCAGGGCGTTCGGGGGTTGAGTGGTGTCACAGCACGTCGACGTCTGCATCTGCACCTACGGAAGACCGAGGCTTTTAAAAAAGCTCCTGACCTGTCTCCGGGAACAGCGGACAGAAAGTTTATTCACCTGCTCGGTGATCGTCGTCGACAACGACGTCGGGCAGTCGGCGAGGCAGACCGTGGATGAATTCAGGGCTCAGGCCGGCTGGCACCTCCGATACGAAGTGGAACCCGTCCAGAACATCGCCCTGGCCCGCAACAGGGCCGTCCAATCCGCGACGGGCGATTTTCTGGCCTTCATCGACGACGACGAATACCCCGGCCCGGACTGGCTGATCACGCTCGTCGAAGCGCAGAAGCGGTGGAACGCCGACGGCATCCTGGGGCCGGTGATCCCCCACTACGAAACGGAACCGCCATCCTGGGTGATCAGGGGCGGGTTCTACGAAAGGCCCTCGCACGCAACGGGGACGAAACTGGACTGGAAAAACACCCGGACGGGCAATGCGCTTCTGAGGAGAAGCCTCTTTCAGGAGGAAGACAATCTCTTCAGGCAGGAATTCGGAGGCGGAGGGGAAGACCGGGATTTCTTCAGAAGAATGATCCGGAAGGGGCATGTTTTCATCTGGTGCGCCGAGGCCCCCGTGTATGAATCCATACCGCCGGAGCGGTTCAAACGATCCTTCATGCTGAAAAGGGCTCTGGTGAGGGGGAAGATCCCCCATTTCCGCCCCGTGGACTACGCCAAATCTCTTCTGGCCATCCCTCTGTACA
>Ga0116146_1002574_pt1 | contig 15959 bp, 20 predicted proteins | sample AD_JPNHG2_MetaG_FD_89748 | JGI IMG/M metagenome (GOLD analysis project Ga0116146, IMG submission 89748) | Active sludge microbial communities of municipal wastewater-treating anaerobic digesters from Japan - AD_JPNHG2_MetaG | ecosystem: Engineered > Bioreactor > Anaerobic > Digestate | place...
CCCACCAAATACCATTCGGGATGATCCCCGTAGTTCAAAATAATGCGCTGTTGGGGTGATACCCATTCGAACAACCAAGATGAATCCCAAGTATCTGGGCCTTCCGGATTATTTATAATATCCGGAGTCATCAAGGACTTAAGCTTCGGCAAATACTTTTGCTTAAAGATTTCAAGTTCGTGGCCATTGTTCAACTTAGTAGCATCCACGGTTCCCCGAGTACGTAGAATGTAGTTACCCTTGTACTTGGATACAATCAAAAGCGAACCATCCAACTTTTCAGTAATCACAGTGTCCTTAAGGGACTTTGGTACAGGAAAGTTGTCGGGATTCTCGCCCCAGTTTGTGAACTTAGGGAAACCAGCGGACACGAGTTCACCTTGTTCGTTCCAAAGAGAGGAACGAAAGATCTTATTCTCCTGCGTCCAACGACATCCCATGATTTGGGGTTGAACCAAATACAGGGTTTCACCATTTGTGGTATGTGGGTGAACCATGAATTGGTCAAGGTCAATGTCGTTGATGTTGATTTTCATTGTTTGGTTCGGATATTGGATTTCGGGTAATTGTCAACTGGAAAGCTTGGCTTTCTCCATTATTTTGTATGATGTTCAGGCCATGGTCCCAAGCAAAGTTGATCATCCGGGATACTACCATGTTCGCCCACGAATTCTCCCCACCTGTCGGGCCATTCTGCTTTTCTCACGTACCCTTTTTGGATTAACTCGCCTTTGCCGTTGTAAAGGTCTTCTACAGTATCGTTGATGGGATAATATCCGCCCCACCAGTAAACCTCCAAAGATGGTTCAGTGTGTCCTGTTTTTTCTCGGCGTTTTTTGTTGGTGTCACAGACATATACAAGGCGTTTAACGCCTTTACTGTCGAACCATTCCCAAATACCTTCTCTATCGGGTTTCATGCCTTTTTTCGAATTTCTCTTTCAGTTCTTTGTTGGTCTTACCTTCGGCACATTTCTGGCAGACTCCCCATCCATACATGCAATCTTCACAAATTTCTTGACCGCATTCATGACATGGAAAAACCCAATTATGATGGTCGTGCTCACTGTGACAACGTTCGCAGCCATAGACAATTTTAACATACATAACTGCTATTCTACGGATTGTTTAGAAAAAGTCAAGGGGAAACCATGATATTTGGCGAACAGTTCAGATGGACACGCCAATTGGAGGTATATGATTTTGACGGAGCGAAGACCCCGGTCTGATTCGATGTCCCGTAAAGGCCCATACTGGTAACCAGCCAGCTTTCTATGGGTTGCGGGGGCACTTCATGGTTTCCTTAAAATTTTGTTTAGCGGTTTAGGAAGCACGATTGTTTGAAAAGTTCATAAGACCTGAGATAGTTTACGATATTCATCCTTCCCACGGGGTTGGATGAATGAACAAACCACTCAGGTAATGGCAAGTTTTTAGAATCGCAGTACTCAACCAACCATTTTGCGGCATCCAGTCCAGTTTTTTCTTTGAATTTACTGTAATCTATTGGACCCCCCATCCTCAATTCATCTTGAGGATAGTGTTCCCACGATAAGTCATGATCAAAGGAAATGCGGCTAGGTAAACCGTTTTTAATGATGTAATCAACAAACTCATCATAAGAGCGTACGATGTCCCACGAATATAGTGGGAATTCTTCCCATCCGCTATTATGCCAAGCATGTGTTACGTCGAGCGGCTTGCGAATGTCGTCTAAGAAAAGATTGCTCATTCAGTGTCCTTGTAATTTTCGTTAAGGACTTTTCCAGACCACTCCTTGTTTAGGACGGTGCTTCGCAGCGGCCATTGTGGACGAATAACAATACCCTCAGCAGGAGTACCGTTTGGATACTTTAAGTTATTGGCCTTCTTGATGAGAGCTTCAAGATTGTATTGAAATTTATCACCCATTTCAACAAGTGTTACCATTGGAATGGATGTATCATTGCAAAAACCTTGCAACTGGACAAACGTAGCGTAGGTTCGAACATCCAAGAACTGAATGCTAAACAGGTGCAACTCATGGTCTGTCAAGCCAAGATTGTTGCCGTTGACTCCCGGTCCAACGACTTCACCTTGAATAGCAATGTCTTGCTCTCCGAAGAATGTCTTGATTTTGTTCTCAATATCGTATTTACGAGCCAACTTCCAAAATAGATTTTTGTCGTCTTCGGCCAGTTGAAGGTTTCGACTGCAAACACCGAATACACCCTTATGTACAAAAAATGTACCAGAGCTACCGTCGTCTTTTCGGGTGATATAGAACTCCCGGCCCCTTAACTCGTCAAGAGCTTCGGGGTAACTTCGGAGATTGTCCTCGTCTGTCTTGATGATGAAGCTTGGCAGATAACCCAAAGCCTGACCAGACAAAGCGGCAGGTAGCGGCTTCTCGTAATGCTTGGCACCAATTATATCAGATACGTCCATACCCACATAAAGAGGGCCAGCCATATCGTAACCAAATTTGGCCAAGGAACTTACCGGCAGGCAAAGGCCATTTGAAGCTTCGCCTCGCAGACGAATCGGGCGAACTCGAAAACCTTTGTTTCGAAGAAACTCGAACTCTGGGTGCTCGTTGACAATGGAATCAATCTCGATGTAAATACATAAATCTCCCTCGGAAAACGTTCCAGATTTTGAAACTATTTGCCACCCTAAAACCTGAAAAATATCCAGACAGTCTGCGTTTGGATGTTTTCGGAGATTAGATACTCTTTGAATCGTTGCTGTGGGTTTCATATTTTTTTGTTGAATGGTGATAGACCCGTTTTATCCACGAATGGAATTCATCTAATGTCATTGAAAGCTTTGCTCTGTTACAAGTATCGCAGCACGGTACTACATTTTCAGATGAATATCCTTTGGTTGGGTCTATTCGATCAATTCCATTATAATCATAACTTTTGTTTTCGTGTCGTTTGTGTTTATGTGTATTACTTTTTTGCTTTCCACAATAAAAACATTCCGACTGTATCAATGCGTCGAATAGATCACGAGTGAGAGAAAAAGTCAAGCATCTTTGTTGAGCACATTGGCGGTAGCTGCTATAAAGGTTTCTGCACGCATATTCTTTGATTGGTAATGCATTTCGTTTTCCATTTTCTCTGGCTTTTTCTCGTTGTAAACAGCCGCAACTTCGTGTATGTGATTTCCCGTCATCTTTCAAATGCTCTGCTCGTACGCTACATATTGTTCCACAATCGCATTGACATTTCCAATAAACTTTCCACCTATTTTTAGGAGACGTGCGTTCCCAGTCTCGAAACAATACGTTCAATCGTCCAAACTTTTGGCCATTTAGTTTTCGATATCTATTTTGTGTTTTCACCATATCCAAATATGTTCCTTTCTGATGATACATATATTAGGATGAGTTCAAACGACAATAAATACAGCATAAAAATAAAAGGGCGGCAGGCAACCCGAATCACCTACCGCCCCGTTTATTTGAGGGTTGTTAGAGCCCTCTTTCTTTTCATTGGCAGGGGGAACGCTAGAATCCCTGCCTTTGTCGAGAAGATGTCAGTGCTTGTAATCCTTTCGGCCAGCACGGTAACCATCGCAGTAGCCACGCTCGAACTCACTAGAGGCTGTATCCTTTTGATAGAATAACCGCTTACGGCGGTCATCCCACTGCGCAAGGATGCACTCCCCCCCGGCTTCTGTATCCTTTTGATAGAATAACCGCTTACGGCGGCGAACACCATTTCGGAATCCGAGTTGGTAGCCCTGTTCATAATTATTGGAGCCCACGAGATTCTGTGTTATTTTTTCCGCAGCCGTCTCGATTTGTTTATTGTGAAACACTTCCGTGAGACTGTTTGCGTTTTCCACTTTGTATTTTTCGTTGAGCCCCGCTTTGTTGTAATCCTCGGGGGACATTTTCGAATCGGCCTTGAGATAACATTTCTTACACGAGGCATTGCAATCATCATATTCCTCTTTCTCATCATCACAGCTACAATCAGAGACGTATTCACCGCAATCGTCGCAGATTTCCTCCGTGTCGTCTTCCTCGCAAGTGTCCTCACAGGAAGGATATTCCGACATGGAATAATCTGTCGTATAGGTGTCCGGAAGTGGGCCATCATAAGTGCCGATAACTTTGTATTTGCAGCAACGCAATTTCTTACAATTGCAATCCTCGGGAACCGACACCACATCGGCGGGATCGATTTCAATCAGAATGATAATGCCATTATGCTGACGAGCCCAATCTTTGGCGTATTCCAAAGAACCAGCGTGCAAACCACCAGAACATCCTCGGCGAAAATCATCGTCCACGCTGGAACGATTCATTTCAATAACCTCCCCAATTCCGTTGAAAATCTGCCCTGCCTCGTTCCGACGACCAGAAATCAGCGGTTCGTTACCGGATGAAACCGAAAAGAAATCCTTTCGGACGCCCTTATAGGCTAAAATAGTGCCGTTGGGGGTAAGAGGCATGTTCTTGTGTTCCAAGAAGTTATACATCTCGGAGATGGCCCGTTTAGAGGGGTTCTTGAGCTTACGGACCATGTAGTTGGCAATTGGCTGGTAGGGTTCGCCTTGACGTAAGAATGCCATGATGCGGTCAACGTCAATGCCTGCAAGGGGCACATCACGATAAAAAACACCTTGATCGCTGACGATGAGGTCGCCAGAACTGAATTTTTCCACGATACGCTTCATGCTCAAGAGTTCAAGCATTGCTTCGTGGTTTTGTTCGTTCCACGCTTTCACCAATTCAGCCCATTTTGGGTGCTCCGAGGTAGCAGGAATCGGTTTGACAACACCGTTGTCATTCACGAAGACCGTAATGGTATTGTTGGATTTTGTTGCAGTAATTACATTCATAGTTTGACCTTTATTATACACGTTCGGGAGAAGAAGTCAACATCTTTTTTTGGGAATCCACCAATTTGATATAATCCACCAAAGCGGCGAGTTTCGACTCGTTAACCGAATCGTAATAGCCAATGTCCATCCACTTCATCATTGGATATTCCGCAGCAATCGCCTTCAAGAGTTTGCCGTAATCTGCTGGAGCCCGCCCAAAAGTGACAGCCGGAAGACCCATATATTCAGCCGCCGCTATAAGGTCGTCGAAATTACAGGCATTTTTCACAACTTCATTGGCGTAGGAGTTAAATACAGGACTGGATCCATTCAATTCCTTAACGATACGGTTTATCCATTCTGTGTTGAGAATACTGATTTCACTACGATAGTTTTGCAAGAACTGGTTGAAGTGATATCGCCGCTTCATCTCATCGGTAACCGTAATCTCAACGTTTTCCTTGACATACTCGGTAACTTCCTGCCACAGACCTTTCTCCATGGCTTTCTGAAACCACTTGGCTTGGCTTTTGCCTTCGGGAATACAATACACACGGTCCATGTCGGGGCAATACTCGGAAAGAACCCGCAATTTATCAACCAGAGTGTTCAGTTTCGGATTATATCCGGTTTTCAAATAGGCAAATTTGCGGTTAGTAATAACGAACACACCCCCGTCTTCCAAATCTCGTAGGCAGACTTCTTCTTCCCGCACGCAACCCTCGGCAACGTCAATATATTTCATCTTAGTCGTAGCCTCGCCGCCGTTCCGGCCATAACTCTTACGATTGACACGTTGCCAAGCTTTAACATCCTCGACAATTGTGGAGATATTAACGTATTCCGCAGTCTCGAAATTGTAGTGGGCGAAAAACTTAGCCTTTTGTGTATCATCGGCAAAGCGGAGAATGTGAACACGATCCACCTTCTGAGCGGGATTTAATAGGTAGTAGCGAGCCACGGTTTGCATGAGACTGGCATACCGCCCGTCCAAAATCACCACTTTGATACGATTGAAGGGTGTAATGCGGTTGTAATCCTTCGACGTACAGGTCAATTTTTTGACCCGAGTTTTCTTTCGGCGATAGGTCACCAAACAAGGAGTGAACGGTTCCGTAACTTTGTCAAACTCGGCATCGGGGCGGTCAACATCCCAATGATGCATTTGAGAAAAATGAGGCGAATCGATGAGAATTCCGTTCCAGAACAGCTTTTTCTCAAACAGTCCTTCCAACCGATAAAAGTCACCTTCGAGGACTTTGATGGCGTTATCACAATCTGGTATTTCGCCATCGTCACCATCATCATCCTCGGACGTGTCATATTTGTCCAAAAGGTTTTTACCAAACAAAGATAGGTAAATTCGCTTGGCGTCCCAAATGGACTTGGCATCGGCGAATTTTTTGATTACGGCGGCTTCTAGCGTTTTGAAGATTTCTTCAACCTTGTTTTCAAGATTCTTATAGGTCGTATCGGTGTACTCCAGTTCTTCCCGATTGATAGTAAACTTTAATGTTCCAATCGGGAAAGTGAGAATCACGTCGTTGGAACAGAGAATTTCCAAAAGAATACGCTTTTGAGGCGTGAGAGCCAGCTTGGAGTTGAGCATCGTCCAATCAATGGGATACGCAACTTGCCCCATACAAGCCACGCTTTTTCCACCAGAATAGGGGTTGCTATTGGGGCGAATTTCCCACCCATCTCCAGAAAGGAACGTAGGGCGGTTACGGAACTCCATCATACGGGACAGTTCGGACGTTTCCATATTGGAAATCGTCGGCAGAACCGCCCAGTACTTGTAAAAGTCAGCCGCTTTAGAATGAATGGTGTGAAGGTCGCTGATTTTAATGGGAATAGCTACTTCAATGCCGGTGCGTTCTCCCTCGGACATTGGCTCCTCGGACATCAGAAGAACATCGCCTTCCTTTTGGTCGTCGCCTTTGATGATATTATAGATGGATTTCTTCCCATCGACCCAAGAAGTAACTACAAAAGAGTCCCCATATGCGAAGCCGGATTTACAACCGAGGCCCAATTGGCCATTGAACTCGTTTGACTCTCGTTTGGTGCTTTCACCGAGAATACAATAGATGTCCCGTACTTCTTTCAAAGTGAGACCGGAGCCAAAATCCCGAATACGGAACATGGGATCGTTCAGGGTTGGCATGGACACTTGAATTTCGCTTATTGGCAGCTTCGCCAGAACATGAGCGTCCCATGCATTGGTGCTGTATTCCCGAATGATGGCGAGAGGTTTATCCTTATAAATGCGGTCAGTGACGGCATTGATGAGGAAGGGAATGTTTTTGACCGTTGCGGTCACTTTGCCGATGGACTTCGGGTCACCAGCGGTCTCAATTGTCTGCGTGTTATCTACAGGTATCATAGCGTTCCATTTTTAATCTAGCGTTGAGAGACATTATACCGATTTCGGGTCGGCTGTCAACTGTTTTGTTTTGGTTTTGGCAGTGCGGACATCAAAAGAGCACACAGAATGGACGGCATGGGGAGAAAAAACCACATGAGCATTCGGTGTTCGGCGATTAGACGTGCCTCGGGGACAAACAGGAAGTAAATGAGCACTTCGTTCAGGAGAGTCCCCAATCCGGAAAGCCAGAACCATAGTAAAAAGTCGGGGGACCATCCCGGCCCCGCCATTTTGGCTGGCTCATCCTTGCTGTAAAGTCGATTACTCATACTGGCGACACAGCATACTTATTTTTTCTCGCCTGTCAAGCCCGTTTTTCATTTTTTGTTCACCGCCGAAAATACTTATACGTGAGACGCTTTTATGCCAAAAGTCCTATTCATCTGTAAACAACGCCAAACGGAATACGGGGTATCCTACGGTCTTCTGAACTCGTGCCGCTTTCTCTGCAATGCATTGAAAACGCTCGGGGTGGAAGGGAAGGTCGTATCAGTCATTGACAACAATTGTATCGATAAAGAAGTCCACCAGTACAAGCCTACGCATGTATTTATCGAAGCGTTGTGGGTGGTTCCGGAGAAGTTCCACGTTTTGCTCCCTCTCCATAAAAACGTCAAATGGTATGTGCGGCTTCACAGCAACGTTCCATTTCTCGCCAATGAAGGGGTTGCCATGGAATGGATTGTTAAATACGACAAGATCCAAAAGCAATATCCAAACTTTTTCATCTCGCCGAACTCGGATAAGCTTGTGGAGGCTCTTTGGAAAACCCGCCAGATAAAGACAATCTATGCCCCCAACGTTTATTGTCCGCACAAATACTTGGACGCAAAATACGAGCGGGTGCCCATTGATAAAAGCTCGGACGTGCTGAACGTGGGATGCTTTGGGGCTATCCGGCCAATGAAAAACCATTTGACACAAGCAATGGCGTCCATGATTTTTGCAAACAAACTTGGAAAACGCCTGCATTTCCACATCAACGGGCGTTGCGAGCAAAACGGAGAGAACGGACATCGAAACCTTGTACATCTCTTTGCTGGCACTCCGCACAAGCTGATTGGGCATCCGTGGGTAAATCACGATGAGTTTATGAGTTTGGTGAAAGAAATGGACCTCGGTATTCAAATTTCTTTCTCGGAAACATTCAACATCGTTGCGGCGGATTTCGTGACTGCCGGGGTTCCCATTGTGGGCTCAAGTGAAATAAGCTGGCTCAACATGTGGTATAAAGAACCATACCCAACTGATATCGACGACATCGTTTTGTTCCTGTATTTGGCCTACTACGGAAGAAAAATCAACCTGCATTCTTTGAACAAACTCGGGCTGGATGTTTACAACTGCAAAGCTCTTGATGCGTGGGTCGATCTACTTTTTTACTAAAAAGTTGACGTTTTCATTTTTCGGCAATACTTATCTCTTGAAGACCCGAAGTCTCCAATAAGGTAGGAACGCAATCCACCTTCGCAGCTTAAACCGTATTTTCGTACTTGACTTTTTAGAGAAAGTCGGTATGTTGAGGAACGTATTATGCAAATTCCAGACTACTGCACGCCAGAACGAAACATGGATTTCAATGTCCTTGAAGGAAAGACCCTGACTGCGGTCAAGGGCTCCAAGGGTGACGGCGAGATTGTGTTCACTACGTCCGAGGGCGAGCAGTATATGCTCTGGCACGAACAGGACTGCTGTGAGTCCGTTTTGGTGGATGACATCTGCGGTGAATGGGATGAAGTTTTGAACTCGCCAATTCTCAAGGCCGAGGCGTCTAGCAACACCCCCGAAGGGTTCGTTGACCCTCATGCTCCAAAGGAAAGCGACTGGGGCCGAGAGTCCTTCACTTGGACTTTCTACCGAATTACTACGATGTTGGGCCAAGTTGTAATTCGTTGGTATGGAACGAGTAATGGCTATTACTCTGAACGGGTGTCTTTCTGCAAACTGGTGCCCTAAAGAAAGTTTGCGAAAGTACTTGACTTTTTGACGGAAATCTGTATGATGACCGTCACGCTCGATAAAAAGAGCATTGATCTTTGTAAACAATTTTGCTGGCTATGGAAGGGCTTCCTTCTACTCTATTACCAAGAACACCAGTTCTCTATTTACCAGCGAAACAATTTGTCGGCTATGGAACAGGCTTCCTTCTAACTTTTCCTGTTAAGAAAAAAAACCAGCTTGTCCGGTTACCGATGAAAACTATGAGCGGCTATGGAAGGACTTCCTTCTAATTTTATACTGAAAAAAAAAACCAGTTCTCTATTTTCCGCTCACCAATTTTGAAAAACAAGTAAACATGAAAGGAACGCATATGTTGACTCAGACTCAAATCTACCTCGAAAAGCGATTGAAGGTCATCCTCCCGAAGGGAACCTGCAACACTGGCGAAGTGGGCAAGCGACTCGTCGCTACCATCGCCAAGAACTACGAAGCTTTGGGCTATGTCTTTAGCCCTCGACTCTTCCGTGCTCTCACCAAGTTGACTGAAACTCAGTTGACCGCCTTCTACCAGAGCACCCTCCCGGTCCTCAAGCAAATGCGTGGGGCTCACCGTTCATTTAATCCTATGTACCCGAACTTCCCGAAGCAAGTCATGGAAGCGAGTGCATTGGAACTGTACATGAACGCCATCCTCCATTACTGGTCCTTCTGGGCCAAGGATGCTGGCCTGACCGACGAAACTTGGCTTCCTGAGTACAAGAAGGAAGAGCGTATGCCTCTGACTGAGCCGACCAAGCTCGACATGATCGACCTTGGCTCTCAGGCCGATTTCGACAAAATTTTCACGGTCCTCGTGGAAGCGAAGTCTTCTATCTCGGAGTCCGACAAGGCAATCTTGGATTGGTTTGTCCAGACCTACCGTAATCAGGTTCTCCCTCTGTTGCCTGAGACCATTGCGACCAAGGAACAACTGGCCTACGTGGCTGGCTTGCTCTTGAAGTACACTTCGTCTGCGGACGAAATGGCTCGCTACATCAAGACGCCTACGGACGTTTTGCGTGTTGCTGTCGGCTTCTCCGGTGGAGACGTGTCTCTGGCCGAAGTAACCAAGTTCAAGAAGTTTGGACGCCCTGTGCGTCGATTCCTTTTGGGGCTTTTGGAGCGTTGCAAAACTGATTTGGCCGAGGAAATGGTCAAGTACGATACTCGTTGGCAACGTCTTGGTGAAGTGATTCATCCCGGCGAATATGCCAAACAATATCCTCGTTCTGCAAAGGCTTTCGAGGCCATCCGAAATGGCACCGCTCAGTCTTTTGCTGGCAAGGTCGAAGAAGCTTTGCAGCTTGACGTGAATAAGGCGGTTGACCTTTTGATCAAGCGTCCCGGCGACTTCGCTCGTCGTTTGGACCACATTCTCCGAATGGGAGACGGCAAGCGTGCTACGTTTGCTCGTAAGTTCATCAGCGTGGCCGACAAGGTTTCGACCAACGTTCTCTTGCAAGTGTTCACACATTTCAAGACTCGTGGTGAGTCCGAATTCCGTGCCGTGTTCCCGAAGGGCAATCTCGCCAAGATTCATGTCTTGGAAGGGGAAGTCCCTGCCCTCGACAAGCGATTCTGTCTCGGCTTTGCGGAGAAGGTCCGTAAGGTGCTGGTTCAGCGGTTTGCCAACCTTGACAAGATGGGCAAAGTGTACTTGGACGAAAGTCTCAAGACCTACCTCGTGCCTTTCTCTCAACGAAGTGCGGCAAAGGCCCTCAAGACCATTGCCCGTGGTTCTCAAATCCCTCTCGACGGGGATTACGATACCATTCGTTTCTTTATCTGGTGGATGAATATGTACGCTGGTAAGATTAGCGAAACGGCATGGAACAGGGGAAACCGTGTGGACATCGATTTGTCGGCATCCATTTTGGATGAAAACTTCAATGGTATTGCTGACGTGGCGTACTATAACCTGCAAGATTTCGCTGGCCATCACAGCGGAGATATTACCGACGCCCCAAATGGTGCGTCTGAGTTTATCGACATTTCCCTGAGTAAGGTGTTGCAGAGTAATGGGCGTTACATTGTAATGTGCATCAACTCCTATACTCAGCACAAGTATTGTGATTTACCGGAATGCTTCGCCGGTTGGATGGGACGTATGTCTCCTAACAGCGGAGAAATTTATGAAGCACGAACAGTAAAGAATAAGATTGATATTGCCAGTGATACGACTGTGGTTCTGCCTCTCGTAATTGATGCCAAGACTCGTAAGGTAATTTGGATGGATCTTGGTCTCAAGCAACGTCCGCTGTGGAACAACGTTCACAATAATCGAAACAATATCAACCTTGTTGTTAAGGCAATGACTCAGTTGCACAAGCCTAACCTGTACGACTTGCTTGCTATGCACGTTGATGGCCGTGGGAAGTTGGTGCGAAATCCCAAGGAAGCAGACATCGTGTTCTCTCCGGAAACGATTGCGTTTGACACTGACACGATTCTTACAAAGTATTTGTAATCAATTTAGGTTGATTCACCCCGGTAGCGAAAGTTACCGGGGATTTTGTTTTTATAAGCTTGACAGTAGATAGAAACTGTGGTAAGATGAAGCTCGATAATGAATCTGGGTGAGTTGAGAAAATCACTGTCTCGGTTTCCTCCTGATATGGATGATACTGAGATATTGCTCCAGTATGTAAATGATCAGGAAAAGCTCGATGCGGATTGTTTAACATAGATATCGATAGCGATGTTTCCAGAGAAGAATATGGCTGCTCTCTTACTTGGAAGTTGGAAAGCGGCTGATAAACTCTACGAAATGAATCCTGAAAAGTTTCCGTCTGGATATCAGCCTCGTCCAGAAATAAAGCCAAAAAATCAAAATACACAAACAAATGAAGAATCGTAAATCAAATCGCCGTCCTCGTAACCGCCTAGCTATTTTTTATAAGAGCCATGGCGAGTACATTGGACCCTATAATGGTCTTACCTTCACGAAACGACAAATTCGTGAGTTGCGTGAAGATGGAACCCTCCAGTACATCAGTAACTATATCCTCCGCTCTCCCCTGCAACTTCGCAGGCGAGTTGCCTAGGAACGAATCCCCTACTGTTGTAGTAAACGTTCGGCATGAAAAACCGGACGTTTACTGCGGCAGGCCGTCCATCTATGGAAATCCATATCGTATAGGAAAAGATGGAACCCGAGTTGATGTCATTCTTAAATACATTGACTATTTCTTTGATAGAATGGCAAAAGATGTAGAGTTTCGAAATGCCATTTACGCCCTCAAAGGAAAACGGATTGGTTGTTGGTGCCACCCCAATCTTTGTCACCTTCATGTGATTGCTTATTACTTAAACCATTATGTATCTCTACAGTAGCTCCGCCCGTTTTGATCCCCAGACTGGTAAACCAGTAAATCCCGTGCTTCTCCGAAGTAGCCGTAAGTTTATTTGTGACTACACTGGAGTTCTTTACGATACTCATCAAGATGATACTCAGATGCGGTGCTATGAACTTTCTATTAATTTCAACCACGGTTCTGAGCCAACGTGGTATGAGGGATATCACGAATTTGAATGGGAATTTGGCATTGGATATGGTGATTTCAGTACCTTCATGGAGTCTCCATTTCATTTTGCAAATACCGAAGCATATGGGTCTGCTGACCTATCCGAACAATTGATGACCGAGTGGGTTAAAGCACGGCGAAGCAAAAAGAAATCTCGATTTAGCAATTGTGCAACTATCGAACAGGTATTAGTTACGCTTCGGTTGGAAATGCTTAGGAAACTTCTCCGAGAAAAAAAGTTTACCCTTGAACAGTTGGGGTTTATCAAGGAAATATAGACAAGGGTATTTACAAAGAAATTCCTGACTATGCTATTCCTCTAACCGAGAAGGGCCACCAGCAAGCTGCTCTTGTTGGTAAGGAACTCTTCAAAATAATGGGACCGAATCCAGTTCATTTTTACGTGTCTCCATTTTGGAGAACCCGCCAGACGTTTCTAGATATTGCTAATGAATTTCCTCAACACCTTATTTCTTACTACGAAGATCCCCGACTTCGAGAACAAGAATGGGGTCAGGATATGGTTACGGCAACGGGTGTAAAATGGAAACAAGAAAAGGCTCGGAACGATTACGGTCACATGTACTTCCGATTTTATAATGGGGAGTCCTGTGCGGATGTTTATGACCGCATGAGCGATTTCATGGGAACAATGTTTAGGGATTTCAAAAAAGAATCTTTTCCTCGGAACGTCATCATTGTAACACACGGCATGGCGATGAGGTGCTTCATAATGAGGTTTTTCCATACCTCAGTAGAAGAATTCGAAAGTTGGGCAAATCCACGAAATTGTGAATATTTATTGTTGGAACGTCAGAATAATGGTAAATATGTTTTGACAACTCCAATGAGATTACATGAAGTTCGACATGATTTTCAGTTTGACTGGTCCAAATGGACCAAGAAGTTTCCACATTTGGGAAAACCGAAAGTTCCTTTTATTCCTCCAACAAAATGAAAACTCCGTTCGGTAATTCGGGTGCCGCCATTAAGCTGGCGGAAATTGTTGAAAACAATCCACGTTCGAGAAGATACGTCAGTTCTACTTTGAGCGAACTAGGTGCTGTTTTGAGGAATCTTTTCTCTGTGAAAGAACCCTCAACTCAACGTTATCTTTGTCGCCTTGTTCAACAACAGTTTATTGAACGAGTAAAGACTTCTCAAAAACTCAGTCCGGAAGAAACGTCGTTTTTGCTCAATGTAATCACGACGAAATGCCGGAGTTACAAAAAGCATTTTGATGCTAAAATCGACTGATACAAAATCGAATAAACCACCCCGTTTCGACCCCGGCGAAGAAGTCTATTTCGATATTCCAGATTACGGACAAGGAAGGGGAAATGTAGCGGCTTTTTATAGACATGCCGACGGGACGAATTTTTACGCAGTGTACCCAAAAAATCCACGTATTACGGAACGGTACAAATATTTATGCGTAATCGTGGAAGAGGATAAATTAATATCCTGTCCATTTTAGGAGACACACATATGCTATATTGGATACAATGTAAAGTTATTATCAAAGTTTTCGGAATTTCCGGACCCTTCGAACAAGTTGTTACTCAAATGGTCAATGCTTCGAGCACCGTTGAGGCACGCAATAAGTTTGAGAACCACATGAGGAAGCGTTTTGCTCACATGCAAGGCGAGTCCATCAACTTCGAATACATTATCGTCGCTGACACAATATAATCCGCTTGACTTTTTAGCCGCTTCTTGTTATAGTAGTCACCATGGAAGATCAGCTTGGTGATAGAATGAAATCGCAGTATGAGGACAGGACTCGGTTCCTTCTGCCTCGGCGGACTTACACTATTCTTCGGTTGGATGGTAAGGCATTCCACACGTACACTCGTGGTTTGGAGAAGCCATTTGACAGTGCTTTGTTTGAGGATATTGATGCCGCAATCATTGCGATGCTTTCTGAACTACAGGGTGCGGTGTTTGCTTACACCCAGAGCGACGAAATCTCTGTTCTCCTAACGGATTTTGCGAAGCCATCTACTTCGGCTTGGTTTGATGGAAACCTTCAAAAAATGGTTTCCGTTGCCGCCAGCATCATGACTGCGGAATTCAACCGCAATCGTTATGCCCGTTGGATTTGGGATAAAGATGACAAAGCTATGACAATGGTGACAAAGGGTGAAGGAAAGAAATGGAAATTCATTGAAAGCTGTCCATCAGCTTACTTTGACTGCCGGGGGTTTACCATTCCTGATCGAGTGGAAGTAATGAACTACTTCCGATGGCGTCAGCAAGATTGTGTAAGAAACTCTGTGTCAATGGTTGCTCAGGCTAACTATTCACACAAAGAACTTCACGGCAAGAGCCAATCTGATATGCATGAAATGCTCCATCAGAAGGGTATCAACTGGGCTACGGATTTTACCGACAGCCAGAAGAACGGTAGGCTTATTGTAAAAGAAATCTTTGAAGTTCAGGTTCAAGACAGCGTTGTTCAGAGAACTCGTTGGGTTTCTAAGGATGCTTGGGTCTTCACCAAAGACAACGGTAAGCTTCTGGAAATGATTCCAAAGTATGAATAAGATCGTCAACAGTAAATAAGAGGTTGAACGACTATGAGTAAAAAATACGGAAACGATTGGGCTTGGTGTTTCCTTGAAGATGGGTGGGAAACCACTCGCCCGATTGAAGTTTGGCATACACTTGGAGCCGGTCAGGAAGAAGTAATGGCTCATGCTACTGACAAATATAACGCCATGCGGATTGTTGACGCTCTTATTCTAGAAAATAATACTAGGGGAAATTCGGAAAAACGGCTCACCAAGAAGGAAACAATTTTTTTGGAGTTTGTTTCTTCCAACTGTCCGGAGCCATGGTCCACAATGGCAAGTAATGCTATTTTGTGGCAAGATAAAGAAACATTTAATGTCCTTAAGGCAAAGTTTGCTGAATTTTATTGATATGAAACCTTTAAAACGATTTTTTTGGATTAATAGCAGTAATCTGTTGGGCGATGACGATTGGTCTGGGTGGAATGATGCTCTGGATGGTATTTTGTATTTTCAGTCCACGAACCGCTAAACGATGTTTTGAGTGGATGGAGAAAACTGGAGACATTGCCGCCACTTGGTTAACCGATGATACTGAAACACCAATATAATGAGAGCTATAACAGCAATGGACCCGTATCGGGTTATTGGATACCGTGGGAAAATTCCTTGGCACTATCCCGAGGACTTAAAATTC